>Ga0182792_1000017_pt1 | contig 159202 bp, 141 predicted proteins | sample Passage237B_FD_130497 | JGI IMG/M metagenome (GOLD analysis project Ga0182792, IMG submission 130497) | Cellulose adapted compost microbial communities from Newby Island Compost Facility, Milpitas, CA, USA - Passage2 37B (version 2) (version 2) ...
CGCCGCGCCCCCCCCTCTCTCTTTCCCGGCGGGGTGGCGCCCGCCCGCGCGGGGGGGGGGGGGCCGCCCCCCCCCCCCCGCCGGCCGCTGACCTTCTGGGAGGCGGCGCTGTTTCAGTGGGTCAACATCAAGGGCTGGATCATCGCCATCGGCACCGTCACCGCCTATGCGGCGCTGGCGAATTATCCGTGGAACATCGTGACGATGTCGCTGCTGCTATTGGTGCTCGGCTTGTCGTCGGCGGTGGCCTGGACGCTGTTCGGCTCCTCGTTGCAGAAGCTGGTGCGCTCGCAGCGCGCCATCCGCATCTTCAACTGGATCATGGCGGCGCTGTTGATCGCTTCGCTCTATCCCGTCCTGACCGAGGGGTAAGGCAACAGCCATGCGCAAATCCGGTTTCCCCTCCGCCGCAAAATGCTTTAGAGAACGGCGGACATTTCCGACCCGGCCGCTGCGCGCGCGGCGGCCCAAAGCCATCCCGAACATGCCGCTCCGGGCCATCGTGCCCGCCTGAACCAGAGGACCGACCATGCGTGTGTATTACGACCGTGACGCCGATATCAACCTGATCAAGGGCCGCAAGGTGGCCGTTGTCGGCTACGGCAGCCAGGGCCACGCCCATGCCCTGAACCTGAAGGATTCCGGCGTCAAGGAGGTCGCGATCGCGCTGCGCAAGGGCTCGGCTTCGGCCAAGAAGGCGGAAGCCGCCGGCTTCAAGGTGATGGACGTGGCCGCGGCCGCCAAGTGGGCCGACGTCATCATGATGCTGACGCCCGACGAATTGCAGGCCGATATTTACCGCGACCACCTGCACGACAACATGAAGAAGGGCGCGGCGCTATTGTTCGCCCACGGCCTCAGCGTGCACTTCAACCTGATCGAGCCGCGTGCCGACCTCGACGTGCTGATGGTGGCGCCGAAAGGCCCCGGCCACACCGTGCGCTCGGAGTATCAGCGCGGCGGCGGCGTGCCGTGCCTGATCGCGATCCACAAGGACGCCTCCGGCAACGCCCACGACCTCGGCCTGTCCTATGCCTCGGCGATCGGCGGCGGCCGTGCCGGCATCATCGAAACCACCTTCCGCGAGGAGTGCGAGACTGACCTGTTCGGCGAGCAGGTGGTGCTGTGCGGCGGCCTGGTCGAACTGATCAAGGGCGGCTTCGAGACGCTGGTGGAGGCGGGCTATGCGCCGGAGATGGCGTATTTCGAGTGCCTGCACGAGGTGAAGCTGATCGTAGACCTGATCTACGAAGGCGGCATCGCCAACATGAACTACTCGATTTCCAACACCGCCGAGTATGGCGAATACGTCTCGGGGCCGCGCATCGTCAACGCTGAGACCAAGGCTGAGATGAAGCGCGTGCTGGCCGACATCCAGAACGGTATCTTCACCCGCAACTGGATGCTGGAGAACAAGGTCAACCAGACCTCGTTCAAGGCCACCCGCGCCAAGCTCGCCCAGCACCAGATCGAGGCCGTCGGCGCCAAGCTGCGCGACATGATGCCGTGGATCAAGAAGGGTGCGCTGGTCGACAAGTCGAAGAATTAAAGGCTTGATCCACGGTTTGACGTGCGGGATCGCGCCGGCGCGATCCCGATGATCAAGAAGGGCGCGCCGGTGGATAAGTCGAAGAACTGAGGCGCTTATTTCAATAGAAGGCGTCATGCCCGGCCTTGTGCCGGGCATCCACGTCTTAACAGCGGTGTCGTTTAAGAAAGACGTGGATGCCCGGGACAAGCCCGGCCATGACGATGTCCTGAACCGCTTACTTGCGCCCCGCCGCGATCTGGTCCCACAGCCAGCGCGCCACATCGGCGGCGGAGCCTGTCTTGCCGTCGGCGGCGCGCAGGTTGGCGTCGCGCATGGTGGCTATATCGATGGCGCCAACGAGCGGCCGCAGCGCCTCGCGGAAAGCGCGGTCGCCCGCACGGCGCGGCGACAAGAGCAGCACCGCGTCGTAGGGCGGGATCGCGGTTCTGGGGTCGTCGAGCACGACGAGATCGTATTTTGCGATCAGGCCGTCGCTGGTGTAGCCGGCGATGACATCGACCTCGCCGGCGGCCACCGCCGCATACATGAAGTCGGGCTGCATCTGGCGCTGATTGCCAAAGCGCAGGCCATAAGCCTGTTGCAGGGCCGTCCATTCCGGGCGCGAAAAGAACTCGTAATCGCCGGCGATCGACAAGTCTGGCGCGCGGGCCGCGAGGTCGGCGATCGAGCGGATGCCAAGCGCATTCGCGCGGGCGCGCGGCATCACCAGCGCATAGGCGTTCGCGAAGCCGAGTTCGCCGAGCAGCGCGACATTATCGCGCGCCAGCATCGCGCTCAGCTCTGCCAGCAGTTCGTCGCGCGGCCTGATGTCGGTGTGCCTGAACTGGTTGGCCCACAACGTGCCGGAGTAGTCGACATAGGCGTCGATCTCGCCCTCGCGCAGCGCCTCGAAGATGACGTTGGAGCCGAGCCCTTCGCGCGTCGTGGCGGTGAGGCCCGCCGCGTTGAGGCGCTGTGCGATCAACTCCGAGAGCACGTACTGCTCGGTGAAGGTTTTTGCGCCGATCACGTAGTGCGCGGGCGTGCGCGCCAGGCTTGGTGCCAGCGACGCGGCGATCAGCGCCGCAAGGCCCATGGCGCCGAGCGCGATCCGTGTGCGCCCGCGATGGTGCCGCAAGCCGTGCTCGATCAGCGCCAAAAGGCCATCGACCGCGAGCGCGAGGAGGGCGGCGGCGGCGCAGCCGAACAGCACGAACACCCAGTTCTGGGTTTGCAGGCCGGCGAAGATGTAATTGCCGAGGCTGGTCTGGCCGATCGGCGTCGACAGCGTCGCGGTGCCGATCACCCACACCGCGGCGGTGCGGATTCCGGCCATGATCACCGGCAGCGCCAGCGGCCATTCGACCAAAGCGAGCGACTGGCGCTCCGTCATGCCGACGCCCTTGGCCGCCTCGATCAGCGCCGGGTCGATGCCTTGCAGGCCGGTGATGGTGTTGCGCAGCACCGGCAGCATGGCATAGAGCGCCAGCGCCAGCACGGCCGGCAGAAAGCCGAACGCCGAGAAGGAAACGCCGAACCACCGGGCCGACAGCGCGGCGAGCGCCAGCAGCAGCGGATAGAACAGCGCCAGCAGCGCCAGCCCCGGCACGGTCTGCGCGATGCTGGCAATGCCAAGCAGCACGCCGCGCGCGGCCGGGCGGTGGCGGGTGATCAGCGCCAGTGGCAGGCTGACGGCAAGCCCGAGCGCCAGCGCGGCGAGACTGACCCGGACATGCGCGCCGAGATAATCCGGCAGCCGTGCGAAAGCCTCGCTCCAGCGCGGATCGAGCAGGCCGGTCATCGCGTGCCCTGCGTCAGCAGCGCGGCGAGCCGCTCTGCCTGCCGGCGCGGCGCGCGCAACAGGTCGCGGACGTAAGGCTCCCCGCTCTGCGAAATCCGTTTCGGGTCGGCGATGGCGACGAGCCGTCCCTCGCACATCACCGCGATGCGGTCGGCGAGCAGCAGCGCCTCGGTGATGTCGTGGGTGACCATCACCGTGACGAGCCCGAGCCGTGCATGCAGCGCGCGATAATCCTCGCCGAGTGTGTCGCGGGTCAGCGGATCGAGCGCGCCGAACGGCTCGTCCATCAGCACGATCCGCGGACCGGCCGCGAGCGCCCGCGCGACGCCGACGCGCTGGCGCTGCCCGCCGGACAGTTCGTGCGGCAGGCGTGCGCGCAGCTCGGGTGCGAGCTGCACCAGCGCCATCATCTCGTCGATGCGTGTCGCGATCTCCTGCCGCGTCTCTCCGATCAGGCGTGGCGTGATGCCGATGTTGTCGGCGACGCTCATGTGCGGGAACAGCGCGCCGCTCTGGAACACCATGCCGATGCGCCGGCGCAGCGCCACCGCGTCGCTCGCGGCGATATCCTCGCCGTGGATGACGATGCGCCCGTTATCCGGCGCGATCAGCCGGTTGATCAGCCGCAGAAGCGTGGTCTTGCCGGACCCTGATGCTCCGACGACGGCGAGGAATTCGCCTTCGCCGATATCGAGCGACACGTCGTCCACCGCCGTGACGCGGCCAAAACGTCTGGCCACGCGCTGCACGGAAATCGCTGGGGCTGACGCGCTCATGCAAGGTCAGCCCCTATCACATCGCGGCTGGCCCGACAAAGCCGGGCTATCGCAGTGGCGCGCCAGCGGTTAGGCTTGGAGCGGGCCGACGAGAGGTGCGGAGCATGGCGCGAAAAAAGGATGCTTTGGGCGCGACGCTGGCGCCCTATATCGAGCCGTTCCGCATCGACGACGGCCGGTGCTTCGCCATCGGCAGCCATACTACCGATTTCAAGGGCAGCCTGCACAAGGAGGCCGCCCACAAGATCATTGCCGCCAACCGCGAGCGGCTGCGCGAATTGCAGGAAAAGCTCTATGCGCAGAACCGCTGGTCGGTGCTGTTGATCTTTCAGGGCATGGACGCCGCCGGCAAGGACAGCGCCATCGAGCACGTCATGTCCGGCGTCAATCCGCAAGGGTGCCAGGTCTATTCCTTCAAGGCCCCGTCGCCGCAGGAACTCGATCACGACTTCATGTGGCGCACCTCGCAGTGCCTGCCCGAGCGCGGCCGCATCGGCATCTTCAACCGCTCCTATTACGAGGAATGCCTCGTCGTGCGGGTGCACCCTGAAATCCTTACGAAACAGCGGCTGCCGCGAAAACTGGTGACGAAGAACATCTGGCGCGAGCGCTTCGAGGATATTGTCGCGTTCGAGCGCTACCTCGCCCGCAATGGCACCGTCATCCTCAAGTTCTTTCTGCACGTGTCGAAGGAGGAGCAGCGCCAGCGCTTTCTGGAGCGGCTCGACGAGCCGTCGAAGAACTGGAAGTTCTCGATGGATGACGTCGCCGAGCGCCGTCGCTGGAACGACTATCAGGCCGCTTACGAGGATGTGATCCGCCACACCGCGACCCCGGCCGCGCCATGGTATGTGGTGCCCGCGGACTACAAGTGGTTCGGCCGCGTGGTGATCGGCTCCGCCATCGTCGCGGCGCTCGACGCCCTTAAGCTCAAATTCCCCAAGGTGGACAAGGCATCGCTGCGCCAGTTCGCCGAGGTGCGGGCGGCGCTCGAACACGAGGGCAATGGCGGCAACGGCCGCACCACCGCCCGGCCCGTGCCGCAGCAGGCTCCGGCGACGGCCGCCGATCGCGTTCCGCCCGCCGCCGCCCCCGCTGCGGGCACGCTGCCGTCGCGCGAGAAAGGGCAGGGAGCCTGACGCTTTTTAGCGTTGCGGCGCAGGGCGGATGTCGTTTAGAAAGAACCGTTTCCGCGAGGCCCTTTCAACCAACCGTCAACGGTTGCGGGCGAAGATGCGGACAGGATGGGCTTGGCAATGACGATTCGCGGCAATTTGCGCGTCAATGAGGAGGCGGCCGGTACGGCCGCCGCGCCCGTTGTCGCGCGTGCGCTGCCGCCGCCGGCCCTCCGTGGCGGGCTCCTTCTTCTTATGCGCCCCTGAGCGCCGTCTGGGCCGTTGTGCCTGGGCACTCAGGGGATTTTCGCTACCGGAACCCGACGGGCGCCCGCGGCGCCGCATCTGATCAAAGGACCAGGCCAATGACCTCCCCGCACAAGTCCGAGAAGGACCGCGTTATCATTTTCGACACCACGCTGCGCGACGGCGAACAGTGCCCCGGCGCCACCATGACCTTCGAGGAAAAGCTGCACGTCGCCGAAATTCTCGACGACATGGGCGTGGACGTGATCGAGGCCGGTTTCCCGATCGCTTCCGACGGCGACTTCGAGGCGGTCAGCGAGATCGCCCGGCGCGCCAAGAACGCGGTGATCGCCGGATTGTCGCGCGCCCAGCCGAAGGACATCGACCGCTGCGCGGAGGCGGTGAAGCACGCCCGCCGCGGCCGCATCCACACCTTCATCGCCACCTCGCCGCTGCACATGAAGGTCAAGCTCGGCATGACGCCCGAGCAGGTGATCGACAATTCGGTCGCCGTCGTCACCCGCGCCCGCAACCATATCGACGATGTCGAGTGGTCGGCCGAGGACGGCACCCGCAGCGAACTGGATTTCCTGTGCCGCATCGTCGAGGCGGTGATCAAGGCCGGCGCCACCACCGTGAATATTCCCGACACGGTCGGCTATACGACGGCAGAAGAATACGCCCATATCTTCCGCACGGTGCGGGAGCGCGTGCCGAACTCCGACAAGGCGGTGTTCTCCGTCCACTGCCACAACGATCTCGGCATGGCGGTGGCCAATTCGCTGGCCGGCATCCAGGGCGGCGCGCGCCAGATCGAATGCACCATCAACGGCATCGGCGAACGGGCCGGCAATGCCGCGCTGGAAGAAGTCGTCATGGCGATCAATGTCCGCCAGGACAAGTTTCCCTACTGGACCAACATCGACACTACGATGCTGACCCACGCCTCCAAGGTGGTGTCGGCGGCGACCTCGTTCCCGGTGCAGTACAACAAGGCGATCGTCGGCCGTAACGCCTTCGCGCATGAGAGCGGCATCCATCAGGACGGCATGCTGAAGAACGCGCAGACCTACGAGATCATGCGGCCGGAGACGGTCGGCGTGAAGCAGCCCTCGCTGGTGCTGGGCAAGCATTCCGGCCGCCATGCCTTCGTGCACAAGCTGCAGGAACTGGGCTACAAGCTCGCCGACAACCAGATCGAGGATGCGTTCGTGCGGATGAAGGCGCTGGCCGACCGCAAGAAGGACATCTACGACGAGGACATCGAGGCGCTGGTCGATCAGGAGATGGCGCTTCAGCACGACCGCATCAAGCTGGTGTCGTTGAGCGTCGTTGCCGGCACCCGCGGGCCGCAGCGCGCCACCATGAAGCTCGACATCGATGGTACGATTCGAACGGAGGAAACCGAGGGTAACGGCCCAGTCGATGCAGTGTTCAACTGCATCAAGGCGCTGGTGCCGCATCAGGCCAGGCTCGATCTGTACCAGGTGCATGCGGTGACGGAGGGGACGGATGCGCAGGCTGAAGTTTCAGTGCGGCTGTCGCAGGATGGCCGCGCGATGACCGCGCGCGCCGCCGATCCTGACACTTTAGTTGCATCCGCCAAGGCTTATCTGAGCGCGCTCAACAAGCTGGTGATGAAGCATCGCCGCGATTCGGCGGTTGCTGCGGCGCAATAGCGTCCGTCAGAAATATCTACTATAGGTTGCAATAGGGCGTGACGTTCCGGCTAGAACGCCACGCCCTCCGGTCGCGGGTTTGATCGAATTAACTAATGGCGCGCGGCGTCAACATCTGCAATGCTTGAGCATCATCAGTGTTTCATACGGCGGCTGCGGCTGCGTTGAAATGGAGGGGAGAACGAATGCGAAAGTTGATGTTGGCGGCGGCGACCGTTGCAGTCCTGGGTTACGCCGGTTCGGCGGTTGCGCAACAGCCGATCGTCATCAAGTTCAGCCACGTCGTGGCGGAAGCGACCCCGAAGGGGCAGGCCGCGCTCAAGTTCAAGGAAGAGGCCGAAAAGCTGCTCCCCGGCAAGGTGAAGGTCGAAGTCTACCCGAACTCGCAGTTGTTCGGCGACGGCAAGGAGATGGAGGCACTGGCACTCGGCGACGTGCAGTTCATCGCGCCATCGCTGTCGAAGTTCGACAAGTTCACCAAGCAGCTTCAGGTGTTCGATCTGCCGTTTCTGTTCGACGACATGAAGGCCGTCGATAAATTCCAGGAAGGGCCGGTCGGCAAGAAGCTTTTGACCTCGATGGAGGCCAAGGGCTACGTCGGCGTGGCCTATTGGCACAACGGCCTCAAGCAGATTTCGGCCAACAAGCCGCTGATCGCGCCTGAGGATGCCAAGGGCCTGAAATTCCGCGTGCAGGCCTCCGACGTGCTGGCGGCGCAGTTCCAGCAGCTCGGCGCCAACCCGCAGAAGCTCGCCTTCAGCGAGGTCTATCAGGCGCTGCAGCTCGGCACCGTCGACGGTCAGGAGAACACCTGGTCCAACGCCTACTCGCAGAAGTTCCACGAAGTGCAGAAGGACTTCACCGAATCCAACCATGGCGTGATCGACTACATGGTCGTGACCAACGCCAAGTGGTGGAACGGCTTGCCGAAGGACGTGAAGGAAGGTCTGCAGAAGGCCATGGACGCGGCCACCAAGAAGAACAACGAAGTCGCGGACAAGCTGAACGAAGAGGCCAAGGCTAAGATCGGCGCCAGCACCAAGATCCATCAGCTGACGGCTGAACAGCGGGCCAAGTGGAAGAAGGCGATGGAGCCGGTGTGGGCCAAGTTTGAAGCCGGCATCGGCAAGGACGTGATCGAAGCCGCGCTCAAATCAAGCGGCAGCTAAACGACGTCCGGCAGGCGGCCGCATTCCGGTGCGGCTGCCTGTCCTGTTTCTGGGGGAGGGGTTTCGTGAATCTCCGAACGGTCTGGCACCGGCTCGAAGAATGGCTGCTGGCAGCCATTCTCGCGGCGATGACGTTGTTGAGCTTCGTGCAGGTGGTGCTGCGCTACGTTTTCAACGCTTCGATCCTGTGGGGTCTCGAAGCCAATTTTTATTTGTTCGGCTGGCTGGTGCTGATCGGCGCCGCCTATTGCGTGCGCGTCAAGGCGCATATCGGCGTCGATGCCGTGGTCAGGCTGCTGTCGCCGCCGGCGCAGCGGTGGGTCGGCCTGCTCGTCGTGCTGCTGGTGATTGTCTACACGCTGCTGATGCTGTACGGCTCCTGGGTCTATCTCGACCGGCTGTACATCCTCGATGTCGATGCCGAGGATATTCCGATCAAGCGCTGGATTCTCAGCCTGTGCCTGCCGATCGGGTTTGCTCTCATTCTCATCCGTCTGATCGAAATGGGCTGGCGCATCCTGACCGGGCAGTCGAGGGGATACGAACTCGCCGATGAAGCCGAGGACGTGATCCGCGACGGTATCTATGGTCAGGACACCGACACCGGTACGGTGGCGCGATGACGACGGCATTTCTTTTCGTAACCCTGTTCGGGTTGCTCGGACTTGGTGCCCCCGTCGCAGTGTCACTGGGCCTGTCGTCGGTGCTGACCATCCTGCTGTTCGCACAGGACAGCCTGGCCTCGCTGGTTCTGAAATTCTTTCAGACCATGGAGCAATCGACGCTTCTGGCGATTCCGTTCTTCATTCTGGCGGCCAGCTTTCTGACCACCGGCGGGGTGGCGCGGCGCATGATCGACTTCGCCGTGTCGGTGGTCGGCCATCTTCCGGGCGGGCTGGCGATCGCTTCGGTAATGGCGTGCATGTTTTTTGCGGCCGTCTCGGGATCCTCGCCGGCGACCGTGGTGGCGATCGGCTCGATCGTCATCGCCGGCATGGTCAAGACCGGTTATTCGCAGTCTTTCGCCACCGGCGTTATCGTCAATGCCGGCACGCTCGGGATTCTCGTTCCACCGTCGATCGTCATGATCGTTTATGCGGCGGCCACCGAGTCGTCGGTCGGGCGGCTGTTTATGGCCGGCATATTGCCGGGCGTTCTGCTCGGCATCATGTTGATGGTGGGAATTTATGTTGTCGCGCGCGTCAAGAATTTGCCGCGGCAGCCGCGCGCCTCGTGGCGGCAGCGTATGTCGTCGTTCTGGGACGCCATCTGGGGCCTGCTGTTGGTCGTCATCGTGATGGGCGGCATCTATGGCGGCATCTTCACGCCGACCGAGGCGGCGGCCGTTGCTGCGGTATACGCGGCTGTGGCGGCGCTGTTCATCTATCGCGACCTCGGCTTCAAGGATGTGCCGAAGGTGCTGACCGATTCGGCGCGCGTCAGTGTGATGCTGATGTTCATCATCGCCAACGCCTTCCTGTTCGGTCATGTGCTGACCACCGAGCAGATTCCGCAGACCATCGCCAATGCGATCACCAACGCCAATCTGCAGCCGTGGCAGTTCCTGATCATCGTCAACATCATCCTGCTGATCGCCGGCAACTTCATGGAGCCGTCGGCGATCATCCTGATCGTGGCGCCGATCGTGTTTCCGACCGCGATGCAGCTTGGCATCGATCCGATCCACCTCGGCATCATCTTCGTGGTGAATATGGAGATCGGCATGGTGACGCCGCCGGTCGGCCTCAACCTGTTCGTCGCATCCGGCATCACCGGCATGCCGCTGCTCAAGGTGGTGCAGGCGTCGTGGCGCTGGCTGATGCTGCTGCTGGCGTTCCTGATCATCGTTACCTACGTTCCGCAGGTTTCGCTGTTCCTGCCGGATACGGTGTTCGGCGGAGCGGTGCCGTAAGGTCCCGACATGGCTAGCGGCGGCCCGGCGCTCGGGGACGCGCCCGGCTTGCCGCTGGCTGGGCACCGGATCGGGAGACGGCGGCGAGACCCTGCTCGCGGAACGAGCCGTTTCAAAACCGATGGAGTTGAAACCGGACCCGTCTGCACAATGCAGGTTCGCCGGTCTTCCCTGCAAGTACCTGGTTTTATTGGTGGGCGCACAAGGGCTCGAACCTTGGACCCGCTGATTAAGAGTCAGCTGCTCTACCAACTGAGCTATGCGCCCGAAAGCCCGGCAGCAGGCGGCCGGGACAGCGTCGTGTAGCAAAGCGCGCGGGCTAAGTCCAGCCGACCGTGAATAAAATCCTGCGCCGGCAAGGCCCGCACCACCCGGCGGCGCCGTGACCAGCCGCGGGGGGCCGCCGCCATGTCAGCCCGGCGCGCGCCGCTCCGTTCGTTTCCGGGATTGCCGATTCCATCGCGCCGCGTCGCGCCATGGCGCGCGAGGCGCCGACGGACTTGCCGCGGCCCTGGCCGTTCGGCCCGCGCATACGTTCCAGATATGGAACGTCCTGTTTGCATTTTTTCCCTATCGGCCCTGTTGCTGCAATGCCATCGTAGCGATGCTTCGCGCGGGCGAGCACAAGAAAAAAAGCAGCCGTGCGACAGACAGAGCCGCGGCGCTGCCGCGATGCCTGAGGAGGGAGGAACAGAAAGATGATCACCCTGACCCGCCGAAACGTTATCGGTTCCGCTGCGACACTCGCTGCCGCTGCCGGGCTTGCGCCGATCGCCGGCCGTGGCGTGGCCTATGCCGCGGACCCCGTGCGCTGGGCGTCGCTCACGCCGGGCTTCACCGTTCTCGTCACCGAGTATATCCGCTATCACAAGCTCGACGAAAAGAACGGCTTCAAGCTCGCCGAGCCGATCAACTACACCTCGGTGCCGACTTATTACGCCGACTTCGTCGCCGGCAACTACGACGTCTGCATCGGAAGCTGGGATACCTTCGCCACGCGCTACCTCAGCGGCGTGCCGATCAGGCTATTGTGCAACATTTCCACGGCCCAGATGATCAACATCATGGCGCCGAAGGGCGGCGCCAAGACGGTCGAGGAATTGCGCGGCAAGACGCTGGCCGCGCCGCAGTCGACCGGTACCTACCGCATGGTGCGGGCCGTGGTGCAGGACGTTCTCGGCGTCGACGTCGAGAAGGACATGAAGGTGCAGAACGTCACCAATCCGGCGACGTCGGTTACGCTGCTGCGTGCCCGCAGCGTGGAGGGGGCGTTGTCGTGGGAGCCCAACATCACCAACGTGATGAAGGACGATCCGGACCTGCACGTCATCTTCAACGCGGGCGAGGCTTACAAGACCAAATACGGGCAGGACCTGCCCTATTTCGGGGTTGGCGTCACCGCCTCGCTGCTTGGAAAAGATGCAAAGCTCGCCGAGCGGCTCAACGGCGTCTTCAAGGACTGCATCGAGGGACTCCTTGCCGACGTTCCCGGCGCCGTCAAAATCGTCGGCGAGCGTACCGGTTTCTCTCCAGCCGTGCTTCAGGAGGCGATCTCCTCGCGCCGCCTGAGCTTCAAGTTCTCTTCGATGCGCGACGAGGCGGGCCGCCAGAGCGTCCTGGCGGCGTCGAAATTCCTTGCAGCCCACAAGCTCCTGTCGTCCGTCCCGGACGAGAAAATGTTCGCCTGACGCATGACGAAGGCCGAAGACGGGGGCGTCTTCGGCCAGCGTCCGTGGTGGCTCGAAGCACATCGTCGTGAAATTGACCGTTGAACCGAAAAAGGACGTCTATCAGCCGATATCGCGGCCGCCGGTGAGGGCGGCGCGCGAGGGCGGTTCGCACGGCCTCGGCGAATACGTTCCGACGATCGTGGTGTCGGCGGCCCTAGTTGCGGCGATCCAGATCGCAAGCTGGTTCGTGCCGCCTTACATCATTCCGTCGCCGGCCGCGATCCTGCAGGCGACGTGGCACATCCTGACCGACGATCTCGGCCATGTCGGCATCACCGCGCTGCGTCTGTTCATCGCGGTGGCGTTCGCCATCACCACCGGCGTGCTGATCGGGATCGTGATGGGCACCCAGCCGCGGGTCCGTCCCTACCTGCGTTCGCTGGTCATCATCGATACCGGCATTCCGGCGCTGTCATGGATGCTGGTTGCGATCTTCTGGTTCAAGGATCCTGAGATCCGCATCTTCTTCATCCTGTCGGTTATCCTCATCCCGTTCTATGCGCTCAACGTCTATGACGGCATTCGCGCGTTGCCGAAAGAGCTGATCGACATGGTCGAGAGCTTTCGGCCGAGCCGCTGGCACGTGATGCGCTTTCTGATCGGTCCGCACATCGTGCCTTACGTGTTTCTGACCACCAAATCGGTGATCGGCTACGCTATCCGCATGGTGATCTTCGCCGAGTTGGTGGCGTCCGCCGTCGGCATCGGCGCGCGGATGAACCTCGCCCAATCGACCTTCCGCATCGATACGATCTTTGCCTGGACGCTGCTGCTGGTGATCTTCAACCTGACCTTGCAGGCGCTCGTTGCGGCTCTGGAAAACGTGGTGTTGCGCTATCGGCCGGAGACGGAGATCCGATGAGCGAAGCGGCAGCGGTGATCGAGATCAGGAACGTGAGCAAGGCGTTCGGCGCGCTCACCGTGGCCCATGACCTCAATCTGGTGGTGCGCAAGGGCGAGATCGTGGCACTGCTCGGGCGCACCGGCGCCGGCAAGAGCACGGTGCTGAACATGATCATGGGCAACCTGTCCTACGATTCCGGATCGATTCGCGTGGCCGGGTTCGATCCCTATGCGGAGTTCAGGAAGCTGCGCGGCAGGCTGTCGGTCAGCTTTCAGCAGGACCGCCTGCTGCCGTGGATGACGGCGGTCGAGAACGCCAGCCTCGGCTTGCGCATTCTCGGAAAGTCGAAGGCGGAGGCGCTCAGCGTGGCCAGGACCTGGCTCGCCCGGGTCGGGCTTGCCGGCGCCGAGGACAAGTATGTTCACGAGCTGTCCGGCGGCATGCGGCAGCGCGTATCGCTGGCGCGGGCGCTCGCCGTCGATCCCGAGTTGGTTCTGCTCGACGAATCGTTCAGCCAGCTCGATCACGTCACGTCGAAGGCGCTGCGGGCGGATTTCAGCCGCGTCGTCCGCGAGTTCAACAAGACATGCCTGTTCGTCACGCACCGCATCGACGACGCCATCGAGATGGCGGACCGCGTGCTGGTGCTCGAGCATGGCGCGTCGATGGTGCTGGAAGAACGGATCGTCGACGACGACCGGACCGACGGCGAGAGGCGGGCCACGCTGCACGGCCGCATCGCCGCGGCGATGGGCGGGCAGGACAGCGAGTGAGGCAAGAGCAAGCGACGCGGGAGTGCAATGTGAAGTATGAAGATATCGCCGTGACGCGCGGCGCGGGATGGCTCGAGATTCAGATCAACCGTCCTGAGAAGCTGAATTCGATCCGGGAGAAGACCGCCGAAAACATTCTGCATGCGATGGAGGCGGTCGAGTTCGAGCGCGATTGCGCCGCGGTGATCCTGTGCGGCAGCGACAAGGCGTTCTGCACCGGCATCGATACCAGCGAGTTCCAGATCAAGGACAACGAATATTTCGATTTCTACCGCTACCGACGCCGCGCGCGCCGGGTCAACCGGCTGTTTCGCGAGCTGCCGGCCTACACCAAGCCGGTGATCAGCGCGGTGGAGGGGTTTGCGCTCGGCGGCGGGCTGGAGCTGGCACTGGTCGGCGACATCATCGTCGCTGCCGAGACGGCGAAATTCGGCCTGCCCGAGATCAAGCTCGGCTTGATGCCGGGCGGCGGCGGCACGCAGACATTGTCGCGGCTGATCGGCAAGCCGCTGGCCAAGGAACTGATGTGGACGGGGCGGCGCATCACCGCGACGGAAGCGCGCAAGATGCGCCTCGTCAATCACGTCACGCCGGCCGGTCAAGCGCTCGGTAAGGCGCGCGAGCTGGCTGCTGCGATCGCCGCCAACGCGCCGCTGCCGGTGATGTTCACTAAGAGCGTGATCGATCGCGGCGAGGACATGGCGCTTCAGGATGGCATGATGGCGGAGGCCGACGTGTCGTTCATGCTGTATTTTACCGCCGACCGGAAGGAGGGGCTGCAAGCCTTCCGCGAGAAGCGGTCCCCGCAATTCCGTGGAGAATGACGCAATGAGCACAGGCGACATCGTGATTGCCGGCTATTCCGAAACGCCGGTGGTATTTCGCTCGGGCCGCAGCGCTTATGACTTCGCCGGCGAGGCGCTGGCGGCGCTGATCGAATCGACCGGCATCGACAAGGATATCGTCGATGGCATGTCGGTGACGGTGCCGCTCAGCGAGGCATCGAACCCGTTCTTCGCCGTGTACATGGCTGATGCGCTCGGCATCTCGCCGACCTGGCTGAACTACGGCGGCATCGGCGGCTGCTCGGCCACCGGCGGGGTGGCGCGGGCGATGTCGGCCATTCGCGACGGCTATTGCGAGGTGGCCCTGGTGCTGTCGGCGGATGCGCCGAGCACGAGCTGGCGCGCCAACTACGGCGCCTTCCGCGGCGAATTTCAGGATCCGGTCGGCGTTCAGGGACCGCCGGCCATGTTCGGGCTGCTGATGAACCGCTACGCCTATCAGTACGATCTGAAAGAGGAGGCGTTGGCCAAGATCGCCACCGTGCAGCGCGAGCATGCGCTGCTCAACGACAACGCGCTCGAGAAATTCAAGAAGCCGATGACGAAGGAGGACTATCTGTCCTCGCGCGTCGTCGCCGATCCGCTGCGCATGCTCGATTCAGTGATGTTCTGCGACGGCGCCAACGCCTTTCTGGTGATGACGCAGGCGCGCGCCAACCAGCTCGGCCTCAAGAAGACGGTACGCCCGGCGGCCTATGCGGAGCTGACCAACGTCAACGGCAACCAGTCCTGCCCGGACATCACCGAGACCGGCTTCGCGCGGATCGCGCCGAAGGTGTTCGCGAAGGCCGGCCTGAAACCGTCCGATATCTCGATGTTCCAGCCTTATGACGACTTCACCATCGCGGTGCTGATGCAGTTCGAGGATTTCGGCTTCTGCAAGCGCGGCGAGGGCAGCGACTTCATCCTCGCCAACGACATCTCTTACCAGGGCAACATCCCGCTCAATACCGGCGGCGGGCAGATTTCCGCCGGCCAGCCGGGCCTCGCCAGCGGCGGTCTGAACCTCGCCGAAGCGGTGCGCCAGCTGTTCGGGGAGGGCGGCAAGCGCCAGGTCAGGGCGCCGAAGAACGCGCTGGTCACCGGCATCGGCGTCATTCCCTATGGCCGCAACTGGGGCACCAGTGCCGCCATGATCCTGGAGGCTTGATCGTGAACGCAGATGCCAAACCCCGCACGCCGCCGAAGCCGAATGTCTACGTCAACACCGCGCCGTTCTGGGAGGCGGCGCAGCAGCGCAGGCTGGTGATCCAGTATTGCCGCGACGCCGGCAAGTTTCAGCACTATCCGCGCCCGGTCAGCATCTTCACCGGCCGGCGCAATCTCGAATGGCGGGAGGTCAGCGGCAGGGGCGTGATCTATGCGCACACCGTCATCCGCATTCTCGGACCGGGCCTCGAGGGCCGCCTGCCCCTGCCGGCCGCAACCGTCGAGCTCGACGAGGGCGTGCGCTTCATCGCCAACATCGTCGAGACCGATCCGGCCAGGATCGCCATCGGCGCCCGCGTCGCGGTGGCATGGGACCCGATCACCGACGATTTCGTCTATCCGGCCTTCAAGGTCGTCGAAGGCTGAGCGATGCGCCTCGAAGTCGTCTTTGCGGCGCATGCGGCCCGCAGGCCCGACAAGGAGGCACTGGTCTGCGGCGAGCGTCGCGTCAGCTACCGCGACCTGCAGCGCAGGATCCGCGAGGTGGCCGGCGGCCTGGCCCGGCAGGGCATCGGCGCCGGCGACACGCTCGTGCTGTATCTGCCGAACGGCATCGCCTTTGTCGAATTGCTCTACGCGGCCTTTCTGCTCGGCGCCGTCGTCGTTCCGGTCACGACGCGCAGCACCATCCGCGAGGTAAAGTATTTTTGCGAGGACAGCGCAGCGAAACTGATCGTTTGCGACGACCGCAGTGCCGACGCCGTTCGCGGCATTCTGGCGGAGCGCCCCGGCCTCAAGGCGGTGATGGTGGGCACCCCGCAGGATGGCTTCGTCGCTTACGACGATCTCGTCGACGCGGCTTTCGTGCCGCCGTTCGTTCCGCTCGAGCGTGACGTGGCGCTGATCCTTTATACCTCGGGCACCACCGGGCGGCCCAAGGGCGTGCTGCTGACCCACGCCAATATCCTCGTCAATCACGGCTTCATGAATGGCACCGACTGGGGGATCAATCACGACGACCGTTTCCTGGTCGTGTCGCCGCTGGCGCATCGCGCGGGCCTCGGCCGGCTGATGAACGCCATGACCCTCGGCGGGACGCTGGTGATGCTGCCGGGCTTCGATGCCGACAAGATTATCGACACGATCGAGCGCGAAGCGATTACCGTGTTCGGCATGGTGCCGACGATCTGCCGGATGCTGCTGCCGGCACTGGAACGGGCGCCGGACAGGTGCCACACGCTGCGCCTCGTTCCCGTCACCGGCGAGGCGTTTGCTGTCGAGCTCAAGCAGCGTTTCATGGCCTTGCTGCCGGACACCCGCCTGGTGTCGTTCTTCGGCATGACGGAGGCCGGCGCGATCTCCAACCTCTCGCATGAGGAGCAGGTGTCGCATCCGCGCTCGGTCGGCCGCGCCGCGCCCGGCGTCGAGGTGCGCATCGTTGCGCAGGACGGTCGCGACGTCGCCGACGGGACGGTCGGGGAGATTGTCGTCCGGTCCGGCCAGCCCGGCGTGTTCACGGTGATGAAGGGCTATCTCAACCGCAGCGAGGAGACGGCGAAAGCGTTGGTGGACGGCTGGTTTTTCACCGGCGACCTCGGCTATCGCGACGCCGGCGGCTATCTCTACATCGTCGATCGCAAGAAGGACATGATCCTGAGCGGCGGCTTCAACATCTACTCCAAGGAAGTCGAGCAAACGATCCTCGAGATCGAGGGTGTTGCCGACGCCGCCGTGGTCGGCATTCCCGATGCGGAGTTCGGCGAGGCGGTTGTCGCGTTCGTCGAGCGCAAGCCGGACGGTCCCGCGCTGACCGCCGAGCAGGTGGTCGCGCATTGCCGGTCGGCCATCGCTGGCTACAAGAAGCCGCGTCATGTGCATTTCATCGACGCCTTGCCGCGCAACGCGGTCGGCAAGGTGCTGAAGCATCAGTTGGCGGAGAGGGCGCGCGCCCTTCAAGCTGTAACAGGGGCCACCGGCCCGCAGGGATGAGACGATGACAATATCGGTTGTTGGGGCGCATTGGATCGCGGGGGAATGGATTCCGAGCGCCGGTGCCACCCGTTTCGAGGTGGTCAGCCCGGTTGACGGCACGGTGATCGGCGGTGTGCCGGAGGGCGGCGCGGCCGCGGCGGAGGCTGCTATCGCGGCGGCGCAGCGCGCGTTCCTCCAGTCGCAATGGGCGCATGCGCCGCGGCTTCGTGCCGACGTGCTGCTGGCGCAGGCTGCGAGCGTCGAGGCGCGGAAGGACGACCTCAGCCGGCTGCTGTCGATCGAGACCGGCAAGCTGATCGGCGTCGCCCGCATGGAGATCGCCGCTGCGGTGTCGGAGCTGCGCTACTACGCGGGCCTTGCCCGCGCCATTGCCGGGCGCATGCTTGAAATCGAGGCCGGCGTCCACTCGCATCTGACGCGGGAGCCGGCCGGCGTCGCCGCCATTATCACGCCGTGGAATGCCCCGGCCATTCTGCTGGTGCGCTCGCTGGGGCCGGCGCTTGCGGCCGGCTGCACCGTGGTGATGAAGCCGGCGCCGCAGTCGAGCCTGTTTCACACAGCGTTCTTGCGCTGTCTGGCCGATATCGACGCTCTGCCGGTCGGGGTGATGAACAGCTTTTGCGAAGCCGGCAGCGCGGGCGGTGAACTGCTGGTGGAATCGCCGGATGTCGACGTGGTGAGCTTTACCGGCTCGACCGCGGTCGGCCGCCGGATCATGGCGGCGGCGGCCGGCACGCTCAAGCGTCTCAATCTAGAGCTCGGCGGTAAGGCGCCGGCGATCGTGTTCGAGGATTGCGACATCGACACGATCGCGCCGCAGCTTGCCGCCGCCGGCATGATCCTGAGCGGACAGCAATGCACGGCGGCCAGCCGCGTGCTGGTGCATGACAGCCGCTACGACGCGCTGGCAAAGGCGCTGGCGGCGGCGCTGGCAGCGATGCGGGTCGGGCGCAGCGACGACGAGCGCAGCGAGATCGGGCCGCTGATCGATGTGCGCTCGCGCAACCGGGTCCGCCGTCTGGTCGAGATGCACGCCGATGCCGCCGTGCTGAAGGGAACGGTCGCGCGCAGCCTGCCAACGGGCGGGGCCTATCTCGGCCCCAGCCTGCTGGCGGTCGAGGACCTGACCTCGCCGGTGATCCAGGAGGAAATTTTCGGTCCGGTCCTCAACATCGAGCGGTTCTCGACCGAGGCGGAGGCGGTGAAGAAGGCGAACGCCACCCGCTACGGCCTTGCGGCCAGCGTATGGACGCGTGATCTCGACCGCGCCTTCCGCGTCAGCCGTTCGATCCGCAGCGGCACGGTCTGGCTCAACGACCACAACAAGCTGTTTCCCGAGGCCGAGACCGGCGGTCACCGCGACAGCGGCTTCGGCCGGCTGCACGGCATCGACGGGCTGAACGAGTTCCTCGTCACCAAGCACATCTATCATCGCTTCGGCCGCGTGCGCGAACTGAGCTGACGGCGCCGGAGGCTATTCGTCGGTCAGAAGGCGCTCCGACAGAAAGTCGATGAAGGCGCGCGTCTTGCGCGGCATCCGGCGGCGGCCCGAATAGAAGGCGGACGCCTGCAGGGGCGGGCTGCGCCAGTCCGGCAGCAGCCGCACCAGCCGCTTGGCGGTGACGTCGTTCTTGCACATCACGTTGGGCAGGATGCCGAGCCCGAGGCCGCCGATCGTGATCTCCCGCGCCATGCCGATGTTGTTGACGAGCACGCGGGCGTCGGTATCGATGATGCGGCCCGACGTGGCGGACAGGAAGTTCCACACCCCCTCGTCGCGCTGATGCTCGGTGACGATGCAGTCGTGGTTCTGGATATCCTCGATGGTGTGCACGCCGCCGCGGCGTTTCACATAATCGGGACTGGCATAGATACCGCGTGACAGCGAGGTGAAGACCTTCACCGGCAGATGCGAGTTGCGCGGCGGCCCGAGATGGATGGCGACGTCGTACGGCTCCTGCGAGACGTCGACCCAGCGGTTGTTGATCTCGATGACGAGCTGGATGTGCGGGTGGATGAGGGCGAACTCGGCGACGAGACGTCCCAGCCACGATACGCCGAAGTCGACCGGCAGGCTGGCGCGCAGCACGCCGCTCAGCTCGGATTGCAGCTTGGAGGCTTCGAAGCCCGCATCCTCGATCTCGGAGATGATGCGCTGGGTGTGATTATAGACGATGCGGCCGATATCGGTCAGCGCCGCTACCTTGCGCCCGCGCTTCAGCAGTTGCGAGCCGAGCTGATGCTCGAGGATCGACAGCTTGCGGCTGATGGTCGATTTCGGCACCCGCAGCTTGTCCGACGCGCGGGTCAGGCTTTGCGAGTTGACCACCTCATAGAACAGAACGAGCGCGTTCAGATCCAGTTTCGTCGTCATCGGCACTCAGGTCCATGCTGCCGTTGCGTCGCCGCCGCTGGTCATGGCGGATCGGCCATGGATTTTGCCGCGGCCCTGCCGGCTTTCGCAGGCTTGCGCTTCCGGCCGCTCGCATCGGGGCCGATCTGTTCGCCCCAGCGCTGCACCAGCCCGCTGTCGATGCCGAACAGATCGAGCGCGCGGCCGACGGTGTGATCGACGATATCGTCGATGCTCTCCGGCATGGGATAGAACGCCGGCACCGGCGGCATGATGACGGCGCCGGTTTCCGTCGCGGCCGCCATGTTGCGCAGGTGCCCGAGGTGCAGCGGCGTTTCGCGCACCATCAGCACCAGGCGGCGGCGCTCCTTCAGCACCACGTCGGCGGCGCGGGTCAACAGGTTGGAGGTGACGCCGGTTGCGATCTGCGACAGGCTGTGGATCGAGCAGGGCGCGACGATCATGCCGAGCGTGCGGAACGAGCCGCTGGCGATCGCGGCGCCGACGTCGTCGATGTGGTGGACGGTATGGCTGAGCCTTTCGACGTCGGACACGCTCAGCGTGCATTCCTGGAGCAGGGCGACCCTGGCCGAGCGCGACATCACGAGATGTGTTTCGACGCGTGCCTCGCGCAGGATTTCGAGTGCGCGGATGCCGTAAGCGATGCCGGAGGCGCCGCTGATGCCGACGATCAGCCGCCGCGGTTCGGTCGTCATGGCTGCCATCCCTGAGCGGTCGCCAGCGTCGCATCTGGATCGATGCGGGCGGCAAGATCGATCTCCTCCTGTCCGGGCACGCGGATGCGCGTGAAGCGCATCTCCGGGGCGCCGTGCGGGATGGTGGCGTCCAGGCCCATCTTGGCGCCATAGCCATCGTCGGTGGAGGGGTCGAGCTTCGATCCTTGCGCGCCGCTGACGACGACGAGATCGCGGTCGGCCTGAAAACGGGTCGCAACCGCCCATTCGACGCTGCGCGGATCATGGATATCGACGTCCTGATCGACCGCTACCACGTGCTTGATGTCGTAGTGAGCAGCGAAGCACCCCATGATGACGTTCTTTGCTTCGCCGCGATTGTGGGGGCCGAGCTGAACGTAGAGGTGGTAGCGACCGACCCCACCGAGGGCGAGATGGATGTCCCGCACGGAGGGAAAGTTGCGCCGCAGGGTGCTGAGAATGGTGGCTTCGCGCGGGATCGCGCCGAGCAGGAGGTGTTCGAGGCCGCCGCCGACGATGGTGTGGAACAGCGGATCGCGTCGATGGGTGACGCGGTCGACGGCAATGACATGGCGCTTGGCGCGCTCGCCGTAATACTGCGGAAACTCGCCGAACGGCCCTTCCAGCGCACGGGCGTTGGCTTTGATGCGGCCCTCGATCACGATTTCCGCATCGGCCGGCACGCGAAGCTCGCTGCCGAGGCATTTGACGACCTCGAGCGGTGCGCCGCTGAGCGCGCCCGCGATCTCCAGTTCGTCAGTGTTCAGCGGCACGATCGCCTGCGACGCAAGCAGGCAGGCGGGACTGACACCGATCACGATGGCGGCATCGAGATCGCGGCCGTCGGCCTCGGCCTCGTTGAAGAAGGCAAGCGTGTGGCGCGGCAGCAGCAGTGCGCCGAGTTCGCGCGGCCCGGACACCTGAAGGCGATGAATGGCGACGTTCTGAATGCCGGTGCCGGGGCTACGGACGATCAGGAGACCGGCGGTGATGTACGGGCCGCTGTCGTGCTCGTTATGGGTCGGGATCGGCAGCAGCGGCAGCAGGTCGCCGTCCTCATGGATGATCTGCTGGCAGGGTGCGTCGTCGGTTTCGACCCAGCGGACGGGCTTGGCCACCGCGTTCTGAAACGCGCCGAGCAGGGTCGTGCTGGTCAGCCCGAGCGCCTCCGCCATCCAGGTCCGGTCGGACAGCAGGCCGGACACGACGGCCATTCGGCCATGTCCGGCAGCGGGAAAGAACGTCGCCTTCCTGCCGTCGAGCCGGTTGGCGATGCCGCCGAGTTCGTGCGTAAGGCTGACGCCGGGACGGGCGATGGCGAGCCGGCCGGTTTCCTCGAGCCGCCGCAGCCACGGCCGCAGCGTCATTGCCCCGGTGGCTGCCGGTGCGCTCGTGTCGTTGGCCATGCGCGGGCTCCTCGTGAGACGCTCGCGAGCTTAGTGCGGTCGTGGCTGACTGCTATTATTTTATATCAATATCGGCCATAGTGATTGACTATGGCCGGGAGCCGACATGGAATTGCGCTGGCTGCAATCCTTCGTTGCGATGTATGAGGAAGGTTCGGTGTCGCAGGCGGGCCGCCGCCTGAACATCGTCCAGCCGGCCATCAGCACCCAGTTGGCGAAGCTCGAAAGCGAGCTCGGCAATCCGCTATTCCAGCGCACGCCCAGGGGTCTGGTACCGACGCGCGCCGGCCACGAAGCTTATCGGCTGTTTCTTCCCATCCTCCGTTCGATCGAGGACGCCCGGCAGGACCTGACGGCGCCCCGCAACACGGTGAAGGGCCATGTCGCGGTCGGCGTGGTGGCGTCGGTGGCGCATACCGCGCTGTCGGAAACGCTGATCGCGTTCAGCGCTAAGTATCCGCATGTCACGCTGCGCATGACCGATGGCTATACGCGCGAGCTGCTTCAGATGCAGCGGGCGGGGCAGCTCGATCTCGTGGTCATCAATGCGCTGGCGCGGCGTGGCGAATATCAGCAGATCGACCTCATCTGCGAGGAGTTTGCGCTGATCTGCAGCGCGGCCGGCCCGGTCCCGGAGGGTGAGGTCAGCTTCCGGAGCATCGATCACCACGAGCTGGTCATTCCGTCACCGCGGCACGGCCTGCGCACGCTGCTGGACGAGGCGGCGGAACGTGAGGGCACTCGCCTGTCGCCGCGCTACGAGTTCGACGAGATCGGCATGATCGAGAGGTTCGTCGCCGGTACCGGGCTCCGGACGATCCTGCCGCCGGTCGCGGTGGCACACTCGCTGCGGGCCGGCACGCTGCGCTGCGTGCCGGTGTCGCCGCCGATCATGCGCCACATTGTCGGCGTCCATCATGCAACCCGGCCGCTCAGCCGGGCGGCGACGGTTTTCGTGACGGAACTGCGCCGCCGTCTGCTGGCGGTTCAGCAAGAATTGACCGCGCAGGACGCCGCCGTGCGCGAACGGCCGTGATCTAGACGCCGCGGCGAGCGTTATGATAGCTGGATGACGGCGGCAGCCGGCCTTGCCGCGGGCGCCGGATCTGGGAGGAGTGGATGTCGACCGCGCTGCGGATCGCTCATGGCGCTTTCGGACGTGTGGCGCTGCTCGACATGGATGCGTCGCTGGTGCGGCATGCCCATCCTCATTGTCATGTGCTGCTCAAGGTCGAAGGCGGCGATACGCATTTCATCGTCGGCGACCGCATCGTGCCGCTGACCGATACCATGGCGGTGTTTGTCGACGGCTGGCGGCCGCATGCCTACATTCACGACCCGGCGCGGCCGCGCACCCTGATCCTGGCCTTGTATATCGAGCCGCACTGGCTACAGATTTTCCGCTCGTCCTGGGCGGCGAGCGGCGCGCCGGGCTTCTTCGCGCAGCCCTGCGGCGAGATTTCGCCGCGCATCCGCACGCTCGCCCATGATCTCGCCGTCGTTATGATGGCGCATCCCGACAGCCGCGGCGACCAGGAAAAGCTGCTGTCCGACCTGATGATCGCGGTCATCGAGCGCTTTACCGAATGGCGCCGCATGTCCTCGATCCGCGCTATCGGCGGCGCGCGGCTCGATTGGCGGATCCGGCGCGTCGCCGACAGCATCCGCGCCGATGTCTCCCGCGAGGTCGACATCAGCCGGCTGGCCGGCGAGGCCGGGCTGTCACGCTCGCATTTCTTCCGCCTGTTCGAATCCTCGATCGGCGTGCCGCCGCGGGTGTTCTACAATGTGGTGCGGCTCGAGCATGCCGTTCATGCGGTCGTCACCGGCGATTCCCGGCTGGCCGATGTCGGTGCGCGGCTCGGGTTCGAGGTGCCGGCGCACTTCACGCGGTTCTTCCGCAACCATACCGGTGTCTCCCCAAGCGAGTTCCGCTTGGTGTCGCGGCTGGCGAGCTGAGCCGCATACTGCGCCGCAGCACGACGAATGAGACGCATTGGTAAGTCGTGAGAGTGGGCGGTATTCTCACGCCTGCTCATATTTCCCAGAACGTGCCGTAAGCGGCTCGAAGCCGCGACAACGAGGCGGCGCCGGATGGGACTGACAGCGACGATGACGTCGAGCGCGCGGAGCGGGCCATGGATCGGGCGCTCGCCGGAGCGTGTCGAGGATGCGGCGCTGCTCACCGGCAACGGCCGCTTCATCGACGATCTCGGCGTTCGTCCCGGCACGCTTCACGCGGCGATCCTGCGCTCGCCGCACGCCCATGCCGATATCCTGGCGATCGAGACCGCCGCCGCCAGGGCCGCGCCGGGCGTTGCCGCGGTGGTGATCGGCCCGGACGTGAAGGCGTTGACCGCGAGTCTCGTCGTTGGCGTCAAGGCGCCTGTCGAATGCTGGCCGATCGCCGTCGACCGCGTGCGCTATGTCGGTGAGCCGGTTGCCGTCGTGGTGGCGAGCGACCGCTACAAGGCGGAGGATGCCCTCGACCTGATCGAGGTGCGCTACGCGCCGCGGCCGGCGGTGATCGATCCGCTCGCCGCCATCGCCGCCGATGCGCCGATCCTGCATGACGGCTTTCCTCACAACGTCGCCAGCGACCGCCGCTTCCGCTACGGCGATCCGGAAGCGGCGTTCGCGGCGGCGGCGCATCGCATCGCCATCGACATCGTCTATCCGCGAAACTCATGCACGCCAATCGAGACCTACGGCGTCGTTGCCGAATACAGCGTCAGTGACGACGCCTACGACATCCTCGCCAATTTCCAGGGTCCCTTCAGCATCCATGCGGTGATCTCCCGCGCACTGAAGCTGCCCGGCAACCGGGTGCGGCTGCGCACGCCGCCGGAGTCCGGCGGCAGCTTCGGTGTCAAGCAGGGCGTGTTTCCCTACATCGTGCTGATCGCGGCTGCGGCGCGCATCGCCGGCCGCCCGGTGAAATGGATCGAGGACAGGCTCGAGCACCTGTGCGCCTCGAGCTCGGCCACCAATCGCGCGACGACGCTGGCGGCGGCGGTGGCTGACGATGGCCGCGTGCTGGCGCTGGACTGGGATCAGGTCGAGGATTGCGGCGCGCATCTGCGCGCACCGGAGCCGGCTACGCTCTATCGCATGCATGGCAACCTCACCGGGGCCTACGACATCCGCCACATGAGCGTGCGCAACCGCGTCGTCGTCACCAACAAGACGCCGACTGGCCTCAATCGCGGCTTTGGTGGCCCGCAGGTCTACTTTGCGCTGGAGCGGCTGATGCAGCGCGTCGCCGTCGAGCTTGATCTCGATCCGCTCGACGTCATGCGGCGCAATCTCGTCCCCGGCGATGCTTTTCCCTATCGCACCGCCTCCGGCGCGCTGCTCGATTCCGGCGACTATGCCGGAACCGTCGAGCTCGGCGCGCGGGAAGGCGGTCTCGACGAGCTCAAGGTCCGCCGTGCCGCGGCGCGCGCCGAGGGGCGGCTTTACGGCATCGGCTACACCGCGGTGGTCGAGCCCAGCGTATCGAACATGGGTTATCTCTCCACCGTGCTGACGCCGGCCGAGCGCCGCAAGGCCGGGCCGAAGAACGGCGCGCAGGCGACCGCGACGGTGTCGATCGATCCGGTCGGCGCGGTGTCGGTGCATGTGGCGTCAGTGCCGCAGGGGCAGGGCCATCGCACCGTGCTGGCCCAGGTGATCGCCGACGTGTTTGGCGTCGCGCCGCAGGACGTCCGCGTCAACACTGAGATCGACACCGCCAAGGACGCCTGGTCGATCGCTTCGGGAAATTATTCCAGCCGTTTCGCTGCTGCGGTCGCCGGCACCGCGAAGCTCGCCGCCGATCGCATCGCGGCGCGGCTGAAGCGCATCGCGGCAAGCCATCTCAACGTCGATGCGAGCGAGGTGGCGTTCGGCGGCGGCAAGGTGTTTTCGCGCGACAACCCCGACAACGCCATGCCGTTCGCGCGGCTGGCGGCGCTCAGTCACTGGTCGCCGGGTTCGCTGCCCGACGATGCCGGCCAGACCATCCGCGAGACCGTATTCTGGACGCCCGAGCAATTGGCCGCCCCGGACGATGCGGACCGCATCAACTCGTCGCTGTGCCACGGCTTCATTTTTGATATCTGCGGCGCCGAGATCGATCGCGCCACCGGCGAGGTACGGATCGATCGCTACGTGACGGCGCATGACTGCGGCACCATTCTGCATCCGGGCATGGTCGACGGGCAGATCCGTGGCGGCTTCGGGCAGGGGTTCGGCGCGGCGCTGCTGGAGGAATTCGCCTACGGCGCCGACGGCAGCTTTCTCACTGGCACCTTCGCCGACTACCTGCTGCCGACCTCGACCGAACTGCCCGAGCCGGTGATCGTTCACATGCAGACGCCGTCGCCGTTCACGCCGCTCGGGGCGAAGGGCGTCGGCGAGGGCAATTGCATGTCGACGCCGGTGTGCATCGCCAACGCCGTCGCCGATGCGCTCGGCGAAAAGAATATCGTGCTGCCACTGGTGCCGGCGCGCATCCGTGCGCTGATCGCCGGCGAGGAGCCGCCGGCGCCGGCGGGCCGCAAGACCGCGCCGCGCGCCGCGAAGCCCGGCGGCCGCGGCCTTGAAGGCGCGGGCAGCGCCGAGGTCGGCGCACCGTCGCGCGCGGTGTGGGACATGCTGCTCGATCCCGCCACGCTGCAGGCGGTGATCCCCGGCTGCCATGGCGTCGAAAAGATATCCGACACCCATTTCCGCGCCGAGGTGACGCTCGGTATCGGCCCGGTCAAGGGCCGCTATCGCGCCGAGGTCAGGCTGTCCGATCTCGACGCGCCGCGTGCGGTGACGCTGTCCGGCACGGCGGAGGGCGCGCTCGGCTACGGTGCCGGCGAAGGCCGCATTACGTTGACGCCACGGGATGATGGCGGCACCACGGTATCCTACGCCTACGACGCGGAGATCGGCGGCAAGGTCGCGAGCATCGGCGGCCGGCTGCTCGACGGCGCCGCGCGCGTCATCATCGGCCAGTTTTTTGCGGCGCTTGCGCGGCACGCCGGCGGCGGCGTGCCCGCTGCCGGTGCGGCGGGCGGTCTGTCGGGTTGGTTGCGCCGCCTGTTCGGGGGCGCGCGATGAAGCCGGCGCCATTCGACTACGTGCGGGCCGAGACCCTGGACGAGGCGCTGGCGGTGCTGGCGGCCGAGGGGAGCGACGCGCGCGTCATTGCCGGCGGACAATCGCTGATGCCGATGCTCAACATGCGGCTGGCGCGGCCGAAGGTACTGGTCGATGTCATGCGGATCGGATCGCTCGACCGCGTTGACGATGGCGGCGACCGGATCGTCGTCGGGGCCGGCGTTCGCCAGGCGGCGCTGCTGGCATGGGCCGGGCTTGCCGCGAAGCTGCCGCTGATCGCACTGGCGCTGCCATGGACCGGCCATGTCCAGACCCGCAGCCGCGGCACGATCTGCGGATCGGTCGCCCATGCCGATCCCAGCGCCGAGGTGCCGCTCTGTCTGATCGCGCTCGACGGCGAGGTGCACCTGCGCAGTGCGCGCCGCCGCCGCGTGCTGCCCGCCGGCGACTACATCACCGGCATGATGAGCACCGCGCGCGGCGACGACGAATTGATCGAGGCGGTGGCGTTTCGGGTCCGGCCGGGGCGCGGCTACGGTTTCCGCGAGGTGGCGCGCCGCCACGGCGACTTCGCCATCGCGGCCTGTGCGGCTGTCGCCCATGCCGACGGCATCCGGCTTGCGGTGGCCGGCGTCGCCGATCGTCCGGAGCTGCGCGACTGGCCCGATCTCGAAGGCGATGCGCTCGACGATGCGCTCAACGCCTTCGCTTACGACCTCGATGCGCGCGACGATATCCATGCCACCGCCCGCTATCGCCGCGACCTGGTGCGGCAGATCGGGCGCGATGTGATCGATGAGGCCAGACGATGCCGCGTTTGAGCGCCGCGCAGCGCCATCCTGTGCGTTTCCGCCTCAACGGCGAGGCGGTCGAGGGCATCGCCGAGCCGCGCATGCTGCTCGCCGATTTTATACGCCATGAGCTTGGGCGGACCGGGACCCATGTCGGCTGCGAGCACGGCGTGTGCGGCGCCTGCACGGTCTCGATCGACGGCGTGATGGCGCGCTCCTGCCTCACGCTCGCGGCACAGGTCGAGGGCTGCGACGTGCGCACCGTCGAGGGACTGGCGCCGGAGCCGGGCCGGCTGTCGGTGCTGCAAGCGGCGTTCCGCCGGCACCATGCGCTGCAATGCGGCTTCTGCACGGCCGGCATCCTGATGTCGCTCGACGTCTATCTGCGCGCCCACCCCGCGCCGACCGAGCCGGAAATCCGCGAGTTGCTGAGCGGCCATCTGTGCCGCTGCACTGGCTACGCGCCGATCGTTCGCGCGGCGATCGATGCGGCCGCCGAACTCGTTTCCTCCACCCGACAAGAAGACGTTCGCCATGTTTGATCTGGGCACCAGCTTCATCGCCAGCGTCGAGCGCGATCCGGAGGCGCTCGCCATCGTCGATGGCGATCTGCGGCTGAGCTACCGGCAATGGTACGCGCGGATTTCCGCGCTGGTTGCCGCGCTGGACGCCGCCGGCCTGCGCGCCGGCGACCATCTGGTCACGGCATTGCAAAATCGTTGGGAGGCGGCGACGCTGCACTGGGCCTGTCAACTGGCCGGGCTGGTCATCACGCCGATCAACTGGCGCTCCAAGGCCGACGAGATCGATTTCTATCTCGAGAACTCCAGGGCGCGCGCCATCGTTTATCAGGACATCACCGCGGCGGCGGTGGCGCAGTCGCAGCGCGCCGGCGCGCTGTGCCGGATTGCGCTCGATGCGCCGGAGGGCGGCGCGCTGGCATTCGCGGAGATGGTCACCGGGACGGCCGCCGAGGCGCTGCCGCGTGCGTCCGCCGAATCGCTGTCGGTGATGCTTTACACCTCCGGCACCACCTCGCGGCCGAAGGGCGTGCCGCGTCGTCACCGTGCCGAACGTCACGCCGCGGTCGCCCACGTTGCGCAGAACCTTTACGGGCGCGATGAGCGGACGCTCGGCGTGATGCCGCTCTACCACACGATGGGCGTGCGCTCGCTGCTGTCGATGTCGCTGATCGGCGGCGCGTTCATCTGTCTGCCGCGCTACGACACCGTGCGGGCGTTGCAGGCCATCGCGCGGGAGCGGATCACCAATCTCTATCTGGTGCCGACGCTCTATCACGACCTCGTTCATGCCGCGGCGTTCCCGGCAACCGATGTCAGCAGCGTGCGCAAGCTTGGCTTTGCCGGCGCGCCGATGACGGATGCGCTGCTGCAGAAGCTCAACGCCGAGTTCAAGCCCGAATTGTTCGTCAACCACTACGGCAGCTCCGAGATCTACACGTTCACCATCGATCAGGATGCCGTCGCCAAGCCCGGCTCGGCGGGCCGCTCCGGCATCAATCAGCGCGTGCGCGTGGTGAAGCTCAACGCTGCCAGCGCCATGGATCTGGCCGCGACGGGCGAGGAGGGCGAGATCATCGCGCTGGCCAGCAGCGACGAGGCGTTCGAGGGTTACTGGCAGCATCCCGAAGCGACGGCAAAAGCGCTGCGCGACGGCTGGTACTTCACGGGCGACACCGGCTATGTCGACGAGGACGGCGATCTGTTCGTCACCGGCCGCGTCGACGACATGATCGTGACCGGCGGCGAGAATGTCTCGCCCGTCGAAATCGAAAGCTGCCTGTCGCTGCATCCTGCCGTCCTGGAAGTGGCTGTCGCCGGCCTGCCGGACGAACGCTGGGGAAAGATCGTCGCGGCCTTTATCAAGCGCGGCGCGCCGGTCGAGCCCGACGAGCTGGATCGGTATTGCCAGATTTCCGGTCTTGCCAACTTCAAGCGGCCGCGCCGTTTCATTTTCGTCGAGGAAGTTCCGAAATCGCCGGTCGGAAAGCTGCTGCGGCGCCAGCTCGTGGCTGGCGACTATCGCGAAGAGCGGCAGCTTCCGGCTTCCCAACCCTAACCATCAACACACAGGACAACTGCATATGGCAACTGCTTATTCGTTCGGCGACCCCCGTTTGGCCCAGCTCGATGGCTTCCATGTCGAGATCGATGAGGCTCACGAGCGCGCCGACATCATCCTCGACCGGCCGCCCTACAACGTGGTGTCGATGGCCCAGCGCGACCAGCTTAGGCTGACCTTCGAGACCCTCGACGAGGATGCGCGGGTGCGGGTCATCGTCGTACGTGCCGTCGGCCAGCATTTTTCGAGCGGCGGCAATATCGGCGGCTTCATGAAGGCGTCGCCCGAGCATGTCTCGAAGCTCGCCTGGAACATCGCCTCGCCCGCGCGCTGCGCCAAGCCTGTGATCGTCGCCAACCGGGGCTACTGCTTCGGCGTCGGCTTCGAGCTGACCCTGGCCTGCGACTTCCGCATCGCGTCGGAGACCGCGCAGTACGCGTTGCCCGAGCAGAAGCTCGGCCAGATTCCCGGCTCCGGCGGATCGGCGCGGCTGCAGAAAATGATCGGCATCACCCGCACCAAGGACATTGTCATGCGCTCGAAGCGCATTCCCGCCAGGCAGGCGCTGGAGTGGGGCATCGTCACCGAATGCGTCGCCGACGCCGATCTCGAAAAGGCGACCGACGCGCTGGTCGATGAGTTGCGTGCCTTCTCGCCGCTGGCCCAGCGCACGGTGAAGAAGCTTCTGAACGACACGGAAGACTCGACCCTGTCGATCGCCATCGAGCTGGAAGGGCATTGCTACAGCCGGCTGCGCCAGTCCGACGATTTCCGCGAAGGAGTTGAAGCGTTCGACGCCAAGCGTGCTCCGAACTTCAAGGGGAGCTGACGACGGGCGCCCGCCGCCGGCGGTGGCGGGCGCCATTCTAAGGTTGCTCCGCCGGAGGCACGGAGCAAGTCAAACACGACACATCACAAGGGAGAAGACAATGACACGATCGACGACGCTGCTGACGTTGCTTGCCGCGACCACGATGCTGTCGGTCCAGGCGCTTGCTGCCGATCCGATCAAGATCGGCGTTGTAACGCCTTTATCCGGGACGTATTCGCCGATTGGTCAGCAGGTTCGGTGGGGACTCGAGCTTGCGACCAAGGAGGTGAATGCCTCGGGTGGCATCATGGGCCGGCAGATCGAACTTTTGTTCGAGGACGAGGAGGCCAATCCGTCGGTGGCGGTGCAGAAGGCCGACAAGCTGTTCGAATCACAGAAGGTCGATTTTCTCACGGGCACGGTCAATTCCGGCTCGACGCTGGCGGTCGGCCAGACCGCCGAGCGGGCCGGCAAGCTGATCGCCACCACGGTGTCGTTTGCCGACTCGATTACCGGCGACAAGTGCTCGCCCAACGTGTTTCGCGTCAACGCCCGGGCCGGCCAGCAGTCGGCGGCGCTGGCTGCGTGGGTGGCGAAGCAGAAGCCGAAGGCCAAGGTGTTTTTCCTCGGCCCCGACTACGAGATGGGCCGCTCGACGGTGGCGACCTTCAAGCGCACCATCGAGGGCTTCGGCGCGACCTCGGTCGGCGAGGTGTTCGCTCCGCTCGACAACAAGGACTACACGCAATATTTCGGGCAACTGCGCCAGGCCCGGCCGGAGGTGCTCTACACCTCGGTCGCAGGTAACGACACCGTGCGCCTGCTGACGCAGATGCAGGACTTCGGCCTGCTCGGCAATCTTCTGGTGGTCGGCGCCTCGGGCACCGTGACCTCGCAGAACATCGGGGCGATCGGCTCCGCCGCCAACGGCTTCGGCACCGGCGTCGGCTACTCGGTGCAGATCGACAACCCGCGGAACAAGAAATTCGTCGCCGACTTCAAGGCGGCCTACAAGGCCGATCCCGATCTCTACGGCGCCGACAGCTATGGCCTGATCTACTTCTACAAGGCCGCCGTCGAGAAGGCGCAGTCGACCGAGACCGACAAGGTGCGCGCGGCGATGCGCGGCCTGACGTGGATGACGCCGCAGGGCGAGAAGACCATGCGGGCCGAGGATCACCAGGCCGTGCAGCCGATGTATGTCGTTCAGGTCCAAGAGGGCAAGTTCAACGTCGTCGGCGATGTGGCGGGCAGCGAGGCGATCGGCGCCGACGAGTGCAAGCGGTTCTGATCGGCCGGCCGGCGCCTGTGCTCGCGCGCATGGCGCCGGCCTCCGTCCCTTCCTGTTGCCCTGACCGGGCGATCGGCCTGAGAGCCATGATGACGAGCCAATGACCTCGACCCTCGACTTTATCCAGTTCGTGCTGGCGCCGCAGATGATCACCGGGCTGTCGCTGGGCGTCGCCGTGGTGCTGGTGGCGCTTGGCCTGACCATCATCTTCGGCCTGCTCGACGTCATCAACATGGCGCACGGCGAGTTCTATGCCATCGGCGCCTATGCGGCGCTGGCGCTCGGGGCGGTCGGCGTCAACTTCTGGCTGCTGCTCGTGATTGTGCCGCTGCTGATGATCCCGCTCGGCTACCTGACCGAACGCGGGCTGATCCAGCGGGTGTTCAACAAGCCGGACCGCCACGTCACCACGCTGCTGCTGACCTTCGGCCTCGCCCTGGTGCTGGAGGACGTGCTGAAGGTGGCATTCGGTCCGAACACGCAGCGGCCGTCGACGCCGATCCCCGGCGCCATCGAGATGTTCGGCATCATGATGCCGAACTATCGGCTGTTTCTCATCCTGTTCGGCATCGCGATCATCGCGGCGGTGATCGTGATCGTCAACCGGACCGCGCTTGGCGCGATGGTGCGCGCCGCCGCCTTCGACCGCAACATGGCTGCCTCGCTCGGCGTCCCGGTGACGCGGGTCTATGCCGGCACGTTCGCGTTCGGCGTGGCGCTGGCGGGGCTCGCCGGCGTGCTGCTGGCCCCGGTGTTCTCGGTATTCCCGACGATGGGGCGTGACTTCATCTTCATGGCCTTCACCGTGGTCATCGTCGGCGGCATGGGCTCGATCATCGGCACCGTGGTCGCCGGCCTGCTGCTGACCCAGGTCCAGGTGCTGTCGAGCCTGGTCGTCTCGCCGGTGTGGAGCGACCCCATCGTGTTCAGCATCATGGTGCTGGTCCTCGTGTTCCGCCCGCAGGGCCTGTTCGGGCGGCTCGGCCATGCTTAGTCCCCCGCATCCGCCCTTGTCCGCAATCCTGCGCCACGACCGCTCGGGCCTGTTGATGCGCGCCAGCCACGCGCTGGCGGCGGTGTTCGTCATCGCCGCGCTGGTGTTCGCCGCGTTCGGCGCGGCGCTCGGCGACACCTTCTTCCTGCGCCTTGCGACCGAGGCGCTGATCCTCGGCGGCTTTGCGCTGTCGGTCGATATCCTGCTCGGCTACACCGGGCTGCTGTCGCTCGGCCATGCCCTTTACTTCGGGTTCGGCGCCTATGTCTCGGCGCTGATGCTCAAGCAGGCGCCGTCGTTCTGGCTGGCAATGGGCGTGGTGCTGGTCGCAGCCGCCGCTTTCGGCCTCCTCACCGGCCTGATCGCCAACCGGGTGCGCGGGGTCTATTTCGCGCTGGTCACCTTCGGCCTCGCCCAGGTGTTCGCCAAGGTGGTGTACAACACCCGCGCGCTCGGCGCCTCCGATGGCATGATCGGCATTCCGATCGTCCCGATCGAGCTCGGTGTCGTGACGGTGATGTCGAACGCTCCCGTCGCGTTCTTCCTGTTCACGCTCGGCTTCGTGATCCTGCTCTACGCCGTCTCGGCCTATCTGCTCGACACGTCGTTCGGGCGGGTGCTCGGGGCGCTGCGCGCCAATGAGAATCGCGTGCCGTTCCTTGGCTATTCGACGCACCGGGCGCGGCTGGCGATCTATGTGTTCGCGTCGGTGGTGGCGGCGCTGTCGGGTGCGCTTTACCCGATGCTGCGCGGTTTCGTATCGCCCGAGCTGATGTTCTTCGCCGCCTCCGGCAACGCGGTCATCACCGTGGTGATCGGCGGCGTCGGAACGCTGGTCGGGGCACTGTACGGCAGCGTCATCCTGACCGTGCTCAAGTCGGTGATCGGCACCATGACCGAGCATCACCTGATCGTGGTCGGGCTGATCTTCATGGCGGTCGTGATCTTCCTGCCGAAGGGGCTGATGGGCTTCGTCCGCCCGCGCGTGGCGCGGCTGTTCGAGCGAGGCGCACGATGACCGCCGCGCTCGAAGTCGAGAAGCTCAGCGTCGCCTTTGGCGGCATCCGGGCGGTCGATGCCGTGTCGTTCAGCGTCGTGCGCAACGCCATCACCACGGTGATCGGCCCCAACGGAGCCGGCAAATCGACCCTGTTCAACCTCATCAGCGGCCAGTTCCGCCCGGACGCCGGCCGCGTCCTCCTAGACGGCGTCGACCGCACCGGCGCGCCGCCGCACCTGATGCAGCGCGCCGGGCTCGGGCGCTCGTTCCAGATCACCAACCTGTTCTTCGAACTGACCGTGTTCGAGAACCTGCAACTCGCCGCGCAGCGGCTCGATCCGCCCCGCCAGATGCTGCGGCCGATCAGCCGCGGCGAGATCGGACTGGCGCGCGTGCGCGAGTTGGTCGAGCGGTTCGGACTCGCCGCCCGGCTCGGCGAGCTCGCGGGCGCCCTGTCGCATGGCGAGCAGCGGCGGCTCGAGATCGCGGTGGCACTGGCGGCGAAGCCGTCCGTGCTGCTGCTCGACGAGCCGACGCAAGGCATGAGCCATGCCGACACCGCCGATACCGCGCAGCTCATTCGCGAGCTGGCGGGCGAGGTCACCATCCTGCTGATCGAGCACGACATCGGCCTCGTCATGGATATCTCCGACCACATCGTCGTCATGCACCAGGGACGCAAGCTCGCGGACGGCTCGCCCGCCGAGGTGCGCGCCGATCCCGCGGTCAGGACGGCCTATTTCGGAGATGCTGCATGCTGAGCGTCGACAACCTGCATGTCCACTACGGCCTGTCGCATGTCATCCAGGGCATCTCGCTGGAGGCGAGGCGCGGCGAGGTGGTCGGCATCTTCGGGCGCAACGGCGTTGGCAAGACCACGCTGATGAAAGCCATCGCCGGCTGGGTGACGCCGAGCGACGGCGCCATCGTCCTCGACGGCCGCCCGCTCAATGGCCTGGCTCCGGACCGTATCTGCCGCCACGGGGTCGGCTTCGTGCCGGAGGATCGCCGCATCTTTCCCGGCCTGAGCGTGGAGGAAAATCTCAAGCTCGGCCTGATGCAGCGCAACCAGCGCAGCCGCGCCGGCGATCGCGATGCGGTCGCGCGCATCTACGAACGGTTTCCGCGCCTGGCCGAGCGTCGCCTGCAGACCGGGACGACGCTGTCCGGCGGCGAGCAGCAGATGCTCGCCATGGCCCGCGTCATGATCGGCGAGCCGCGCCTCGTTCTCATCGATGAGCCCACCGAGGGCCTGGCTCCCATGATCGTCGCCGAGATCTTCGCCATCATCAAGGAAATGAAGGCAAACGGCATCATCGTCGTCCTCGTCGAACAGAACATCGCCGGCGCTCTCGCGGTGTCCGATCGCTTTTATGCCATCGAGCGAGGCCACGTCGTGCTGACCGGAGACGCCGGCGTGCAGCAGGCGCGTGACGACCTGATGAGGGCCATTTCCGTGTGAACGGAGCAGAAGCGCCGGCCCCCGGTCGAGCGATCCGGCCGGTCGAGGGGAAACGGCGGATCCGGGACCGGCGTTGCGGATATTGAAAGCGACGCCGGATCAGGTATGGAGAGCGGCGGACAGGGCCGTGTGACGGCTCACAGCCTTCCGGTCGTTCCGCCACCGAGCCAGCTGCATGACAAGCCTTGCGATCATGAATGCGCCCAACGGCGCCCGCCCCACCGCCGCCGACCATCCGCGCCTGCCGCTCACCATTGACGCGATTGCCGAGGACGCCGCCGCTGTTGCCAAGGCCGGCGCTGAGGCCGTCCACATCCATGTGCGCGACGAACAGGGCCGCCACGTTCTCGATGCTGCGCGCCACGTGGCCGCCGAACAGGCGATCCGCCGCCGCGCCGGCGACAGCCTTGTCGTGCAGATGACCACGGAGGCGGTCGGCCGCTACACGCCGCGCCAGCAGATCGAACTGGTGCAGGCAGTCGCACCGGAAGCGGTCAGCATCGCCATGGCCGAACTGATGCCGGACGCCAGCGCCGAGGCGGCCGCGCTCGACCTCTATCGCTGGATGCACGAACGGCGCATCGCCGTGCAGCATATCCTCTATACGCCCGCGGAGTTTTTGCGCTTCGCGGACTATGCCGCGCGTGGGCTGATCCCCGGTGACCGCTATTCCGTGATCTTCCCGCTCGGCCGCTACGCCTCCGACCGGCAGAGCCGGCCTGAGGACCTGGTGCCGTTCGTCGCCGCGTTGCAGGAGGCCGGCGGCGCTGCGCGTTACGACTGGTGGGTCTGCGCGTTCGGCGCGCTGGAGACGCGGCTTTTGACCGCCACCGCCGCGCTCGGCGGCCATTGCCGCATCGGCTTCGAGAACAATTTTCTCAACTCCGACGGCCGCGTGGCGGCGGACAATGCCGACCGCGTCGCCGATCTCACGCGCTCGCTGTCGGGGATCGGCCGCCCGGCCGCCTCGCGCGAGGAGACGCTGCGCGCGCTCGGCCGGCCGGACTGAGCCATGGCGTTTTCCGGCTTGAACTTCTCGACCCCGGCACGGCACAATCGCAACCATGCGCAAGGTTGACGCCGTCGAGATCGAAGCGCGGCCCCGTGGCTGACGATATCGCCGCAAGCGCCGGCCGGCTCAAGGCGTGGCTGATCGAGGACGCGCTGCCCATGTGGGGCGGCGCGGGATTCGATGCCGCGCACGGCGGTTTCATCGAGCGGCTCGATGCCGGCGGCGCGCCGCTGATCGATGCGCCGCGCCGCGCCATGGTGCAGGCGCGGCAGGTTTACGTCTTCGCCCGCGCCGCGCTCGCCGGCTGGCGGCCGCAGGACCAGCCGCTCGCGCTCGCCGCCGCCGACCACCTGATCGCGCGCTACCACGGCGCCGACGGCGCGCCGGGCTGGATTTTTTCCACGGATGCGACGGGCCGCCCGCACGATACGCGCCGCGACCTCTATGCCTGCGCCTTCGTGCTGTTCGGCCTCGCCTGGGCGTGGCGGCTCGCGCCGCGGCGGCGCTACTACGATGCGGCGCGGGCGACGCTCGCCGATCTCGACGCGCGTTTCGCGGCGGCAGGCGGCGGCTACATTGGCGCGCTGCCGGCGCAGGCCGACGAGTTGCGGCAGAACCCGCACATGCACCTGTTCGAGGCGATGCTGACGTGGTTCGAGGCGACCGGCGAACCTGACTTCCTCGCCCGCGCCGACCGCCTGCGCGACCTGATGATGACGCGCTTCGTGCAGCCGAGCGGCATTCTGTGCGAGCGCTTCGACGGGGAGTGGCGGCCGCTTGCCGGCGACGCGGGCCGCATTTGCGAGCCAGGGCATCACTGCGAATGGGCGTGGCTCCTTGCGCAGCACGCGCGTCTGGCCCGCGCGACGCTTAACCCGCTCGGTGCAGCGCTTTATGCCCATGCGATGCGCCATGGCATCGGCGCCGACGGCTTGCTGGTCGATGAACTGCGCGACAACGGGCAGATCGTGCGGGCGTCGCGCCGTGTCTGGCCGCAGACCGAGGCGATCAAGGCTCATGCCGTCGCATGCGAGGCCGGCGACGCCGCAGCCGCTACCCGTGCCGCGCGCCTGATCGGGCAACTGTTCGCCGTCTTTCTCGATCGCCCGGTGCGCGGCGGCTGGATCGACCATGTCGATGCCGAGAACCGGCCGCTCGTTGCGTTCATGCCGGCGAGCACGCTCTATCATCTCATGGGAGCAGCGGTGGAGGCCGACCGCGTGTGGGGGCGGCGGAGCTTTCGCCCGGCCGCCTTCCTCGACCGCGACGGCGTGCTCAATGTCGATCACGGCTACGTTCACCGCATTGAGACGCTCGAACTGATGCCAGGTACGGCCAGCGCCGTGCGGCGCCTCAACGAGGCGGGCTACATGGTGATCGTCGCCAGCAACCAGTCCGGCATCGCGCGCGGCTACTATACGCTCGACGATGCACACCGTTTCAACACGGCGCTGCGCGAGCGGCTGGCGGAAGAGGGGGCGCGGATCGATGCCTTTTATCTTGCGCCCTACCATCCTGACGGCGTTGTGGAGCCTTACGCGCGCCATCATGACGACCGCAAGCCGGGCCCCGGCATGCTGCGCCGGGCGCTGGCCGAATGGCCGGTCGATGCCACCCGTTCGTTCCTGATCGGCGACAAGGACAGCGATCTCGAAGCCGCGCGCCGCGCCGGCCTGCCGGGTCATCTCTACCGCGGCGGCGATCTCGACGCTTTTGTCCGCGACGTCCTTGCTTTACCACGCTGAGGTGCTGTCCCTTTGCGGCCCTTGCGCCGCCGCGCCGTTCGCGCGGATACTGCCGCTTGAACCGGACCACGCGAGGACGCCGCCATGAAAGTCACCATCGAGGTCGATTGCACGCCGCAAGAGGCGCGGGAGTTTCTCGGGCTGCCGGATGTCCGGCCGATGCAGTCGGCGATGATGGACAAGTTCCAGGCGCGTATGGAGGAGAGCATGGAGAAGTTCTCGCCCGAGGCGCTGCTGCAAAGCTGGCTGACCTTCGATCCCAAGATCGCCCAGCGCTTTCAGGAGATGTTCATGAGCTTTGGCGGCCTCGGCGCCAAGCCGGATCGTCCCAAGGAGTAATGGTGCGAGGGCCGGCGCGATGGCCATGACGGAGATGCCGCCGCTGCGGTTCGCCGAGGTCGGCGGCATCCGCATGGGCTATTACGAGGCAGGCCCGGCGTTCCCGCGTTTACGACGATAGGTGTCTGATATCATTTGATTATTATTATTAAGGTCCGGGTCTTTACGGTGCGCCGCAACATAAATGTTGCAATGCACAATAATTCGTGCCATATAAGGGGTGCCCCGGGCTTGATGGACGGGGTGAGCCATAGCTCAACCAGAGGATGGAGTGACCCCCATGATCGACCAGATGACCCAGCAGACCGAAACCGCTTTCAATACGTTCAAGGCCGCCTTTGCGCCGTTCGCCGACGCGCTCAAGAACGTTCAGACCGCTGACGTCCCGGAAGCCGCGCGCGATTTCGTCAAGCGTGCGGTCGGCACCGCCAAGGAGCGCGCCGCCGATGCCCATGCCGGTGCCGAGAAGGTGACCGCCGTGATCGAGGATGCCGCGGTCGGCGCCGTCAGTGAGACGGTCAAGATCACCCGCAACCTGCAGCAGGCGTTTTACGAGGACGCCGAGGCGTTCTTCACCGGCATCGACAAGCTGGCGTCCGCAAGGACCTTCGCCGACGCGCTGCAGATTCAGTCGGACTACCTGCGCTCTCGCGGCGAGGTTGCCGTGGCGCGCGCCAAGTCCGCCAGCGAATATGCCGGCAAGCTGTTCGCTGAGGGTGCCAAGACCGCGCAGGATAACATCACCAAGGTCGCCGCGACCGTCGGCAAGGCCGCCTGACGGCAACAGCCTTCGCAAATGAATGACGACAAGGCCCGCGCTGTCGCGGGCCTTGTTTTTTGCGGCCGCTTCGCCTTGACAATCCGGCCGCGCGGCGCGTGATGGCATGGGCCTGACCGCCGGACCTCGCGATGACCGATCCCCGCGTGCCATCCTTTGCCACCGCGCTCGATGCGAAGCGTGCTGCCGATTTACGCCGCATCAAGTGGCTTGCGACCGGCGTGCTGGTCGCCTGCCTCGTCGTGATGGTCGCGGCCAAGGCGCTGACGCCGGTTCACGCCGCCTTCGGATTCCTCGCCGCCTTCGCCGAGGCCGCCGCGATCGGCGGGCTGGCCGACTGGTACGCGGTGGTGGCGCTGTTTCGCCGCCCGCTCGGACTGCCGATCCCGCACACCGCCATTATCCAGAACAATCGCGACCGCATCGCCGACAAGCTCGGCGAGTTCATCGAGCGGAATTTCCTCGATGCCGCTCCGGTCGAAGCGCGGCTCCGCCAGGTCGATTTCGCCGCCTTCATTGCCAATTGGCTCAGCGAGCGCACCCGCAGCGCGGCGCTGGCCCGCTTCGCGCTGCGGCTGTTGCCGGAGGTGGTGGCGGCTTCGGAGACGTCGGGGCTCAAGACGTTCCTCGGCCGCCGCGCGCTGGCGCTGCTGCAATCGGTCGAATTGGCGCCGCTGGCGGCCGGCGCGCTGCGCGGCTTCGTCGCCCATGGCCGCCATCACGGGCTGCTCGACGACCTGATGCGGGCCGCGCACGAGGCGCTCAACCGGCCGGAGACGCTCGCGATGATCCGCGAGAAGATCCGTGACGAACTGCCGACGCTGCTGAAATTCTATCGCGCCGACGCCTTCATGCTGAAGAAGCTCGCGGCCTCCGCGACCGCGTTCTTCGATGAGGTGCGCACCGATCCCGACCACCCGCTGCGCGGCGAGTTCACCCGCATGGTGCTGTCGCTGATCGACCGGCTCGAAACCGAGCCGGCGTTTGCCGACCGGCTCGACGGGCTGCGCCGCGACCTGCTGGCGCGGCCGGAGCTGGGGCAGTTGACGGAGCGGCTGTGGGGCGAGGTGCGCGATTTCGTCGCGCGCAGCGCCTCCGGCGAATCGAGCGTGCTCGAGCATCACCTCGCCCGGTTGCTGATGGAGGCCGGCGCCCAGCTTGCCGCCGATGCCGAGATGCGCGCCGAGATCAATGCCAGCTTCGTCACGGTGCTGCGCAGCTTCATCGCCGAGCACAAGGGCGGCGTGTCGAGCTTCATCGCCGATCAGGTGAAGGGCTGGGACATGGCGCAGGCGATCGAGCTGATCGAGGTCAATATCGGCCGCGACCTGCAATATATCCGCTTCAACGGCACCGTGATCGGCGGCCTTGCCGGGCTCGTGCTGCACGGCGCGGAGGTTGCATTCCATCTATTATAGGCCCGGCCGGAACCGGGGGTCGCCATTCCGCTTGAACCAAGCGAGAACTCCCCCTAGCTTCGGGCGCTGCGGCCCGCCGCGTCGGGAGCTTGCCGCCGGGCGCCCGTGGCGCCGCGTTTCGGGATGGCACAAGCCAGAGCGCACGGAATTGCAGATCGGGCAGGGGCCTTCACCGGCCGCGCCCCAACACAGAAGGACGAACAGGATGCCCTCGACTCTCAAACTCGTGACCTCCTCGCTCAACCTCAAGGATCCCTCGCTGTTGCGCGATACCTGCCTGATCGACGGCAAGTGGGTTGCGGCCGATGGCGGCGGCACCATCACCGTGACCAATCCGGCGACCGGCGCCGTCGTCGGCGCCGTGCCGAACATGGGGGCGGCGGAGACGCGCCGCGCCATCGAGGCCGCCGATGCGGCGTGGCCGGCCTGGCGCGCCAAGACCGCCAAGGAGCGCGCCGCCATTCTGCGCCGCTGGTACGAACTCTTGATGGCCAATCAGGAAGACCTCGCCACCATCCTAACCGCCGAGCAGGGCAAGCCGATGACCGAGTCGCGCGGCGAGATCGCCTATGCCGCGAGCTTCTTCGAGTGGTTCGCAGAAGAGGGCAAGCGCGTCTATGGCGACACCATTCCGCAGTTCGCGCCCGACAAACGCATCGTCGTCCTCAAGCAGCCGATCGGCGTCTGCGCTGCGATCACGCCGTGGAATTTCCCCTCGGCGATGATCACCCGCAAGGCCGGTCCGGCGCTTGCGGTCGGCTGTCCGATGGTGCTCAAGCCCGCGAGCCAGACGCCCTTGTCGGCGCTGGCGCTCGGCGTGCTGGCCGAGCGTGCCGGCGTGCCGGCCGGCGTGTTCTCGGTGGTGACGGGATCGGCGACCGCGATCGGCGGCGAGATGACGTCCAACCCGATCGTGCGCAAGGTGACCTTCACCGGCTCGACCGAAATCGGCAAGAAGCTGATGGAGCAGTGCGCCGGAACTGTGAAGCGCACCTCGATGGAGTTGGGCGGCAATGCGCCGTTCATCGTGTTCGACGACGCCGACCTCGACGCCGCGGTGAAGGGCGCGCTCGCCTCGAAGTACCGCAACGCCGGGCAGACCTGCGTCTGCGCCAACCGTATTTTAGTGCAGGACGGCGTTTACGACGCCTTCGCGGCCAAGCTCGCCGATGCCGTCAATGCGCTGAAGGTCGGCGACGGGTTCGAGCAGGGCGTGGCGATCGGCCCCTTGATCGACATGAAGGCGGTCGAGAAGGTGGAAGAGCACATCGCCGATGCCGTCGCCAAGGGCGCCCGCGTCGTCACCGGCGGCAAGCGTCATACGCTGGGGCAGAGCTTCTTCCAGCCGACCATCCTGGCCGACACCAAGCCGGACATGCAGATTTTCCGCGAGGAAACGTTTGGCCCGGTGGCGCCGCTGTTCCGCTTCAAGACGGAAGCCGATGCCATCAAGCTCGCCAACGACACCGAGTTCGGTCTCGCCGCCTACTTCTACGGCCGCGACATCGGCCGCGTGTGGCGTGTGGCGGAAGCGCTGGAATACGGCATCGTCGGCATCAACGAGGGCATCATCTCGACCGAGGTGGCGCCGTTCGGCGGCGTCAAGGAAAGCGGCAACGGCCGCGAGGGCTCGAAATACGGCATCGAGGATTACCTCGAAGTGAAGTATCTGTGCATGGGCAACATGGCGTAAGCTGCCTGTTTCCCGCCTGTGTCTCGGACGCGGGTAGCAGCGTGAAAACGCTGCTCCGCAGAGCCGGGACCGTGACAAGCGTCATCTTTGTAACGATCCCGGATCGGCGCCGCCCCACGCTGCGGGGCGACGCGTCCGGGATACCGGCATCCCTCAACTCGACATCCGCTATCCGACGTCGGCACGCAGCCCCGCGGCCTCGATGCCGGCGATGGCGCACGCCTCGTCGTTGTCGGAGGTATCGCCGCTGATGCCGACCGCGCCGACCACCGCGCCACCGGCGTCGCGCACCAGCACGCCGCCGGGCACCGGCACCAGCGCGCCGCGCGCCAGCGCGTTCATGGCGTTGATGAAGAACGGCTGCTCACCGGCACGCTTGAACAGCGCCCGCGAGCCCATGCCGAGGGCCAGCGCCCCATAGGCTTTGCCATGAGCGATCTCGCCGCGCATCAGGCTGGTGCCGTCCTGCGCCGCGAATGCTTTCACCGCGCCGCGCGGATCGAGCACGGCGACGGCCAGCGGATTGAGCTTTCGCGTGCCGCCCTCGGCCAGCGCGCGGTCGATAATCTTGCGCGCCGTCTCAAGAGACAATTCGGTCATCGGAGAATCCTTCCAGAAGATAGGGATGGCAGCGTTATGGCCATCCCGTACGGGTTTGCCAATGCCCGATCGGCCCACCTGATGTGGGCCGCAGCCGCGCTACCATGTCTAGAATATATCCAGACTGCGCCTCGGTCCGCCCTGCGCGGATGCAGAAAACCGCTGGCGCGCAGGCACTTTCTTAATCTCTGGTAACGGAGTAGCCGCCTGCGGAGGACCTCCTCCTGCGCTTGCGCGGCAATCGGCGACTGATAAGATGTATCGTCTTTATATCTTATCTGGCGGAGCTTCGATTCTCCAAGCCGCTGCCGCGGCGGCGCGTGACCCGTGCGCCCGACTATCGGTTCGGACGCAGCGGCAGGCGCCGTTGTGCCTGCCGACAGGCCGAGCTGGGGTGGCACACGGTGCGGAGCGGAAAAGCAGCGCCAAAGCGTTTTCGAGCGAAGTGGGAATCGGTTCGCGTGAAGGAAACGCGACAAAACAAAATCCTGGAGCCCCGCTTCTGATCCCATCAGAAGCGGAAAAGCTCCAGGGGCGTTCAACTCAACGACGAGGACCATCACGATGTCTGCAAAATCCACTCTGGCTTCTTTTGCGCTGGTTGCCGTGCTGGCAGCGGGCGCGCCGGCGTCGGCTGAGGAGATCATCACGTTCGATGCGGCCGCGGTCAGTGCGCTGCCGGGCTCGACGCCGCTGGAGAAAGTCACGTTCCGGCCGTTGCTGAAGTCGGGTGGCGACGTAGTGTCGGTGCGCGTGTCGATTCCGGCCAACACCGATGTCGCGCCGCATCCGCATCCGGCCGGCAAGGTGGCGATCGTCACCGTGCTGTCCGGCGATTTCAAGATTGGCCTCGGCACCAAGTTCGATGAAGCCGGGCTGAAGACCGTGGCGCCGGGCGGCGTGATCGTATTTCGCGACACCGATCCGCTGCACTACGCCCGTGTCGGAAATACGCCAGTAGAACTGCTGCTGGTGGCCGCGCCGAAGGATGCAGTCGCTCCGGCATTGCTCGGCGCGAAGTAGACTCTTGGCAATGCGAGACCGTCGTCGTGATGAGGCAGGGCCGCGGTCGTAAGGCGATACAGCTTGAGGGGATTTTGAGTCATGGCGAGGGCTGGGGACGGGATAATGCGGGGGACGTGCAAGGCGGGGACATTGTGCGCCGCTGTTACGCTTCTGATGGTGGGAGCGTCCGAAACGGTGCTGGCGCAATCGGCGACGCCGGGCGCGACCATCGCGCTCGATCAGATCACGGTCGAGGGCGCACGCGATGGCGCTGGCGCACCGGCAACGGTGCGCGAGCGCTTCGAGGCGCTGGCCGGCGGCGTCGCGCTGGTCGAAAGCGGCGACTATGCCGACACCGCCAACCTCACCGTGTCGCGTGCGCTGCGCAACGTGCCGGGCGTGGTGGTGCAGGACTTCTTCGGCGGCAACGACCAGCCGCGTATCCAGATCCGCGGCTCCGGGCTACAGCAGAACCCGGTCGAGCGCGGCATTCTCGCGTTACAGGACGGCTTGCCGATCAACCGCGCCGACGGCTCCTACATCGTCGGCCTCGCCAATCCGCGTCAGGCCGAGTCGATCGAGGTCTATCGCGGCTACATGGCCAACCGCCTCGGCGCCACTGTACTGGGCGGCGCGCTCAACTTCGTGTCGCCGACCGGCTCCTCGGCGCCGGGTGCGCGCATGACAGTCAATGGCGACAGCTTCGGTCAGTTCGGCATCTCGGGGCAGGCCGGCTTCCGTCAGGACAATTACGACGGCGCATTGCAGATCGATGCTTCGCGCCGCGACGGCTTCCGCGTCTACAACGGCTCGGAGCGCGTCAGCGTCAACGCCAATGTCGGCGCGCAGATCAACGAGAACATCAGCACGCGCTTCTTTGCCGGCTATACCGACCTCGGCTTCGACGTCGCCGGTCCCCTGACCAAGGCCGGGCTTGCAGCCGACCCGCGTCAGGTGCATCGGGGGCCGACCGTGCTGCCGCCGATCCCGCCGGGCACCTCGATCAATCCCGGCCCGAATGTCGTGCGCGACCAGCCGCGCCGCGATGCCAGCCAGTTCCTGGTCGGCTCGCGCACCACTGCGACATTCGACGCGCATCTGATCGATATCGCGCTTGGCTACACTTACACCGACGATATGTTCCGCTTCCCCGTTTCGGCGGGCGTGCGCACCACGCGCGGCGGCGATTTCACCGGCGTCGCACGCTATGCCTATAAGCCCGACGCCTCGGCCGTGCTGCCGTTGTTCGAGGCGGCGGCGCAGTATGCGATCGGTTCGGCCAATCGCGGCAACTATATCAACCAGTCGGGCAGGACCGGCGCAAAATTCGGCGAGAGCGAACTCGATGCCACCACGCTGTCGCTCAATGCCGGCTTCAACATTCCGCTCGCGTATGCGCTGACGTTGTCGCCGGCGATTTCCTATGCGCACGCGACCCGCGACAACAAGGACACCTATGGCCTGCCGACGCGGCCGTGGATCATGTACAATGGCGTCAGGCCGACGATGTTGCAGGCGAGCGGAGCGGCGCCCACGGAAAGCACGAGTTATGCGCGCAGCTATTCCGGCTGGAGCCCGAGCGTCGGCCTGAGCTTCCGCCCTGATGCGCACCAGACGCTGTTCGTCGCCGCCAGCCGCAGTTTTGAGCCGCCCACCCACGACGATCTGCTGGCGACGGGAAACAGCACTCCCAATTCAAGCCCCGGCCGGGGATGTCAACCGAACACGAATCCCTGCTTGCCGCTGATCGGGGCGGTGTTTTCCACGCCCAACCTCGATGCGCAGACCGCGACCACGGTGGAGGGCGGCTGGCGTGGCCGTGCCGACACCTTCTCGTGGGATGCGGTGGTGTATTATTCGTGGGTGCGGAACGAACTGCTCAGCCTGCGCGATGCGACAGGCGCGCCGCTCGGCGCCGTCAACGCCGACAAGACCACCCATTTTGGTATCGAACTGGGGCTTGGCGCGAAGCTGACCGACAGTGTGACCGGCCGCATCGCCTATACCTATCAGGACTTCCGCTTCGTCGACGATCCCTTGCGCGGCAACAACCGGCTTGCCGGCGCGCCGAGCCATGTGATTGCGGCGCTGTTGCAGTGGCAGGCGACGGCCGACTGGCAGCTGCAGGGCGGCGTGCGCTGGATTCCCGACAAGACGCCGGTCGACAACATGAACACGCTCTACGCCGATCCGTATGTGCTGGTGGACCTGCGCACGGAATATCGCATCGACAAGACGTTCACGCTGTTCGCCGAGGTCACCAATCTGTTCGACGAGCGCTATGCGTCATCCACCTTGATCGTCGATCAGGCACGGCCCGACCAGGCGGCGTTCCTGCCGGGCGACGGCCGTGCGTTCTACGCCGGCCTCAGGGCGGTGTTCTGAGATGATGCTTAACTCACTCATCCGTCGTCATGCCCCGCCATAGCAGTCGCAGACTGCGTAAACTTGTCTGCGGTGCCGGGCATCCACGTCTTTCAAGCGGATCAACAAGAAAGACGTAGATGGCCGGGATAAACCCGGCCATGACAAGTAAGAGGTCATGGCACCTCACTCCGGCAACTGGCACACATCCACCCATTCGGCGCCGGTCAGATCGGCCAGCCGCGCCGGTGCGATGCGCACGGCGCTGTGGGTCGAGCCTGCCGCCGGCACCACCTCGTCGAACGCCCGCAGCGACACGTCGCAATAGACCGGCAATGGCGCGCTGAGCCCGAACGGGCAGACGCCGCCAACCGGGTGGCCGGTGATCGCCTCGACCTCGTCCGCGCCGAGCATGCGCGGCTTGCCGCCGAACGTGGCCCTGGCCTTCTTGTTGTCGAGCCGCGCCGTGCCGCACGTCACCACCAGCACGACGCGATCGGCGACGCGCAACGACAGCGTCTTGGCGATCTCCTCCGGGCGCACGCCATACGCCTCCGCCGCGAGCGGCACGGTGGCCGAGCTTTTGTCGGAGACGATGACGGCGATGTCGGAGGCGTTTTCCGCGAAGAAGCGGCGGACGGACTCAAGACTCATGAGATGACGTTACCGCTGCAGGCGCGCCAGCAGGGCCGAGGTATCCCAGCGCTTTCCGCCCATCTTCTCGACCTCGGCGTAAAAATTATCGACCAGCGCCGTAACCGGCAGGCTGGCGCCGTTGCGCTTGGCCTCGCCGAGGCAGATGCCGAGGTCCTTGCGCATCCACTCGACCGCAAAACCGTAGTCGTACTTGCCTTCGGTCATGGTCTTGTAGCGGTTCTCCATCTGCCACGACTGCGCCGCGCCCTTGGAGATGGTGGCGATCACCGCTTCGATGTCGAGACCGGCGCACTTGGCGAAGTGGATGCCCTCCGACAGGCCCTGCACCAGCCCGGCGATGCAGATCTGGTTGACCATTTTTGTGAGCTGGCCGGAGCCGGCCGGGCCGATCAGCCGGCACATCCGGGCGTAGGCGGCGATCACCGGCTCGGCGCGGGCGTAGGTCGCGGCCTCGCCGCCACACATCACGGTGAGCACGCCGTTGTCGGCACCGGACTGGCCGCCGGACACCGGCGCATCGATGAAATGGAAACCGCGCGCCCTGGCCGCGGCGTCGAGCTCGCGTGCCACCTCGGCCGAGGCCGTGGTGTGATCGACGAACACCGCGCCGGTCTTCATGCCGGCGAAAGCGCCATCCGATCCGGTGGTGACGGCGCGCAGGTCGTTGTCGTTGCCGACGCAGGCCATCACAAAATCCTGGCCCTCGGCGGCGGCGCGCGGCGTGGGCGCGGCGCGGCCGCCGTATTTCGCGGTCCACGCCTCGGCCTTGGCCTGGGTGCGGTTGTACACCGTGACCTCGTGGCCGCCCTTGACGGCGAGGTGTCCGGCCATGGGAAAGCCCATGACGCCGAGACCGAGAAATGCAACCTTGGCCATGTCGGATGTCCTCCTTGAGTGTCTTGCTTTGCGTATCTTGCGCGGAACGCGCGAGGCGGCAGGCAGCGCAAAAGCGTGGCGGCCCGGCCGTTGTCGGTTTGCGTGAGGCGTGGCCCACGGCGACGGATCGATCCCTATATGCAGCGTCGCCGGAAGCCGCGTCAATCGCGGGTGCGGCGGGGCCTTGGGCCGCTGTTGCTACCGGCCATCATCCTTTCGGCGAATCCGGCCGTGCAAGGCGGTGAAGCGGGTTTCCCCTTTGCCGGATGATGCTCTAGACTCGGCCAGACCGATACGGGCGCGAGCCGACGCATCGGCGTGCAGGAGAAACGTTGTGAGCATCACCGAACAGGCCGTTCTCGATCAGCTTGCCAGGGTCGTGTCGCCCGGGGGCGTGCCGCTGACCGAGACCGGCGCGCTGTCGCAGATTTCGGTGACGGACGGCAAGGTGTTCTTCTCGATCAGCGTCGATGCCGCCGAGGCGCCGGCATGGGAAGGCGTCCGCACCGCGGCGGAGAAAGCGGTGCGCGCCATCCCGGGGGTCGTGAGCGCGCTGGCCGTGCTGACCGCCGAACGCAGGCCGGGCGCGAGCACCGCGCCGGCGCGGCCGACGGTGGTGGCGCAATCGGGCGCCGGCACGCCCGGCCTGTCGGTAGCGCCGCCGCGCCATGGCATCGGGCGGACCGCGCCGCGCAGCATCCCGGGCATCGGCGCCGCGATCGCGGTCGCCTCCGGCAAGGGTGGCGTCGGCAAGTCCACCACCACCATCAACCTGGCGCTGGGCCTGCGCGATCTCGGCCTCAGGGTCGGCGTGCTCGATGCCGATATCTATGGCCCGTCGCTACCACGGCTGTGCGGCATCTCGGAGAAGCCGCAGCTCAACAGCGCCAAGAAGCTCATTCCGATCTGGCGGTTCGGCATCGCGGTGATGTCGATCGGCTTCATGGTCGAGGACCGCACCGCGCTGATCTGGCGCGGCCCGATGATCTCCTCGGCGGTGACGCAGATGCTGCGCGACGTCGAATGGGGCCGGATCGACGTGCTGGTGATCGACATGCCGCCCGGCACCGGCGACGTCCAGCTCACGCTGTCGCAGCAGGCGCCGTTGCGCGGCGGGGTGATCGTCTCGACGCCGCAGGACCTCGCTTTGATCGACGCCCGGCGCGGCGTCGCCATGTTCCGCAAGGTCGATGTGCCGGTGCTCGGCGTGGTGGAGAACATGAGCTACTTCCGCTGCCCGAACTGCGGCACGCGCGCCGACATTTTTGGCCATGGCGGGGCACGGCAGGAGGCGGAGCGGCTCGGCGTGCCGTTCCTCGGCGAGGTGCCGCTGCATGCCGATATCCGCGCGCTGTCCGATGCCGGTACCCCGGTGGTCGAGGCCGAGCCGGACGGCGAGCACGCCAAAATCTACCGCGCCATCGCAACCGCCGTGCGCGACGAATTGCGTGCCCGCGCCGCGGTGGCTTGAGCCGGGGCCGGACGGGCAGGGGTTTGCCGCGGCCGTGCGGCGGCCCGCCGGCATGGCCGTGATGGCTGCGACGTCACGGCCCGTTATTCGACTTTGGTCATAGTCCTGCGATTGCAGTTGCGGCCGCAATTTCCGGGCCGCTATCATCCATGCTAAAGACGTGCCTCATCTGAAAACTGTCCCAAGGAGACCACCCGAATGAAACGTCGTGATTTTCTGAAGGCGACCGCCTCCGGCGCCGCAGTGGCTGCGGTTGCTTCTCCGGCGATTGCGCAGTCCTCGCCCGAGATCAAATGGCGTCTTGCCTCCAGCTTCCCGAAGTCGCTGGATACGATTTACGGCGGTGCCGAGGTGATGGCGAAGCACCTGGCCGAGGCGACCGACAACAAGTTTCAGATTCAGGTGTTCGCCGGCGGCGAACTGGTGCCGGGCCTTCAGGCGCTCGACGCGACCTCCAACGGCACGGTCGAAATCTCCCACACCGTCGCCTACTACTATGTCGGCAAGGACCCGACCTTTGCGATCTTCGCCTGCGTGCCCTTTGGCCTTAACACCCGGATGCAGAATTCGTGGTGGTATCAGGGGGGCGGCGACAAGCTCGGCAACGAGTTCTTCAAGAAGTACAACGTGATCGGCATTCCGTGCGGCAATACCGGGACGCAGATGGGCGGCTGGTTCCGCAAGGAGATCAAGACGGTCGCCGATATCTCGGGTCTCAAGATGCGCATCGGCGGCATCGCCGGGCAGGTGATGTCGCGGCTCGGCCTGGTGCCGCAGCAACTCGCCGGTGGCGACATCTATCCGGCGCTGGAGAAGGGCACCATCGACGCGGTCGAGTGGGTCGGCCCCTACGACGACGAGAAGCTCGGCTTCAACAAGGTGGCGAAGTACTACTATTACCCCGGCTTCTGGGAAGGCGGGCCGATGGTCCACTCCTTCGTCAATCTGGAGAAGTGGAACGCGCTGCCGAAGCACTATCAGGTGGCGCTCGAAAACGCCTGCGCCTTCGCCAACGTCAACATGACGGCGCGCTACGACCTGCAGAACCCGCAGGCGCTCAAGCGTCTTGTCGCCAGCGGCACGCAGCTTCGCCCGTTCAGCAACGAAATTCTGGAAGCCTCGCTCAAGGCCACCAATGAGCTGTGGGCGGAAATCTCCGCCAAGAACGCCGAGTTCAAGAAGGCGATCGAGGCGATGCAGGCGTATCGCTCCGACCAGTATCTGTGGTGGCAGGTCGCCGAATACACCAACGACAGCTTCATGATCCGCTCGCGTACGCGCGGCTGATCCGGGCATCGATCCTTCCACGTCACACGCGGGCCTGACCCGCGTGTCCATCTTCCGAAAAAGGATGGATTGCCGGGCCTTCGCCGCACCGAAGGGGCTTCGGCCCCGCAGGCGGGTCAAGCCCGGCAAGGACGGGGGAGGGAGATGGATTCCCGGGCCGCCGGACAACCGTGTCCCGGGCGCGGAGCGGCGTGCAACGGTGCTCCGCAGACCCGGGACCGCCACGGATGCCGGGGGTCAAAGCGGTCCCGGATCAGCGGCGCGGTATGTCATGCCGCGCCGCATCCGGGACACGGGCGCCTGGAGCATTTTTGCTTTCGACGGCCTCCGACCCAAACCGCTTCCGTCAAGAGCTGAACCGCTCTATTTCGGCGGCCCGAAGTCGAGTTGCGGCATCTCGATCTGCGGCAGGTCGATCTGAATCTTGCTTGGATCGATGGTCTGGGCGACGCCCTTGTAGTGCATCACCATCGCCGGGAAGGTGATCACCAGCGCCACCATGATGATCTGGATGAAAACGAACGGCACCGCGCCCCAATAGATCTGCCCGGTGGTGACCGGTTGCATCCGTTTGCCGCTGACGCGGTCGATGTAGGAGTCCTTAGGCGCCACCGAGCGCAGATAGAACAGCGCGAAGCCGAACGGCGGATGCATGAACGAGGTTTGCATGTTGACGCCGAGCATGACGCCGAACCAGATCAGGTCGATGCCGAGACGCTCGGCCGCCGGCGCCAGCAGCGGAATGACGATGAAGGCCAGCTCGAAGAAGTCGAGGAAGAACGCCAGTACGAAGATGAAGGCGTTGGTGAAGATCAAAAAGCCGGTCTGCCCGCCGGGCAGCGATACCAGCATTTCCTCGACCCAGCGGTGGCCGTCCACGCCGTAGAAGGTCAGCGAGAACACGCGCGCGCCGACCAGGATGAAGATCACGAAGGCGGACAGCTTGGCCGTGGCCTCGACCGCCTGCCGGGTCAGGTCGAACGACAGACGGCGCTTCATCAGTGCGAGAATGATGGCGCCGCTTGCGCCCATCGCGCCGCCTTCGGTCGGCGTCGCGACGCCGATGAAGATGGTGCCGAGCACCAGGAACACCAGTCCGAGCGGCGGCACCATGACGAACACCACCTGTTCGGCAAGTTTCGACAACAGCTTGAGGCGCAACAGCTTGTTGATGACGGCAAGCAGGAAGGCGACGATCACCGTGATCGTCATGGTCAGCACCACGAAGTCGGCGCCACCCTTGACGTCGGCATAGGACATCGCGAACAGGGCGATGGCGACTGCGCCGACGACGACGAGATACAGAGACACCGTCATGGTGCGGACGATGCCGACGAAGGGCTGCGTCAGGATCCCGAGCAGGATGACGAACCAGAAGCCCTGCCGGATGGCGGTGCCCAGCCCGACCGCATCGAAGGCCGGCGCGGTCCAGTCGAACAGCCCCCAGCGCACGGCGATGAGCCAGGCCGCGTAAGCGGCCGACAGCGCCGCGATCGGCAGGATCAGCTTGTTGTGGGCAGTCTCCGGCTCGCGCAGCGTCTGTGCTTCGAGCGGCAGGCCAGGTACGGCTTTCGGGGCGAACACCGACAGGATGAAGACGTAGCCTGCATACATCAACGCCAGCACGATGCCGGGAATGAATGCGCCTTCGTACATGTCGCCGACCGAGCGGCCGAGCTGGTCGGCCATCACGATCAGCACCAGCGACGGCGGGATAATCTGCGCCAGCGTGCCGGAGGCGGCGATCACGCCGGTGGCGACACGGCGGTCGTAGCCGTAGCGCAGCATGATCGGCAGCGAGATCAGGCCCATCGAGATCACGGACGCCGCGACCACGCCGGTGGTGGCGGCGAGCAGTGCGCCGACGAACACCACGGCGTAGGCAAGGCCGCCGCGGATGCTGCCGAACAGTTGCCCGATGGTTTCGAGCAGATCTTCCGCCATCCCCGATCTTTCGAGGATCAACCCCATGAACGTGAAGAAGGGAATGGCGAGCAGCGTGTCGTTGTTGACGATGCCGTAGACGCGTTCTGGCAGGGCCTGCAGGAAGTTCGGGTGGAACATCCCAAGCTCGATGCCGATGAAGGCATAAAACAGGCCGACCGCCGCTAGCGAGAATGCGACCGGGTAGCCTAGCAGCAGGCATACCACCAGCGACGCAAACATGATCGGCGCCATGTAGTGGATCAACATAGCGACCATTAAATGCCCCCCGGCAATTCTGAGGAAGAAGCGAGGCTCAAGGTTTGTCGCCCGCGATCTGTGTCGCGAGCCGTGCGGCTTCGAGTTCGGCCGCCTCCTGCGCGCTGATGGCCCGTTCGTTGGGGTCGGGCATCAGCCCGCGCATGATCGCGGCGCGCTTGATGATCTCGGAAATGCCCTGGATGAACAGCAGCGCGGCGCCGATCATAATCAGCGATTTGGTCGGCCATTGCGGCAGGCCGCCGGCGCTCAGCGACTGCTCGTTCTGCTCGAACGAGGTCAGGAAGAACGGGATTGAATCCCACAGCAGGATCAGCGTGAACGGCAGGAGAAAGAACACATGCCCGATCATGTCGATCCAGCTACGCACCTTGAGCGGCAGCATGTGGTTGATGATATCGATGCGGATGTGCTCGTTGTCGAGCAAAGTCCACGGCGCGCACAGCAGGAACACGATGCCGAACAGCACCCACTGCAATTCGAGGTAGGCGTTGGAGGAAACGTCAAAGACCTTGCGGACGGTAGCGTTGGCGGAGGACACGACCACGGCGACAAGGATCAGCCACGACAGCCACCGGCCGATACGGGTATTGAGCGCGTCGATGACGCGACTCAGACTGAGCAGTGCTTGCAACGACGACCCTCCTCGCACGCGCCCATTCCCCCTGTGATTGTCGGCCGTTACCGGCACCATGATTTTATAGGGGTCCGAGCCGGCACACCATTTCAGCGTGCTACGGCGCCGTCAATTGGAAGTTTGGCAAAACCCCCGGCCGGGCGGTCTCTCGGACCGGTGCGGCCGGGAAGGGGTCGCGGCGCCGGTCAGCCGCCGGTGACGCTCATGTGGCGATTGACGCTTGGCCGGTTGTGGCGGCGGTCGATCACGAAGTCATGGCCCTTCGGCTTCAGGCTGATGGCCTGGTCGATCGCGGCGCTCAGCAACTCGTTGTCGGCCGAGGCGCGCAACGGGCTGCGCAGGTCGGCGGCGTCATCGTGGCCGAGGCAGGTATGGATGGTGCCGGTGCAGGTGATGCGTACGCGGTTGCAGGCTTCGCAGAAATTATGGGTCATCGGCGTGATGAAGCCGAGCTTGCCGCCGGTTTCGCTGACGTGGACATAGCGCGCCGGCCCGCCGGTGGTCTCGTCGAGGTCAGTCAGCGTGAAGTGCTTGGCGAGGCGAGCGCGGACCAGCGACAGCGGCACATACTGGTCGATGCGGCCGGCGATGTCGCCCATCGGCATCACCTCGATCAGGGTCAGGCTCATGCCGCGGTGGTGCGCCCATTCGACCAGCGAGGGAATTTCGTCCTCGTTCATGCCCTTGAGCGCCACGGTGTTGATCTTGACCGCAAGGCCGGCGGCGCGCGCCGCCTCGATGCCGTCGAGCACCTTGGTGATGTCGCCCCAGCGGGTGATGGCGCGGAATTTGTCGGGGTCGAGGGTGTCGAGCGAGACGTTGATACGCCGCACCCCGCAGGCAGCCAGTTCGCCGGCGAACTTGGCCAACTGGGAGCCGTTGGTGGTCAGCGTCAGCTCGTTGAGCGCGCCACTGTCGAGATGACGCGACAGCGATTTGAACAGCGACATGATGTTGCGGCGCACCAAAGGCTCGCCGCCGGTCAGCCGCAGCTTGCGCACGCCTTTCGCGATGAACGCCGAGCACAGCCGGTCGAGTTCCTCAAGCGTCAGCAGGTTGGCCTTGGGCAGGAAGGTCATGTCCTCGGACATGCAGTAGAAACAGCGCAGGTCGCAGCGGTCGGTGACTGAAACGCGCAGATAGGTGATCCGTCGCCCGAACGGGTCGATCATGGCCGGCGACCGGGCCATCGTCTCTGGGCTGGCGGAACTGGACATCGCGTTTCCCAACTGGCTTTTTCTCAAGCTACCGTCTTTGCGGGAGCTTGTCTTTATGTACATTCGTTCAGCTAAATGTACAGGGGGTGTGGCGCCAGCGCAACGGCCTGCGGTGTCGCAAGGCGGCCGCGCCGCCACCACGCTGCCGTCTCTCAAGCGGTTTTGCGAGTGCCGATCAGGCTTTCGACCGCCTGCGGCAGGTCCGCCATGTGCGAGATGAGGCGGTCGGGCTTGAGATCGGCGATCGGAATCTCGGTATAGCCGAACGTCACCCCGACCACCGGCACGCCGGCGCGGCGCGCTACCCCGACATCGGTGCCGGCGTCGCCGACCATGATGGTGGCGGCGATCGCGCCGCCCGCCCGCACGGCGGTCTGGCGCAGGAAGGCGGGGTCGGGCTTCGACACGCCGAACGTGTCCGCGCCGCAGATGGCGTCGAACCGTGCGCTCAAGGCCAGCCGGTCGAGCAGGCGTTTGGCCAGCCATTCGAGCTTGTTGGTGCAGACGGCCAGGCGAAAGCCCTGGTCCGCGAGAATGTCGAGCGCGGCCGTCACCCCCTCGAAGGGTTGCGATTCGTCGGCGATATGGTCGGCGTAATGGGCGATGAAACGCTCGGTCATGCGGTCCATCTCGGCGGCGGTGCAGTTTCGCCCCTCGCGTTCGAGGCTGCGTTCCAGCATCCTGCGGGCACCGGCGCCGATCGTTTTGCGGGCCATGTCGAACGGCACCGGCGGCAGCCCCTCGGCGGCCAGCACGGCATTCAGCGCGCCGACGAGGTCGGGCGCGGTATCGACGAGGGTGCCGTCGAGGTCGAAGGCGACAAGGCGAGGGAAGGTCATGACGGCCCGGCTGTAGCGGCAACGGGGGCCGGGCGCAAGTCGTCCTTGGGCGTACCCGGGCGACCGTCGGAGGTCTGTTCGCGGAGCCCGAACGAGGCTAGATAGGCGCCGTGGCCGGGCGGTCCGGCGTGATATCGGGGGCGAGGCGGTGACGGCGGACGATCTCAAGAGGGAGGCAGCGAGGGCGGCCTTGAGCCATGTGCGCTCCGGCATGCGGCTGGGGCTCGGGACCGGCTCGACCGCGCGGCACTTCGTCGAACTGCTCGGCGAGCGGGTGCGCGACGGCCTCGACGTGGTCGGTGTGCCGACCTCGGAGGCGACGCGGGCCGATGCCGAGCGCTGCGGTGTGAGGCTCGCCTCGCTCGACGATCTCGACCGCCTCGACCTGACCGTGGACGGCGCCGACGAGATCGACGGCAACCTCAATCTCATCAAGGGCGGCGGCGGCGCGCTGTTGCGCGAGAAGATCGTCGCCGCGGCCTCCGCCCGCATGGTGGTGATCGCGGACAGTTCGAAACAGGTGGCGGCGCTCGGGCGCTTCCCGCTGCCGATCGAGGTGGTGCCGTTCGGGCTGGCCGCGACCCGCGCCGCCATCGCCCGCGCCTTCGCCGCCTCCGGCGTGGCCGGCGACCTGACGCTGCGCAAGGGGGCGGACGGCCATGCTTTCGTCACCGATGGCGGCCACTGGATCGTCGATGCCGGGCTCGGATGCATCCCCGACGCGCTGAAGCTCGCCTGTGCGCTGGCCGCGATCCCGGGCGTGGTCGAGCACGGTCTGTTCATCGGCCTGGCTAGCGCCGCGGTGCTTGCCGGCCCCGAGGGAGTTCGCGTCGTCGAGCGTCCGTAACGTCCGCCTGCAATCGCTGACCTGCAATCGCTGACTTGCAATCGAGGAGACCAGACCATGATCCGTTTCGCCAAACTTGCCGCCGTCGCCGGTCTCGCGCTCGGCCTTGTCTGGTCCGCGACGCCTGCGACAGCCCAGAACACCCCGACGCCGGCGGCGATTGCCGCCGCCAAGCAACTGCTGGAGCTCAAAAACGCCTCCGCGATGTACGCGGCACTGGTGCCCAACGTGGTCCAGCGCACCAAGCAGGCGCTGGTGCAGAGCAACCTCAACTACCAGAAGGACCTTGACGAGGTCGCCGTGAAGGTGGCGCACGACCTCGCCGGGCAGGAGAAGGCGGTCGACGAGGAGATCGCCAAAGTCTACGCCACCGACTTCACCGAGAAGGAGTTGACCGAGCTGATCGCCTTCTACAAGACCCCGCTCGGCAAAAAACTTCTCGAGCAGGAGCCGCGCACGATTCAGTCGAGCTTCGAGGCCATGAACCGGTTCGCCCAGAAATTCGCCGAGACCGTCGAGGCCAAATTCCGCGCCGAGATGCGCGCCCGCAACAAGCCGATCTGACGGGCGGCGCAGGGTCATGGCTGAGCGCGAGGTCGATCTGTTCGTCATCGGTGGCGGCTCGGGCGGCGTGCGGGCCGCCCGCATCGCCGCAGGCCATGGCGCGCGCGTGATGGTGGCGGAGGAATACCGCATGGGCGGCACCTGCGTCATCCGCGGCTGCGTGCCGAAGAAGCTGATGGTCTATGCCTCGCATATCCGGCACGAGATCGAGGATGCGGCCGGCTTCGGCTGGACCATTCCCGAGGCCACGTTCGACTGGCCGACCTTCATCGCCAACAAGGATCGCGAGATCGCCCGGCTCGAGGCGGCCTATACCGCCAACCTCGACAAGGCCGGCGTCACGATCGTCAAGTCGCGCGCGGTGTTCGAGGATGCGCACCGCCTGCGGCTCGCGAACGGCGACATCGTGCGCGCCGCGCATGTGCTGATCGCAACCGGTGGCGCGCCCAACCACGGCAAGGCGATACCCGGCATCGAGCACGTCATCTCGTCGAATGAAGTCTTTCATCTGCCAGCGCTGCCGAAGCGCATTCTGATTCAGGGCGGCGGCTACATCGCGCTGGAGTTCGCCTGTATTTTTGCCGGCCTCGGCTCGCAGGTTACGGTGGTCTATCGCGGCGACAACATCCTGCGCGGTTTCGACGACGACGTGCGGGCGCATGTGCGCGGCGAGATGGAGAAGGCGGGTGTGGCGTTTCTCACCGCCTGCACGGTGGAGCGTGTCGAGAAGCACGGCGAGGAATTCATCTCGCGGCTCTCCGATGGGTCGAGCGTGCCCTCCGATCAGGTGCTGTTCGCCATCGGCCGTTTCCCCAACGTCGCCAATCTCGGACTGGAAGCGGCGGGGGTTGCCATCGATCCGCGCAACGGCGGCATCGCCGTCAACGCATTTTCTCAAACGAATGTCCCGCACATCTACGCGGTCGGCGACGTCACCCATCGCATCAACCTGACGCCGGTCGCGATCCGCGAAGGGCACGCTTTCGCCGATACCGTGTTCGGCGGGCGCAAGGTCGCGGTCGATCACGCCGATATCCCGACCGCGGTGTTCTCGCAGCCGGAGGTCGGCACCGTGGGCCTGACGGAAGCGCAGGCGCGGGCGCAGGTCTCGCGTGTCGATGTCTACAAGGCCGTGTTCCGCCCGATGAAGGCGACGCTGTCCGGCCGCGATACCCGCGTGCTGATGAAGCTGATCGTCGATGCCGACAGCGACCGCGTGCTCGGCTGCCACATCGTCGGCGAGGCCGCGGCGGAGACGATCCAGGTCGTCGGCATTGCGATGAAGATGAAGGCCACCAAGGCGGATTTCGACGCCACCATGGCGCTGCACCCGACCGCCGCCGAGGAACTGGTGACGATGCGCACGCCGTCGGCGCGCTACGGCCGCGAGGCGGCGGAGTAGAGTCTGCCACGGCCCATCCCCATCGAATAGCTGGGCAATGAATCGCTTTTTGTCATGCCCGCGCTTGTCGCGGGCATCCACGTCTTAACAACGGCTCAGAAAAACAAGACGTGGATGGCCGGAATAAATCCGGCCATGACGACGGAAAGGACGCCCCGGTGGTCAGGTTCGAGTGTGACGGGATGGTGAGGTCACTCCGCCAGCAGCCAGTCGGCGGCGCCGCGCCACAGCCCGTCCTGCTGCTCGGGACGGAAGAAGCCGAAATGGCCGATTTTGGCGGTGCCGACATCGGCCGGCGCCAGTTTTACGATCTCGGCCTTGGTGCCGGTATAGTGCGAGCACAACAGTTCGACCGCGGCCGGCGTCGCCCACGGGTCGTCGGTGAAGGTGTGGGCACGCATCGCGCCCTTGAAGGCGGCGAAGTTGGCAAGCGCCGGCAGGTTGGCATCGTCGAACATGTAGTGCCGGCTCATCACCCATGAGGTCCATTGCAGGAAGGCGTCCCTGGGCAGGTCCTCGCCCAGCCCCATGAAGCCCGGCGCGTAGCCGAATATGCGGGTCAGCGGCACGCCGACGAAGTTCATGAAGGCATAGACCCGGTAGTTCTCCGGCGGCGTCATCAGTCCCCAATAGCCGGCCTGTGCCGCCACCAAGAGCGCGCGGGCGACTTCGGTGTTATTGGGCGCGAGCCCGAGCCCCTGGCCGCCGAACGAGTGGCCGACGAAGCCAAGCGGCCAGTCGCCGTAGCGTTCCCGCATCCAGGCGATGGCGCCGGTCATGTCGAGCGCCGCCCAGTCGGCCATGGACGCCTTGAAGCCGGCCAGCGCCTTCGGCCGCGAGCCGCCGACGCCGCGGTAGTCGTAAGTCAGCACCACGGCGCCCTGGCCCGCGAGATGGGTGGCGAAACCGCGGTAGATTTTGCGCGGCACCGCGGTGGCCGAACTGATCAGGACCGCGGCGCGCCGGACGCGGCGGGGCAGGAACAGCGTTGCGGCCAGCCGGTAGCCGTCCGCGGCGAGCACGGTGATGTCGTCGATGAAGGGTTCGTCGGGCGCGCTCGGCGTCGTCATGAAAGAAACTTCCCGGGACCCCGCGCGGCCGTCAACGCCGGCCATCGCGGGGAATTCGTCACATGTCGCAAGGGTTTGACATAAAAGGCCGAATTGCAACTGGCGGTCGGCGTGCCGGCTGTGTATAACCCGCTTCACGCCGCACCATGCGTCGGTCGGCGCTGTTTCCAGGAGTGAAGCGAATGTCCGAGCGGTGGACGCCCGAGAGTTGGCGCAGCAAGCCGGTGGTGCAGATTCCCGACTATCCCGACGCGCAGGCGTTGGCCGATGTCGAGGCGCAACTGGCGACCTTTCCGCCGCTGGTGTTTGCCGGCGAGGCGCGCAACCTGAAGAAGGCGCTGGCCAATGTCGCGGCCGGCGAGGCTTTCCTGTTGCAGGGCGGCGACTGCGCCGAGAGCTTTGCCGAGCACGGCGCCAACAACATCCGCGACTTCTTCCGCGTGCTGCTTCAGATGGCGGTGATCCTCACCTATGCCGGCGCCGTGCCGGTGGTGAAGGTCGGCCGTGTCGCCGGCCAGTTCGCAAAACCGCGCTCCTCGCCGATGGAGAAAAAGGACGGCATCGAGCTGCCGAGCTATCGCGGCGACATTGTCAACGACATCGCCTTCACGCCCGAGGCCCGCGTGCCCGATCCGCGCCGGCAGGTGATGGCCTATCGCCAGTCGGCGGCAACGCTCAACCTGCTGCGCGCCTTCGCCACCGGCGGCTTCGCCAATCTCGGCAGCGTGCATCAGTGGATGCTCGGCTTCCTGAAGGATTCGCCGCAGTCGCGCCGTTACAGGGAACTGGCGGATCGCATCTCCGACGCGCTCAACTTCATGCGCGCCTGCGGCCTCAACCTGGAAAGCCACCCGGAGCTGCGCGCCACCGATCTCTACACCAGCCACGAGGCGCTGCTGCTCGGCTACGAGCAGGCGTTCACCCGTGTCGATTCCACCACCGGCGACTGGTACGCGACCTCCGGCCACATGCTGTGGATCGGCGACCGCACGCGCCAGCTCGACCACGGCCATGTCGAATATTTCCGCGGCATCAAGAACCCGATCGGCCTGAAGTGCGGGCCGACGCTGAAGCCCGACGAACTGTTGCGGCTGATCGACGTGCTCAATCCCGACAACGAGGCGGGCCGGCTGACGCTGATCGTGCGCAACGGCGCGGAAAAGGCCGGCGACAGCCTGCCGCCCTTGATCCGCGCGGTGCAGCGCGAGGGCCGCGTCGTGGTGTGGTCGTGCGATCCGATGCACGGCAACACCATCACCTCCTCGACCGGCTACAAGACGCGGCCGTTCGACCGCATCCTGTCGGAGGTCAAGACGTTCTTCTCGGTGCATGCCGCGGAAGGCACCCATGCCGGCGGCATCCACCTGGAAATGACCGGGCAGGACGTCACCGAGTGCATCGGCGGCGCGCGCGCCATCACCGACAGCGACCTCGACAGCCGCTATCACACCGCGTGCGATCCGCGCCTCAATGCCGAGCAGTCGATCGATCTGGCGTTCCTGATCGCCGAGTTGCTGAAGCAGGATCGCGCCGGCAAGGCCGCGCCGTGGCCGGCCGTGGCCGGGCTGTGACCGCCTGCCGGCGAGAGCGGATGCCGCGATGAACGAGGTGGCCTCGCAGTTCGCCATGGCGCTGGCGCAGCTGAACCCTGTCGTCGGCGACGTGGCGGGCAACGCCGCGCGCGCCCGCGCGGCGCGGGCGCAGGCGGCGGCCGACGGCGCCGACATCGTGATGTTTCCCGAACTGTTCCTCGCCGGCTATCCGCCGGAGGACCTTGTGCTCAAGCCGGCGTTTCAGGCGGCCTGCCGCGCAGCGGTCGAGAGCCTGGCGCGCGACACCGCCGACGGCGGCCCGGCCGTACTGATCGGCACACCGTGGGTCGAGGACGGTAAACTCTACAACGCGATGGCTCTGCTCGATGGCGGCCGCATCGCAGCGCTGCGCTTCAAGGTCAACCTGCCGAACTACGGCGTGTTTGACGAAAAGCGCGTGTTCGCACGCGGCCAGGTCGCGGGGCCGCTCAAGGTGCGCGGCGTGCGGCTCGGCGTGCCGATCTGCGAGGATATCTGGCTCGAGGAATCCGCCGACTACGAGGACGTCGCCGAGTGTCTGCACGAGACCGGCGCGGAAATCCTCGTGGTGCCGAACGGCTCGCCCTATGCGCGGGCCAAGGCCGACATGCGGCTGTCGGTGACGGTGGCGCGCGTGACCGAGAGTGGTCTGCCGCTCGTCTATCTCAACCAGGTCGGCGGCCAGGACGAACTGGTGTTCGACGGCGCGTCCTTCGTGCTCAACGGCGACTGCGCGCTGGCCGCGCAACTGCCGGCCTTCGCCGAGGCCGTCGTCACGTTGCGCTGGGCGCGGACCGCCGATGGCTGGCGCTGCGCCGGCGAGATCGCGCCGCAGCTTGCGGGCGATGAGGCCGACTACGCCGCCTGCGTGTTGGGCTTGCGCGATTACGTCGGCAAGAACGGCTTTCCCGGCGTGCTGCTCGGTATTTCCGGCGGCATCGACTCGGCCTTGTGCGCGGCGATGGCCGTCGATGCGCTTGGGGCCGACAAGGTGCGCGGCGTCATGCTGCCCTATCGCTACACGGCGCAGGTCTCGCTCGACGATGCCGAAGACCTCGCGCGCCGGCTTGGCCTATCGCACGAAGTGCTGCCGATCGCGCCGGCGGTGGAAGGTTTTGAATCGATCCTGGCAAAGCCGTTCGCCGGTCTGCCGCGCGACATCACGGAAGAGAATCTGCAGGCGCGCGCCCGCGGCACGCTGTTGATGGCGCTATCCAATAAAACCGGCGCGATGGTCGTCACCACCGGCAACAAGTCGGAGATGTCGGTCGGCTATGCCACGCTCTACGGCGACATGAACGGCGGCTTCAACCCGATCAAAGACCTTTACAAGACGCAGGTGTTTCGCCTGTCGCGGCTACGCAATCGGTGGAAGCCCGACGGTGCCAAGGGGCCGGACGGCGAGGTGATCCCCGAGCGCATCATCGTGCGGCCACCGACCGCGGAGTTGCGCGAGAACCAGCTCGATCAGGATTCGCTGCCGCCTTACGAGGTGCTCGACGCCATCCTCGAACGCCTCATCGAGCACGAGACGCCGCTGGCCGATATCGTCGCCGAGGGGTTCGACCGCGACACGGTCGCGCGCATCGACCGCCTCGTCAACGTCGCCGAATACAAGCGGCGGCAGGCGGCGCCCGGCGTCAAGGTGACGCGCAAGAATTTTGGCCGCGACCGCCGCTATCCAATCACCAACCGTTTTCGCGATTCCGGCGCGGCGCTGCCGCAGCCCGACGAGACGCTGGCGCCGCGCTTAAGTCCCGGCGTGGCGGCAGCCTCCGATGTCTGAGCGGACACGCGTGCTGTCATGAGCGACAAGCCCGTCGTCCGTTTCGCGCCGTCGCCGACCGGACGGCTGCATATCGGCAATGCGCGCACGGCGCTGTTCAACTACCTCTATGCGAAGAAGCGCGGCGGCCGTTTTATCCTGCGCTATGACGACACCGACCGGGCGCGCTCCACGGCGGAATTCGCCGACGCCATCGCCGAGGACCTGCGCTGGCTGGGCATCGTGCCGGACGAGGTGGCGCGGCAGTCGGAGCGGTTTGCGCGCTACGATGCGGCGGCCGGACGCTTGCGCGCGGACGGCCTGCTCTACGCCTGCTATGAGACCGAGGAGGAGCTGGAATATCGCCGCCGCCGCCAACTCGCCCAGCACCGTGCGCCGGTCTACGATCGCGCCGCGCTCAAACTCTCGACCGAGGATCGCGCCCGGCTCGAGGCCGAGGGGCGAAAGCCCTATTGGCGCTTTCGGCTCGATCATCGCGTGGTGACGTGGCAGGACGGGGTACGCGGCGCGCAGCGCATCGACTGCGCCTCGCTGTCCGACCCCGTGCTGATCCGTGCCGACGGCAGCTATCTCTATACGCTGCCGTCGGTGGTCGACGACATCGAGCTTGGCGTCACCGACGTCATTCGCGGCGAGGATCACGTCACCAACACCGCCGTGCAGATCCAGTTGTTCGAAGCGCTGGGAGCCGCCGCGCCGCGCTTCGCTCACCATAATCTTTTGACGCTGCCGAGCGGCGAGGGCCTGTCGAAGCGGCTCGGCCATTTGTCGCTCGGCGCGTTGCGTGACGATGGTTTTGAGCCGGCGGCGGTGGCGGCACTTGCCGTGCTGATCGGTACCTCGCATGCGGTGGAGCCGGTCGCCGGCCTCGACGACCTGATGAACCGCGTCGATCTGACCGATGTGTCGCAGTCGGCGGCGAAATTCGACCCGGCCGAGTTGCGCAGCCTGAACGCGCGCACGCTGCACGGCCTGCCGTTCGAGGCCGTGGCGGCGCGGCTCGCGACGCTCGGTATCGGTGGCGGGTCGGCGTTCTGGGAAGCGGTGCGTCCCAATCTCATGCTGCTGGATGACGCGCGGCTGTGGTGGGAGGTTGTCGCGACTGATGCGACCTATGCCACCGACGACCCGGCGCTGGTCCGCGTCGCGGCCGGGCATCTGCCGCCCGAGCCGTGGGACAACGACACCTGGAGCCGGTGGACAAAGGCGGTTGCGGCCGTGACGGCCAAGAAGGGGCGGGCGCTTTACCACCCGCTGCGGCTTGCGCTGACCGGCCGCGAGCAGGGGCCGGAACTCAAGCTGTTGCTGCCCCTGATCGGCCGCGCCCGCGCCCTGCGGCGGCTTGAGGCGGTAGGCTGAGACTTTGGCACTTCAAGCGCCGATGAGATCCGCCTGACACCTCGATATGTTGCCTGCATAGAGAAGGCCGCAGCAATTACTTTTCTTCGCTTGTCAGGGTTGAGCTTTGAGCCTGTCGCAAGATCGCAGTGAAATCCGGCCAAAGCGATCGTGCAAAAGTCGCGGTAAAATGATGGCGGTCCAAAAAGAGAATCTGATCGTTCCGAACCGCGGGACACCACCTGCGCGTGCATACACGATCGGTCAGGTCCAATGATTTTACCGTAGGGCGGTGCGAAGCAATGTGGGACACAAGAGTTCGCGATTGACCGAGCGCTTCTGATCTACTCCTCCCACAATTGTCGTGGCCCGCTGCCAGGCAGTCTCTGAAGCCCCGGTACATTGTTGGGTTGTCCCGGATAACGACGATCTGTCGGCCGTTGGCGCTTAATTTGTCGACGGTGGCGAGCATGCCCTCCTGGAGCGCGGCGATTGCATCACCGCCGTGAATGACATGCCCGTTGCTGGTCAGCCAGCCTGAATAGTCGGCCGTTGCAACAAGGACGACGATAGATGGATTGAGGTCGTTGATCTTCTTGATCGTCGAATCTCTCCATCTCGTGCATTCGTCGTAAATCGTCTTCTTCGGAGGATACCAGACGGTCACGTCGGCGGATGGGCACGATGTCTTCGTCCACGAACGTAGCTCCCAGCCAGCCTGCGTTGCAGCTTTATCAAGAGCTTCCATCCACTGGGCGGCGTGGCTGTCTCCAAACAGGACGACTTTGCGCACGGACCCCAGCGCACCGTAGGCGCAATCGGGCTGGTCTACTTGTTCGAGGCGCGCATGGCAGCCGTCGCGATAGTTGGGCCCAAGATCTGTCGAGGCCTGGCGAATAGCCTGCGTCCGTGCGGCCGACTCGACCGGCTGGTAGGCGCTTGTCAATGCGATAGACGATGTTGATACGACGGCGATCGCGGTTGCTGCACAAGCGGCAAACGCCCAGCGCGGCCAAATCTGAATGTCCAGTTTATGGATGGGATGCTCCAGAAACCGGTAGGCAAGATGGCTGACAACAACGATGAGGGCGACCAGAAGCAGCGAGGAGGCTGTGTCTATCGTGATGATCTCTCGTGCAACGATGATAATCGGCCAGTGCCACAGGTAGATGCTGTACGACCGATCTCCGATCCAGCGCATGGGAAGGGTTGATAGCCCAAACCGGAGTAGGGCAGCGTGGCGAGCATCAAGGCTGAAGATCAGAAGGACCGTTCCGATGGTCGGTGCTAGGGCGTAGAGCCCGGGGTAGACGAGGTCGTCGCTGAACAGGAAGGCGGCATAGACAATGAGTGCCATCCCGACCCACGCCAGGAGACCACGGATTGCGGGGGGGGGGGGGGGGGGGGGGGGGCCTCTAAGGGGGTCCCCAGAAGACCACCCCGGCGGGGGGCCCCGGGTGTGGGGGGGGGGGGGGGGGCGTGTGGCGGGCCTCTAAGTGGATTCCCAGAAGGCCACCAGCGGCGAGCTGCCAAACACGTGTATGAGTGCCGAAGAATGCGGTGGGCTGGCTGTGGTGTCCGATCACAATCGAAGCGGTGAAAGAGGCGAGGCAGATCGTTGCCAGCAGAATGCTGACGGTTATCCGGGGTCGTGATCGAATAACCGGGAGAAGTAGAAAGAGCGCTATCGGCAGCGCAAAGTAGAATTGCTCCTCAATACTCAGCGACCAGAAATGCAGGACGGGGCTCGGTGGATCGTCGAAGTGAAAGTAGTCGGTTGCATTCGATGAAAAGCGAAAGTTCGAAAGGAAGATTGCGGCTGAAATAACGTCACGCGATACAGCGTCCCATCGATACGGCGCGAACAGCAGCCATGCCGCAGCGATGACGAATAAGAGTGTGAGAACAGCGTTCGGCAGCAGGCGTTTTGCGCGGCGAAGCCAGAAGTTCGCGAGGTCGATAGTGCCGGTGCGAACAGCCTCAGAGTATAAGAGGCGTGTGATCAGGAATCCGGACAAAACAAAGAAGACATCGACGCCGACAAACCCTCCGGGCACCCAGCCAAGTTCGAGATGGTAGAAGACAACCATCGCGACGGCGATGGCCCGAATTCCTTGCAGGTCGCCTCGACGCCTCGTCATTTATGGGCAAACTTCAGGGGCTGGTCTTGGATGCAAGGCGCTGCCTCGGCCCATCATCGATGGAAACAAAGATGCACAGCCTCGTCTGAAACGAGGCTCAACAGGGCTAGACACATCGAACGTATCATCGGACCGCTTTCTTAATCAGAAAACCCGCGCTTTACCACCCGCTGCGGCTTGCGCTGACCGGCCGCGAACAGGGGCCGGAACTCAAGCTCTTGCTGCCCCTGATCGGCCGCGCCCGCGCCCTGCGGCGGCTTGAGGCGGCAGGCTGAACGGCAATTGCCTCAGTGGGCAGGATCGGTTATAGCCGTGTGGAAGGTTTCTCCTTCCCACGCCGTTCGCCCAACCTTGCGCTCGCCCGCCGCCCATGAAGAACGACGCCATCCTGGCCCGGATTTCCGACTATTGCCGCGACAACGGCATGGCCGAATCCACGTTCGGCCGCCATGCCGTCAACGACGGCAAGCTGGTGGCGCGGCTGCGCGAGGGCAAGCGCATCACCATCGACACGCTGGAGCGCATCCAGGCGTTCATCGCCGCCGGGCTCGGCGAGGATGCGCCGAAGCCGGACCTGCGCGCCGTGCCGCTCGAGCGCCGCGACCCGCGCGCCAACTTCCGCTTTTTCGAGAACCGCCAGAAATACCTGCTGTTCGTCCACACCTGTAGCGAGAAGCGCGTGATCGCCCAGCGGGTGGCGATGGAGCTGGGCAGCATTCCCCCGCGCCCGCCGGCGCTGCGGCTGTTCGATGCCGGCATCGGCGACGGCACCGTGCTGGCGCGCGTGTTGCGGGCCATGCACGGGCGCTTTCCACACATGCCGTTCTATATCGCCGGCAAGGAAATCAGCCTCGAGGACGTGCGGCTGACGCTGGAGAAAATTCCCGACCGGCTGTTCGAACACCCGGCCTCGGTGTTCGTGCTCACCAACATGTATTACAACGAGGCGCCGTGGCTGACCCCGCGCACCGCGGCGGCGGCCTCCGCGACCGTCTGGCACGAGGTTGCGTTGCGCGGCACGTCGTCCGGCGAGTTCGCCGACCAGATCACGGCGCTTGAGCCGTTCCTCGAGGAGAACTGGCGCGCCAGCGTCAGTCCGCGCTCCGGCATGCCGGTCTACGAGCGGCCGGCGGTCATCGTGCTCTATCGCGAGGATCACCGCTTCCTGCTCGACGCGGTGATCCCGCGCGCCGGCCGTGCCGAGGCCAATTTCGACCTGGTGATCGCCTCGCAGCCCTATCGCGCCAAATCCTCGGTCAACTTCCGCGCCCGGCGCATCATCGCGCCGCTGGCCAGGGCGCTGCGTGCCGGCGGCCGTTTGATAGGAATCCATTCTCACGGCGGCGATCCGGGGATGGATATCGTCCATGCCGTGTGGCCGGGGGAAAATCCTTTCTCCGTCAGCCGGCACGACCTGTTGCGGGCGGTTAAGTATGAATTGGGCAGCGCCGCGCGGGATCTCAATTTCAACGCTTATGCCGATAGCCGTTCGATCTTTCGATATGATATGGAGGCGCTGCCGCACGAGGTGACCGGCCCGATCGGAACCTCGACGGCCTTTGCAGCCTGGAATGCGGCGGTGTATGTGGCTCAGGTCGAGGACGATCGCCTCGCCGAGATCACCGAGACCGGCCGCTACCTCGAAACCACCAAGGACGTGTTACGCCGGCATAACGGGCTTTGGTTCTACGACGAATCCTACGTCATCTCGCGCCGGCGCGATTGACACTTCAGGATATCACTTCACGGCGGCCGTCTGCGATCCGGCGGAAAGGGGTTATTGATGCGCGAGTCTTATCTGTTTACCAGCGAGTCGGTGTCCGAAGGCCATCCGGACAAGGTGTGCGATCGCATCTCCGACGAGATCGTCGATCTGTTCTTCCGCGAAGGTCCGAAAGCGGGCATCGACCCGTGGGCGATCCGCGCCGCCTGCGAAACGCTGACGACGACCAACAAGGTCGTGGTGGCCGGCGAGACCCGCGGTCCGAAGACCGTGACCAACGAGGTCATCGAAGGGGTGATCCGCTCCGCGATCAAGGATATCGGCTACGAGCAGGACGGCTTCCACTGGAAGACCTGCGACATCGAGATTTTGCTGCACCCGCAGTCGGCCGACATCGCCCAAGGCGTCGATGCCTTGCAGCCCGGCACCAATCGCGAGGAGGGCGCGGGCGATCAGGGCATCATGTTCGGCTATGCCACCAACGAGACGCCCGACCTGATGCCGGCGCCGCTGTTCTATGCCCACAAGATTCTGCGCCTGATTTCCGAGGCGCGCCACTCCGGCCGCGAGAAGGTGCTCGGCCCCGATTCCAAGAGCCAGGTCACGGTGCGCTACGAGAAGGGCAGGCCGGTCGGCGTCACCCAGATCGTGGTGTCGCACCAGCATCTGATCGAGGACATGACCTCCAACCAGGTGCGCGAACGCGTCGAGCCGTATGTGCGCCAGGCGCTGCCGGCCGACTGGATCACCGACAAGACGCAGTGGCACGTCAACCCGACCGGAAAGTTCTTCATCGGCGGGCCGGACGGTGATTCCGGCCTGACCGGCCGCAAGATCATCGTCGATACCTACGGCGGCGCGGCCCCGCATGGTGGCGGCGCGTTCTCCGGCAAGGACCCGACCAAGGTGGACCGCTCGGCGGCTTATGCCTCGCGCTATCTTGCCAAGAACATCGTCGCCGCCGGTCTTGCCGATCGCTGCACGCTGCAACTCGCCTACGCCATCGGCGTGGCGCGACCGCTGTCGATCTATGTCGATACCCATGGCACCGGCAAGGTCGAGGAAGATCGGCTGGAGAAGGCGGCGGCCGAGGGGATGGACTTGACCCCGCGCGGCATCCGCAAGCATCTCGACCTCAACAAGCCGATCTACGCCCGCACCGCCGCCTACGGCCATTTCGGCCGCACGCCGGATGCCGACGGCGGCTTCTCGTGGGAAAAGACCGACCTCGCCGACGCCTTCAAGAAGGCGGTGTGATTGTCTTTCCCTCTCCCCTCGTGGGAGAGGGTAGCTGCGAAGCAGCCGGGTGAGGGGGCTTTGCGACGCTCCCCCTCACCCGACAGGCATTTGGAAGCGCCGTCATGCCCTCTCCCACGAGGGGAGAGGGCGCGACAACCGACGCGCCCATGAAACTCTGACTTAGGATTCTGCGACATGACCACCGCCGCTCCCGACTACATCGTCAAGGACATCGGCCTCGCCGACTTCGGCCGCAAGGAAATCTCGCTGGCCGAGACCGAAATGCCCGGCCTGATGGCGACGCGTGAGGAATACGGCCCGAAGCAGCCGCTCAAGGGCGCGCGCATCGCGGGCTCCCTGCACATGACGATCCAGACCGCGGTGCTGATTGAAACCCTGAAGGCGCTCGGCGCTGACATCCGCTGGGTGTCGTGCAACATCTATTCGACGCAGGACCACGCCGCAGCCGCGATCGCCGCCGCCGGCATTCCGGTGTTCGCGGTCAAGGGCGAGACGCTCAAGGACTATTGGGACTACACCGCAAAGCTGTTCGACTGGCACGGCGGCGGCCATCCCAACATGATCCTCGACGACGGCGGCGACGCGACGCTCTTGGTGCATCTCGGCGTGCGCGCGGAGGGCGGAGACACCGCGTTCCTCGACAAGGCGGCGTCCGAGGAAGAGGAGGTGCTGTTCGCGCTGATCAAGCGCCTTCTTAAAGAAAAGCCGAAGGGCTGGTTCGGCGAGGTTGCCAAGAGCATCAAGGGCGTGTCGGAAGAGACCACGACCGGCGTGCATCGCCTCTACCAGATGGAAAAGGACGGCAAGCTCCTGTTCCCGGCGATCAACGTCAACGATAGCGTCACCAAGTCGAAATTCGACAACCTCTACGGCTGCCGCGAGTCGCTGGTGGACGGCATCCGCCGCGGTACCGACGTGATGATGTCGGGCAAGGTGGCGATGGTCGCGGGCTTCGGCGACGTCGGCAAGGGCTCGGCAGCGTCGCTGCGTCAGGCCGGCTGCCGCGTCATGGTGTCCGAGATCGATCCGATCTGCGCGTTGCAGGCGGCGATGGAGGGCTACGAGGTGGTGACGATGGAAGATGCCGCGCCGCAGGCCGACATTTTCGTCACCGCCACCGGCAACAAGGACATCATCACCATCGACCACATGCGGGCGATGAAGGACCGCGCCATCGTCTGCAACATCGGCCATTTCGACAACGAGATTCAGGTCGGTGCGCTGAAGAACCTGAAGTGGGACAACATCAAGCCGCAGGTCGACGAGATCACGTTCCCCGACGGCAAGCGCATCATCCTGTTGTCGGAGGGGCGGCTCGTGAACCTCGGCAACGCCATGGGGCATCCGTCGTTCGTAATGTCGGCCTCGTTCACCAACCAGACGCTGGCGCAGATTGAACTGTTCGCCAACAACGCCGACGGCAAGTATCAGAAGAAGGTCTATGTGCTGCCCAAGACGCTGGACGAGAAGGTGGCGCGGCTACATCTGGCCAAGATCGGCGTCAAGCTGACCGAGCTGCGCAAGGACCAGGCTGACTACATCGGCGTCAAAGTCGAAGGCCCGTTCAAGGCCGATCACTATCGCTACTGAGAGTTCTTACCTCTCCGGTCCGGCCGGAGCGGGCGTCCTTGACGTTGCTCCTCTCTCTTGTGCGAGCGGTTTTTGCCCCGGGGTTCAGGCCCCGGGGGTTCTTTTGCTTGGAGATGTGCCGGGCGTTGGTTGGGAAGCGATTGTGCTCGCCGGCCTATATTTGGGTCTGCCGCACAACGGCACGTATTAACGCCTCCGGCCGCATATTAACCGCTCCTTAACCATACTGATGTAGGTGATACTACGTGCTCGCTGAGCCCGGCCTGCTTGCGAAGAAAAGATGCGTAGTTTCATAAGAAACCTGCGTGTGCATCGGCGCTCATTAGTCAGATTAGTCAGAGCATGAAAATTCAGCCACGTCGAATGTCATTGATCGATGTTTGGGGATCGGGATGGATTGCTCTCCCTCTCCAGACACAATTGCGCATGGAGAGAATTGAATGTTTGGTCGCAGGGTAAACGGGGATGACCGGGCCCAACTCGCGGCGCTCAGCCGCTCGCAGGCCGTGATCGAATTCGATATGAACGGAACGATCCTTTCCGCCAACAAGAACTTTCTGGATGTTGTCGGCTATCGGCTTGAGGAGATTCAAGGCAAACACCATTCCATGTTCGTGCCGGCGGACGAGCGCAACAGCGAGGCTTATCTGGCGTTCTGGGCCGCGCTCAACCGGGGACAACACTAGGTCGCCGAGTACAAGCGGGTCGGAAAGGGTGGCCAGGAGGTCTGGATCCAGGGCTCCTACAACCCGGTTCTGGATGGTGCCGATAAACCGGTCAAGGTCGTCAAGTTTGCCACCGACGTGACCTCGAAAAAGGTTTGCAGTCTGACGGACGCTGCAAAGATTTCCGCCATCGACCGGGCACAGGCTGTCATCGAATTCAAGCTCGACGGCACGGTCGTAACCGCGAACGAGAATTTCCTGAAGGTGATGGGTTACTCCCTGGAGGAGATTCAAGGCAAACATCACTCGATGTTTGTGTCGTCGTCCGAGCGGAGTAGCGATTCCTATCGCGAGTTCTGGGCCGCTCTCAACCGCGGCGAACGTCGGATCGCCGAATACAAGAGAATCGGCAAGGGCGGCAGGGACGTCTGGATTCTCGCATCCTACAACCCGATGCTGGACGAGGCCGGAAAACCGTTCGGGGTCGTCAAGTTCGCCACCGACATCACGGCGCAGAAGCTGAGGAATGCCGAGTTTGCCAGTCAGATCGAGGCGATCGGCAAGTCGCAGGCCGTGATCGAGTTCAACATGGACGGTACGATCATCACCGCCAACGACAACTTCCTGACCACGATGGGATACTCGCTGGACGAAATCAGGGGCAAGCACCACAGCCTGTTCGTCGACCCGTCGGAGCGCGACAGCGCAAGCTATCGCGAATTCTGGGCCAGCCTCAATCGGGTCCAGTATCAGGCGGCGGAATACAAGCGGATCGGCAAGGACGGCAGGGAAGTCTATATCCAGGCATCCTACAATCCGATTCTCGATTTGAACGATCGGCCGTTCAAGGTCGTGAAGTATGCCTCCGACACGACGCGGCAGGTTCTGGTGCGGATCGGGAATGAACGTATCCGCAGCATGATGGAATCGGTCGCCGCCGGTGCCGAGGAGCTGAGTGCCTCGGTGCGGGAAATCTCGGAGGCCATGACCAAATCGAAAGATACCGCCATCGGGGCGGTGGAGCGCGTCACCGCGGCCGACACGCAGGCTCAGCGCCTTGCCGATGCCGCTCAGGCGATGAGCGGTATCGTTGAGATGATCAGCAACATTACCGGTCAGATCAATCTGCTCGCGCTGAATGCCACCATCGAATCTGCCCGCGCAGGCGAGGCCGGCAGAGGGTTCGCCGTCGTTGCCTCGGAGGTCAAAACCCTGGCCACGCAGGCGAAGCAGGCCACCGACAGGATTGCTCAGGAGATCGGCAGCCTCAACGCCATATTCGGTGAGGTCGTTGGCTCGCTGGACGCGATCAAGCAGTCGATCAACGAGGTGAGCGAATACGTCACCTCGACCGCTGCCGCCATCGAAGAGCAAAGCGTGGTGACCAACGATATGTCGTCCAGCATGCAGCGCGCCGCGGCGGAAGCCGTTGCGATCGCCAGCCGCTGAGTGAACCGAAGCTTCGCTTCCGAGACGGTCTCGGAAGCGAAGCTTTGCTTCCTGGCGTCGTCGGCCCGGCTTGCCGTCGCGTCGTCGCGCGCTCATGATGGCGCGCAACGCCATCGTCAGGACATTGCCATGACCGCGGCCCCCGCCGACAAACGCGCCGCCTTCCGCGCGCTGCACCAGAGCGGCTGCTTCGTGCTGCCCAATCCGTGGGATATCGGCAGCGCAAGGCTGTTGCAGCAGATGGGCTTCAAGGCGCTGGCCTCGACCAGCTCCGGCCTGGCGTGGTCGATGGGCAGGTGCGACAACCATGTCGCGCTCGAGGAGGTGCTCGCCCACCTGACGGCGCTTTGCGCCGCGACCGACCTGCCGGTCAACGCCGATTTCGAGGCGGGCTTTGCCGACGATCCAGAGGGCGTGGCAGCGAATGTCATCCGTGCGGCGGCGACCGGCGTGGCGGGGCTCTCCATCGAGGATTCGACCGGCCGCCCCGAGGCGCCGCTCTATGACAAGGGCCTCGCGGTGGCGCGCGTCGCCGCCGCGCGCGCCGCGCTCGATGCCGAGGGCAGCGGCGTGCTGCTGGTCGGGCGTTGCGAGGCATTTCTTTTCGGCAACCGCGATGTTGGCTTCGTCATCGACCGGCTGACCGCTTATGCCGAGGCCGGGGCCGAGTGTCTCTACGCGCCGGGCCTGCGCACGCGCGAGGAGATCGCGTCGGTGGTCGAGGCGCTGGCGCCGAAGCCGGTCAACGTGCTGATGGGTGCGCCGGGGCTTTCGGTGGCGGAGCTGGCCGACCTCGGCGCGCGCCGCATCAGCACCGGCGGCGCGCTGGCGCGCGTGGCCTGGGCCGGCTTCCTCCGCGCCGCGCGCGCGATTGCCGACGACGGCAGTTTCGATGGCCTTGCCGCCGCCGTGCCTCATGGCGAGATCAACGGGCTGTTCCCGGACGCCTGAGCGTTTCCTGCCGCGCCATCTCGTTTCGCGCCAAAACCCTTCCGCGACACGATGCGCAATCCCGGACGCGTTCCCGGATATCAAATTGCGTTGTCGGCATGACCGGGCTGCGCGCGCAGATTCTTGATGTTTCAGGGAAAAGATCGACGTAGAGTGATTCCAAGAGAGTGAGACTGCGCCGCAAGCGGCCCTGCAAGAGCCGAAACGGGAGAGCGCGATGGGAATCAATCAGGGCCCGATCAGCCTCGATCAGAAATACACCCAAGACACCGGCCACATTTTTCTGACCGGCATTCAGGCGCTGGTGCGGCTGCCGATGGCGCAGATCCGCCGCGACCGCGCGAACGGCCTTAACACGGCCGGCTTCGTCACCGGCTATCGCGGCTCGCCGCTCGGCGGCTACGACCAGCAACTGATCGCGGCGCGCCATCACCTCGACCGGTACGGCATCAAGTTTCAGCCCGGCGTCAACGAAGACCTCGCCGCCACCGCGATCTGGGGGTCGCAGCAGCTCAACCTGTCGCCCGGCGCGCGCCATGACGGCGTGGTCGGCATCTGGTACGGCAAGGGACCGGGGGTGGACCGCTGCGGCGACGTGTTCCGCCACGGCAACGCGGCCGGCTCGGCGAAGCACGGCGGCGTCTTGTGCCTCGCCGGCGACGATCACGGTGCAAAATCCTCGACCGTGCCGCACCAGTCGGACCATGCCTTCATCTCGGCCTTGATGCCGTATCTCTATCCGTCAAGCATCCACGAGATGATCGAGATGGGGCTGCTCGGCATCGCCATGTCACGCTATTCCGGCTGCTGGGTCGGCATGAAGGTGATTACCGAGACGGTGGAGACCACCGCCGAGATCGATATCGCCGACGAAATGACCCCGTTCGTCATCCCGACCGACTTCGAGATGCCGCCGGATGGCCTCAACCTGCGCTGGCCCGACGACCGTTATGCGCAGGACCGCCGCCTGCAGGACTACAAGGGTTTTGCGGCGATCGCCTTTGCGCGCGCCAACAAAATCAATCGCGTCACCATGGATTCGCCGAACGCGCGGTTCGGCATCATGGCCTCGGGCAAGAGCTACGAGGACACCCGGCAGGCGCTGCGCGAACTCGGCATCACGAAAGAGGTTGCCGCGCGCATCGGCCTGCGCCTCTACAAGATCGGCATGCCCTGGCCGCTGGAGCCGCAAGGCGTCCGCGACTTCGCCGTCGGCCTCGAGGAAATTATGGTGATCGAGGAACGGCGCGAGATCGTCGAGAACCAGGTCAAGCAGGAGCTGTTCAACTGGCGCGACGACGTGCGCCCGCGCATCGTCGGCAAGATGGACGACCACGACAAGCGCTTCCTGCCCTTTGCCGAGGAACTGAGCGTTGCGTCGGTCGCGACCTCGCTCGCCGACCGGCTGCTGGCGATGGAGATCGATCCCGAGATTGCCGCGCTCATTCGTGCCAAGGTCGACTGGTTCCACGGCCGCACCGCCTCGCAGGTGCAGGCGGTGGCGCCGATCGCCCGCACGCCGTACTTCTGCTCGGGCTGTCCGCACAACACCTCGACCAAGGTGCCGGAAGGCAGCCGCGCCATGGCCGGCATCGGCTGCCACTTCATGGCGTTGTGGATGGACCGCAACACTGAAACCTTCACCCACATGGGCGGCGAGGGCGCGCCGTGGGTCGGCATCGCGCCATTCACCGACGAGAAACACATCTTCGCCAATCTCGGCGACGGCACCTATTTTCATTCGGGCAGCCTTGCGATCCGCCAGGCGGTCGCCTCGAAAGCCAACATCACCTACAAGATTCTTTACAACGACGCGGTCGCGATGACCGGCGGCCAGCGCCACGACGGCGACCTGTCGCCGCAGCAGATCACCTTCCAGCTTCATGCCGAGGGCGTGCGCAACATCTACCTCGTCTCGGAGAACCCCGACGCCTATCCGGCCTCGACGATTGCGCCCGATACGAAAACCGCGCACCGCGACGAACTCGACAACGTGATGAAAACGCTGCGCGAGACGCCGGGCTGCTCGGCCATCGTGTTCGTGCAGACCTGCGCGGCCGAGAAGCGCCGCCGCCGCAAGAAGGGCATCCTCGAGGACCCCTCGCGCCGCATCATGATCAACGCCGCGGTATGCGAGGGCTGCGGCGACTGTTCGGTGCAGTCGAACTGCATCTCGGTCGAGCCGCTGGAGACCGAACTGGGGCGCAAGCGCACCATCAACCAGTCGAGCTGCAACAAGGACTATTCCTGCGTCAAAGGCTTTTGCCCGTCGTTCGTCTCGGTCGATGGCGGGACCTTGCGCAAGCGCGCGCCGGCCAACCTTGGCGACATCGGCGATCTGCCGCAGCCGGCGCTCGCGGGCCTCGACCGGCCCTATAACATCGCGGTCGGCGGCGTCGGCGGCACCGGCGTCCTCACCATCGGCGCGCTGCTCGGCATGGCCGCCCACATCGAGGGCAAGGCCAGCATGATCCTCGACATGTCGGGGCTGGCGCAGAAGGGCGGCGCGGTGCTGTCCCATGTGCGGCTGTCGCACAGCCCGGCGGACGTCACCTGCTCGCGCATCGTCACCGGCACCTGCGACCTGTTGATCGCCGCCGACGAGGTGATGGCGATTTCCAAGGAGACGCTGACGCTGTGCGAGCGCGGCCGGACCCACGGCGTCGTCAACACGCACCTGATCCCGATCGCGGATTTCATCCGCAGCCGCGATTTCGATTTCCAGCAGGGCAAGGTCAACCGCGTGTTGCAGAATGCGCTGCGGCCGGATTCGGCTTTCCTCGACTTCACCCATGTCGCGGAAGCGCTGCTCGGCGATGCCATCGCCACCAACATGATGATGCTCGGCTACGCCTATCAGCAGGGATTGTTGCCGCTTCATGCGGAAGCGATCGAGCAGGCGATCGGCATCAACGGCGTGGCGGTGAAGATGAACACCAATGCCTTCCGGCTCGGCCGGCTCGCCGCCGCCGATCCGGCGCGGCTTGCGGCGCTGGTCAAGGAGGAAACGGCGCCGCCAAAAACCCTTGCCGAGATGTCGTTCGACGAGATCGTCGCCCATCGCGAGCGCCTGCTCACCGCCTATCAGAACGAGGCGCTGGCGGCGCGCTACCGCGCGCTGGTCACCAAAGTCGGCGATGCCGCCGCCCGCCATGGCCTCGGCGAGGAATTGCCGCGCGCGGTCGCCATCAACTATGCAAAGCTGCTCGCCTACAAGGACGAGTACGAGGTGGCGCGGCTGTTCACCGATGGCGGTTTTGCAAAACAGCTGCACGACCAGTTCGAGGGCGACTTCAAGCTGAGCTTCCACCTCGCGCCGCCGATCCTGCCGGGCAGGGATGCCGGCGGCCGGCCGCGCAAGCGCACCTTCGGGCCGTGGACGATGACGCTGTTTCGTCTGCTCGCCCGCCTCAAGGGGCTGCGCGGCACGCCGTTCGACCTGTTCGGCTACGGTGCCGAGCGTCGCATGGAGCGCGACTTGATCGCGGCTTACGAGGCCGATGTCGCCGAGGTGCTGCGGCTGTTGTCGCCACGCAGCTACGCGGCTGCGCGCGAACTTCTGTCGCTGCCCGACATGATCCGCGGCTACGGCCCGGTCAAGCACAAGGCGGTGGAAGACGCCCGCATCCGCCACGCCCAGTTGATCGCGCAGTTGCGCGATCCGCCGCCGCTTGCAAAGCCCCAGATCGCCGCCGAATAGGCCATGGCGTTTTCCGGCGAAGCGGTCGCCGTTTCGCGTGAGGACAACGGTTCCGGGCTTACCGCAATTCTGCCCTGCGGCCGCCCCCGCGCGCTTGCCAAGCGCGGCGTGGCGGGCGACAAACCCGGCCGGGACGGATTTCCAGGACGCCCGGATGCCGATCGACTACGCCGCCACCATGAAGCTTGAGAACCTCGGCCAGCGCTTCGCCTGGACCGACCGCGAGGTGATGCTTTATGCGCTCGGCATCGGCATGGGCGCCGATCCGCTCGACGAGCGCGAACTCGCCTTCGTCAACGAGGGCGTCCTTGAATCGCGCCCGCTCAAGGTGGTGCCGACGTTCGCCTCCGTCGCCGCGTGGGGCGAGACGCCGGGGCCGATGGACATCGACTGGCTGATGGTGGTGGATGGCGAGCGGGACATCACGTTCCATCAGCCGCTGCCGGCGGCGGCGGAGATCACCGCCGATTCCCGTGTGACCGGCGTGTTCGACAAGGGGAGCGACAAGGGCGCGGTGATCGTGCGCGAGACCGTGCTGCGCGACGGCCACGGCGCGCCGCTGGCGACGCTGCGGGCCTCGCGCTTCGCGCGGGGCGACGGCGGCTTCGGCGGGCCTTCCGAGGGCCAGCCCAAACCGCACGAGGTGCCGAAACGCGCGCCGGATCGCTCGGTGGATATCGCGACCCGGCCCGATCAGGCGCTGCTCTACCGGCTGTGCGGTGATCGCAACCCGTTGCACAGCGATCCCGCCTTTGCCCGACGTGCCGGCTTTCCCCGCCCGATCCTGCATGGCATGTGTACCTACGGCCTGACCTGCCGCGCCGTGCTGCAGACCTATGCCGACTACGATCCGGCAGCGTTCCGCCGGCACGCCGCGCGGTTTTCGGCGCCGGTCTATCCCGGCGAGACCGTGACGGTGGACCTGTGGCGCGACGGCGAGGTGATTTCGTTCGAGGCGCGCGTCAAGGCGCGCGCAGCGACCGTGATCAAAAATGGCAAGACAGTGCTGGGGTGATTGGGAGATAGAACACGTCATGAAGCTGACCCACGAGGCCAGGGGCGCCTATGCCATCGCGCCGACGCCGTTCCACGACGACGGGCGCATCGACGAAGCCTCGATTGACAAGCTCTGCGAATTCTATGGCCGCATCGGCTGCAACGGCATCACCGTGCTCGGTATTCTCGGCGAAGCGCCGAAGCTCGATGCGGCCGAGGCCGAGCAGGTGGCGAAGCGCTTCGTCAAAAGTGCCGAAGGGCTGCCGGTCGTCGTCGGGGTTTCGGCGCCGGGCTTTGCCGCGATGCGCGCGCTGGCGCGCAGCGCGATGGATGCGGGTGCCGCCGGCGTGATGATCGCCCCGTCGCCGCGGCTGCGCACCGACGAGCAGATCGTCACCTATTTCCGGCAGGCGGTGGAGGCGATCGGCGAGGACATTCCCTGGGTGTTGCAGGACTATCCGCTGACGCTGACGGTGGTGATGACGCCCGCCGTCATCCGTCGCATCGTCATGGACAACCCGTCCTGCGTCATGCTCAAGCACGAGGACTGGCCGGGGCTGGACAAGATCACCGCGCTGCGCGATTTCCAGAAGGACGGCTCGCTCAGGCCGCTGTCGATCCTGACCGGCAACAACGGGCTGTTCCTCGACTTCGAGATGGAGCGTGGCGCCGACGGCGCGATGACTGGCTATGCCTTTCCCGAAATGCTGCTCGACGTGGTGCGGCTTTCGAAGGAAGGCAGCCGCGACGCCGCGCACGATCTGTTCGACGCGCATCTGCCGCTAATCCGCTACGAGCAGCAACAGGGCATCGGGCTGGCCGTTCGCAAATATATCCTGCGGCGGCGCGGGCTGATTGCGTCGGACGCGCAGCGCAAGCCGAACCTGCGCTTGTCCGCGCCGGCGAAGGAAGAAATCGAATACCTGTTGTCGCGGGTGGCGCGGACCGACCGCCGTGCGGCGCTGGCGGTCGAACGATAAGAACGGAACGGAGTTACCGATGAGTGGAGATACGGGGCCGGCGAGCGACAAGTCGCTGCGTTTTGCCGCGAGCATGGTGCTGCTGCGCGACGCCGCCGATGGCCTTGAGGTGTTCATGGTCGAGCGCCATCGCAGAATCGAGTTTTCGTCGGGCGCGCTGGTGTTTCCCGGCGGCAGCCTCGACCGCGACGACGCGGTGGTGGTGGCACGGCCGGAGTTTTACGGCGGCGCCAACGGCCTCGACGAGGCGGCGCTCGGCCTGCGTATCGCCGCGGTGCGCGAGACGTTCGAGGAATCCGGCCACCTGCTGGCGCGGCCGCGCGGCAGCACGGAGACCGTGCCGGCCGAGCGCATGCGCGAGATCGAGCGTGCGCATCGCGCGGCACTGGCCGAAGGCCGCGCGGCGTTCTCCGATATCCTGGCGCAGGAGCGCCTCGTGCTGGCGCTCGACCTGCTGGTGCCGTTCGCGCACTGGATCACGCCGTTGCAGGAGCCCAAGCGCTTCGACACTTATTTCTTCATGGCGGCGGCCCCGTCGGGGCAGGTCGGCCATCACGACGGTCATGAACTGGTCAACTCGCTCTGGCTGTCGCCGCGCGCGGCGATCGAGGCCGACAAGGCGGGCCGCTTCAAGGTGGTGTTCCCCACCATGCGCAATCTCATCAAGCTTGGCCGCTACGCCGACGTCGCAACCGCGCTGCAGGACGCACGCGCCCGGCCGGTCGTCACCGTCCTGCCCGAGATGACGATCGGCGAGGACACCTATCAACTGCGTATCCCGGCCGAGGCCGGCTACGACGGCGAGGTGTTCGAACTGCCGCGGCTGTCGCACGGGACGGCCGCAAAAAGGGCGCCATGACCACGGCGCTGGCGGCAAGGATCGCCCGCGACTATGGCCCCCCCGCCGTGGTCATCGACATGGAGCGCGTCGCGCGCAACATCGCCCGCGTGCAGGATCTGTGCGACAGGGCAGGCCTCGCCAACCGTCCGCACATCAAGACCCACAAGAGCCCGCTCCTGGCGCAGATGCAGGTCGAGGCCGGTGCCCGCGGCATCACCTGCCAGAAGCTCGGCGAGGCCGAGGTGATGGCGGAAGCCGGGCTCGACGACATCCTGATCAGCTACAATCTCCTCGGCGAGGAGAAGATGGCGCGGCTCGGGCGGCTCCTACGCGGCACCAGCGTCACTGTCTCCGCCGATCATCCGATGGTGGTGGCGGGTCTAGCGCGAGCGGCGGCGCTCGCGCAGCGCCCGCTGCCTGTCGTGGTGGAATGCGACGCCGGGCGCAAGCGCGCCGGCGTCGAGACGCCCGCCGAGGCTGTGACGCTGGCGCGCGCCATTGCCGCGACGCCGGGGCTGACCTTCGCGGGGCTGTTGCTGTATCCGACCGAGGATGGCTGGCCGCAGGCGCAGCGTTTTCTCGATGCCACCACGGCTGGCTTGCGCGCCGCCGGGCTTGCATCGGCCATCGTCTCCACGGGCGGGTCGCCCAACCTGAAGCATCTTGGCGAACTCAAGGGTGCCACCGAGCACCGGCCCGGCACCTACATCTTCAACGACCGCATGCAGGTGGCCGCCGGCGTCGCCGGCTGGGACGACTGCGCGCTCACCGTCTATGCGACGGTGGTGAGCCGGGCCGCGCCAGATCGCGGCATCCTCGATGCCGGCTCCAAGACCTTGACCGCCGACACCGGCGGTCTCGACGGCTTCGGGTCGATCCTCGATTACCCGCAGGCGCGCATCAGGGGCTTTGCCGAGGAGCACGGCTTCCTCGATTTGTCGCGGAGCCCGACGCAACCGCAGGTCGGCGAGGTGGTCCGCATCGTGCCCAACCACGTCTGCGTCGTCGTCAACATGGTGGATGAACTGGTCATGGTGCGGGACGAGGAGATCGTCGGCACCCTGCCGGTCGCTGCCCGTGGCCGCCTGCGGTAGCCGGCCGGTCGGGTGACAAACCCCGGCACCCTCCCGGCATATGTTCTTCCAGATTGCAATGAACGATTTCTTCGGAATGTTGGCATAAAGGGCGTGTGGGCGGATTCCATGTCATGCACGGCGCAGCTTATGCCTTGGTGGTGAATATCGCGGTCGCGGGCCTGTTCGCGATCAGCTTCGCCATTATTGCCTTCTGCAACCCGACCCACCGCGTCGCCTACGGCTTCAGTGCGAGCTACGTCATCGGCATGCTGACTCCGGTCAGCGAGTTCCTGCTGCCGCTGTCGGGCCGGCCGGAGCCGTTCATGATCACCAGCTATTTCAGTCTCATCGGCGGGCTGCTGGCACTGGCGGCGGCGCTCGCGCGGTTTTGTCGCCAGCCGGTGCCATGGGGTGCGATAGCCGCGATCGTCCTTGGCGCGGTTGTGGTGCGCTGGCTGATCTGGGGCGGGGCGAGGAATACGCTGCCCTATGAACTCCTGTTTCAGGCGCCGTTCATGGCCGCGTCCGGGCTCTGCGCCTGGGTTCTGCTGCGCGCAAGCCATCGGCAGCCGCTCCAGATCGCGGCCGGGACGGTGTTTGCGATCGTCGCACTGCACTTTCTTGCCAAGCCGTTCCTTGCCGTCGTGCTGGGCTCGGGACGCACCGCCGAGGACTATATCACCAGCACCTATGCGCTGTTGTCGCAGGCCAGCACCGGTATCCTGCTGACCGCGGCGGGTCTGCTGCTTCTCCTGCTCGCCCTACAAAGCATCGTCAGGGAGTCGCAAAGGGCGGCGGAGACCGACGAACTGTCGGGGCTCGCGAACCGGCGTGGATTCGATCTGCGGTGTGGCCGCATTCTTGCAAAGGCGGGAGATCGCGCCGGGCCGATGTCGGTGGTGATGTTCGACATCGATCATTTCAAGCGGATCAACGATACCTATGGCCATTCGGCCGGGGATGCCGTGATCCGCGGGTTTGCCGAGCTGTTGCGGAGAGAGGTGCCGCAGGCCGCCGTCATCGGGCGGATGGGCGGCGAGGAGTTTGCTTTGCTGTTCTCGCGCACCGGCACCGACGGCGCATGGCGGCACGCCGAGGCGGTGCGGATCGCCGCCGCACGCTATGCCGAGAGCAACCCGCCCGTCTTTACCGTCAGCGGCGGCGTCAGCGCGTTGCGGCGCGAGAAGGGCTTGAGCGACGCGATGCGCCGCGCCGACAAGGCCCTCTACCAGGCCAAGCAGGCGGGACGGGATTGCGTTTGCATCGCCGAGGTGGCCGACGGCGATCGGCCGGTCGGCAGGGCGCACGGTGCCGCCAGGCTGGTCGAGAGCCATCCTCTCAGTTGATAGCCTTCGAGCGGGTGGCGAACCGCGCTGGCGCGGTTAAAGCAGCTTGATGACCGTGTAGCTGAAGCCGGCGATAATGAACCACGACGCCAGCGCCAGCAGCAGCGGCCGCGGGCCGCGCGAGCGCACGTCGCCGAAACGGATTTCCAGGCCCATGGCGGCGAGGCCGGTGGTCAGCAGGAAGCTGGTCAGCCAGGCAAACCCCTGCTTCATCTCGGACGGCAGCGTCACGCTGCTGTTGAGCATCACCACGGCGGCAAAGCCGACGATGAACCACGGAAACGGCACGCTGCTCTTGCGGCCGCCGGCGGCGAGGGCGCCCTTTGCCGCGAGAAAGCCGAGGCCGAGCACCACGGGGGCGAGCAGCAGCACGCGGCTCAGCTTGGCGGTGGTGCCGATCTGGCCGGAGAGGTCGCCAAGCTGGAAGGCGGCGGCAACGACCTGCGCCACCTCGTGAACGCTGGAGCCGGTCCACAGGCCGTAGGCTTCGGGTCCGAGGGCGAGCGGCACGGCCAGAACGGGATAGAGGAACATCGCGACCGAGCCGAACAGCGTCACGGTGGCGAGCGCATAGGTGACGTCGGCGTCGCTGGCGCGGGTCACGGTGTTGGCGGCGATCACCGCCGAGGCGCCGCAGATTGCCGTGCCGGTGCCGATCAATTCCGCGAGCTTGGCATCGACGCCCATCACGCGCGCCAGCAGCTTTGTGGCGGTGAGGGTGATGAACACCGCGGCCGCGATCATGGCGAAGGCCGGCCAGCCGATGTCGCCGATCTGCGATACGGTGAGCTGAAAGCCCAACAGCACGATGCCGAACCGCAGGATCGGGCGCATCGCGAACTTGATGCCGGGGGTCGCCTGCGCCGGCACCCCGACGGCGTAGTGGATCGCCATCGCCAGCAGGATGGCCAGGATCATCGGGCTGACGAGCTGCAGGCCGGGGATCAGCCGCAGCGCCATGGCGGCCGCGGCGATCGCGGCGGAGATGGCGAGACCCGGCCATATCCGGATCGAGGCGGCGGTGGTGTTTTCAACAGCATTCGACACGATGACGTCCCACACGACAACGCCGGCGCCCCGATGGCGCCGGCTTCACGGCTATCTGCCGCGGCGGGTCATCGCCGGTCCAATACAAATCTTCGATCCGATTGATCGGCCAGGCTGATTGACGGGGGCGCTTGGGCGTATTTGCGCCGGCCGTCTGTATCGAACCGGCGCGTCCGCGCCGGAGGAAAACGAAATCAGATTTTTACAAAGTAAATTATAGTTTGTTGGCCGGGCGCGCAGGTGTCGGCTTCACCGGTTACGCGGCCTCGCAGCCTGGAGTGTTGGACGTGCTGAATACCGCCGCCTTTTCAATGGTCCTCTTCAGCTGGTTGAAGGAGATCGGTGAAATCGTCCTTCTGATCGGATTGAGCGGCGAAGTCGCGCTTCTGGTTCTGAGGATTTCAAAGGGATCATGGGAGCGTGGGCTCGGGATTGCATTCGCCGTGCTCGTCCTGGTCGGCGTCGGGCTGCAGTACTGGGCCGACAGTCCGCGGACGATCGGCCCCGCATCGCAACAGCGGATCGCCGACGCCATCAAGCCGTTTCAAGGCACTCCGTTCGATTTCTCGGTCGAACTCGATCCAGAGTCCGTTGACCTGATGGACAATATCGGACAAGCGCTGGATGCCGCCGGCTGGCACAGACAAGCCGTGGCGCAAGGCTCCGGCTACATACCGCCAGGCAAGCCTGCGGCCGGCATCGTCGTGTTCAAGGGCGTCGAGGTCCAGATTACCGAATCGCGGCAGTCGGATTGGGGGGCGGCCGGCAAGCCAGCCGCCGTTCTTCTGCAGGCTTTGCGAAATGAGGGACTGACCGCACTCCTGAAACGGGTGCCGAACGACCAGGAAAGCGCCGATGCAATCCACGTCAAGGTCGGCGCCAAACCATGACGGCGGCCGTGCCCGGAACGGACCCGGGAGGCTGGCGCGCCACTCAGAACAAAACTGCGAACTCTTATGTAATTGAAATTTCGATATAATTTGGAACGTCGGCGAAGGTGCCAACATGTCGGAGAACGAGCCTCATATCAGTTGCGGCCATCTGCCTTCCATTGGCGCAACAACACAGGCGCGATGAAGAACCCGAGCGCCAGCTTTTACCGTTTCGGCACACCGGGGGGCGCCCCGACATCATTGCGGTGCGGGAAGGCCGCGCCATCTTCCTCAAGGAGAAAACTGCGACGGGGAAGCTGTCCGAGAGCCAGGAGGCATTCAGACAAGGTGCTCTTGATGCCGGCGCCCGATACGAAGTGATCCGGTCTATTGACGAGGTGTCAATCGGCGTTGAACTTTGACCCCGTATCGGCGTCCAATTTTGCCCCCTTCGCGCGACGTTGTTTGAGGGTAGCGCTCGACTCGTCGGAGCTGGCCGGGATTGCGGAGACGAGACGAGCGCGGGTGGCGTGATCGTCGTCGCGGCTTTTGAAGCGCCAGCTGTCGTTGCCGGTCTCGACGATGTCGCAGTGGTGGGTCAACCGGTCGAGCAATGCGGTGGTCATCTTGGCGTCGCCGAACACGCTGGGCCATTCTCCGAAGGCGAGATTGGTGGTGACGATGACGGAAGCACGCTCGTAGAGCCGGCTGACGAGATGGAACAGCAACTGGCCGCCGGATTGGGCAAAGGGCAGATATCCGAGTTCATCCAGCACGATGAAGTCCATCCGGGTCAGATGTTCGGCAAGCCGTCCTTGCCGTCCGTTGCGGGTCTCGGTCTCGAGGCGATTGACGAGGTCGACTACGTTGTAGAAGCGACCGCGGGCGCCGGAACGGATGCAGCTTCTGGCGATTGCGATGGCCAGGTGGGTTTTGCCTGTGCCGGTGCCACCAACCAGCACGACGTTGCGCTGCTGGGCGATGAAGCCGCCGCCGGCGAGATCGTTGACGAGCGTCTGATTGATCGGCGTGCCTTCGAACTGGAAGTCATCGAGATCCTTGGCCAACGGCAGCTTGGCGATGGTGAGCTGGTACTTGATCGACCGCGCCTGCTTCTCGTTGATCTCGGCGCTGAGCAGGTCGCCGACGATGTGCTGAGGTTCGTGCTGGCGCTTGACGGCCGTCGCCATGATCTCGTCGAAGGCAGCCCTCATGCCGTAGAGTTTGAGCTCGCCCATGAGGTCGAAGATTTGGGTTCGTTCCATCAGATGATCCTCCGTAGGTTGTCGTAGCGGGCACAATCGGCGATCGGCGCATGGCGGAGCGTCAGCGCCGCCGGCGTCATGATGTTGGCCGGCGGGGCGGGCTCGCGCTGGCAGGCCAGGATGTTGAGAACGACGTCAGCGGAATGGACGCCGTGACCAAGCGCTTCGGCACAGGCGGCTTCGACCGCCGACAAACCGTCCGTCAGCACCGCATTGAGGATGTCGACCATCTGTCGATTGCCGTCGTCGGTGCTGGCGAGCCTGCGCCGTATCCGTTCGATCGCGGCCGGCAACACCCAGTCCTTGAAGGGTGCGCCGTTACGCAAGACCCCGGGTTTGCGCGCGAGCACCGGCACGTAGTGCCAGGGATCGTAGGTCGTCTCGCCGCGTCCGAACGACCGCGGATGCTCCGCAACGATCCTTCCATCCTGACGGATGACGATACGGTCGGCATAGGCTTGAACCTCGACCGGACGTCCGACGGCGCTGGCCGCGACCGAGTATTTGTTGTTGTCGAAGCGCACCAGGCAGGTCTTCGAGACCGATGCCGGCACCGCGTGGAAGCCATCAAACCGACCAGCATAGGGAACGAGCTTCGGGCGCTCGGCTTCGAACACATCCCAGATCGTCTGATCAGCCAGCTCCGGAGGATGATGGGCCTTGGCGTAGGCGATGCATTTATCGAGCAGCCACGCGTTTAGCTCGTCCAGTTTTTTGAACCGCAGCCGCGGCGTGAAGAAGCGTTCCCGGACCAACCCGACCTGGTTCTCGACCTGACCCTTCTCCCAGCCCGACGCCGGCGTGCAGGCAACCGGATCGACGAGATAGTGGCGGCACATCTGCAGGAAGCGGCGATTGTAGCGGCGATCCTTGCCCACGAAGATCGTCTCCACCGCCGTCTTCATGTTGTCGTAGATGCCGCGACCGCAGGTCCCCTTGAACAGTGCGAACGCCCGATCGTGGGCGTCGAACACCATCTCCTGCGTCTCGCGCGGGTAAGCCCGAGCGAACAGCATGCGGCTATGGCACAGCCGGACATGAGCGACCTTCACAAGTACCGTCACGCCGTTGAGGAGAACGATCTCGTGGCTCCAGTCGAACTGATAGGCTTCACCCGGCGCAAAACTCAGCGGGACATAAGCCGCCGCGGTCGATTGCCCGCGCTCCTTGCTCCAGCGCCTGGCGTAACGCCGCACGGCATCGTAGCCGCCGTCGTAGCCGCGGCCGCGCAACTCTTCGAAGACCCGGATCAGCGTCAGTTGCTCTCGAGCGGATTTGGCCGCGTTCGCCGCCAGCAGTTCATCGAGCTCCGGCGCCCAACGCCCGAGTTTGGGCCGCGGCTGGATCGAACGCTCATACTCGAACGAGGCCTCTCCCGATCTCGGCACCTTCCTGACAGTGTTCCGCGACACCTTCAGATCGCGAGCGACCTCCTTGATCGTCTTGCCCTTGATGAAGTGTTCGCGCCGTATCCGCGCAATCGTCTCCACGATCAGCATCCCCGACCACCTGCTTCATGACAAAGCAGGCAGAGCAACAGCCAACCTGTAGGGGGTCAATTTTGGACGCCGATCCCCCGGCTTACGGGGTCAATATTGCAGGCCGAATGACAGGTCGAGTTTAGCGGACTGGTGATTGAGGGCCAACCGCAACAGCGTCGATGCGAGGTGCGGCATGCGGTGAAGTTTAGCGGACTGGTGATTGAGGGCCAACCGCAACCCGATGGAAAGCCTTCTTCGGCGGCTGTGTAGTTTAGCGGACTGGTGATTGAGGGCCAACCGCAACTGAACTGCCGCCGGCCACGTTGCCAGTACCAGTTTAGCGGACTGGTGATTGAGGGCCAACCGCAACAGGGCAACCTGTGCGCCTTGCCTATTGCCATTTCCGTTATGAAGATGATCTTCTCATTTGGCAGACGGTTAAAAAGGGTCTTACCTCTGCGCCGCAGCATAGCACGTTCGTGCTAGTGCCAATATGGAGGCGGCAGCGTTAAGTGTTGGATGTTTGCCGAACAGGCAGGAAGGGCATGAAGGCATAGTCAGGCATGGGCGAGCGCATCATCATTGCTGACGATCACCCGATTTTTCGCGATGGCATGCGTCGTATCCTGCAACGGGCCGTCCCCAATGCCGCCATACGTGAAGTCGGAACCGCGGATGAACTGATGCACGCGGCGGCTGAGGGGGAGCCTGCCGGCATGCTCGTGCTTGACCTTATCTTCCCCGGTTTCGAGGGGCCAGACAGCATCCGCGTGTTGCGGCGGCGCTATCCCACGACATCCCTGCTGGTCGTGTCGATGACCGATGATCTCGACATTGTTGAAGAAGTGATGCGCGCCGGTGCCGATGGATTTATCGCAAAGGGCGTATCATCAAGCGAGATGGCGTCCGGCATCGCGGCTCTTTTGGCCGGGGACGTCATCGTAAAAACAGGGCCGGCCCTGGGAGAAAGCGATTTTGCGCCATCCGACCGCCTGGCGCGCCTGTCGCCGCGTCAGCGCGAGGTGCTTCGCCTTTTGGCGTTGGGCCGATCGAACAAGCAGATCGCTCGCGATCTCGGAATTTCGCACTATACCGTGCGCGTTCATGTATCGGCGCTGCTGCGTGTGCTCGGCGTGGCAAGTCGTACGGCCGCCGCCGGCATGGCTTCCGAACTCGGCATTGTCTGATCCTTACAGGCCGTAATGCCGGAAAGCATGACAGAGCGCAATTGCGCGGGCCGGACTGGCTTGGTGAGGATCACGATCGCTTCAGTCCGGCATTCATCGACGAGATGATCGGTGCGGCCGCCGGTGACGAGAGCCGCTGCAACAGGCTTCGCTGCATTCCTGCGAATGCGGCGGATGAGGGCCAGCCCGTCTTCCTCGCCAGCCAGTTCCTGATCGCTCAGAATGAAATCGAACTCCGCTGAGCGAGTGGAGTCCGTTACACGATCGGTTGCCCGCACCATGCAGCCCCATCGCGTCAGAAGCTGGACAGTGCCGTCCCGAACGGCTCTGTCGTCATCTATGACGAGTACGCGTAACCCTTCCAGCAGTCGAACATGACCAGAGGCGGGCTGCCGGTGCAGGGTGGGGGCGGGGGGTGTCTCCGTTAGCCGCTCGATGGAGAAGATCGACCCCTTGCCCGGATGCGAGACGAGGCTGATGCGTAATCCGAGCATGGCGGCCAATCTGCGCACGATTGACAGGCCGAGTCCAAGACCGTCGGCTTCCGCCCTGCCGGGTGGTCCTATCTGAACGAACTCCTTGAATATCCTCTGCTGGTCAATGGCTGCGATGCCTGGTCCGGTGTCGCCGACGATGATGGAGAGCGTGTCGCCGCGCTTGCGTACACCGATGAGGAGCTGCGCTTCTGGCGCATATTTGATCGCGTTGGAGACGAGGTTCTGAACCATGGTGTGAAGCAACGCCGGGTCGCTGCGCACCCAGCGTTGCGACGGTCTGAACCGGATGGTGACGCCCCGCGCCCTCGCGGCCTCGCTTGCCTGCCGCACCACTTCCCCCATCACCTCGCCGAGCGACACCGGACCGAACTCCGGCTTGACGCGTCCGACATCAAGGGCCGAAAGGTCGAGGAGAGAGCGGCACAGCCTTGTGAGGGAGGTCAGCGAGCGGTCGATGTTGTCAAGCACCTCGCGGCCTTCGCGCCCCATCCGTAATCCGTGGAGATATTCCACAAACAGACCGATGGCATGGATCGGCTGACGCAGATCGTGGCTCGCCTGCGCCAGGAATCGCGATTTCTCCTCCTGCGCCTCGGCCAGTTCGAGGCTGGTGCGCTGAAGCATCTCGTTACGGGCGGCAAGCTGATCGGCCAGTATCACGTTCTGCACGAGAAAATCGTTCATCCGGATCGCAAGAACGGTCAGCATGACGCCGAACAGCATCATCATCGTTGCGGTTGCCAGTGAGCCGGAGGAAACGCCGTTGACAAGCCATGCCAACGCCAGAAGTGGAACGGAGCTCCAGACCGACAGCAGGCAACTGCGTATCAGGATGTGCTGTGAGCTTACGGCTCCCAACGCCGTTCCGCCGAGAACGAGTGTGTAGAAGGTGAGCATCTGGGCCGAGGACGAACGGGCGCATAAAATCGCGCCTGCTCCCCAGACGACACCCGCCACGGTGGTCACTATCGAGTGGGCCAGGCCATATGTCTCCGCGGACAGCATGGGGCCGCGCTTCCGATAGGCGCCGGCTAGCACGGCCATCGTCACCGAAAGAAGCGCCATCACAGCGATCCAGACGGGAACCCACGGACCGAGATCCGCCCGCATCAGCACGAACCCGGCGAGCATGGTGACGCAAAGATGCACGATCCAGCTAACGGCGCCGATCGAAAAAAGATAATCCAGGCGCCAGTGATCGCTGCGTCCGGCCTCAAAGCTGAAATCCGGTCCCAGCACGCCGAGCCATTGGCCGAGCCTTCGGGCTTGGGTTTGCCTCCCCTCCGTCACGCTCTATCCTCGTGTCAGTCGTTCGCTTCGCTTCTCTTCTCTCTAGCACAGACTGTTCTTGGGAGAAGTTCCTCGTCAAGACAGAGACTGTACGTGCCGTTGCCCAGACGCGCAACAAAACGAAAGGCGGCGCGTTGCCCGCGCTCGACGTGCAAGCGGCCCCAGTCTCTGTCGGAGGGACATCGGCGGCGTATGCTCGTCGCCTGCGAGTGTCGCGGGCGCTAGCGGGCAGCCGCATACTTGCGTCAGCCTGCCGCGGCACGGCATCGGGTACCGTCAATCGCAAAAGTTACACAGCGACGACCTTGTCAATTAGTGCATCTGTCTGAGTATGCCGATTATCTGGACTTTCGTAAGACTGCATAGCCCGGTCGGGAGATGAGGCCGAACAGCCGAACGGCCATTCATCGGGTGCGAGGCCTGCACGCGACTGCCGACGGGACGGGAGGGGGGCTCCTATTTGTCGCGGAGGAGCTAAGCCGGGCCGCCGATGGATCGGCTGCGAAGATCAGAATAGGGCTTGGACACGATGCAGCATGTGTCACTGTTACCGATTTCAATCGCTCTTCTGAGTGGGGCTGTCCTTGCGATGGCGCCGCTCGGCGGTCGTGCGGCTGCCGCTGATCATCCATTGGCCCAAGTGCAAAAGATCTATCGGCTTCCCGATCCCGATTTCAGCGTATTCCACGATAAGCAGCGGCGGCGCCAGTTCTATACGCTGAGGATTGTACGCCTGATCACCAGAAAGGAAGCTTGTTTCAGAGCCAAATTCAAGATGGATGAACTCGATTTCGATTATATCGTACCTGGGCAGGATTACGACATTCGCGAGTTGAAGCTCTCGTTGCGCGAGATTCATGAGAGTACGGCGATCGTACGGGTGGAATACTCGGGGCCAGGCACGAACGGTCGGCTTGATTACCATTTTGAGAATGTTTCCGGACGCTGGCTGATCGATGACGTGATCGTTGCTCCGGATGATACGCTGGCGAAATCACTTAGTGCTCCGTGTTAGGGCATCCGTTCCTCATAACTTTGCCTGTGCCGACGAGCGCGCGTTGTCTGAGACATCGTCGTCATTGAGGAATTTGAGTGAGGAGGTGAGACATGCAATATGCTGGCATTCCCGTTGCGACGTTGACGCTCTTCGCATGCGGCCCCGATGCTGCTGGTGCTGAGAGTTCTGCGGTCGCTTGGTGCAGAATGGTGGTTTTACCTCGAATATGTGTGCGCTGGATCGCGATGGCTATTGCGCGGACGGCAGCGAGGTCGGATCGCGGTGGGGTCGGTCGGCACCGCGAAAACCCGCGCATGTATCTGCCCGCCAGTATCGATCGGCCGGTGCTTTGTGATTTTCTTCGATGATGAACCTGTCGATGATCACGCCCTTTCGCGAGCCGCTACGGTCTGGTGCAGCTGTCGCACTGATGGCCGCGCTTGGTCACGCGGCGGTCTTTGCCGTCATCGCCCTGATCTACGGTAGCGCGATCGGCGGGCACGATGGTTGGCGCGGCGCGCCGGCGATCGCGATCGGCGCATTCCTGAGCTGGCTCTTGCTGGTTGGCCGGCGGTTCATGGCGCCGTTATGGTTGTTTCTCATTGCCGGCTTCATGACGGTCGCCTTGAGCGTGCTGTTGGTTGTGATCGCGACGATTACGGTGGCGATGGGACGCCTGGACGGGTGGCTTGCCTTTCTGATGGCGATGAACGTGCTTCCCTTCGCGCTGTTGGGCGGAGGTGTGGTGGCTGCTGTCGTCTCGCTGCTTTATGGTCTGGCGTTGCGGCAGCTCATGGTCAGGTCGCGTCAGAATAGAAATCTAAAGGGGGGCGTGACATGATCCTTCGCGCCTTTTGCCTCGTCGCAGTTGGCGTTGTCGTTGTGACGATCGCGCAGATGGATGCGGCGCGGGCGCAGTCCGTCGTGAAAGCTTTCAAGGCCTGGCAGGATCGAGTCTGCGCTTACGATCGAGCCTGCACGCGCTACATTTTGCGTCGGCAAGGAGCGGGCTATCGCGCTTCTGGCGGCGAATTCGTCAATGTCGCGCGCACGATCGTGGACGGTGTGAACGGCTATTTGATGATCGACGACGAAGGCACCGGCGGTGGAAACGCCGTCATCGAGGCAGCGGTTTTTCGTCCGGACACAGGACCACTCCTGTTCGTTGTGGCGAGGCGCAGCTATGAGGGGACGAAGGCTCTCACTGGCACGATCCGCGCCTTTCAGTGGCATGATGAAGGTAAATTAACGCCGATCGAGAGTGAGGCGCTGAAGATCGGGCCGCGGGACTTCGTGCCTGACGTCACAACGCGCGGTCCGTCGGGCTATGTCCGCAAGCCGGGCGAGGCCGGGCCGGTCATCTTCCATCTGCCGCGGAAGGGGACGACCATCGACGCTTATCTGCCGATATTCGATCAACGCATGTGCGTGGCGCAGGACTGGATGGGCGTCGGAGCACGGCAGCGCGCGGTCGCCTGTGCGAAGGCTGCGGGCATATACAAGACGAGCCGTTCGATAATCTTCGATCGGGTCGCGGGATTGTTCCTCGATGGGCCTTGGGGCGAGCGACCGACGCCGTCGTTGCGCTGACGATGAGCCGAGAGGAGATAAGGGTGATTGCGGGAAGGCTTGGAGCGTCGATTAGTCTGGCGGGTATTGTGGTTCTTGCCTCGTCGATGGTGGTTTATTCCAGGCCCTTGGATATCGAGGGATCTCCCCCGTTCAAAGCGGAGGACTGCCCTCGTTACTGCGCGAGGGTTAGCCCGAACGATGTCGAGAAATGCACTGGGCGCTGCGTCAGACATGTAAAACGAATGCGTGCGTCCTGGCCCGATCGCTGCTGGAATCTATGCCCGTCGAATCGGCGCTAGATGAGTGAGGATTTACTGACGTGGAGATTTGCATTTATCATTTCACCAGAGGAAGAGAGGAGAGGAAATGAGATTTCGTATTGTGGCGCTTACGATCGGCCTTGTCGGGTCGTTTATGCTGGGTTTGTCCCATGGGAACGCGGCCAGTTTTGGTCCATCGTTGGGTTTGGCGACAGGCGCCCCGAGCTTGATCGAGCAGGTGTCGTGTCGTGTGGTTTCGACACCGCGGCGGACCTGTGTGCCGCGGCGAAACGGCATTATGGCCTGTCGAACGACGCATGTGCGTCGTACCGTCTGCACGCCGCGCCGACAGTGCCGTATGGTTCGGACATGCCATAACCGCTATTACGGCGGGAAGCGCAACAGCCCGTATCGGGTGTGCAGCACGCGTCGGGTTTGCTAGCTCGCTATTCAATTCCTCTCTTCCGGAAGAGATTCCGGAAGAGAGGAAGCGAGAAGTTTTTTGCTTGTCGGATGCGGAGTGAGAAGCACGAACCCGCATCAGCCAACGGTTCGCGCCGCATCGTGGGGTGCGCGCCAATGCCGCGACGACACCGTGCGCGTCGGTCTTGCCGGCGTGCCGGTGTCGTCGTCGCGTGCATCGGCGTCGACACTGCTGCTGCAGTAGTTCTGGGCTATGGCCGAATAGACTGTGAAGCGCGCGTCGCGTTGCAGGGGCGGTTCACGTTTCAAGGCCGGTCTGATGCATGGTGCGAGCGCACGGTGCGATTGACGGCGACCTTGGCGCCATGGAGCGCGCGGCCGCCATCAAAGTCATGGCCGTCTTTGACGATGATATGCGTTGGGCTTCGATGTTCGCCGCTATCGGCACGCTGATCTCTAATCGTCCAGGATCAGATCTGAAACCGCCGATCGATGACGCCATCTTTGGTATCGATACTCTTGGCATCGGCGAGCGCTTCTGAAGCTGCGCGAACGCGTCTTTCGGCCATGCCTTCACGGGTAAAGGACGCGAGCCGCGACACGTTCGCTTTGAGAGCCAATCGGCGTGCAGTTCTGGGCGAGAGCATAAGCCGGCAATACCCTCGACAATCTCGTTGTCGATAACCTGTCACGGCAGTTGTTCACCACCGAGCGCCTCACCGAGATTCTGGCCGCGGCCTTTGCCCGCCGCGCCGAGAAGGCCATCGAAGTCGATGGACGCGTCACCGCCCTGCAGCGCGACGTGGTCGATGCCGCCGACAAGCTGAAGCGGCTCTATCGCATGGTGGAGGACGGCGTCGCCGAACTGGACGATATCCTGCGGGATCGCATCAGCAGCCTCAAACTTGACCGCGAACGGGCACAGGCCGCACTCGATCGCATCCAGGTCCAGGCAGTTCCCGCAACCGAACTTCCGCCGGAAATGATCGAGCGGTTCGGGCAGGCAATGCGCGAGAATATCGCCAATGGCGAGATTCCGTTCCGGAAGGCCTACCTGCGCTCGGTCATCGACCGGATCGAGGTCGATGACCACGTTGTCCGCGTTATCGGAGACACCGCGACACTGGAACAAGTTGTGGCCGGGAAAAGCGTCCCCGCGTCTGGGGTTCGCAGTTTGGTACGCAAGTGGCGCGCTCGGAGAGATTCGAACTCCCGACCCTCGGATTCGAAGTCCGATGCTCTATCCGGCTGAGCTACGAGCGCAAGCCCGCCTTCCATAAATGAGGTCCGCTCCGGCGGCAAGGCGAGCACGGGCCGGGTCCGCGCCCCTCCGGTTTCCTCCCGCCGGGCGTGCCGGGTCCGACGTCCGGCCGACCGGACAGGCGCGGGTCCACCACTATAGTTAACGAATTTCCAACACAGTCGCGCCAAGGTCCTGCCATCTGGTGCCGCAATAAGGCGTAGGCTTGCGCGAGCCGTCGCTTGAGCCGCCGTGTGGGGTCGTTGTCTGTCGTCCGATGCGAACGCTGGTCCTTGCCCTGTCGATCGTTTCGCTGTTCGCCGCGGTGCCGGCGCGCGCCGACCTGCGCATCACCCGCGACCACGGCGGCTATGTCGATCAGTACAAGGCGAAGTACGAACGCATCCGCAAGACCGGCCAGCGCGTCATCATCGACGGCATCTGCAATTCGGCCTGCACGCTGGTGTTCGGCATCGTGCCGCCCAACAAGATTTGCGTCACCCCGCGCGCCAGCGTCGGCTTCCATCAGGCGTATTACGACAAGGCGTTCACCTTCGGCATGAAGGTCATCAGCCACGACGGCACCTCCGACCTGATGTCCTACTACCCGCCGCCGGTGAAGGCGTGGCTGCGCCGCAACGGCGGCCTCACGCCCGAGATGAAAAAGATCAGGAACGGCCCCGATCTCTGGCGCATCGCCGATCCGTGCCCCGAGGAATTTTGATCCGGCGGCGCTTGCATGGCGGTTGCGCCGGCTGCTACAGCGGCTCAGAAAGCCATACGCGATGCTGGAAATCTTGCGCCTGAAGGCTGGAAACCAATGATACTTGTGACGGGTGGCTTAGGGTTCATCGGTTCCCATGCCTGCGTCTCGCTCCTGAGGGCTGGCCATGATGTCCTTATTCTCGACGATCTGAGCAACAGTTCGGCCGATGTGGTCGACTGCATCGAAATGGTGGCTGGACGCCGGCCGCTCTTTGTTCGAGCCTCTGTTTTCGATGCCGACCGGCTCGCAGAGGGGTTGGCCCGCCATGATGTCAATGCCGTCATGCACTTTGCGGCTTTCAAGGCCGTCGCGGAGTCGGTGCGGCAGCCGCTCGCATACTACAACAACAATGTCGGCGGCACGCTTGCGCTTCTGTCGTGCATGAACGCGGCTGGGGTGCGGTCGTTTGTCTTCTCTTCCTCGGCAACAGTATATGGATCTCCAGCCAGTCTTCCCATCCGAGAGGATTTCCCGCGCTTCGCAGTCAATCCCTATGGGCGCTCAAAAATCATTGTTGAGGACATTCTAACTGACATGGCTGACTCTGATCCGTCTTGGCGCATTGTGAACTTGCGATATTTCAATCCGGTCGGTGCGCATGAAAGCGGCCTTCTCGGAGAGCAACCGCGAGGGATGCCCAACAACCTGATGCCGCGCCTGTTGCAGGTTGCGGTCAAGAAATGCGAAGTGCTTGATGTCTTCGGTGACGATTATCCCACCAAAGATGGTAGTTGCGTTCGCGATTATATTCATGTGGTTGATCTTGCAGACGGGCATGTGGCTGCGTTGCGCTATTTGGCCGAACATTCGGGCATGACTTCCTTCAATCTTGGCGTTGGTAGAGGAATCTCGGTGTTTGAGATGTGTCATGCGTTCGAGCAGAGCACGGGGCAGTCCTTGCCGCGCCGTGTCGTTGGCCGTCGCGCGGGCGACGTGGCTGAGTGCTGGGCGGACGCGACGCGAGCGCAGACAGAACTCAACTGGTGCCCTACCCGGGACATTGACGCGATGTGCCGGGACGCATGGCGCTGGCAACGTCATCTTTGCAGCGAGAACCGGGGAGGGGCGGTTTGTCGACCTTGAGCGTTACCGTCATTGCCAAAAACGAGGAGGCGTCGATCGCGCGCTGCCTCGAATCAGTTAGCTTTGCCGACGAGATCATTCTTGTCGATAGCGGCAGCACCGACCGGACGATCGAGATAGCCCGATCGTTGGGAGCGAAGGTTACGCAGACGAGCGATTGGCCTGGATTTGGGGCGCAGTTCAACCGGGCCATCGACCGGGCAACCCAGGAGTGGATTTTTTCTCTTGATGCGGACGAATGGATCGAAGCTCCCCTCGCCAGGGAGATTCAAAAGGTGATTGGCGATGCGTCTTCGGTGACTGGCTACAAGATGCCGCGGCGGTCCCGATTCTGCGGAAACGTGGTGCGACATTCTGGCTGGTGGCCGGACTATACGCCGAGGCTCGTCCGACGTGGACATGGCCGATTTTCAGAGGAAATCGTTCATCCGCATCTCATTATCAACGGCACGATCGGTCACCTGACGAATCCTATCGAGCATGACAGCATCACCTCATGGGAGGATGCCAACGATAAGATCGAGCGGTACTCGACGGCGGCCGCCATACAGTTGGCCTCTCGCGGCCGTCGAGCCATGCCGACGACGGCGCCTCTCCGGGGGGCTGCTGCGTTTCTCAAGGCCTATCTCTTGCGGGCTGGTTTTCTGGATGGCCGTACGGGTTTAATGGTTGCGGAGTATAATTGCCGTTACACTTATCAAAAGTGGCATAAGCTTGCGCGTATGCCGAAGCAGCGTTGATATCAAAAATAGTTCACGCTGCTACGGCGATCTCTTCTTAGAACGTCACCACGCCGCGGATCGACTGGCCCTTGCGCATCAGGTCGAACGCCGTGTTGATCTCGGCGAGTGGCATGACGTGGGTGATCATCGGGTCGATCTCGATCTTGCCCTGCATGTACCACTCGACGATCTTCGGCACGTCGGTGCGGCCGCGCGCGCCGCCGAAGGCGGTGCCCTTCCAGGTGCGTCCGGTCACGAGCTGGAACGGCCGCGTCGCGATCTCGGCGCCGGCCGGCGCCACCCCGATGATGATCGACTGGCCCCAGCCGCGATGGCAGGCTTCCAGCGCCTGCCGCATCACGGTGACGTTGCCGGTGCAGTCGAAGGTGTAGTCGGCTCCGCCGATCTGGTCGGCCGGCGTCTTGGTCATGTCGATCAGGTAGGGTACGAGGTCCTTGCCGACTTCGGTCGGGTTGACGAAGTGCGTCATGCCGAAGCGTTCGCCCCACGCCTTGCGCTCGTTGTTGATATCGACGCCGATGATCATGTCGGCACCGGCCAGCCGCAGCCCCTGCAGGACGTTGAGGCCGATGCCCCCTAACCCGAACACGATCGCCTTGGCACCTGGCTCGACCCTGGCGGTGTTGATGACCGCGCCGATCCCGGTTGTGACGCCGCAGCCGATGTAGCACACCTTGTCGAACGGCGCGTCCTCGCGGATCTTTGCAACCGCGATCTCCGGCAGCACCGTGTAGTTGGCGAAGGTCGACGTGCCCATGTAGTGATGGATCGGCTGGCCGTCGAGCGAGAAGCGCGAGGTGCCGTCCGGCATCAGGCCCTGGCCTTGCGTGGCGCGGATCGCGGTGCACAGGTTGGTCTTGCGCGACAGGCAGGAGGGGCACTGCCGGCACTCCGGCGTGTAGAGCGGAATGACGTGGTCGCCCTTCTTCACGCTGGTGACGCCGGGGCCGATATCGACCACCACGCCGGCGCCCTCGTGGCCGAGGATCGCCGGAAACAGCCCTTCCGGGTCGGCGCCCGACAGCGTGAACTCGTCGGTGTGGCAGACGCCGGTGGCCTTGATCTCGACCAGCACCTCGCCCGCCTTCGGGCCGTCGAGCCGGACCGTGGTCACTTCGAGGGGCTGGCCTGCGGCAACGGCAACAGCGGCGCGAACGTCCATCATCTCACCTCACGTGGTCTCGGTCTGCGCTGGCGGCAGGTGCGCCTGCGTAAAATGCTCGTTGCCGCATAGCATATGTTCAGGCAACCAGACCAGCCAATGGATTTTCGTTTCGACCAGCTTGCGGCAAAGGCTGCGCCGGCCGTGTTTGTCGTGCTGTGGAGCACGGGATTCGTCGCGACCAAATACGCGCTCGAGGGCGCCGAGCCGCTGACCTATCTCGCCGCCCGCATGATGCTGGTGGTGGTGCTGATCGCCATCATCGTCGTGCTGACCCGGCCGAAGTGGCCGGACGCGGCCGGCATCTGGCACAGCGCCGTCGCCGGTCTTCTGGTCCACGGCTTTTACCTCGGCGGGACCTCCGTTGCGATCTATCTCTCCGTTCCGGTCGGGCTGTCGGCGCTCATTCCGGGCTTGCAGCCGATCCTGACCTCGACCATCGCCAACCGCTGGCTCGGCGAGCGGGTCACGCCATTGCAATGGCTGGGGCTGGGGCTCGGCCTGTCGGGCGTTATCCTCATCCTGCATGGCCGGCCGATGACCGGCGAGGTGGGGTGGGGATGGTTCGCCTCCGCCGTGGCGCTGGTCAGCATCACGCTCGGCGCGCTTTACCAGAAGCGCTACTGCGCCACCATCGACTGGCGCACCGGCAACCTCGTCCAATACGCCGTGGTGGCGGCGTTCTTTTCCCTCGGGTCGTGGCTGTTCGAGACCGGCGCCATCGACTGGACGTTCGAGTTCGTCGCCGCGCTGTTCTGGCTCGCGGTGGTGCTGTCGATCGGCTCGATCGGCGTGTTGTACTGGCTGATCCGGCGGCAGGCGGCGACGCAGGTGGCGAGCCTGTTCTACCTCGTGCCGGCGGTGACTGCACTGATGGCCTACGTCCTGTTTGGCGAGCGGCTGGACATACTTGCAATCCTCGGCATCGTGGTGTGCGCGGCCGCCGTGCTGCTCGTCAACAGGACCGCGCGGCGCTAGTGCTTCGTCACCGGTCATAAAAAAGGGCGCCGGCGGCGCCCTTTTCGTGTTTTGTCCCGCTTAGAGCATGATCCCGAAAAAGCCTGCCCTTGGGCTTGACCTGAGGGTGGGAACCGGTTTTCGGACAAGATCATGCTCAAACAGAAGGATAACCGGCGAGTTTGATTCAACGCAGTTGAATCAAACTCTAGGGCTGCGCCACAATGCGGAAATAGGGCTTTGGCGACTTCCAGCCCTTGGGGAATTTCTTGCGGGCTTCGTCCTCCGGAACGGCGGCGGAGAAGAACACGTCCTCGCCCGGTTTCCAGTCCGACGGGGTCGAGACGCCGTGGTTGGCGGTGAGCTGCAGCGAGTCGATCGCGCGCAAAATCTCCTGCCAGTTGCGGCCGGTGCTCATCGGATAGACGAACACCAGCTTGATCTTCTTGTCCGGGCCGATCACGAACACGTTGCGCACCGTGGCGTTGTCGGCCGGGGTGCGCGCATTGACGTCGCCCGCGGTGTCGGCCGGCAGCATGCCGTAGAGCTTCGCCACCTTGAAATCGGTGTCGCCGATCATCGGATAGTTGGGGGCCGCGCCTTGCGTCTCCTGGATGTCCTTGGCCCAGAGGTGGTGCTTGTCCACCGGATCGACGCTGACGCCGATCAGCTTGACGCCGCGCTTGTCGAATTCCGGCTTGAGCCGGGCGACGGCGCCAAGCTCGGTGGTGCAGACCGGGGTGAAATCCTTCGGATGCGAAAAGAACAGCGCCCAGCTATCGCCGAGCCAATCGTAAAAGCGGATGCGGCCTTCGGTGGTTTCGGCCTCGAAATCCGGCGCGGTCGCGCCAATCTGCAGCGTCATGTCAGCCTCTCGCTTGCCTTCAAGTTGCGATGATGGACTCGTTATAGGAAGCGGTCCGGGCAAACGGAACAGGTCGAAAAAAAGGATAATAATGTCCCCCTTCCGCCGTTTGTGGCAGCACGGCGTTCTCCGTTGGCCGCCTGCGGCAATACAGACATGTTGCCGCGGTTTTATCCGAATGCCCCGACATTGCCCTTGATGCGCCGCACCGTCGCCCGCAGCACCTGCGATGACCCTTGAACCGCGAGGGCTCCGCCGGCAACCAAGTTGGCAGATACCGAAAAGAAGCGATCGCGGTAGCGTTTTTCTTAACCCTCGGTTTACGCCGGCGTGGAATCGCTGGCGGACCGCGCCAAGAGCCAAGAAAGATGAGTGAAGCGATGTCTGCCGCTGCAAATGTGTCCGTTCCTCCCGTCGATGCTATCGATGTTCTCGCCATCGCCGACGGCGATGCCAGTGCCCGCGCGCTCGCGCTGGTGCGCGACGGGGTGATCACCGGGGAGGGGCCGACCACCCGCGGGCGGGTTCATTTCTCGCGCTCGCTCGATGCCGACGACGCGGCGTGGTGCGAGCGTGTGCTGCTGGCGGCTGCGCTTGTCGATCAGCCGGTGAGCCGCGCCGAGGCGGAGGCGCTGTTCGAGATCAGCGACGCCGCCGCCGAGCGCAGCGACGACGGGCGCTTCGACGATCTCATGGCCCGGGCCATCGTCCATCATGCCGCGGCGGCCTCGGGGCTGCCGGTGCCTCCGCGCAGCGTGGCGCTGTCGCCGGAAACCCCGATCGAGAGCTGGGCGCCGACGCAGGCGGTCGGCGTCAATGTCGAGGTGCTGGAGTGGATCGCGAGCCAGATGCGCGCCAAGCGGCGTGCCAGCCCGATTTTCGCAACGCTCGCCGCCACCCTGATCGGGGCGGCGACGCTGCCGCTCGTGCAGTCGCTGCCCGGTCTGATCGATCTCGGGATGTAACGGCCGCCGCTGGCGGCGTTCGGTCGTATTCAGCTTTCCGATAAATTTGGCCCCTGCGGGGGCCATTTTTATGGGCCGCGCCGGAGCTTCGGTCTTCCGCGCCGGCGCGATTGCGGCTATGCCAGCGGGCATACCTCCTTCGCATAGCCTTCAGCAGACCAGCAAAAAGCCGATGTTCAAACGAATCCTGATTGCCAATCGCGGCGAGATTGCCTGCCGGGTCATCAAGACCGCCCGCCGCATGGGGATCGCGACCGTCGCCGTCTATTCCGAGGCGGATCGCAACGCGCTTCACGTCGCGATGGCCGACGAGGCGGTGCCGATCGGCCCGCCGCCGGCGGCCGAGAGCTACCTGGTGATGGAGCGGATCATCGAGGCATGCCGCCAGACCGGCGCCGAGGCAGTGCATCCCGGCTATGGCTTTTTGTCCGAGCGAGAGGCGTTTCCGCGGGCGCTGGCCGAGGCCGGCATCGTGTTCATCGGCCCCAATCCGGGCGCCATCGCCGCCATGGGCGACAAGATCGAATCCAAGAAGGCGGCGGCCAAGGCCAAGGTCTCGACCGTGCCGGGACATCTCGGCGTCATCGAGGACGACAAGCGGGCCGTCCAAATCGCCGACGAGATCGGTTACCCGGTGATGATCAAGGCCTCCGCCGGCGGCGGCGGCAAGGGCATGCGCATCGCCCACAGCGCGTCGGAAGTCGCCGAAGGTTTCAAGCTGGCGCGCGCCGAGGCCAAGTCGTCGTTCGGCGACGATCGCGTGTTCATCGAAAAATTCATCGTCGATCCGCGCCATATCGAGATCCAGGTGCTCGGTGACAAGCATGGCAACGTGATCTATCTCGGCGAGCGCGAATGCTCGATCCAGCGCCGCAACCAGAAGGTGATCGAGGAGGCGCCGTCGCCGCTGCTGGACGAGGCGACGCGGCGCAAGATGGGCGAGCAGGCGGTGGCGCTCGCCAAGGCCGTGAACTACGATTCTGCCGGTACGGTCGAGTTCGTCGCCGGGCAGGACAAGAGCTTCTACTTTCTGGAGATGAACACGCGGCTGCAGGTCGAGCATCCGGTGACGGAGCTTGTCACCGGCATCGATCTGGTCGAGCAGATGATCCGTGTGGCTGCGGGCGAAAAGCTGGCGATCGCGCAGAGCGACGTCACGCTGACCGGGTGGGCGGTGGAATCCCGCGTTTACGCCGAGGATCCGTTTCGCAACTTCCTTCCCTCCATCGGCCGGCTGGTCAAGTACCGCCCGCCGGCGGAGGCGACCAGCGACGGCGTCACCGTGCGCAACGACACCGGCGTTACCGAGGGCGGCGAGATTTCGCTGTACTACGATCCGATGATCGCCAAGCTGATCACGCACGCGCCCTCGCGCGCCGCGGCGATCGACGCCCACGCCCATGCGCTCGACGATTTCTATGTCGACGGCATCCGCCACAACATTCCGTTCCTCTCGGCCCTGATGGATCACCCGCGCTGGCGCGAGGGGCGGCTGTCCACCGGCTTTATCGTCGAGGAGTTTCCGAAAGGGTTTGCCGTGCGCGCGCCGGAGGGCGATATCGCCCGCCGCATTGCTGCCGTCGGCGCGGCGATCGATCATGTGCTGGGCGAGCGCAAGCGGCGGATCTCCGGCCAGATGGACGGCCGCGCGGTGCTGCGCGAACGGCGGCGCGCGGTGTGGCTCGGGCGCGCCGAGATCGCGCTGGAGATCGCCCGCGATGCCGAAGGCATTGCCGTGCGCTTCGTGATGCCGGATGGCACGCTTGGGGCCCAGCGGCACCTGGTCTCGGCGTGGAGGCCGGGCGAGCCGGTGTGGCACGGCACGGTGGACGGCACCGCCATCGCCGTTCAGGTGCGCCCGATCGCCAACGGTTTCCGGCTCTCCCATCGCGGCATCGAGGTGCCGGTCTATGTCTATACCGAGACCGAGGCGGCTGCCGCGCGGCTAATGCCGGAAGAAGCCGTATCCGACACCGGCAAGAAGTTGCTGTGCCCGATGCCGGGCCTTGTCATCTCCATCGACGTCGCGGAAGGGCAGGAGGTCAAGGCCGGCGAAACGCTGGCGGTGATCGAGGCGATGAAGATGCAGAATGTGTTGCGCGCCGAGCGCGACGGCACGGTCAAGGCGATCCACGCCAAGCCCGGCGCGACGCTCGCGGTCGATGCGCTGATCCTCGAATTTGCGTGAACAGGCGAGATGGAGACCCTCGCGCGCCATCTCGTGATCCGGGGCCGCGTGCAGGGCGTCGGCTACCGCGCATGGGCAGCCGACGAAGCGCGCGCGCTCGGACTTGAGGGTTGGGTGCGCAACCGCCGCGACGGCAGCGTCGAGGCGGTGCTGGCCGGGCCGGAAGCCATCGTTGCAGACATGATTGCACGCTGCCGAAGCGGGCCGGCCTCCGCGCGCGTCGATGCGATCGACGAGACCGCGGCGAGCGCCGATCTGTTGCGCCTGCGCGGACGCGAGCGCTTTGCGGTGCTGCCGACAGTGTAACTTCGGCCTCAGCCGTTGGTGGCGGCGTCCCCAAATACCTCGCCGAACGTCTGGCGCAGGGCGGCGTCGACCTCGTCCATGGTCACCGGCAGGCCGAGATCGACCAGGCTGGTGACGCCGTAGCGTGGATCGGCGACCCCGCACGGCACGATACCGGAAAAATGCGCGAGCTCCGGTTCGACGTTGAGCGCGACCCCGTGGAACGACACCCAGCGCCTGAGCCGGACGCCGATCGCCGCGATCTTGTCCTCATGCCCCGGCCCCTTGTCGGGGCGCGCCACCCAGACGCCGACGCGGTCCTCGCGTCGTTCGCCGCGCACGTTGAAGACGTCGAGGGTGCGGATCAGCCATTCCTCGAGGCTGGCGACGTAGCGCCGGACGTCCGGCCCGCGCCGCTTGAGGTCGAGCATGACGTAGGCGACGCGCTGGCCCGGACCGTGATAGGTGACCTGGCCGCCGCGGCCGCTGGCGAACACCGGAAACCGCGCATCGAGCAGGTCGCCGGCGCGCCCGCTGGTGCCGGACGTATAGAGCGGCGGATGCTCAAGGAGCCACACCAGTTCGGGCGCGTCGCCATCGGCGATGGCGGCGGCGCGCGCTTCCATCGCCGCGACCGCCTCCGGGTAGGCGACCGGCACTGTGGCGACACGCCACGCCACCGGCGCGCTGCCGGGCGGCGTTGCGAGCCTCAAGTCGAGTTCGGCGCGGCTGTTTACCATTCGCTAACCATGGCTGTGCTGATCTGCCCGGTATCAATCAGCCTATCTGTGTCCGGGAGCGCCCGTGCCGACCCTCGATAAGGTTTCCGTCGATCTGATGGTGGTGCTCGGCACCACCTCGATGCCGGTGCATCAGGTGATGCGGCTGAGCCGGGGCGCGATCATCGAACTCGATAGCACCGAGCAGGACGAGGTCAAGGTGCTGGCCAACAACCTGCCGGTGGCCAGCGGCGTGGTGGTGGTCAACCGCAACCGGATCGCGGTCGAGGTCAAGCGCATGCTGCCGCGCTCGCCCGACGGAAGATAACCGCAAAACCCCTCAAGCGGCCTTGTCGCGTTCCTGCCGATTTGTTACATGGGCGCCGTCGCCCTGTCGGCCTCTACCGCAGGGAGGTTGCGCTCGTGGCGGAACTGGTAGACGCGCTGCCTTGAGGTGGCAGTGAGTAACATCGTGGGGGTTCGAGTCCCTCCGAGCGCACCAGCCCAAAGCTTCCGATTTTCCCCGATTCAGTGTGCCGCGGCGTGCAGCCCGGCGGCGTTGATAGGCGCGCTGCCCGGCAGCAGTCTTGGAGCCACGCGTGCCGCTGTCGCAGCCGGGTGGACCGGCGCGCGGCGCCGCGGCTTCACCGACTGTCCCGCGAGGTGCCTGATCCGGCCGGTCGCGAAAGCGCCCGCCTCGGGGGCCTGGATCGCGAACAGGTCGAGCGCCGGCACCGGGAACCCGAGGGTGTTGGCGACCGGATAGGCTTTTGTGCCCGGCCACGCGACTGTCGCGGAGCGCCCGGATGGCCCGGCGCCGGAGCCGGGAGCATGGCCGCCGGGCCCATAGGCGTCGGCACGGGTCGCCTCCGGCGCCGGTAGTCTGCCTTCGGCCGTGAACACGAAGTGCGGCGGGGCCGGCCACCAGGTCCGCGCCGCCACTTGCGGCGCCGGCGGGTGCAGCCGCCATTGCCACGGCTCGGTCGGCGTCGCCGGATGCCGGCTGTCGGCCGGCACCACATGGACGATGCGATAGCCGCGCGCCTTCAGTTCGCGCAGGATCGTCGGCAGCGCCTCCACGGTGCGGGCCTGGATGTCGTGCAGCAGCAGAATGCCTTTGCCCTTGGCGGCAAGCCGCGACAGCGCCAGCGCCGCGACCTGCGACGCGGAAATGTGCCGCCAGTCGTCGGCCGGGAAATCGGCGCTCCAGGTCATGATGCCTTGCGAGGCCAGATAGTCCTCAACCGCGCCGGCGCGTTTGAGACCGGGAATGCGGAAGAACGGGGCGAGGCGAGTGGGATCGCCAAGCGCGGCCTTGACCGCATCGATGCCCTCGTCGATCTCGCGCCGCGCCTGATCGGGCACCATGCTGTTGAAGTTCAGCGGATGGTTCTCGCTGTGGGTGGCGACGGTGTGGCCTTCGTCGTAGACGCGCCGCACGCCGGCCGGAAACTGCCGCGCCATCCGGCCGACCAGGAAGAATGTCGCCTTGACGCATTCGGCGGCGAGAATATCGAGCACCCTGTTGCTGTGGCGGGGCAGCGGCCCGTCGTCGAATGTCAGCACCACTTCGCCCGGCCGCAGCGGCAGCGTTTCCTCGTACTGCATGGTGCCGATGCGCGGGTGCGCGGCTGGATCGACCACCAGCGTGCGCGAGGTGCCGAGCGCGTCGGGGTTGCCGGGGCAGGCTGCGGCGTGGGCCGGCGAAGCGCTGCCGGCGAACACAACGGCGCAAGCGGCGAACAGCGTGGTGGCCCAGTGCGGCAGATTCGGCGCCAAACGCCGCCCTGTGTCCTGCATCGTCGATCGGTCCCGGTTCAACGCGCGGACAATAGCCATGGCGGCGTGAACGCCGTGTTAATCATGCCGCGCCGGCAAAGCAGGCTCGGGCCGGTGCCAGGCGACCTTGCCGTCTGCGGGGACGATGTGCACGAGCCGGTAGCCGTTGCTGCGCAGATGGCGCAGGAACGCCGGCATCATGGCGATGGTGCGTGGCTGGATGTCATGGAACAGAACGATGCCGCGCCGGGCGCGGGCAAGCCGCTCGGTGACCAGCCTGAGGGTCTGCTCGGGCGTCATCGGCTCCCAGTCGCTGGCCCAGAAGTCCGTGCCGAACACCGCGACATGACGCGATTGCAGGGCCTGCAACAGCGCGGGGGTCGACGCGAAATACGGAAAGCGGAAGAACGGCGCGGCCCGCATCGATGTGCCGGCAAGGGCAGCCTCTGTCGCGGCGATGCCGCGCTCGATGTTGTCGCGCGCGGCGTTGAACGGCATCGTGGCCAGGTTGGGATGCGACCAGGAGTGATGGCCGACGGTATGGCCCTCGGCCGCGATGCGGCGCACCAGGGCGGGGTGCGCCTTCGCATTCCGGCCGACGACGAAGAAGGTGGCGCGCGCGCATTCGGCAGCGAGGATGTCGAGCAGGCGCGAGGTCAACGGCGGCATCGGGCCGTCGTCGAAGGTCAGCACCACCTCCTTGTCGGCGAGCGGCAGGGGGTCGGGGAAGCTCTTGAGGCCGATGCGGGGTGTCGCCTGCGGGTTCACCGTGAGCACGCGCGAGGTGCCGAGCGCGCCGGCGTGAGGGCAGGGTGCGGCGAGCGCGAAGGTGCTTGCCGCGAGGAACACCAGCGCGGCAAGGCAGGCGGGTCGAAGCACGGTCATGCGAAAGGCGAAATCGGGTTATCCTGCCGGGATGGCGGCGCGCCCCGGCGCCATCGGCGGCGGCCTGAGTGCCACGTCGGCGAGGGCTTGGCTAGTGGACTTGGCTATCGAAGTTGTGGGCTGCCCGCCGGCCTGAGGCGGCAAGGGTGGCGGTGCAAGGAACTGACGCTGAGAACCCTGTGCAATGCTGTTCGTTCTCTCCAAGGTCCTCGGCTTTGTCCTGCTGCCCTCGAACGCGGCGGCGCTGTTGTGCCTTGCCGGCGTGGCGCTGCTCGTTTTGGGGCGGCAACGGGCCGGCACCCGCGTCGCTGGTACTTGGGGTGCTGGTACTTGGGTCGCTGGTACTTGGGTCGCCGGGGCCGGCGTCGCGGCGCTGATTGTGTTCGGCTTCTCGCCCGTGGGCAACGTGCTGCTGCTGACGCTGTCCGAGCGCTTTCCGGCGTGGCAGGCGGATGGGCCGCCGCCACACGGCATCATCGTGCTGGGCGGCGCGATCGATCCCGATGTCTCGGCGAAGCGCGGAGCCGTCGCCTTTGGAGCATCGGCCGGGCGAATCGTCGCGATGCTCGATCTGGCGCGGCGGTTTCCCCAAGCGAAGATCGTGTTCAGCGGCGGCAACGCCAATCTGGTGACGCCGGGCGCGCCCGAGGCGGAGTTCGCCGGCCGGTTGCTGCGGGAGTTCGGCGTCGATGCGCGCCGCGTCACGCTGGAGAGCCGCTCGCGCACCACCGATGAGAACGCCCGCTTCAGCCGCGACCTGCTGGCGCCAAAAGCCGGCGAGTGCTGGCTGCTCGTGACTTCGGCCTTCCACATGCCGCGGGCGATCGGCGCCTTTCGCGCCGCCGGTTTTACTGTCGAGGCTTATCCGGTCGATTGGCGCACGCGCGGCTGGGCGGATGCGGCGTGGCCGTTCCGCAGGCTGAGCCTCGGTCTTGCGCGCAGCGATGCCGCCGTCCACGAATGGATCGGCCTGGTGGCCTATTGGCTGACCGGGCGCAGCAGTTCCCTGCTGCCGGGGCCGCGGGCCGGCCTGCGCAGTTGCTCGGGGGATTTTGCGTAGCAGTCCTGCATAGCGCCTATGGTGCTGAAATAGCAGGGAAATCATTCATTTCAGAGGTCCTTTTTCGCTGGTCAGGAGGGCTCCTGCCGTGCTAAAAGACCGCAGCTTCGCGGGTGGACCGGTGTGCAGGCGCAGCCCACGTCCGATGGCCCGCAATTCGGCAGAGTTGTTCGTGAGGAGATGGCGTTGAAGCACAAGTACGGCGTTGGAGAGGTTGTTTATTTCACCGCGAGCAACGTGGCGCGCCCCGCCGCGACCGGAACCTACGAGGTGGTACGGCTCTTGCCGAGCGATGGCGACGACTGCCAGTATCGGATCAAAAGCTCGACGGAGGCGTTCGAGCGCGTGGCCAAGGAGAGCCAGCTCGTCACTCCCTGAGGTCGGAACGCCCCACCACCGCTACCGACGCAGCCTCGGGGAAGGCGCGCATGAATTTGGCCTGGACCGCATGGTTGGATGAGGCATGGCGCGCACCGGCTTTTCCGGTGTGGGTGACGCTTGTCGTCGCCGGTTTCGCCGTGCTCGTTCTGCTGGTGGCGCTGATGCGGGCCGAGCACTCGGCCGCCGGCGCCACGCTGGCGGTCATCGCGCTGCTGGCCATCCTCGTCGCCGCGGTCACCGTGCTGCGCGACGGCAGCGAGAGCGACAGTCATGGCCCAACGGCAGCCGCTGCGCCACAGCCGGCCGCGGTCGCCTTGCCGGCACTGACCTGTCTCGACGAACTAGCCGGCGATACCGTGCAGGCCGCCTGCGAGCGTGCGCTGTTCGGGGCGCCCGATCATGCCGCCGCCGCGGTCTCCTATGTGGCGGCGCAGATCGACAGGCTGACGGAGCGGGCGGGCGCGACCGCGACTGTGGAGACGATAGCGCTGCGCAACGCGCTGCAGCGCGACCGCTACGGGCTCGCCGCCCATGTGCTTGCCACGCGCGACGGCTGCACACCGTCCACCTGTGCGGCTTTCCGGGTGCTGACCGACACCAGCCGGATCGTCGCCAACATGAATGCGCGGGCCTACGAGGCGCTGATCGGCCGCCATATGCTGACTTGGCCGTCGGTCGCCGCCGCGTCATCCGCGGCGGAAGGGAGTGCGGCGGCGGCGACCGCCGGGCTGCCACCCTCCGTGCCGACCGGCCGGCCGACCACCATCGACTTCCCCACCTCCGACTCCATTCCGCCGATCAGCATCATGAGCGGCGAGCCGGCGCAGGCCGCGCCTCAGACCGCGCCGGCGGCGCGGGTGCAGGCGCCGCAGCCGCGCCCGGCGCCGCCAGCGGCGAAAAGACAGTCGAAAAGCCCGCCGGCAGCGCCGGTTCAGCTTGCCCCCGCGGCGCCCGGCGGCGATAACCGCTGAAACTCACGCGATTGAAATGAGCGCGCCACGCGCCACGGAACGATGCCGCTTCACCTCGTCAAACTTTGCGTCGGTTGCGAGTCCATCAAGGACCTGCGCGAGTGGGTCAGCGAGCGGGCGCGTGCGGCGAAGGCAAGAGGCGAGCGGGCGTGTCACGTCCACATCACCCGCATGGTGCCCAAGCGCGATCAGGAGCTGTTGGCCGGCGGCTCGCTGTACTGGGTGATCAAGGGCGAGATCGCCGCGCGCGAGAAACTGCTTGCCATCGAGCCGTTCCGCGACCGTGACGGCATCGGGCGCTGCCGGCTGGTGCTGCAGCCGAAAGTGATCGCGGTCGCGCCGCGGCCGATGCGCGCCTTTCAGGGCTGGCGCTATCTCGACGCCGACGGGGCACCGCCTGACCTGACGAAGTCGGCGGCGGCGAGCGTTGCCGCGATGCCCGAGCCGCTGCGGCGCGAACTGCGCGAACTCGGCCTTCTGTAAACCGCAGCGCGTTTCAGCCGGATCGAAGGAGAGGGGTGCGACCGCTCTCTCCGGCGTCATGCCCGACCCCTGCCTTTATCCCTCCCCGCAAGCCGGGGGAGGGGGAGGGAGGGATGGGTGGGTAGGGCTAGCGCGGAATGAAGGTCGGCCCGACGCTGCGAATGCCCTGATTCCCTTGGCTGCCTTGAGCCGGCGCGGCCGATACCGCGGGCGGCGTGGCGGCCGCATCGCCGCGCTTGCCGCTCCCCTTGGCCTGCGGCGGCTGCGACAGCTTCTTGGCGCGCTCCTCGGTGACGATGATGTCGCCGCGTTCCACCGAGGCGCGGTCGTCGAGGTTCTTCAGCGCATCGGCCCACGACTGCCCGGGTGCCCGGCACGAGCACGCGGCGTTGTACTCCTGGCGGTAGCGGAAGGCATTGGGCAGCGACGAATACGGTGCGCCCGAGAGCGAGACCGCGTGGTTCATGTCCTCGCCGGGATTGCGGTAGGTGTAGAGCGCGGCTTCCGTGGCCGGGCAAAGGTTGCGGCAAGCCTGCTCGTCGCTGGCGAAGCGGCTCGGCACGGTGGCGAACGAGATCGGGAAATAATAGCCGTCGCAGCTGCGCACGCAGATGGTGCGATAGGTGCCGGCCTGCGGCATGTTCTCCGGCGTCATGATGTCGCCGCGGTGGCCGCCGCCGAACAGGTCGTCGAGGAACGAGCCGGCATTGCGGGCGGCTGCGGCATATTGCGGGCCGCAGTTGTTCTGCGCCAGCGCCAGGATGATGGCGCGGCGCTGGCCCTCGTGCTCCGAGGCGCCGAAACTGCCGCGAAGTTGCTCGAGGCTGCGGGTGATGCCGTCGAGGTTGGCGCGCATCTGCTGGATCTGGTTGTTGACCGGGCCGCACTGCGCCGACTGGCCGCCGAAGATCGAGAAGAACCCGGAGCTGTCGCAGCCCATGCGACGTGCCTGCTGGGTGGTGCGATCGAGTTCCGCCTGCTGGCGGCCGGCGGCGGCCTCGTAGCGGCGGATCTGCTCGGCGCGCGCGGCCTCGCCGCTCGAACGGTCGAGACTTGCGAGCTGCGCTTCGAGCCGCGGGCAGGCCGGGTTCTGCGCGCCTTGCGGGCCGCCGTAACCGGGCGGGGATGGGTAGTACTGCGCGAACACCGAGGTTGCCGCGGCCGCAAGGCCGGCGCCAAGCGCCGCTATCGCAAGCGTCCGTCGGATCATCGCAGCGTGTCGCGTCTCGGGCATGCTCCGGCCATGTCGCTATCAGACGAAGTGGAAACCGGCGCCCACCCTTGCTGATTCTGCCGCGAAGAGCCTCGCGACGGCCCGACCCATAGCCGCTTCGGGCGGCGACGTCACGCCGTTTCCATGGCCGCGATGCGGCGGAACCGACGTTGGCTCAGCGCATGCAGGTGATGGCGATGGCGCGGCCGCAGCTCGCGCCGCGGCAGGTGGCGCCGGCAGGTCCTGTCGCGGTCGCTGTGATTTCGGCGGCGTCGAGGGCGCGATAGGCGCTGGCGTCGGTGAACTCGCGCGAGCGGCAGTAGGCCCGCGCGGCGGGAGCGCCGCAGCGGTCGCCGTTGGCGAGGCACTGGTCGATGCCGTAGCCGTCGTCCTGGGCGGCGATCACGAATACGCGGCTGTCGGCGGCGGCGGGCAGGCTGATGAGGGCGGAGAGCAGGCAGGCAAACAGAGCGCAGGAAAACCGCATGATGCACCAAGAAAAAGCGATTGGTTCACCTGTTGCGATAAACCGAATGCGTTAAAAATCGTTAACCAAGGCGAAACTGTGACGAAGCGGCGGCGAAGGCGTGCCGGCATCGCTACGCGTAATTTTGGCTGCGATCAGCCGTCACGGCGGTGGCCGGCGATTGCGGGATGGCGCCGCGCGGGATGATTTTACCCGGTTCCGTCTCTTGACGCGCTGCGGCCGCTGCCCCATGGTGCCGGCCCATGAACGGCTTTCTCACCCTCTTCGGCAATATGATTTGCTGCGGGATTATTCGCTAGCGATTCGCTGGCTGAGGCCGTCTTTTCTCATCGATCGTGAGCGGACGTCCCGGCCCCCGGGGGATGGTTCGCCTTTTTTGGATTGATGAGCGATGCAGTTGCGGCTTTTCGATACGCTGACCAAGACCAAGCGGCCGTTCGTGCCGATCGATGCCGCGAACGTGCGGATGTATGTGTGCGGGCCGACGGTCTACGACTTCGCCCATATCGGCAATGCGCGGCCGGCGATCGTGTTCGACGTGCTGTTCCGCCTGTTGCAGCATGTCTATGGCGCCGAGCACGTCACCTACGTTCGCAACATCACCGACGTCGACGACAAGATCAACGCCCGCGCCGCGCGCGATTACCCCGGCCTGCCGCTGAACGAGGCGATCCGCAAGGTGACGGAGGAAACCGAGCGGCAGTTTCATGCCGACGTCGATGCGCTCGGCTGCCTGCGGCCGACAAAAGAGCCGCGCGCCACCGAGCACATTCCGGAGATGCGTGCGATCATCGACAAGCTGATCGCCGACGGTCACGCCTATGTCGAACAGGACCATGTGCTGTTCGCGGTGGCGAGCATGCCGGCCTACGGGCGGCTGGCGCGGCGCTCGCTCGACGAGATGCTGGCCGGCGCGCGCGTCGATGTCGCGCCCTACAAGCGCGACGCCATGGATTTTGTGCTGTGGAAGCCGTCGAAACCGGGCGAGCCGGCGTGGCCCTCGCCCGCGGGCATCGCCGTCGAGGGGCGGCCGGGCTGGCATCTCGAATGCTCGGCGATGGCGTGGAAGCATCTCGGCGAGGAATTCGACATCCACGGCGGCGGCATCGATCTTGTGTTTCCGCACCACGAGAACGAGATCGCGCAAAGCTGCTGCGCCTTCCATCGCGACCATATGGCGCGCACCTGGATGCACAACGGCTTTTTGCAGGTCGAAGGCGAGAAGATGTCGAAGTCGCTCGGCAATTTCGTCACGATCCGCGATCTGCTGGCGACGACGGCGTTCGGATCGAGCAAGTGGCACGGCTCCGTGCTGCGGCTGGCGATGCTGATGACGCATTACCGCCAGCCGATCGACTGGACCGTCGAGCGGCTGATCGAAGTGCGCAGATTTCTTCCCGACTGGATCGGTACCGCCGCCGGTGCGCCGCCGCATCCGGAGGTGCCGCGCGAGGTGATCGAGGCGCTGGCCGACGATCTCAATACGCCGGGCGTCGTCGTCGTGCTTCATGCGTTGAACCGCGAAGCCAAGGGCGGCGCGCGCGAGGCCGCCGGAAAGCTGCATGCGGGGTTGCGTCACCTCGGCGTGTGGAATGGCGAGAAGCCGGACGAGATCGGAAGCTATGGCGTCGATGTGACGAGCGCGCCGAGCGAGCAGGAGATCGAGCACTATATCGCCGCCCGCACGGCCGCGCGTGCGCAAAAGAACTGGGCGGAGTCCGATCGCATCCGCGACGAGTTGACGAAAATGGGCGTCGTGTTGAAAGACGGCAAGGACGACAGCGGCCAGCCCATCACCACCTGGGAGCTGGCACGATGACAAAACCTGACACGCCGTTTCCACGGCACCGCTATTATTACATCGCGCTGAAATGGGCGGTGATCGCGGCTGCGGTCGCGATTGCGCTCAAACTGTTCGGGGCGTGGTGATGGGCCGGGCGATGCCGACACCCGCCTTGCGGCCGATGCTGCCGGCCGACGGGCCGGTGCTCGCGGCGATCTTCGCCGAGAGCGTCGAGGAACTGACGCAGGACGACTACACGGAAGCGCAGCGCGCCGCGTGGGCCGCGCGCGCCGACGACGAAGCGGCGCTGGCGGCAAGACTGGCCGCGCAGCTGACGCTGGTCGCCACGCTCGACGGCAGCGCGGTCGGCTTCGCCTCGCTCAAGGACAACGCGGAGATCGACATGCTGTTCGTGCATCCGGTCGCGGCCGGGCAGGGCGTCGCCCGCACGCTGATCGACGCGCTGGAAAAGCTCGCGGGCGCCCGCGGCGCCACCACGCTGACGGTCGAGGCGAGCGACACCGCGCACGGATTCTTCCGGCAGCGCGGCTATGCCGATCAGCGCCGCAACAGCGTCATGGTCGGCGACGAGTGGCTCGCCAACACCACCATGACCAAAACGCTTGCGCCCCATTCCCCCGGCGCCGATGCGCCCCGTTCGGATCCGCCCTCATGAGCCGCGAGCGCATCTACCTGTTCGACACCACGCTGCGCGACGGCGCGCAGACCAACGGCGTCGATTTCACGCTGGCCGACAAGGAGCGGATAGCCGCGCTGCTCGACGACCTCGGCGTCGATTACGTCGAGGGTGGCTACCCCGGCGCCAACCCCACCGACACAAAACTGTTCGCGAACAAGCCGGCGCTGAAGCGCGCCGCCTTCACCGCCTTCGGCATGACGCGGCGGCCCGGCCGCTCGGCGTCGAACGATCCCGGTCTCGCCGCGATCCTCGAAGCCGACGCCGACGCCATCTGCTTCGTCGCAAAGTCGTCGGAATATCAGGTGCGCGTGGCGCTGGAGACCACCAACGAGGACAACCTCGCCTCGATCCGCGACAGCGTCGCCGCCGCGAAGGCCAAGGGCCGCGAGGTGATGGTCGACTGCGAGCACTTTTTCGACGGCTACAAGGCGAACCCCGCCTATACGCTTTCCTGCGCGAAAGCCGCCTATGACGCCGGCGCGCGCTGGGTGGTGCTGTGCGACACCAACGGCGGCACCATGCCGCACGAGGTGAGCCGCATCGTCAGCGAGGTGACGCGCGCCGTGCCGGGCGATCATCTCGGCATCCATGCACACAACGACACCGAGCAGGCGGTGGCCAATTCGCTGGCCGCGGTGCTGGCCGGCGTGCGGCAGATTCAGGGCACGCTGAACGGCCTCGGCGAGCGCTGCGGCAACGCCAACCTGTGCTCGCTGATCCCGACCCTGAAACTCAAGCCGGAGTTTTCCGAACGTTTCGAGATCGGCGTCACCGACGACGCACTCGGCAGCCTGGTGCAGGTATCGCGCACGCTCGACGACATGCTCAACCGCGCGCCGAACCGGCATGCGGCTTATGTCGGTGAAAGCGCCTTCGTCACCAAGACCGGCATTCATGCTTCGGCCTTGATGAAAGATCCGACCACCTATGAGCACATCGACCCGGCCCGCGTCGGCAATCGCCGCAAGGTGCTGGTGTCCGATCAGGCCGGCCGTTCCAATGTGCTGGCCGAACTCGATCGCATTGGCATCGCTTACGAGAAGGACAGCCCCAAGCTCACCCGCCTTGTCGATGAGATGAAGCGGCGCGAGGCGCTGGGCTATGCTTACGAATCCGCCGGCGCCTCGTTCGAACTGCTGGCGCGGCGCACGCTCGGCCATGTGCCGGAGTATTTTTCCGTGGTGCAGTTCGACGTCAACACCGAACAGCGCATCAACGCGCGCGGCGAGCGCGTCACGGTGGCGCTGGCCGTGGTCAAGGTCGAGGTCGGTGGTGCGACGCTGATTTCGGCGGCGGAAGGCAACGGCCCGGTCAACGCGCTCGACGTCGCGCTGCGCAAGGATCTCGGCGAGTACCAAAAGTACATCGAAGGCTTGCGGCTGATCGACTATCGCGTGCGCATCCTGAACGGCGGCACCGAGGCGGTGACGCGCGTGCTGATCGAGAGCGAGGACGAAACCGGCGAACGCTGGATCACGGTCGGCGTGTCCTCCAACATCATCGACGCCTCGTTCCAGGCGCTGATGGATTCGATCTTCCACAAGCTCGTGAAATCCGGCGCGCCGGGGTGAGGGCTTTCATTTTGTTCACCTGTCATGGCCGGGTTTATCCCGGCCATCCACGTCTTTCTTCGCTGAATTGCCGCAAAGACGTGGATGCCCGGCACAAGGCCGGGCATGACGGCGGGAATGGCGGTGGCGAGGCTGTTTGCAGTTGACGCTGGGGCGGCCATCATGTCGGATAGCGGGTGCTAACCGATAAGGACATGCCGCCATGGACCCTGCAAAGCTGCCGTTCGATGCCGAGACGATGTTGCAGGGCTTGCGGCCATGGGTCGAATGCGAAAGCCCAACCTGGAATGCCGCCGCCGTCAACCGCATGCTCGACATCGCGGCGCGCGATCTGGCTTTGGCCGGCGCCCGCATCGAACGCATCCCCGGCCGCATGGGGTTCGGCGATTGCGTCCGCGCTCGCTTTCCGCATCCGAAGAGCGACACGCCGGGCGTCCTGATCGCCGGCCATTTCGATACCGTGCATCCGCTCGGCACGCTGAACGATCTGCCGTGGCGGCGCGAGGGCAATTTGTGCTACGGCCCCGGCATCTTCGACATGAAGGGCGGCAACTATGCCGCGCTTGAGGCGATCCGCCAGTTGGCCCGCGCGGGCGTCGCGACGCCGTTGCCGATCACGTTTCTGCTGACGCCGGACGAGGAGGTCGGCACGCCGAGCGTGCGCGATATCGTCGAGGCGGAAGCCGCGCGCAACAAATATGTGCTGGTGGCGGAGCCGGCGCTCGGCAATGTCGGCGTGGTGACCGGCCGCTACGCCATCGCCCGCTTCAATCTTGAGGCGGTTGGCCGGCCGAGCCACGCCGGCGCCACGCTCAAGGCCGGCCGCTCGGCGATCCGCGAACTGGCGCGCCGCGTCATCGAGATCGATGCGATGTCCGACGACGATTGCACGTTCAGCGTCGGTGTGGTGCGCGGCGGCGAGTGGGTCAATTGCGTTGCCTCACGCGCCAGCGGCGAGGCGCTCAGCATGGCCAAGCGCCAGGCCGATCTCGACCGCGGCGTTGAGCGCATGCTGGCGCTGTCGGGGGCCACCGACGACGTGACCTTCACCGTGACCCGTGGCGTGACGCGGCCAGTGTGGGAGCCGAACGCCGCGACGCTTGCGCTCTACGAGAAGGCACGCGCGATCGGCAAGACGATCGGCCTCGACCTGACGCACGGCTCGGCCGGCGGCGGATCGGATGCCAACTTCACCGGCGCGATGGGCATTGCCACGCTCGATGGACTCGGCTTGCGCGGCAACGGCGCCCATACGCTCGGCGAGCACATCGAGGTGGACAGCCTGCCCGAGCGCGGCCGGCTGATCGCCGGCCTCATCGCCACGCTCGATTAGATGAAGGATTTCCTATGCCTGCTCTGCCGCTGATCGACAGTTTTGTCGACGACCTCGTCGCCATCCGCCGCGACCTGCACGCCCATCCCGAGATCGGCTTTGAAGAGAAGCGCACCTCCGGCATCGTCGCCGACAGGCTGGCGCAATGGGGCATCGAGGTGCATCGCGGCATCGGCGGCACCGGCGTCGTCGGCGTGCTGAAAGGCAAGGGCGATGGGCCGCGCCGCATCGGGCTGCGCGCCGACATGGACGCGCTGCCGATGGAGGAAGCGACCAACCTGCCGTGGCGCTCGACCGTGCCCAACCGCTTCCATGGCTGCGGCCACGACGGCCACACCACCATGCTGCTCGGCACCGCACGCTATCTGGCGCAGACCCGCAACTTCGATGGCACCGCGGTGTTCATCTTCCAGCCGGCCGAGGAAGGGCTCGGCGGCGCCCGCGCCATGATCGCCGACGGGCTGTTCGAAAAATTTCCGCTCGATGAGATCTATGGCCTGCACAACGCGCCGCATCTCGGCGCCAACCAGGTGGCGGTGGGGACCGGCGCGGCGATGGCCGGCGCCGATTTTTTCGACATCGCCATCACCGGCCGCGGCAGCCACGGCGCGATGCCGGAACAGTCGCGCGATGCGGTGGTGATCGCCATGACGCTGGGGCAGGCGTTGCAGACCATCGTCAGCCGCAACGTGGCGCCGAGCGATGCGGCGGTCGTGTCGATCACGCAAATTCACGCCGGCGCCGCCTACAACGTCATTCCGGGCGAGGCGAAACTCGCAGGCACCGTCCGGACTTTCTCCGATGCGGTGCGCACGCAGATCCGCGAGCGCATGCGTGCCATCGCCGCCGGCGTCGCGGCGGCGTTCGAGGTCGAGATCGCGGTGGACATCCGCGACATCTTCACGGTGCTGGAGAACCGCCCCGAGCAGGTGGCGGCGGTCGCCGCGGTGGCGCGCGAGGTGGTGGGCGCCGACAATGTCGATACCGCGGCCCCGCCGCACATGGCCAGCGAGGATTTCGCCGACATGCTGCGCGTGGTGCCGGGCGCCTATTTCTGGCTCGGGCACGCTGGCGACATGCCGCTGCACAATCCCGGTTTCATTCTCGATGAGGGTATTTTGCCGGTCGGCGCCAGCCTGTTCTCGCGCCTGATCGAGACGCGGCTGCCGCTTTAACCTGCGGCTGTGGCGTACTGCCCGGATGATTGTGTCCCGGACGCGGTGCAGCGTGTAACGCTGCACCGCAGAGCCGGGAGCGCTATTGCGGCGGTGTCCTTTTGTGGCGATCCCGGATCGGCGACGCAGCACTTTCGTGCTGCATCGCGTCCGGGATAAGGGCGCGGGATGTCGGTGACAGTCGGGCCGATCGGGCCCGACCTCATCATGCACGCGCCGCGTCGCGCTGGCGCGCCACAAAATCCTGCGTCGCCACCCCCATGCCCCACATCAGGCCGAGCAGCATGAAGTAGTGCCGCCAGTGGTCGGTGTCGATGATAAAACTCTCGCCGACGGTGCCGACGAAGGTGGCGAACACCGCGAGATAGGCGCGCTGCCACGGCGTGCGCACGAACAGGTAGCGGGCGCCGATGATCACGGTGGAGAAGATCAGCGCCGGGTAGCAGACGCCGGCGAGCCAGCCGCCCGACATGAAGGCGTTGAGGTAGGAGTTGTGCACATCTTCGGGAAAATATTTCGAGAATTGCAGCGGCCCGATGCCGAACGGCACGTCGAGCGCAAGCTGGGCGCCGAGCACGTGGCGGCCGAAGCGGCCGAAGCGGCCCTCGTCGTAGCTCTGGCCGAGGGTGGCGCGCTCGCGGAACAGGTCCTGCACCTGATCGAGCGACAACAAGACCGCGATCACCACGGCGAGCGCGGCAATGGCGATGGCCGTGGTGACGATAATACGCCGCCGGCCGGCGCGCGTCGGGTCGGTCAGCACCATCAGCGCCAGCATGATCGCCGAGGTCACGACCAGAAGGCCCCATGCCGCGCGCGAGAAGGCGAGCAACAGCCCAACGCAGAGAAACACGAACACGATAGCGTTGCGCAGCGCCTTGCGCAGCGGATCGGCGACCACCGATTGCAACGCCAAAAGCGCCGGCAGGATGACGAACGCGCCGTAGACGTTGGGATCCTTGAAGGTGCCGCTGAGCCGGCTGTACAGCGTGAAGCGGTCGCGGCCGGCGATGCCGAAATAGCCGATCAGCCCGAACGCGGTGGCGACCAGCGCGCTGAGGATCAGGCCGCGGCCGAGGGCGGCGAAGCGCTCCGCGGTGTCCTCCGACAGTGCCATCGCGAAGAACACCGCGGTCACCGCCATGTACCACGAGGTCATCACCCACATGAAGATGCGGTTCTGGGTCATCAGGTCGGTAGCCGAGATGCTGTAGCCGAGGTTGATGAGGATCAACAGCACGATCGGCGGCAGGAAGGCGGCGCGCAGGCTGAGGCCGGTGGCGAGGAACACGGCGATGGCCAACAGCGTTGCGAACTCGTAAGGGCTCGGCTCGATCAGCACGATGGCGGCGCTGGCGCCGACCAGCCACAACAATGCCCGATGCAGCGCCGCAAGGCGCGGCCTCGCCGTCGCGGCGGGCGCGTGCGGCGCGGCAGCGGGCAGGGCGGCGGTTACCGTGTAGGCCATGGCTCCACTCGGGCTCCACTCGTGGCGCGCGGCGCGGGCCGCGGCTCAGTAAGCATTCTCCGCCCTTAAAAGCGCGAACGGCGTTCTGAACAGGATGTAGACGTCGAACAACAGCGACCAGTTCTCGATGTAGTAGAGATCGAACTCGACGCGCTTCTGGATCTTTTCCTCGTTGTTGATCTCGCCGCGCCAGCCGTTGACCTGCGCCCAGCCGGTGATGCCGGGCTTGACGCGGTGGCGGGCGAAGTAGCCGTCGACGGTTTCCTCGAAGCGGCGGCTTTCGAGGCTGCCCTGCACGGCATGCGGGCGCGGCCCGACCAGCGACAGGTTGCCCTTGAACACCACGTTGAAGAGCTGCGGCAGTTCGTCGAGCGAGGTTTTGCGGATGAAGCGGCCGACGCGGGTGACGCGCGGGTCGTCCTTGGTCACCACCTTGGCGGCGAGCGGATCGGACTGATCATGGTAGAGCGAGCGGAACTTGTAGACCTCGATGCGCTCGTTGTTGAAGCCGAAGCGCTTCTGCTTGAACAGCACCGGCCCCGGGCTATCGAGCTTGACGGCGAGCGCCACCAGCGCCAGCACCGGCGACAGCACGATCAAGAGCGCGGCGCCGACGAGGCGGTCGAACAGCCACTTGGTGACCAGTCCCCAGTCGGTGATCGGCGCCTTGAACACGTCGAGCGTTGGCACGTCGCCGATGAAGGAATAGGCGCGCGGGCGGAAGCGCAGCTTGTTGGTGTGGGCCGACAGGCGGATGTCCACCGGCAGCACCCACAGTTTCTTCAGCATGTCGAGGATGCGCCCCTCCGCCGAGATCGGCAGCGCGAACAGCACCAGATCGACGCGGGTGCGGCGGGCGAACTCGGGCACGTCGTCCACCTTGCCGAGCTTCGGCTTGCCGGCGCAGGTCTCCTGCGCGCGGCTGTCGGCGCGGTCGTCGAACACGCCGAGGATGTTGATGTCGGAATCGTCCTGCGCCGCGAGCGCGGTGATCAGCCGCTCGCCGTTCTCGTCGGCGCCGATGATCACGGTGCGGCGGTCGATGCGGCCCTCGCGGGCCCAGCGCCGCACATAGCCGCGCAGCACCAGCCGCGCCGCCAGCAGCATCGCAAGACCGCAGACGAAATAGCCGCCGAGCCACACCCGCGACACGGCATCGCCGAGCTTGGTGAAGAACGAGGCGCCGATGAACAATAGGAACACGAAGGTCCATGCCGCGCCGAGCCGCGTCATCTGGTAAAGCTGCTTGCGGAAGACCTGGAGATCGTAGATGTCGGCGGCCTGAAAGGCGATCACCGCGGCAATGGCGATGCCGAAGATCACCCCGATGTAGCGTCCGTTGAAGCCGTCGATCGAGGCGACATAGGCGAGGTAGAGCGCGATGCCGAGAACGGCGATCAGCGAAAAGTCGATCGCGCGCACGACGCCGGTAATCACCACCGGCGAATAGGCCGGCCACACCTTGCGATTGGCGACGGCAAGCGCTGCCGGAGACAGCCTGCGGCGACGTTCCACGCGCGGCACGCCATTGCTGGCGGAGCCCTGGTTCATCGGGCGGGCATCGATCGGGTCCATGTCATCGTCCATTTGCCGGAAGGCGGGCGGGCCCGCTGCCGGTTGCTTAGGGTCCGCGCCGGCGTGCCGGGCGGGCTCGTCGCTTATCGTTGTCGCGCGTTGCGCTGTCCCGACGACGGTTCGTCGGCAAAGCGTTTCGCATCGTTCGAATAGCCGAGAATACGGAACATTTCGTTATCGGCACCGGCAACTTCAAGGTTGCCGCGCCAGGCGGCGCTTGACCGATGGTGGCGTGAGGTCGCCACGGTTAACGCGCGGCAAATGCCGCGCGATAGCCGGCCAGAATGCCATCGACCATGGCGTCCCGAGAGAAGGCGCGGTGGACGTCCTCGCGCAGCGCTGCCGCGCGGCGCTCCGTTGCCGCCGGGTCGTCGAGCGCCGCGGCGATGGCCGCCGCCATGGCGGCGGGGTCGTTGCCGGCGAACAGCGCCTCGGCGTGGGTTCCAAAAATCTCCGGGATGCCGCCGACGCGCGCGGCGATCATCGGCCGGCCGGCGGCGGCGGCCTCGATCACGACGTAAGGCATGGAATCGCCGCGCGAGGGCACCACCAGGAGCCGCCCTTGCGCAAAACCGACTCGCGGCGGCACATGGCCGATGAAGCGCACGCCCTCGCCGACGCCGAGCCGGGCGATCAGGACTTTAAGCGCTTCGGTTTCCTCGCCGTCGCCGGCCAGCGTCAGCGTCACCGGCCGGCCGCTCGTGCGCAGCCGCGCCAGCGCCTCGATCAAGAGATCGGTGCCCTTGATGGCGCGGAACTCGCCGACATAGACCAGATCGGTGGCATCCGGCGCGGTCTCGACCGGCGTGAACTCGCTCTCCGCCACGCCGTTGAACACGCGCTTCACCAGTCCGCGCGGCTCACCGACCACGCGCAGATAGGTGTCGCGGGCAAAGCCGCTCTCGAACAGGAACAGGTCGGTGCGGTTCATCAGCGCGCGTTCCATGCGCGAGAACACCATGCCTTTCAGCGTATCGGGAGCGTAGTGCAGCGAGCCGCCGTGCGGCGTGTAGACCTTGATGGCGCCGACGCGCGCCTTGATGAGGCGGACGAAGGCGCCTGCCTGCGCCCCGTGGCCGTGCAGCACATCGGGCGCGAGACGGCCGACGAGACGCCGGAACTTGAGCCATGCCGCGGCATCGCGCGGGTCGGGCTCGCGGCGGATCGCAAGACGGTGGACGCCGAGCTTGAGCCGAGGCGCGATCGCCGCCAGCGCCTCTGCCGCCCGCTCGCCGCCGGTCAGGCTGTCGGTGAGGATGCCGACGGCATGGCCGCGCGCGATCTGGCCCTCGGCAAGATCGAGGATGTGGCGGAAAATGCCGCCGACCGGCGCTCGCACCGCGTGCAAGATGGCGAGGGGCTTTTCGGGGGCGGGGGTCATTGGCGGTCCGGCGAGGTGGATGGTGAGCGGAGCGGCCCAGTCAGGTAGGCTGAGTTCGGGTTGGTTCGATATTTAAGCCCGGCTCGGAAGAGTTCCGCTTTTCCGTCATGGCCGGGCTTGTCCCGGCCATCCACGTCTTTTCTGCTGAAAGGCTACTAGGGCGTGGATGCCCGCTAACCAAGTGCGGGCATGACGAGCAAATTGCAAACGATCCGCTCCAGCTCGATATCATCTTGTTCCAGTTGGACCCGGCGGTGTTAACAAAGTGTCGTCGCAGGCGGTTAACCGCGCCGAAACCATAATTTGCTGTAAGGGGAAGGTGGACCCGCCGGAAGGCGGCGGTCGGGAGTAAGGCATGCGTACCTCGTTGCGGGACTACTGGTCACAGATCGCGCCGCTCCGCGCCGCCGCCGCGCCCCGTGTCCCGCATGGCGACGCCGTGCCGCCGCCGGGCGACCTCGACCTGCGCCATATCGGCACCGCGCTGTGGCGCAAGCGGGCGTGGATCGTGGTGCCGACGCTGTTGACGCTGGTCGTCTCGTTCGTCGCCGTCAACATGATGACGCCAAAATACCGCTCCGAGGCGCGCATCCTGCTCGACGGCCGCGAGAACGTATTTTTGCAGCCGACCGGCGGGCGCGGCGAGGATCGCATCGCCTCCGATCCCGAGGCAGTGCCGAGCCAGGTGCAGCTTCTGTTGTCGCGCGAACTCGCGCGCGAGGTGATCGCCAAGAACAAGCTGGCCACGCTTCCCGAATTCGATCCCGTGCTCAAGGGCGTGTCGCCGCTCAAGAGCCTGCTGGCGCTGATCGGGGTCGTGCGCGATCCGCTCAAGATGACGCCGGACGAGCGCGTCATGGAATCGTATTTTGCGCGGCTCACCGCCTATGCCGTGGACAAGTCGCGCGTCATGGTCGTGGAGTTCACTTCCAGCGATCCAGAGCTTGCCGCGCGTGTCGCCAACTCCGTCGTCGAGGGCTACCTCGTGTTGCAGCAGGCGGCGCGGCAGGATCAGGCCAAGGCGGCGAGTCAGTGGCTCGCGGGCGAGATCGACAAGCTGCGCGACAAGGTGGCGGCGGCGGAGCGGCGCGCCGAGGACTTCCGTTCCAAATCGAGCCTGTTCGTCGGCACCAACAACACCTCGCTGTCGAACCAGCAGTTGAGCGAACTGACCACGCAGCTCAACGCCGCGCGCGCGCAAAAGTCCGATGCCGAGACCAAGGCAAGGCTGATTCGCGAGATGGTCCAGCGTGGCCAGCCGATCGAGTCCTCCGAGATCCTCAATTCCGAACTGATCCGCCGGCTGTCGGAGCAGCGCGTCACGCTGCGTGCGCAGCTTGCCGAGCAATCGACCACGCTGCTCGGCAATCATCCGCGCATCAAGGAATTGCGGGCGCAACTCGCCGATCTCGATCGTCAGTTGCGCGACGAGGCGCTGAAAATTTCGCGCTCGCTGGAGAACGATGCGCGCATCGCCGGCGCGCGGGTCGATGCGCTGACCGCGAATCTCGACCAGTTCAAGCGGCAGGCCGCATCGACCAACACCGAGGACGTGCAGTTGCGCGCGCTGGAGCGCGAGGCGCGCGCCGAGCGCGAATTGCTGGAATCCTATCTCGCCAAGTACCGCGAGGCGACGACGCGCGAGAACATGGAAGCGGCGCCGGTGGAGAGCCGGATCATTTCGCGCGCGGTCGTCACCAATACGCCGGCCTCGCCGAAAAAGCTGCCGGTGGTGCTGATCTCGACGCTGGCGATGCTGATGCTGACCTCCGGCATCGTCGTCACCTCCGAACTGTTGCGGCTGACCGCACCTGGCCGCGCGGGCATGCCTGACGCGAAGCGGGCCGAGCCGGTGCTGCCGCGACCGCAGGCGGCGATGGATGCCGCGGCGGTTCAGCCTCCTCAGCCGGCGGCGTCGGCCGGGCCGGCATTAAGCGAACTCGAACAGGTCGCGGCGGAGTTGCGCGGCGCCGGCGAGGACGGCCGCAAGGTGACGATGCTCGGTGGCGGCAATGTCGCGGCCGTGACGGAAGCGGCGCTGGCGCTGGCGCGCCTGCTGGCGCAGGACGCAAAGACCGTGCTGGTCGATCTGTCGGGCGCGGCGGAGCTGGCGGAGGCGTCGCAGGAGCCGGCGGCGCCGGGGCTTGCCGACCTGATGCGGGGCGAGGCCTCGTTCGGCGAGATCGTCACCCGCGACCGCGCCTCGCGGCTGCATCTGGTCAATGCCGGCAGCGGCGCGCGCACCGACCGCGCGGCGCTGGCCTCGCCGCGGCTGACGCTGGCGCTCGATGCGCTGCTGCGCGTCTACGATCACGTCGTGCTCGATGCCGGCGGCGCCACCGATCTGCCGGCGGCGCTGTTGGCGACGCGGGCGCGTGCGGTGGTGGTGCCGGCGCCGGCGATGGATGGCGCGGCGCGGCGCGAGATGTGCGAGCAACTGCTGGCGATCGGTTTTGCCGCGGTGACCATGCTTGACGGTGAGGGCGATGGCGTGGCGCCCGGCGATGCACGGGCCCCGGCGGCGGCGTAAGCCTCAGTCGCGACCCTGCCGTTCGGCCTGTGTCCTGGCGCCCTGGCGCAGCAGCCCGCGGGCGCGCCCGGCCAGCGCCATCAGCGCCGGATTCTGCTTGATGGCGCGCTTGGCGCGGGCGATCTGCGACAGCACCGCCGCGGCCATGCAGCCGCGCGGCGACAGCCCGGCGAAGCCGTCGAACAGCGCCTCCTCCTCCTTGCAGAAGGCGTACTTGTAGCCGTCGTCACCGACACCGAGGTCGAAGCCGGTGTACCCCTGTCCGGCGTAGTGGTCGATCATGTTGCGGGTCAGCACCATGCCCGGGCTGTAGCGAGCGTTCTCCGACATGGTGTAAGTGCCGAACATGGTCGAGAAACGCTGGCCGTCGGCCATGCCGGCAAAGATCGCCAGAACCTCGGCGTCGCATTCCAGCGCGTGCAGCGCGACGGCGCGGCCGCCGGAGGGCAGCCGGGCGTGGCAGGCGGCGCGGACGAAGCCCTGCACCGCGGGATCGGCGAAGATGTTGGGCAGGCCCTGCGCCGCCATGCGCTGCGGCTTGATCAGGAAGAAAGCATCGAGGATGCGTGCGATGTCGGCGTCGCTGTCGGCGGCGAGATGACGGTAGCCGGGCAGCGCTTGCAGCTTGCGCTCCTTCTTGTTGCGCAGGAAGCGGCGCAGCGAATTCTTGATGTAGTCGGTCGGCACGGCGCCGGGCGCGATGGTGAGCAGCGGGCAGGCGTTGACCGAGGGTTGCGTCGGCAGCGCCAGCAGCGGGTTGGTCAGGCCATTCCACCGTGCCGGCTGGCGTTCGAGCACGACGAGATCGATGTGCGCCGGCGACGCGCGCAGGCCCGCGAGCAGCGTGTCGCAGTCGGCCCTGATCATCGCCGCGGCGAAATCGGCGGTCATCACCGGCGCGTTGAACGTCGTGTGCTTGCCGCCCATGAAGCGGGCGCACTGAACGCCGTGCTCGCGCCGGACCGCGAGCGGCAGCAGCAGGAGGGGGCGCCGCGCGGCGTCGCGCGCAACGGCGATGCACGGCCGAAACCCTTCGGCCTCGCCGATCTGCCGTTGCCAGGAATTGAGGAAATCGAAGCGCTGGAATGGCGTCGCCCAGTGCGGGCCGGCCTCGAGCTGGCGCCAGATCGGCTCGGCATCCGCCATGACGTCGAACACCTCGACCTCGGCAATGCGCGCCATCGCGCGCACCCCTGCCGATGCCGGTTCGCCGTCGGATATTGCCACCATTGTCATCGTCTGCCTTGCCGGACCGTTGGTCACGTCGTCGAAACCGCCGTTCTGCGGTTCCCCCCGAGGGGAATCCCGAGCGGTTCCGAGGCGCCTTGTCGGGCCCCTTGTTGGTATTATTGTGACGTTCCGGGTTATCCCCGGACGGGGGGCGACCCTTGCAGGAAAGTTCCAACGAAACCTAAAAGCGGATCGATAAATCGGGGGCTTTCCACCGGCCCGCGGCCGCCGCGGTCACCGGTCCGGGCGCGACATCCACGTGACGATCGGCATCGCCGGCAGCACCCAGCCGACCCCCACGACGACGTAATAGGCCGCCTGCACCAGCTTCGAGCCGGCCACCAGCGGGGCTTGCGCCAGCGCCATCGCAACCAGCGACCACACCACCACAAGGACGATAAGCGCGATGGTTCCGACGAATTTGCGGGTGCGGATCGGCATGGGGCTCGAATGGTGAGGGAGGACGGAGCGGGCGGCTTGCACGCGGCGCCGGCGCGACTATAAGGACGGCGCCGATCCGATCAAGGTCGAAACGCGATGTCCGATATGTCCGGTGCCGCCACAAAGGGACCGCGCCTCGCTGCCATGCGGGCGTGGCTGATCGCGGTCGCGGTGCTGATCGCGGCGATGGTGGTGGTCGGCGGGGCGACGCGGCTCACCGAATCGGGGCTGTCGATCGTTGAGTGGAAGCCGGTCCCCGGCGCGCTGCCGCCGCTCTCCGACACAGCCTGGCACGAGGCGTTCGAAGCCTACAAGACCATCCCCCAGTACCGCGAGATGAACGCGGGCATGACGCTCGACGAGTTCAAGACCATCTTCTGGTGGGAGTGGGCGCACCGCCTGCTCGGGCGCGTCATCGGCCTCGTTTATCTGGTGCCGTTCCTGTTCTTCCTGTGGCGCGGCTGGCTCGATGCCGCGCTCAAGCGCCGGCTGTGGGCGATCTTCGCCCTCGGCGCGCTGCAGGGCGCAGTCGGCTGGTGGATGGTGGTGTCGGGCCTGACCCATCGCATCGAGGTCTCGCAGTATCGCCTCGCCGCGCATCTGATGCTGGCGCTGATCATTTTCGCGGCCATCGTCTGGACCGTGCGCCGGCTGACGCCGCGGCCGGCGGCGCCGACACCGGCGCTGCCCGCCGAGCGGCGGCTGCGGGCGACGGCACTGGCGCTGACGGTGCTCACCTTCCTGCAGATCTATCTCGGCGCGCTGGTCGCCGGCCTGCGCGCCGGCAAGGCCTACAACACCTGGCCGACCATCGACGGCGCGCTGATCCCGGCCGCCGACCGGCTGTTCTTCGAGACGCCGTGGTGGCGCAATTTCTTCGACAACGTGCTGACGGTGCAGTTCAGCCACCGCATGGTCGCCTATCTGCTATGGGCGGTGGCGCTGTGGCACCTGATCGACGTGCTGGCCGCGCGCGCAACGGCGTCGCTCGGGCGCGGCGCGGCGGCGCTGTTCGCCGCGCTGACCGCGCAGGCGGCGCTCGGCATCTGGACGCTGCTGGAGCTGGTGCCGCTCGGCCCCGCGCTGCTGCACCAGGGTGGCGCGATCGTCGTGCTGACCATCGCGCTGGTGCATCTCGATGCGGCCGGGCAGGGCCGCGCGGCGTCTGCCGTGCGCGTCCCGGCGACGGCGTGAATGGAGCAATTCTAAACTCAAGAAAAGCCCGCCAATCGCCTGCTGGCGGCGGTTCGGTCGTGCGGCCACGCGTGGCTGCTTTGACATCGGCCGGTCGGACGCTAAAAACCGGCATTGTCGATGACCGGCGGGTTTTTCATGTCCAGTGCATTCATCCAGGCGGCCGTTATCCTGCTGCGCGAGGGGCTCGAGGCGCTTCTCGTTCTTGCGGCGCTCGCGGCCTATCTCACCAAGGTCGGCGGTGGCCACCGTATCCGCGCGCTGTATCTCGGCGCGCTCGCCGCGGTGGCGCTGAGCCTTGTCGCTGCCTGGGTGTTCGCGACCTTCTACGGCGGCCAGCATAACGACCTGATGGAAGGCGTCGTCATTCTGTTTGCCGCGGCCTTGATGCTCTATGTCAGCGGCTGGCTGATGGTGAAGCAGGACCCGCACGGCTGGAAAGAGTTTTTGGCCGAGAAGGCGGATGCGGCGCTGGCCAAGAACACCGACTGGGCGGTGGCGGCGCTGGCATTCTTCGCCGTCTTCCGCGAGGGCGCGGAGACGGTGCTGTTCATTCAGGCGCTGGCGTCCACTGAAGGCGGCTGGAGTTTTGGGCTGTTCGCCGGGCTGGTGGTGGCGGCGTGCGGGCTCGCGGTACTGTTCTACTTCATTAACGTGGTGGCGCAGCGCATTCCGCTGCGGCCGCTGTTCATCGTCACATCGGCCTTCCTGTTCTTCATGGCCATCGTGTTCATCGGCGACGGACTGACCGAATTCCAGGAGCAGAACTACATCCCCTTCACCGAGGTCGCGGGGGGCGAATGGCTGTCGGCGATCGGGCTCAACCCAACGGTCGAGGCGCTGTCGATCCAGCTTCTGGTGATCCTGGCGGCGCTGGCGACGTTCGCCACCGTTCAGCGCAACAACCGGCTCGCCCGCGAGCACAGGGCGGCGCAGCAGAGGTGAGCGCTGCGCGATCCGTCCGTCATGGCCGGACTTTTTCCGGCCATCCAAGTCTTTTTCCGGCCATCCAAGTCTTTTCTTTCCTCGGGAAGCGCCACGCCCGCCGGCTTGACCCGTTCAGGCACGCAGCGCCTGATCGAGGTCGGCGATCAGGTCGTCCTTGTCCTCGATGCCGATCGACAGCCGCACCACCTCCGGCCCGGCGCCGGCCTTGGTCTTCTGCTCGTCGTCGAGCTGGCTGTGCGTGGTCGAGGCCGGGTGAATGATCAGCGAACGGGTGTCGCCGATGTTGGCGAGGTGCGAGAACAGCTTGACGTTGGAAACCAGCTTGACGCCGGCGTCGTAGCCGCCGCGAACGCCGAAGGTGAACACCGCGCCGGCTCCCTTCGGCGTATACTTGCGCGCGAGCGCATAATACTTGTTGCTCGGCAGCCCGGCATAGTTGACCCACGCCACCGCGGGGTGGCTCTCCAGCCACTCGGCGACCGCCTTGGAGTTGTCGGAGTGTTTTTGCATCCGCAAGCCCAGCGTCTCGATACCGGTGAGGATCTGGAAGGCGTTGAACGGCGAGATCGCCGGCCCCAAATCGCGCAGGCCGAGCACGCGCGAGGCGATGGCGAAGGCGAAGTTGCCGAACGTCTCGTGCAGCTTGATGCCGTGATACTCGGGGCGCGGCGCGCTCAGCATCGGATACCTGTCGGTCTTCGACCAGTCGAAGGTGCCGGCATCGACGATGATGCCGCCGATCGAGTTGCCATGGCCGCCGAGAAACTTGGTCAGCGAGTGCAGCACGATGTCGGCGCCGTGGTCGATCGGGCGCAGCAGGTAGGGCGAGGCCAGCGTGTTGTCGACGATCAGCGGCACGCCCGCCTCGCGCGCCACCGCGGCGATGGCCTCGATGTCGGTGATCGAGCCGCCCGGATTGGCGATCGATTCGATGAAGATCGCTTTCGTCTTGGGGGTGATTGCCTTCCTGAACGTGGAGATGTCATCGGGGTCGGCCCACACCACGTTCCAGCCGAAATTCTTGTAGGCATGCGAGAACTGGTTGATCGAGCCACCGTAGAGCTTGCGGGCGGCGACGAACTCGTCGCCCGGCGTCAGCAGGTTGTGGAAGGCGATGACCTGCGCGGCGTGACCGGACGCCACCGCGAGCGCCGCCGTGCCGCCTTCGAGCGCGGCGACGCGCTCCTCCAGCACCGCCTGGGTCGGATTGCCGATGCGGGTGTAGATGTTGCCGAAGGTCTGGAGCCCGAACAGCGCAGCGGCATGGTCGGCATCGTTGAAGACGAACGACGTCGTTTGATAGATCGGCGTCGCGCGCGCGCCGGTGGTCGGATCGGGTTGGGCGCCGGCGTGAACCGCGAGCGTGGCAAAACCCGGTGTGCGTTCGGTCATGGAAAATCCTCGAGGCTGTCGGTCAGGACCAGGGACGGTACTGAATGGGAAGGCGGCGGCCATGCTGCCAGTGCGCGGCGGGAAACGTCAAGCAGCGCAGCGCTATGACGGGCACGAACGGTATTTGTTTCGTTACCGGTCGCGCCGGTGGAATTTTTATGTCGCCGATGCGGACGGCGTGGCTGGTCAGTGCTCGTGCGTGCGTGCGGCGCGGTCGGCGGCCGGCGTTTCCGCGCCGCCGACGCTCTGGCGCGACAGCGACAGCCGCATGCCGTGGGTCGGCATCGGCGGGCGCTTGGACGACAGCGTGCGCGAGTTGACGCCCATCCACGAGATTTCCGACGACAGCCGGCCGTATTCGATCTTCGGGCAGCGGTTCATCACCACCTTGAGACCAGCGGCCTCGGCGCGGGCGCCCGCTTCGTCGTGACGCACCCCGAGCTGCATCCAGATCACCTTGGGCTGCGGCGTCAGCGCCAGCGCTTCCTCGACCAGCGCCGGCGCGTACTGCGCGCTGCGAAAAATCTCGACCATGTCGACCGGGCGGCCGATCTCGCTCAGGGAGGCGACGAACGGCTTGCCGAGCAGGCTTTTGCCGACCTGGCCGGGATTGACCGGGATCATGTCGTAGCCGCGTTCGGCGAGATACTTGAAGGCAAAATAGCTCGGCCGCACGTTGAGCGGCGAGGCGCCGACCATGGCGATGGTTTTGACAGTGGTGAGGATGCTGCGGATGTAGGCGTCGGAATAGTGGTCGTGATCCATGTGCGGATGTCCGTGCGGGAGGCCGCGGCGGTCAGCGGTCGTCCCAGGTCGGCGTGCGCTTTTCGATGAAGGCGGAGATGCCTTCGGCGGCGTCGCGCGCCATCATGTTCTCGGTCATGACCTCTGCCGCATATCGATAGGCGTCCGCAAGCGACATTTCGGCCTGGCGGTAAAACGCCTCCTTGCCGATCCTGACAGTGTGGGCCGATTTGCGCGCCACCTTGGCGGCCAGTTCGACCGCGATCTCGCGCTCGGTGCCGGGCGCGGCGACGAGGTTGACGAGGCCCATGGCGCGCGCCGTCTCGGCCGTCACGGGTTCGCCGGTCAAGAGCATGTGCATGGCATGCTTGCGCGGCACGTTGCGCGTCAGCGCCACCATCGGTGTCGAGCAGAACAGGCCGATATCGACGCCGGGGGTGGCGAACGTCGCGCGCTCGGAGGCGACCGCGAGGTCGCAGCTTGCCACGAGCTGGCAGCCGGCGGCGGTGGCGATGCCCTGCACGGCGGCGACGACAGGTTTGGGCAGCCGCACGATGGCCTGCATCGCGGCGGAGCAGGCATTCATCAGATGAGCGAAATAGGCGCGTCCGCCATCGGCGTCGCTGCGCCGCGCCGTCAGTTCCTTGAGGTCGTGGCCGGAGGAGAACGCAGGGCCGTTGGCGGCGATCACCACGGCGCGCACCGAGGCGTCGTCGCGGATCGCATCGAGCGCCGCATGCAATTCGGCGATCAGCGCCTCCGACAGGCAGTTGCGCGCCGCCGGGCGATTGAGCACCAGCAGCGCGACCGGGCCCGCGCGCTCGCGCAGCAGAATGGGCTCGTCTTTGTGCTGTTCTTGCGGCCCGCGCTGTGCCAAGGGAACGGCGGAGGAAGCGGTTAAGGGAGTGGTCATCGCAAAAATCTGTCGAAAGATGGAGCGGACCCTTTCACTCTACACGATAAGCGCAGGGGCGTGAGGAAAAACCAATGGCGGATGCGAGGATGACGGTTGCCGAGCTGGAGGCGTTCCTGCATCGGGAATTTCCGCAGGCGTTCTCGGGCGGCGACATCGTCATCGAAAGCGCGGACGGCGCCAGCGCGCTGCTGCGCCAGCACTACAGCGAGCGCATGCTCAGGCCCGGCGGCACCGTATCGGGGCCGACGCTGATGGCGCTCGCCGACTTCGCCATGTATGTGGTGCTGTTGTCGGCGATCGGCCCGGTCGGCCTTGCGGTCACCACCAACCTCAACATCAACTTTTTGCGCAAGGGACAGCCCGGCCGCGACATCGTCGCGGTGGCGCGGCTTCTGAAGCTTGGCAAGCGCCTTGCGGTCGGCGAGGTGCAGCTTCTGTCGGGTACCTCGCCCGACCCGATCGCCCATGTCACCGCGACATATTCCATCCCGCAGACGGGTTAGGCGAGGGTATTAAAATACCTTAATTATAAATAACTGATTCCATTATCATATTTATCGCTCGCCACGATTGACGCCACTCCCGCTTTTGACTAGAACCGCGACCGACCCGGCGCCTCGCGCCGGCTGATCCCTTTTCACGGAACCGTTCCATGACCACGTTTTCGGCCAAGCCAGCCGAAGTCACGAAGAAGTGGGTGCTGATCGACGCCAAGGGTCTGGTCGTCGGTCGCCTTGCGACCCTCGTGGCGATGCGGCTGCGCGGCAAGCATCTGCCGACCTACACCCCGCACGTCGATTGCGGCGACAACGTCATCATCATCAACGCCGCCGAGGTGGTGCTGACCGGCCGCAAGCGCGAGAACAAGGTGTATTACCACCACACCGGTTTTCCCGGCGGCATCAAGGAGCGCACCGCCAAGTCGATCCTCGAGGGGCGCTTTCCCGAGCGTGTCGTCGAGAAGGCGGTGGAGCGCATGATTCCGCGCGGGCCGCTCGGCCGCAAGCAGATGGGCAATCTGCGCGTCTATGCCGGGCCCGAGCATCCGCACGAGGCGCAGCAGCCCGAAGTGCTCGACGTCGCCGCGATGAACCGCAAGAACATGAGGGCCGCATAACATGGCCGAGACCATGCAATCGCTCGACCAACTCGCGACGCTGAAGCCGCAGGCGGCCGACGCCCCGAAGTACGTCAAGAAGGTGGACAAGCAGGGCCGGGCCTACGCCACCGGCAAGCGCAAGGACGCCGTGGCCCGCGTGTGGATCAAGCCGGGCTCCGGCAAGATCGTCGTCAACACCCGCGAGTTCGAAAATTACTTCGCGCGCCCGGTGCTGCGCATGCTGATCCAGCAGCCGCTCGTCGCGGCGGCGCGCAAGGACCAGTACGACGTGATGTGCACGGTCGCCGGCGGCGGCCTCTCGGGGCAGGCCGGCGCGGTGCGTCACGGCATCTCCAAGGCGCTGACCAATTTCGAGCCGGAGCTGCGCAGCGTGCTCAAGAAGGGTGGCTTCCTCCCCCGCGACTCCCGCGTCGTCGAGCGCAAGAAGTACGGCAAGGCCAAGGCCCGCCGCAGCTTCCAGTTCTCCAAGCGCTAAACGGCTTTGCCGCGCCCGGCGCGGCGATGGTTTTTCGAAAGGGGCGCCCTCGGGCGCCCCTTTTTATTGTGACGGGCGGCTTATTGTGACGGGCGGCCGGTCCCGGCAGATTGTCGCGATTTTTATTGAAAATTGCACCTACGCAACCAACGGTTTCAGAACGGACCTGGATTAAGAGAATACCTCGCCAAGGTCGTGCGGAGGCTCGCACCCGGCCGGGCGGAGGCAGGGGGCTGATACCCATAACGATGTCACTCGATCTCGTGACACTCCATCTGATCGCGGCCCTGATCGGCGTGCTGCTCGGCACCCTGCTGATCGTGTTCGGCCGCGAGCAGAAGATTCCTGCGTTGTCATGGTGGGGGACCGCCTATCTGCTGGCGGCGGCCGCCGCCGTCGGCACCTGGACGCTTGCCGATCCGCTGCTGCCTGCGCCTGCCGCTTGTGCCGTCAGCGCAATCGGCTTTGCCGCCTGTGGCCTGGTGTGGGGCGCCGCGCGCATCTTCCATGGCAGGCGTCCGCATTGGCCGGGCATGCTGGCGGGCGCGCTGTCGTGGTGCGTGCTGGCTCCGGTGTTGCCGCCCGGCCTGCGGCTCATGCTCGGGGTCGGGGTGATTGCGAGCTATGCGACGCTGACCGCCTGGGAGTTGGGTCGCGAGCGCCGCCGGACGTTGCGCCGTCATGGCTGGCCGGCGGCGATCGTCCCGCTGCTGCACGGGTTTGTGCTGATGCTGCCGGTGGTAGTCGGCGATGTCGTCGATCGCGGCGGAGCCAACACTATCTGGGGTGCGCTGTTCACCATCGAACTGGTGCTCTACGCGATCGGCGCGGTGTTCGTGGTGGTGATGCTGGTGTCGGAGCGCACCGTGCGCGCCCACAAGACGGCGGCCGAGACCGATCCGCTGACCGGGCTGCTCAATCGCCGCGGTTTTGCCGGGGCGGCGGTACGGCTTGCCGCGCAGGAAGCCAAGGGCGGCGATGCCGTGAGCCTGCTCGCCTTCGACCTCGATCACTTCAAGAGCATCAACGACCGCTTCGGCCATCCGGCGGGCGACGAGATTTTGCGGCTGTTCGCCGAGGTGCTGGCGCAGACGCTGCGCGCCACCGACATCATCGGCCGCGTCGGCGGCGAGGAGTTTTGCGCGCTGCTGCCATGCCGGCTCGATGAAGCCAAGATCGCCGCCGAGCGCATGCGCCAGGCATTCGAGAGCTGCGGCGTGGCGATCGACGGCGAACCGCTCGTCACCACGGTCAGCGTCGGCGTGGCGGGCGGGCGCGCCTCGGTCCCACTCGAGGTGCTGATCGCAGCGGCGGATGCTGCGCTCTATCGCGCCAAGCGGGCCGGGCGCAACTGCATCGAGGTCGCGCCCGAGGTGCCGGACTTCATCGGCGACCGCCGCGCCGCTGCTGCGACCGGGCTGTGCCATCGGGTGGAGATTTTGCACCGCCCGGCGCCGCAAGGTGTCGCCGACACCGTGTGAGGCGGGCGGCGGCGGGCAACCGCTTGTTTACCATATCGACGGTAAGCTCGCGGCATGGATACGTTTCATGCCGGTGCTCATGACAACCGTGCCGCGCTGCTGGCGCTGGAGAGCGCCGCCGCGGCGACACGCGCGGGCTTTGCCTGCTGTTTTTCAAGCGCGGCCGAATACGAGCAGGCGCTGATCACGGCGCGCCGTGCCGAAGGCCGCTATCGCAAGACAGGCGCCTTGCCGCGGCTGCTGCTCGCCTGCGGCGCGGCGCTGGTCGTGCTCGCCGGCCTGTGGTCGCTCGTCACGCGCTAGAGCGATCTCCACCTCCCTCGAAAACGCTGTATAGTCGCGGCCCACATTGAATCCCGCCTGCACACTCAGAGGACGCGGCCGCCGATGATTACCGAAATCGCCCAGATCGAGATCAAGCCCGGCCATGAGGCCGACTTCGAGGCCGCCGTCGGCAAGGCCAAGGCGGTGTTCGGCGGGACCAAGGGCTTTCACGGGTTTGAACTGCATCGCTCGATCGAGAAGCCGCAGCGCTATCGCCTGATGGTGAAGTGGGCGACGCTGGAAAACCACACCGTGGATTTTCGCGGATCGGCCGCGTTCACCGAATGGCGGGCGCTGGTCGGGCCGTTCTTTGCCGCGCCGCCCGAGGTCGAGCACACCGAGACAGTGACGGCGACCTAGAATTTAGGCCGCCGCTTCCTCTTCCTCGCCGTAAAGGTGGGTGAGGCAGACCTTGCCGACGGCGATCAGCGGCAGCGCCAGCGCGATCCCCCACAGCCCGAACAGCACCCCGAGGAAAATCTGCGAGGCGAACAGCGTCGCCGGCGGAATGTCGATGGCGTGGCGCTGGATCAGCGGCGTCAGCACGTTGCCTTCGAGGAACTGGATCAGCAGGTAGAGACCGAAGGCGCTCAGCACGGCGGTCAGCCCCGAGCCGAGGCTGGCGAGAATGATGATCGCGCCGGCGATCACCGCGCCGACCGTCGGGATGAACGACAACAGCCCGGCCTGGAAGCCGAGCACCAGCGCCCCCGGTATGCCGATCAGGCTGAGGCCGAGCCAGGTGACGACGAAGATCGCGGTCATGGTCAGCAACTGGCCGAGAATCCAGCGCCGCAGCGTCTCGCCGACGTCGTAATAGACCTCGGCCGCTTTTGAGCGGTGTCGACGCGGAAAGAAGCTCAACAGCCCGCGTGTGTAGACCTGCGGCTGGGCGGCGAGCAATAGCCCGATGAAAATGATGATGAAGATGTTGGTCAGTGCGCCAAAAATCTCGACGAGGATCCTCACGGTGTGAGTGACGATGGTGCCGGTGCCCGATGCGATCGCGCCGGCGCTGGGCAGCGAGCCGGGACTGGTGCGCTTCGGCTGCACGCCGGGCGTGGCGGGGTCGCTGTCCGTGGTGCGGTCGGTCAGCGCGCCGAGATTGAACAGGTCGGTGTCGATGCCGCGCTTGTCGAGATACTCCTTCACGTTGACGATCTGGGTCTTGAGCGTGTCGCTCAGCGCGCGCGCCTGCTGCGCGATGGTGGCGCCGCCGAGCCCGATCACGCCGGTGAACAGCGCGGTGAGGAACACGCACACCAGCGTCAGCCGCAGCGTGTGGCCGCCGCCCATGACGCGGCCGAGCATGTTGGTCAAGGCGCTGAGGAACACGGCGAACAGGATGCCGGCGAAGATCAGAAGCAGCGTTCCGGCGGAGTACCAGATCAGCGCCAGCAGCGCGCCGAAGGCGACGATGGCCGCGCCGCCGACGCCGATCGACCAGGCAAGCGGGCGGGCATCGGGCAGGGCGGTCCGGCTGGGGTCGGTCGGGCTCGGCAAGGTCATTGGCGGCTCGTTGCGGAGGGTCAGCGCCATTGTTCGCCCGGCAGTCGCGCGAGATCAAGCGGGGCGGTGTTTAAACTGGTTTATCCTTCGTCATGGCCGGACATGTTCCGGCCATCCACGTCTTTCTTCGCCGAGCCGCCGTTAAGACGTGGATGCCCGCGACAAGCGCGGGCATGACGGCGGAAGGCCAGCAGCGTGTCCCGCCCGGAACACGCTGTCGTTCCTCACACAGAATAGTACATCTCGAACTCGACCGGGTGCGGCGTCATCTCGTAGCGCATCACCTCGCTCATCTTCAGCTCGATGAAGGCGTCGATGAAGTCGTCGTCGAACACGCCGCCGGTTTTCAGGAAGGCGCGGTCCTTGTCGAGGTTCTCCAGCGCCTCGCGCAGAGAGCCGCACACCGTCGGGATCTGCTTCAGTTCCTCCTTCGGCAGGTCGTAGAGGTCCTTGTCCATCGCCGGGCCCGGATCGATGCGGTTCTTGATGCCGTCGAGGCCGGCCATCAGCATCGCCGCGAAGGCGAGGTAGGGATTGGCCATCGGGTCGGGGAAGCGGACCTCGACGCGCTTGGCCTTCGGCGAGGTGGTGTAGGGAATGCGGCACGAGGCCGAGCGGTTGCGCGCCGAATAGGCCAGCAGCACCGGCGCCTCGTAGCCCGGCACCAGCCGCTTGTAGGAGTTGGTGGAGGGGTTGGTGAAGGCGTTGATGGCCTTGGCGTGCTTGATGATGCCGCCGATGTAGTAGAGGCAGGTCTCCGACAGATCGGCATATTTGTTGCCGGCGAAGGTCGGCTTGCCGTCCTTCCAGATCGACATATGGACGTGCATGCCGGAGCCGTTGTCGCCGAACACGGGCTTTGGCATGAAAGTCGCGGTCTTGCCGTAGACGTGGGCGACCTGATGGATGCAGTATTTATAGACCTGCATCTGGTCGGCCATGTAGGTCAGCGTGTCGAACTTCATGCCGAGTTCGTGCTGGGCGGAGGCCACCTCGTGGTGGTGCTTTTCGACCTTGACGCCCATCCGCGCCATCGCTGCCAGCATCTCGGTGCGCATGTCCTGCGCCGAGTCCTGCGGCGGCACCGGGAAGTAGCCGCCCTTGTTGCGGACGCGGTGGCCGAGGTTGCCGCCGGCATATTCGGTGTCGGAGTTGATCGGCAGTTCCGCCGAGTCGAGCTTGAAGCCGGTGCGGTACGGCTCGGCCGAGAAGCGCACGTCGTCGAACACGAAGAACTCGGCCTCCGGCCCGACATAGACGGCGTCGCCGACGCCCATGGCGCGCACCTGCGCCTCTGCCTTGCGGGCGATGCCGCGCGGGTCGCGGTTGTAGGGCTCGCCGGTGGTCGGCTCCAGCACGTCGCAGGTGATGACCATGGTGGTCTCGGCGAAGAACGGATCGATCGCCGCCGTCGCCGGGTCCGGCATCAGGGCCATGTCGGATTCGTTGATCGCCTTCCAGCCGGCGATCGAGGAGCCGTCGAACATGGTGCCTTCGGCGAACATGTCCTCGTCCGCCATCGAGACGTCGAAGGTGACGTGCTGCCACTTGCCGCGCGGATCGGTGAAGCGGAGATCGACATATTTGACATCGTTGTCCTTGATGGACTTCAGGACATCCTGGGCGGTCGTCATGGCTAACCTCTTGGTACCTTCTGGGCTTGAGCGAACGTCGGTGAAAGTCGGGGGCGGGGATCAGATCGCGTCGAGGCCGGTTTCTCCGGTGCGGATGCGGATCGCTTCCTCGACGGAGGAGATGAAAATCTTGCCGTCGCCGATGCGGCCGGTCTGCGCGGCGCGGCGGATGGCCTCGACGGCCTTGTCCACCAGATCGTCGGCGATCACGATCTCGATCTTCACCTTGGGCAGAAAATCGACGACGTATTCGGCGCCGCGATAGAGTTCGGCGTGTCCTTTCTGGCGGCCGAATCCCTTCGCTTCGGTGACGGTGATGCCTTGCAGGCCGATTTCCTGTAGCGCCTCCTTCACCTCGTCGAGCTTGAAGGGCTTGATGATGGCTTCGATTTTCTTCACGGCAACTCTCCGGGGCGCGCGCGACGACTGCGGGCGGGTGTGCGCGCCGTCAAAAGCCTTCATAGGCGCGCGCGTGTCCCCGAAAGAGCCTGTTCAATAGGCTCAATGCCTAAAAAACAGGCAGATCTCCTTCTTTCCTCCCTCTCCTCTACAAGGCGAAGGGGGTGGATGGGTGGGGCAAGCCCGTGGATGACCGTCACATGGACATGTCCGACCCCGTTCATCGTCATGGCCGGTTTAATCCCGGCCATCCACGTCTTTCTTAATGAGGTGCTAAAAAAAAGACGTGGATGTCCGCGACAAGCGCGGGCATGACGCTGAGCGGGGTGCCATGGAACTTCTGACCACAGCGGAGATGGCCGAGGCCGACCGGCTGACGATGGCCGGCGGCACGCCCGGTTTTGCGCTGATGCAGAACGCGGGCCGTGCGGTGGCCGAGGCCGCCGCCGACCTTGCGGAGGAGGGCGCCGTCCTGGTCGTCGCCGGGCGCGGCAACAACGGCGGCGACGGGTTTGTCGCGGCCGGCGAGTTGGCCGCGACAGGCCGCGAGGTGAGGGTGGCGCTGGTCGGCGAGGTGGCCGATCTCAAGGGCGATGCGGCCCGCGCTGCGCAGGCATGGCGCGGCGAGGTGCTGCCGGGGGATGCCGCCACGGTGGCGCGGCTGGCAGCGGACGCGGCGCTGGTGATCGACGCGCTGTTCGGTGCCGGGCTTGATCGCGACATCACGGGCGAGGCGCGGGCGGTGATCGAGGCGATCAATGCGAGTGGCGTCCCGGTGCTGGCGGTCGATCTGCCGAGCGGCGTCAACGGCACGACCGGGGCGGTGATGGGGGTGGCGGTCGCGGCAACCGAGACCGTCACCTTCTTCCGCCGCAAGCCGGGGCACTGGCTTTTGCCGGGGCGGCTCCATTGCGGGCGGGTGAGGCTGTCGCAGATCGGCGTCGGCGAGGGCGTGCTGGCGGCGATCGGGCCGGCAACGTTCGAGAACGATCCCGACCTATGGGGAGGCGCTTTTCCGGTGCCGCAGGCCGGCGGCCACAAATACGGTCGCGGTCACGCCATCGTCGTCTCCGGCGGACTGGCCGCGACCGGGGCGGCGCGGCTCTCTGCGCGCGGCGCGCTGCGCGGCGGCGCCGGGCTGGTGACGGTGGCCTCGCCCCCCGATACGCTGGCCGTCAACGCGGCGGCGCTGACGGCGGTGATGGTGCGCGAGGTGGCGAACCCGGTTGCCTTCGCCACGCTGTTGTCCGACCCGCGCTTCAACGCCTGCGTGGTCGGGCCGGGGGCGGGGGTCGGCGCGCGGACGCGGGATTTTGCGCTGACGGCGTTGTCGGGGCGGCGTGGCGTGGTGCTCGACGCCGACGCGCTGACCTCGTTCACCGACGATCCGGCGGCTCTGTTCGCCGCCATCGCGGCCCATCACGGGAGCACCGTCCTGACCCCGCACGAAGGCGAATTTTCACGTTTATTCAAATCAGTATCGGATAAAGATCAACTTCATTCAAAACTTGAGAAGGCGCGCGCTGCGGCGCACGCGAGCGGTGCCGTGATGCTGCTGAAGGGGCCGGACACGGTGGTCGCCGCCCCTGACGGGCGCGCCGCGATTGCCGCCAACGCGCCGCCATGGCTTGCCACCGCCGGCTCCGGCGACGTGCTGGCCGGCATGGTCGCCGCGATGCTGGCGCAGGGGATGCCGGCGTTCGAGGCGGCGAACGCGGCGGTGTGGATGCACGGGGAAGCGGGTCACGAGGCCGGCCCCGGCCTGATCGCCGAGGACCTGCCCGAGGTGCTGCCGGCGGTGTTCCGCCGGCTCTACGACCGCTTCGGCATCGACTACTGAGATCACGCCACGACGAACCAGAAGATGCGGCGGGCGGCGTCCCAGGCCGGTGGCCCCGCCGCGATGGCAAAACGCCCGGCATGCGCGGCCAGGAAGGCGACCCGCTCGGTGACCCTGGGCGGCACGATGACCGTATCCAGCCAGAACGGCTTCCAGCCGTCGTCGAGCCGGTCGAGCAGCCGGACATGGTGGCCGGTGAGCTGCACCACGGCCGGCTGCGGGCCATCGTTCTTCAAGGCCAGCACGGCGACCTGACCGCGCTTGAGCGCGAACGCCGGGGCGTTGCCGGGCGGCTCGGCGCCGAGGTCGAGGGTGACGCGCGCGGCGCGGGCGAGGTCCAGCCGCGCCGGCAGGCCGTCCGCCGGCAGCGGCGCGGGCGGCGGCAGCGGCTCCGGGCGGACCGGGCCGCCCTGCGCTCCCGTGAGCCGGCCGATGGTGTGGAGAGCCGTGCCGTCGTGGAGCAGGATCGGCGTTTCCGCGCCGGACGCCGAGGCCACGTCAACCAGCGCATCGATACGGCCGCCGGGCGGCAGCACGAGCTGGCTGTTGCGGGCGACGAACGGCTCGGCGGGGCGCGAGTCGATGGCCCACACATACACCGTCTGGTCCGGGATTCTGACTGCGAAAACAGTTCGCTGAGACGCGTTGATGAAGCGGAGTCTCAGGCGCTCATGGGTCCGTGCGGTGAGTTCGGCAGCCGGCATTCGGTTGACTGAAAACACCGGCGCGGCGTCGCCCGGCGCCTGCCCCGGCAGCACCGCGCGGCCGTCGGCCATGATGCGCCACTCCTCGATCGCCAGCGTCGCCTCGCGGTCGTAGCCTTCCGCCGCCGGCTCCTCGACCACCACCGCCAGCGTCGCCGGCGGCAGGTCCGCGACCGGCTCCACGGTGCACGAGAGGGTGCCGGCGAAGGCGAGCGGCAGGGTGAAGGCGGCGCGGCCGCCGGGTGCAACCGGCGCCGTCGCCAGTGCGGCAAGGTCCGGCGCGCCGTCGAGGCCGCGCCAGCGCAGGCGGGCGGCGACCGGCAGGTCGTTGACAAAGGTGGCGTCGACTACCCCGCCGCGCGGCAGGCGAACGGGTGCGTCGCCGCCGGTCTCGATCACCGCGATCGGCGTGGCCGGCCCCTCGGCGCGCAGCTTTGTCGAACCCGGCCGCGCTCGCAGCGTCAGCGGGGTGGCGCCCGGCTGCGCGGCGGCGCGCGGCACGCCCGGCAGGGTCAGCACACCGGCGGCCGCGAGCAGCAGCGTGCGGCGGGTCAGCGGGCGGGCCGGAATCATGGCGGGCTTTCGGTGACAATCGGCGGCAGGTTCTCCGTGCCACCTCAGGTCTACAAACGATACGACTTGAGAAAGCGACCAAACGCCATCAAGGCTTGGTCCGGCTTCTGCGAGCCGGGAACGTGAAATAGTTCGAAAAAAGGGAGATAACGATCGAGGTAGGCTTTGATCTTCTGTTGATCATTCCACTTCGAAATTTCTTCGATTTCACCCTTGCAAATGAAGTTCATGGCGCGATGCACATGCTGATCATAGATTGGGTGGCGCCCCTTCGACCAGCAGTGCAGTAGAAAAATTCGCCAGATCGCAGACACGCCTTTGAAGTGCTCTAGGAAGCTCTGTGCCGGCGTATCGTCAGGAAGCGAGCGAAGCTCCGAAATGCGCTCGACCAGCTTGTCAACACTCTCCTCCTTTTTCCCAGACAGAGGCGTTTGGTTTTTCCAAATGAAGAGGTCTTTCAGGTTCTTCGGGCAGAGTGGATCAGCGATTTGACTATTATAGTATATTTTATCCCGCTCTTTGTCCTTGGAGCTCCAGTGGCCAGACCAGAACTCAACAAATTCGGTTGTCGGAACCCTTCGGCGAGCATAAATCGGCAGGTCCATGTCGTGCCTCGCTAATCGATAAGCCCCTCAAAAGTAGCGACTGGAGGTTCCCGCACAAGGTGGGGATGGTGCCCGGCGAGGGACTCGAACCCCCAAACCTCGCGGTGGCAGGACCTAAACCTGCTGCGTCTACCAATTCCGCCAGCCGGGCCAAAGGCGCACCCGGATACAGTATTGCGCTTCGGATGTCTCGACCTAATCCACTGTTTGTCGTAATGGCTCCTCCGGGTGATAAATCAGGTGCCGGATGGGTGACATTTCGCGCCTGTAGATGATACCTCCACTACCTCTCGTCGCCCCTAGGTCAACGATTTTTTCAAGTATTTGGGTCTTAGCAGGTTTGGGGCAAACGGATTTAGGTTCCGGTGACGAAAGTCGTGGGGGTTCGAGTCCCTTCGCCCGCACCACCTCGCGCCGCCGCGCGCGCGCCGTCGCGGGACCGGCCGTGACCGGACCATCGCGGCCCGCGCCGTCACGCCAGCGGGCGCAGCGCTGCCGCCTCCGACAATAGCCAGCGATGCAGCATGGCGATCTCCGGCACCTTGAGCCGCGCCTCGGGCACCAGCAGATAGTAGCTGCCCGCGCTCGGCAGCGTCGCCTCGATCGGGCGATGCAGCCGCGATGCCTCCTTGTAGAGCGCCAGAATGATCCGCGGGATGATGGCGATGCCCTGCCCATGCAGCGCCGCCTCGATTGACATGAAGAAATGTCCGAATTCGAGGGTTCGGTCGGCGCGGGGCAATTTTGTCACGCCGTGCCCGCGCAGCCAGTCGTTCCAGGCGAAGCGGCGCGTCGAGGTGTGGATCAGGGGATAGCGCAACAGGTCCTTCGCCTCGGTAATGCGGCGCCGCCCGAGCAGGGTCGGCGCGCACACCGGCACCAGCACGTCGGGGAATAGTTCGTCGGCGCGCACCCCGTCCCAGTTCTCCACCATCGTATGTTCGATGCGCGGCCGTTGCTCGGCCGTCGTCCGCGCGCCCGGCAACTGCCCGACGCGGATGGCGATGTCGATATGGCCGTCGGAGAGATCGACGGGATCGAGCGAGGCCACGATCCGCACGTCGATGTGGCGGTCGTGTTTGATGAACTCGTGCAGCCGCGGCATGATCCACCGCGAGGTCAGCGTCGGCAGCGCCGACAGCAGCAGCGTCTTGCGGCGCGGCGGCTCCTTGATCCGCACCACCGCCTGCTCGACGATGTCGAGCGCCTCGCGCACGGCCTGAAACAGCCGCTCGCCTTCCTTGGTGAGATGCACCTGCCGCGTCTTGCGCACGAACAGCGCTACGCCAAGATTGAGTTCCAGCGTCTTGATCTGACGGCTGACCGCGCCTTCCGTCAGTTGCAGTTCGTTGGCCGCGTCGCGAAACGACATGTGCCGCGCCGCCGCCTCGAAACCGCGCAGGCTGCCGAGCGGCGGCAAACGACGCTTGCCCTGATGCCTCTTCATTGGCCCGTCCGCGCCTGCGCTTTCAAGCGAGGCCGGAAGGGAGAGGCTTCGCCATACATGAGATTTCCTCAAGCATAGGGGAATTTATCTCGTTTGTCGAGGCGGCCGCCCGCGGCCTAGCGTGCCGGCGTGACGAGCGGAATCGAGTGAAGCAGGACATGATTGAGACAGTGAGCAGCGATCGTGCCCCGACGCGGGTCGCTATTGTCGGCCTCGGGCCGATCGGCCGCACGGTGGCGCAGGCGCTGGACGAGGGGATCGACGGACTGACGCTGAGCGCGGTCGCGGTCAGCAATCCCGACAAGCATCGCGACTTTCTGGCCGGGCTGAAGCGGCCGCCGGCCATTCGTGCCATCGACGAACTGGCGAATGTCGCCGACCTCGTCATCGAATGTGCGCCGAGCCATCTCGTTGAATCCATCGTCGGGCCGTTCGTCAGCCGCGGCAAGACCGCCATCGTGCTGAGCGCCGGCGCGCTGCTCCGCCACGACGATCTGATCGCGCTGGCGCGCAAGCATCGCGGCCAGATCGTGGTGCCGACCGGCGCGCTGATCGGCCTCGATGCGGTGACGGCGGCGGCCGAAGGCACGATCAAGTCGGTGCGCATGGTGTCGCGGAAGCCGGTGCGCGGCTTTGCCGGCGCCCCCTACATCGTCGAGAACGGCATCGAGATCGAGAATATCACGGCGCCGAAGAAAATCTTCGAAGGCAGCGCCCGCGAGGCCGCGAAGGGTTTTCCGGCCAACCTCAACGTCGCGGTCGCGCTGTCGCTGGCCGGCATCGGGCCGGACCGCACGGTGCTCGAGGTCTGGGCCGATCCTACAGCCACGCGCAACCAGCACCGCATCGAGGTCGATGCGGATTCGGCGAGCTTCTCGATGGCCATCGAGAACATCCCTTCCGACAACCCAAAAACCGGCCGCATCACCGCGCTGTCGGTGATCGCCTTCCTGCGCAAGCAGCGCGCGCCGCTGCGCGTCGGCACCTGACCACGAGGAACGATACGATGGATCTCGGCATCAAAGGCTCTACCGCACTGGTGCTCGGCGCCGGCGGCGGACTTGGCGGCGCCATCGCGCGCGCACTCGCCCGCGAGGGCGCGACGCTCGCCATCGCCGACGTCGATGGGGCGGCGCTGGAGGCGACGGCGGCGGCCATCGCCGCGGCCGGCGGCAGCGCGCAAGGCTTCGTCTGGGATATCGCCCACACCAGCGGCCCGCACAGCCGGCTGGAGGACATTCTCGCGGCCACCGGCGGCATCGACATTCTCGTCAACAACACCGGCGGCCCGCCGCCGTCGCCGGTCTCCGGCGTTGCGGTCGCCGACTGGTGCAAGCAGTTCGAGGCCATGGTGCTGTCGGTGATTGCCATCACCGACGCGGTGCTGCCCGGCATGCGCGAGCGCCGCTTCGGACGCATCATTACCAGCGCCTCGTCGGGCGTGATCGCGCCCATTCCCAACCTCGGGCTGTCGAACGCGCTGCGCTCGACGCTGGTCGGCTGGTCGAAGACGCTGGCGCGCGAAGTGGCGCGCGACAACATCACCTCGAACATCATCGTGCCGGGCCGGATCGCCACCGCGCGCATCAAGGCGCTCGATGCCGCCAAGGCCAAGCGGGAGAACCGCGCGATTGAGGACGTGCGGGCCGAGAGCCTCGCCGCGATCCCGATGGGCCGCTACGGCGATCCCGAGGAATATGCCGACGCGGTGGCGTTCCTCGCCAGCCGCCGCGCCTCCTACATCACCGGCTCCATCGTCCGCGTCGATGGCGGCTACATCGCCAACGTCTGAGGATGACATGACCCAGGACAGCAAAGACTCCATCCGCGCCCGCTACCGCGAGGTCGATACCTCCAACGTCGCCGACGTGCTCGACACGCTCGGCTACTTCGATCAGGGGCTGCATTCGGATTTCGCGCCTTACCCGGCCGACGGCGGCAAGCTGGCCGGCTTCGCCTACACCATTCGCGGCCAGATGACGCCGTACCCGCAAGGCGGCGACGCCGAGAAGATGCAGGCGTGCCAGGGCATCGGTGCCGGCGAGATCTCGGTGTGGTCCGGCGACGGCGAGGGCATCTGCTATTTCGGCGAGCTGATTGCCCTCGGCATGCAGGAGCGCGGCTCGGTCGGCGCGCTGGTCGATGGCGGCATTCGCGACGTGCGCTGGATCAGAGAATGCGGCTACCCGGTCTACGCCCGCTATCGCACGCCGGTGCAGTCGATCGGCCGCTGGAAGGTCAACGCGCACCAGGTGCCGGTCAAGCTGCGCGGCGCCACCAGCCGCTTCGTCGAGGTCGCGCCCGGCGATTTCATCCTCGGCGACGAGGATGGCGTGATCGTCATCCCCGCGGCGCTGGTGGAGAAGGTGCTGGTGGAAGCGGAGAAGCTGACCCGCACCGAAGTCAGCATCCGGAAGGAATTGTCGCAAGGGTTGTCGCTTGCCGACGCCCTGAAGAAGTTCGGACACGTCTAAGCCAAACTGGGAAGAAAACAGCTAACCCCTAAGGAGACGCCATGACGTTTGCATTTCGAGATTTCCGTTCGGTGGGATGGTCCGCCGCAGCCGCTGTGCTGGTGGCCGGCACGATGTTCGGTACGGCACCAGCACAGGCTCAGGCCAAGGACGTCATCAAGTTCGGCGCGCCGCTGCCGTTGACCGGCGCGCTGTCGCCCGAAGCCCTGAAGGCGAAGCAGGGCTTTGAGATCTGGATGGAGATGGTCAACAAGGCCGGCGGCATCAAGGTCGGCGACCGCAAGATGAAGGTCGAGATCGCCTTTGTCGATTACCAGTCGAACACGCCGAAGGCGGTGCAGGCGGCCGAGGGCCTGATCACGCAGGAGAAGGTCGACTTCCTGTTCTCGCCGCACGGGTCGGGCGCGGCCAAGGCTGCCAGCAACGTGTCCGAGAAGTACAAGGTGCCGACGGTCGCGGCGACCGCCTCGTCGACCCAGGTGTTCGACCAGAAGCCGCGCTACCTGTTCGGCACCTACACGCCGAACGAGACGCTGCTCGCGCCGCTGTTCCCGATCGCCAAGCGCGACCTGCCGAGCCTGAAGAAGGTTGCGATCTACACCCGCAACGACCTGTTCCCGCTGGCGCTGTCGCAAGCTGTCGAGCGGACCGCCAAGAAGAACGGCCTTGATATCGTCTTCAACGAAAAATACGCGATCACCGCACTCGATCATTCCTCGGCGCTGTCGCAGCTCAAGGCGGCCGCCCCCGACTGGATTTTCGTGTTCGGCTACACCAACGACAACCTGATGATCCGCAAGCAGATGATCGATCAGCGCCTGGAGGCGCCGCTGATCACCATGCTGACCGGGCCGTCCTATCCGGAGTTCGTCGAGGCAGCGGGCGTTGCCGGCTCCGAGAACATCACCGGCGCGTCGTGGTGGGATGCCGCCGTGCGCTACACGTCGGAAGACGTGTTCGGCTCCACCGAAGGCTACATCAAGGCGTTCAAGGACAAGTTCGGCATCGTTCCCGATTACGGCCATGCCTCCTACACCGTTGCCGCGGTGGCGCTGCAACTCGCCATCGAAAAGGCCGGCACGACGGACCGCGAGAAAGTACGCGATGCGCTGGCAAGCCTCGACGCCAAGACCTTCTTCGGCCCGATCAAGTTCAACGAGATCGGCCAGGCCAACTCCTACGATCCGCCGATCTTCCAGCTTCGCGACGGCAAGACCGTGGTGCTCTACCCGGAAGCAACCAAGCAGGGCGATCTGCGCCTCGGCGTGAAGTAAGCCTCATCCAAGCACGACTCCCCGGAGGCGAGAGCCTTCCGGGGATCGTTGGGAGACTTTGATGATCTTCGTCCAGATCCTGGTGAACGGTCTCGTCCTCGGGTCGCTGTATGCGTGTATCGCAGCTGGCTTCTCGCTCGTCTGGGGCGTGTTGAACGTCATCAACCTGATGCACGGTTCGTTCATCGTGCTCGGGGCCTATCTCGCGCTTGGCCTGTACCTGTCGATCGGGCTGGCGCCATGGTGGTCGCTGGCGGTGGCCGCGGTGCTGTTCTTCGGCATCGGCTACCTGATCCAGCGCTTCCTGATCAATCGCGTGATCGCGGCACCCGTGCTGCTTAGCCTGACGCTGACGTTCGGCCTCGATCTGATCATCCAGAACGCGATGCTGTATTTCTTCAAGGCCGATTATCGGTCCCTGAAGCTCGATCCGGCACTCGGCTCGCTGGCGTTCGGTTCGGTAGTGGTGCCGGTCGATCGGCTGATTGCGATGATCTTCGCGCTTCTGCTGACGCTGGCGCTCTACATCGTGCTGCGAAAGTCGCGCGTCGGCCGCGCCATCGTCGCGGTGCGCGTCGATCAGGGCGCGGCACGGCTGCTCGGCGTCAACATCCCGTCGATCTACGCCATCGCCTTCGGTATCGGCACCGCGATGGCGGCGTCGGCGGGTACATTGCTGGCGCTGACGTTCCCGATCGCGCCCGTCGCCTCTTATGCCTTCCTCGGCAAGGCGTTCGTGGTCTGCGTGCTTGGCGGCCTCGGCAGCGTGCCCGGCGCGGTGCTCGGCGGGTTGCTGCTGGGCCTGGTCGAGACATTCGGCGCCTATGCGCTCGGTCCCGAATTCGCGGTCATGCTGTCGTTCGGCCTGCTGATCCTGTTTCTCGTGGTGCGTCCGCAGGGCATCCTCGGTCGTTGGGGCTTCGAATGAGCAAGTACATCATCCTCGGTGTCGTTCTTGTCGGGTTGGCGGCGGCGCCGCTCACCGGCGACACCTATCTGATGCGCATGGCGACGCTCGCCTGCATGTATGCGGTGATGGCCGCCTCATGGAACCTGATCGGCGGCCTGACCGGCTACCCGTCGTTCGGCACCGCCGCCTTCTTCGGGCTTGGCGCCTATACTTCAGGAATCCTCGCCACGCTCGACGTGGCGCTGCCGATCTCGATCGCGGTGGCCGGCGTCGTCGCCTTCGTGGTCGCGGCGATCATCGGCTTCATTCTGCTGCGGCTGAAGGGCCATTACTTTGCGATCGCGACGCTTGCCTGCGTCGAACTCCTGCGCGAAATCGCCAACTCCGCCACTGATCTAACCGGCGGCGGCATGGGGCTGAACATTCCGCGCAATGCCGACCTCGGTATTTTCGCGGAGGCGAGCCTGTTCTTCTTCGCGATGTGGGGACTGCTGGCGTTGACCGCGCTGGTCTGCCTGATGGTCGAACGCTCCAAGATCGGCTTCGCTCTTGCCTGCATCCGGCAGGCCGAGGGCGCGGCGGAAATGATCGGTGTCAATTCGACGCTGTACAAGACGCTGGCCTTCGCGCTGTCCGGCGTGTTCGTGGCGATGGCCGGCGGCGTCTATGCCAGCTGGGTTCACTACATCGAGCCGGGCGACGTGTTCGATATCCTGCTGACCATCAAGCCTGTGGTGATGGCGTTGATCGGCGGCGTCGGTTCGACGGTCGGTGCGATCGTCGGCGCCATCGTCTACATCGCCGCCGAAGAGGTGATCTGGCGCAACTATCTCGACTTCTCCAGCGGCATCATCGGACTGACGGTCGTCGGGCTGGTGCTGTTCCTGCCGCACGGACTGGGATCGCTGCATCTGCGGCTGCGCGGCAAGGCGGTGACGCCATGAGCATGCTGGAATTGCACGGCGTCAGCCGCAGCTTCGGCGGCCTGGCCGCGGTGGACAACGTCACCACCACGTTCGAACCCGGACGCATCGTCGGTCTGATCGGCCCCAACGGCGCCGGTAAGACCACGCTGGTCAACCTGATCACCGGGGTGATCCCGCTGTCCTCCGGCGAGGTCCGTTTCAACGGCCAGAGCCTCAAGCGGATCAAGCCGTATCACGCGGCGCATCTCGGCATGGCGCGCACCTTCCAGATCGTGCAGCCGTTCAATCAGATGGATGTCGTCGATAACGTTGCGGCGGCACTCCTGTTCTCGCAGGGCGGCCACTCGCCGGCGTCCGCCCGCGCCGCCGCGCTGCCGATCATCGAGCGCGTCGGCCTGACGCCCTCGGCGCACAAGTCGGCAGCGGCGCTGACGCTGGCGATGCGCAAGCGGCTTGAACTGGCCAAGGCGATCGCGATCCGACCCAAGATCGTGTTCCTCGACGAGGTCAATGCCGGCCTCAACAGCGCCGAGATCGACCAGGCCTCGCGCCTGATCCGCGAACTCGCTGACGAGGGCATCACCATCGTGCTGATCGAGCACCTGATGAAGGTGGTGATGTCGATCTGCTCGCGCGTCATCGTGTTGCAGCAGGGCCGGTTGATCGCTGACGGCTCGCCACAGGACATCGCCCGCGACCCGGCGGTGATCGAGGCCTATCTCGGCAAAAAATATCTCGACAAGAGGCAGGGCCAATGACCAGCAACAGCCTCGCGATCTCCAGCCTCACCGCCGGCTACGGCGATGTCACGGTGCTGTGGGACATCGATCTCGCCGTGCCGGCGTCCGGCATCACCGCGCTGATCGGATCGAACGGCGCCGGCAAGACCACCCTGATGCGCGTCATCAGCGGCGTCGTGACCGCCCGCAGCGGCGCGATGACGTGGCAAGGCCGCTCGATCTTCAATCAGGATTCCGGCGCGGTGCTGCGTGCCGGCATTGCCCACGTCCCCGAAGGCCGCCGGCTGTTCGGCCCGATGACGGTGGAGGAGAACCTGTTGATGGGCGGCTATGCACGCGATTGCAGCAACGCCGATCTGCACCGCGACCTCGAATGGGTCTACGAGGTGTTTCCGAAGCTGCGCGAGCGCCGCACGCAGGCCGCCGGCACGATGTCCGGCGGCGAGCAGCAGATGTGCGCCATCGGCCGCGGGCTGATGAGCAAGCCGAAACTGCTGATGATCGACGAACTGTCGCTCGGTCTGTCGCCGGTGATGGTCGATCAGCTTGTCGCCGACCTCAAGGCGTTGAGCGGCGAGGGGCTGGCGATCTTTCTGGTCGAGCAGGATGTCGCCACCGCGCTCGAACTGGCAGAGACCGCGTTCGTGATGGATCGCGGCCGCATCGTGCGCCACGGGTCCGCTGCGGAGCTTGCCGCGGATCCGGCGGTGCAGGAGGCCTATATCGGCAGCATGGGGTGAGAGAGGTCGAACGCATGACACCGGCTTCCAGCCTGGTCTGCCGGCCGCTCGCGACGATTGTCCGCGATCTGCGCGAGGGCGTCGTCACCAGCGAGCAGCTCGCCGAAGAGGCGCTGCAGCGGATCGCCGATCCGCAGGGCGAGGGGTCACGCGCGTTTCTGACTGTCTATCCCGAGGGCGCGAGGGCGATGGCGCGGGCGGTCGATGCCATGCGCAAGGACGGCATGACCATCTCGCCCTTGGCCGGCATTCCGATCTCGATCAAGGAAGCCTTCGAGGTCGCCGGCTCGTCGATGCATTTCGGCTCGAAAGTCTATGCCGGTGGCCCGAAGGCAACGCGCGACGCGGCGGTGATCCGCCGTATCCGCGCGGCCGGCATGGTGATGGTCGGCCGCACCAACCTGCCCGAATTTGCGTTCTCGACGGCGGGGCTCAACCCGCACTACGGCACGCCGCTCAACCCGTATGACCGTGCGACCGGACGGACGCCTGGCGGCTCGTCGTCGGGGGCAGTCGTGAGCGTGACCGATGGCATGGCGTCGGTGGCGCTGGCCTCCGATACCGGCGGCTCGATCCGGGTGCCGGCGGCGCTGTGCGGCGTCACCGGCTTCAAGCCGACCGCGCGGCGCGTGCCGTTGCAGGGCGCCGGCTCGCTGGCGAAATTGCTCGACAGTGCCGGTCCGATCGGCCACACGGTGACCTGCTGCGCGATGCTTGACGCGGTACTGCGCGATGAGGATTGCGCCTGGGATGGTGCGGATGCGCCGCCCGTATCGCGGCTGCGCTTCGGGGTGCTGCGCAACTACGTCACCGACGACATGGACGACGACGTCGCCGCCGCCTACGAGCGCGCGCTGGCGGACCTGCACGAGGCCGGCGCGATGCTGGTCGATGTCACCTTTCCCGAAGTTGCCAAGGTCGCCCATGCCAACGCCAAGGGCGGCATGCAGGCGGCGGAATCCTATGCACGGCACCAGCACCTGTTGCCGCACCGCGCCGCCGAGTTCGATCCGCGCATTCTGTCGCGGGTGATGCGCGGGCAGGCGATGACGGCAGTGGACTATCTCGATACGCTGCGCGAGCGCGCCGAGGTGGTCGAGGCGTTCACGCGTCTTGCGCGGGACTTCGACGCGTTATTGCTGCCGACCGCGCCGATTGTCGCCCCGCCGCTGGCGGCATTCGAGGGCGACGACGCGTTTTTCCACGCCACCCAGATGAAGCTGCTCAAAAGCGCCGGCCTGATCAACTTCGTGGATGGCTGCGCCGTCACCCTGCCGATCCAGGCGCCCGGTGCTGCCCCGGTCGGGCTGTCGCTGGCGGCGGCGGGTGGCTGCGACGAAGCGCTGCTGCGCACGGCATTCGCGGTCGAGGCGCTGCTGCGGCCAGAGGGGCAGGCGGCCTGAGCGCGACGGGTGTTCCCGTTTCGCCCCCGGTCGTCACCGCGCCGATTTGCCGGTTGGAAATGCCGGCAAAACCGTATAGATGGCAGGGTTATCCGACGCCCCTGTCGACCGGGTGCCGATTTCGGCGGCTGCGGACCCGCATCCCGGAACCGGCGCGTGGCGGTCTGGTCCGGCGCCGGCCGGACGGGGCGGGTTGCCGGCTCGGTCACGCGGCGACTTATTCTTGAATAGTCATCGCGGTCATGCGATCAGCGGCGGCTCGCAGCGGGCCGGGATCGGTGGCCGCGCGGTTATCTGCCCATCATGATCGGGCGTCTGGCGCGCAAAGCGCGCGTTCTGAGCGTTCGGAAAGACCAACATCGCCCGCCGCGCGGCGGGACAAGCGGAAGAAGATCGACGCCATGCAGGTGAAGGAAACCGTCGCCGACGGACTGAAGCACGAATTCGAGATCAGCGTTCCGGCCGCGGACATCGACGCCAAGGTCGATGAAAAGCTCATCGACCTCAAGGACAAGGTGCGGCTCAACGGCTTCCGCCCCGGCAAGGTGCCGGTGGCGCATCTGAAGAAGCTGTACGGCCGCTCGGTCAAGGCGGAGACCATCGAGCAGTTGATCCGCGACACCAATTCGCGCGTCTTCACCGAGCGCGGCTTTCGCCTCGCCACCGAGCCGAAGGTGACGATGCCGGAGGAGAAGGAGGCGGTCGAGGCGCTGCTCGAGGGCAAGAGCGACCTGACCTACACCGTCGCGGTCGAAGTGGTGCCGCCGATTGCGCTCGCCGACTTCAAGAGCTTTGAGGTCGAGCGGCCCGTCGCCGAAGTCGCCGAATCCGATGTGGACGAGGCCATCAAGCGCATCGCCGATCAGAACCGGCCCTACGCAGCCAAGGCCGAGGGCACCAAGGCCGAGAGCGGCGACCGCGTCACCATCTCGTTCAAGGGCACCATCGACGGCACGCCGTTCGAGGGCGGCAGCGGCGAGGGGATCACTGTCGAGATCGGCTCCAACACCTTTATTCCGGGCTTCGAGGAGCAGTTGATCGGCATCGGCGTCGGCGAGACGCGGACGCTGAAGGTGTCGTTCCCGCCCAACTATGGCAACGCCGAACTGGCCGGCAAGCCGGCCGAGTTCGAGACCACCGCGACCCTGATCGAGGCGCCGGGCGAGACCGTCATCGACGACGAGTTCGCCAAGACGCTCGGCCTGGAATCGCTCGACAAGCTCAAGGACGCCGTGCGCGAGCGCATGAAGGCCGAATACGCCGCGCTGTCGCGCCAGCGCGTCAAGCGCAAGCTGCTCGACCGCCTCGACGAGGCGCACCGTTTTGATCCGCCGCCGTCGCTGGTCGAGGACGAGTTCAAGCTGATGTGGGATTCCATCAAGGCCGAGATGGAGTCCACCGGTAAGACCTTTGCCGACGAGGACACCACCGAGGACAAGGCGATGGAAGACTATCGCCGGATCGCCGACCGTCGCGTCCGGCTCGGCCTCGTGCTGTCTGAGATCGGCGAGAAGAATGCCATCACCGTGACCGACGACGAGGTCAGCCGCGCCGTGGTCGAGCGCGCGCGCCAGATGCCGGGCCGCGAAAAGGAGGTCTGGGACTTCTACCGCAGCAACCCGCAGGCGCTGGCGCAGCTCCGCGCGCCGATCTACGAGGACAAGGTGGTCGATTTCCTCCTTGAACTGGCCAAGGTGACCGACAAGCCGGTCGGCCGCGACGAGCTGTTCAAGGACGACGAGGAAGACGCCCCGGCGGCGTGAGGCGCGTTAAGCATATCGCCTGGACGTGCCGCGCCTGCGGCGTTTCCGGCTTGGCGGCGTGGGCGCGAATCGGCTTGAGTAGTCGCCGTCGCGACAGGTCTTGCCTCCGCGCGGCGGCGGCCTATCTGTAGCGGCGACAGGACGACTGCCCGCCCCGCGATAACTTTCAGGTGATCCATGCGCGATCCGATCGAGACCTACATGAACCTTGTGCCGATGGTGGTCGAGCAGACCAACCGCGGCGAGCGGGCCTACGACATCTTCTCGCGCCTCCTCAAGGAGCGCATCATCTTCGTCACCGGCCCGGTCGAGGATGGCATGTCCACGCTGACCGTCGCGCAGCTTCTGTTTCTCGAAGCCGAGAATCCGAAGAAGGAGATCTCGATGTACATCAACTCGCCAGGCGGGGTGGTGACGTCGGGGCTGGCGATCTACGACACCATGCAGTTCATCCGCCCGCCGGTTTCGACGCTGTGCACCGGGCAGGCGGCCTCGATGGGCTCGCTGCTGCTCGCCGCCGGCGAGAAGGACATGCGCTTTGCGCTGCCGAACGCCCGCATCATGGTGCATCAGCCGTCCGGCGGCTTTCAGGGCCAGGCCACCGACATCATGCTGCATGCCCAGGAAATCCTGAACCTGAAGAAGCGGCTCAACGAGATCTACGTCAAGCACACCGGGCAGGAGTACAAGGCGATCGAGGACGCGCTGGAGCGCGACAAGTTCCTCACCTCGGAGATGGCAAGGGAGTTCGGCCTGATCGACAAGGTGCTCGACCGCCGCCCCGAGGACGTCCAGCCGAAAGCGCCCTGAGCGGTTCGGCCGCCTGCGTTGGCTCGCATTCGTTCCCCGGCTGTTCCGCGATGCGGGTTCCCGTGCGGGGAGAAAACCCGGTTGGAAAAGCTCGCCCCGGGGCACCAAATCACGCTATGGTCTCACCGGTCGGTCGCGTCGTCAGGCAGGACGGACCGGTTTTTGCGAAGAATGCGCGATAAAGCTGAAACGGAACTGAAACCTGGAGCCGTGCGCGCGGTCTGATCGGAGAGAGCGGTCTGATCGGACTAAAGAAAGGCTCTAGGTTCAAGATGGGGCTGTTCTCCGGTTAGTGAATTCTTGATAGTCGGATGACAGCATGGTTCGCAAGGCTTGCGAACCGGTCCAAAGGCGTGGGGGTTTGTGAACGGGTCGCGGGCTGTCCGTGACCTCTGGAGAAGGAGAAGGTCGCTTCTGGCACGGCTGTTGCATCGCGGTGCAGGACGAACGGAGCGATCGAGGCGGACGGAGACTGGAATGAGCAAGGTCGGAAGCAGCGACTCCAAGAACACCCTGTATTGCTCGTTCTGCGGAAAGAGCCAGCACGAAGTCCGCAAGCTGATCGCCGGACCGACGGTGTTCATCTGCGACGAATGCGTCGAACTGTGCATGGACATCATCCGCGAGGAGAACAAGTCCTCGCTCGTGAAGTCGCGCGACGGCATTCCGACCCCGAAGGAAATCTGCAAGGTGCTCGACGACTACGTCATCGGGCAGGCGCACGCCAAGAAGGTGCTCTCGGTCGCGGTGCATAACCACTACAAGCGGCTCAACCATCAGACCAAGCACAACGACGTCGAACTGGCGAAGTCGAACATCCTGCTGATCGGCCCGACCGGTTCCGGCAAGACGCTGCTGGCGCAGACGCTGGCGCGCATTCTCGACGTGCCGTTCACGATGGCGGATGCGACGACGCTGACGGAAGCCGGCTACGTCGGCGAGGACGTCGAGAACATCATCCTCAAGCTGTTGCAGGCCGCCGACTACAATGTCGAGCGGGCGCAGCGCGGCATCGTCTATATCGACGAGATCGACAAGATTTCGCGCAAGTCCGACAACCCCTCGATCACCCGCGACGTGTCGGGTGAGGGCGTGCAGCAGGCGCTCTTGAAGATCATGGAAGGCACCGTCGCCTCCGTGCCGCCGCAGGGCGGGCGCAAGCATCCGCAGCAGGAGTTCCTGCAGGTCGATACCACCAACATCCTGTTCATCTGCGGCGGCGCCTTTGCCGGCCTCGAGAAGATCATCTCGGCGCGCGGCCGCACCACCTCGATCGGCTTCGGCGCCCAGGTGATGGCGCCGGAGGATCGCCGCACCGGCGAAATCTTCCGCGAGGTCGAGCCGGAGGACCTGCTCAAGTACGGGCTGATCCCCGAGTTCGTCGGCCGCCTGCCGGTGGTGGCGACGCTGGAAGACCTCGACGAGGCCTCGCTCAAGAAGATCCTGACCGACCCGAAGAACGCGCTGGTCAAGCAGTACCAGCGGCTGTTCGAGATGGAGAACATCGAGCTGACCTTCGCCGACGAGGCGCTGGGCGCGGTGGCGCGCAAGGCGATCGAGCGCAAGACCGGCGCGCGCGGCCTGCGCTCCATCCTCGAAAGCATTTTGCTGGAGACGATGTTCGACCTGCCGGGGCTCGAGGGCGTCGAGGAGGTGGTGATCTCGCGCGAGGTGGTCGAGGGAACCGCGCGGCCGCTGTACATCTACGCCGACCGGTCTGATCGTACCGCCGAGAGCCCCGCCAGCGCGTGAGGCAGGCCGTGTCGCCGGCGCAGCCGGCCGTTGTTGCCGGGCCATGACCCGGCAATCCCTCTTACTGAGCGGATGGACCCGCGGGTCAGGCCCGCGGGACGTCGAGGACGACCGCGAGTGACGTCTAAGACAGGAAGGCACCGCTGGGATTCGCCTGATTCGCGCGAGACTTATTGTTGTTGACCGGCATTTTTGGCTCACTTGACACCTTGTCGGCGCATCGCCACCTAATGACGGCAGTGACCGGCGGTTGAAGGATTCGAGACAGCCGGTCGCCCGGTCGGGCGAAAGCACCTTTCGCGGTCGTGAACCGCGGACGTTTTCCGTCTTCCGGACCTTCGACCCTGACGGGTCTTTTCGGCACCTTGTGGCGGCGGCGCTGACGGCGGGCTGCGTGCAAGGGGGCACAGTATAAGGAACAGGCGATGACAGCCTCCAAGCCTCGGCCCTCGATCGTCCCCGGCGAAAGCCATGTCTATCCGGTGTTGCCGCTGCGCGACATCGTCGTCTTCCCGCACATGATCGTGCCGCTGTTCGTCGGCCGCGAAAAATCCATTCGCGCGCTCGAAGAGGTGATGAAGACCGACGCGCTGATCATGCTGGCAACGCAGAAGAATGCGTCCGACGACGATCCGAGCCCGGATACCATTTACGAGATCGGCACGCTTGCCAGCGTATTGCAGTTGCTCAAGCTGCCCGACGGCACCGTCAAGGTGCTGGTCGAGGGCTTGTCGCGCGCGCGCGTCGAAAGCTACACCGACCGCTCCGAATTCTACGAGGCGTCTGCCGTGGCGCTGGCCGACACCGACGTCGGCACGGTCGAGGCGGAAGCGCTGGCGCGCTCGGTGGTGTCCGACTTCGAGAGCTATGTAAAGCTCAACAAGAAGATTTCCGCCGAGGTGGTCGGCGTCGTGCAGCAGATCACCGATCTCGCCAAGCTCGGCGACACCATCGCCTCGCATCTCGCGGTCAAGATCGCCGACCGGCAGGACATCCTCGAAACGCTGTCCGTGTCCAAGCGCCTGGAGAAGGTGCTCGGCCTGATGGAGAGCGAGATTTCCGTGCTGCAGGTCGAGAAGCGCATCCGCTCGCGCGTCAAGCGCCAGATGGAGAAGACGCAGCGCGAGTACTATCTCAACGAGCAGATGAAGGCGATCCAGAAGGAACTGGGCGACGAGGAGGGCCGCGACGAACTGGCCGACCTCGAGGAGAAGATCGCCAAGACCAAGCTCTCCAAGGAAGCCCGCGAGAAGGCGCAGCACGAGCTGAAGAAGCTGCGCCAGATGTCGCCGATGTCGGCGGAAGCCACCGTCGTGCGCAACTATCTCGACTGGCTGTTGTCGATCCCGTGGGCGAAGAAGTCCAAGGTCAAGAAGGATCTTCCCGCCGCGCAGGCGGTGCTCGATGCCGACCACTACGGGCTTGAGAAGGTCAAGAATCGCATCGTCGAGTACCTTGCGGTGCAGTCGCGCGCCAACAAGCTGACCGGCCCGATCCTGTGCCTGGTCGGCCCTCCGGGCGTCGGCAAGACCTCGCTCGGCAAGTCGATCGCCAAGGCCACGGGGCGCGAGTTCGTGCGCGTGTCGCTCGGCGGCGTGCGCGACGAGGCCGAGATTCGCGGCCATCGGCGCACCTATATCGGCTCGATGCCCGGCAAGATCATCCAGTCGATGCGCAAGGCCAAGACCTCGAACCCGCTGTTCCTGCTCGACGAGATCGACAAGATGGGCGCCGACTTCCGCGGCGATCCGTCCTCGGCGCTCCTCGAGGTGCTCGACCCCGAGCAGAACGCGACGTTCA
>Ga0182792_1000021_pt1 | contig 146575 bp, 139 predicted proteins | sample Passage237B_FD_130497 | JGI IMG/M metagenome (GOLD analysis project Ga0182792, IMG submission 130497) | Cellulose adapted compost microbial communities from Newby Island Compost Facility, Milpitas, CA, USA - Passage2 37B (version 2) (version 2) ...
GCCGGCTGTTCGCGGCGCTCGTGCGCCCGCGGCTCCCCCCGCCCCCCCGGCTCGAGGACCCGCGCCCCCCCCGGGGGCCGGCCGCCGCCGCGCGCGCCATCCACGCGCCCCGGGGGCGCCCCCCGCCGCCCCGGAGGGGGGTGAAGACGCCCCGGCGGGTCGGCGGGACCCGGGGGGGGGGGGGGCCCGGGGGCCGGGGGGGGGGGGGGAGCCGCGGGCGCACGAGCGCCGCGAACAGCCGGCCCTGCCACGTGGCGGAGACCCCGGCCGCGGCGCCGAGCGCGAAGCCCGCGGCGACGACGGCGAGCAGGACGGTCGCGGCGGTCGAGCCGCCGAGCAGCAGGACGACGACGAGCAGGACCGCCGTGAGCGCGGCGCCGAACCGCGGCCCGCGCGGGTCGATGCCCGCCGGGCCCGGGGCGCCGGAAGGCGTGGCGGGCGAGGGCGTGGCGGTCGCGGGCGTCGAGGGCGTGGTGTCGGGGGAGGACGTCATGTCGGGCTCCAGGGAGAGGGGGTCCGACGACGCGCGTCGCCGGACGGGGGCGACGGGCGTGGGTGCCCGCGGGGGTGCGGGCAGGTCAGCGCGCCGGCGCCACGTCCGGACAGGACGCGAGCGCCGCGAGCGCCTGGTGGCGGTCGGTCGCGCCGGAGATCCGGCCCACGACCGTGCCGTCGTGCGCGAGCACGACCGTGGTGGGGGTGCGCAGCACGGACAGGCGGCGCACGAGGTCGAGGTGCGCGGCCGCGTCGAGCTCGACGTGCACGACGCCGGGCTGCTCGGCGGCGACCGCGGACAGCACGCGGTGCGTGGCGCGGCACGCCGAGCACACCTCGCTGGACAGCTGCAGGAACGTGGCGCGCTCCCCGAGCGGGACCGTCACGTCCTGCGCCGTGAGCACCACCGGGCGCTCGTCGGAGGCGGGGGCACGCTCGTCGGACGCCGCGGAGGACACGTCGGAGGACACCCCGGTGGACGCCGCGGGACGGAACCGTCCGCTGCGCGACCGCCACACCAGACCCAGCACGGAGGCGAGCGCGAGGACCACCGCGACGAGCGCGACTTCCCGCATGGTGCCTCCCGTGGTCGAGCGGCCACGATAACCCGACCGGACCGGTCCGGGTACTCCCCCGGACGGGTCCGGCAGCAGCGGCACCCGTCCGGGTGATGATGCCCCCACCAGCACGAATCCCCCTCCAGGACGACTCCCCACGAACCGTGCGGAACCTAGGGTCGCTCGCATGACGGACGCACCCCCACCCCCCGAGGGCTCCCCCGGCCCTCCCGCCGTGGCCACCGCCACGGCCGAGACCCCGGCACCCGGGGTCGTCGTGCGCGACCTGCACCGGGCGTTCGGCTCCGTGCAGGCGCTGGACGGCATGACCCTCACCGCCCGCGCCGGCGCGGTCACCGCGCTCGTCGGCCCCAACGGGTCCGGCAAGACGACGCTGCTCCTCGTGCTCGCGGGGCTGCTCGTGCCCGACGCGGGCGAGGTCCGCATCGCCGGCGTCGACCCGGTCACCGACGGGCCCGCCGCCCGCGCGCGCACCGGCTGGATGCCCGACGCGTTCGGCACGTGGGACTCGCTCACCGCGCGCGAGGTGCTGCTGACGTTCGCCGCCGCCTACCGGCTCGACCGCGCCACCGCGCGCCGCCGCGCCGACGAGCTGCTCGCGACCGTCCACCTCACCGAGTACGCCGACCGCCCCGCGTCCGTGCTGTCGCGCGGGCAGAAGCAGCGCCTCGGCCTCGCACGCGCGCTCGTGCACGACCCGCAGGTGCTGCTGCTCGACGAGCCCGCGTCCGGGCTGGACCCGCGCTCGCGCGTCGACCTGCGCGTCCTGCTGCGGCGCCTCGCCGACGAGGGCCGCACCGTCGTCGTGTCGAGCCACATCCTGTCCGAGCTCGAGGAGATGTCCGACGACGTCGTGTTCGTCTCGCGCGGCCGCACGGTCGCCGCACCCGAGCTCGGCACCGCCGCGGCCCGCACCGCGAGCAGCACGTGGCACGTGCGCGCGCTGTCGTACGCCGCGCTCGTCGGCTGGCTCACCTCCGTCGGCGCCACCTGGCAGCCCGACGACGAGCAGGACCCGCACTCCCCGCCCCGCGAGGAGCCCGGCGGCGTGCTGCTCACGATCGACGGCGACGAGGGCGCCGCACGGCTCGTGCGCGACGCGGTCGCCGCCGACGTCCCGCTCGTGTCGCTCGCGCCCGCGGCCGGCGCGCTGGAACGGGCCTACCTGGCACTCGAGGAGGAGCGGCGATGACGCAGACGATCGAGGTCCCCGCGGCCACGCCCGCCGGGACGCCACGCGTCCGCGGCCGGTGGGCCGTCTCCTGGCACGGCGTGCGGACCGTCGCCGCGCTCGAGCTGCGCCAGCGGGTGCGGTCCACCCGGTGGCTCGTCGCGCTCGGCGTCTGGACCGTCGTGGTCGGCGCGCTCACGCTCCTGCTGCTCGGCGCGCTGGACGTGCTGTTCGGCGTCGCCGAGGACGACTCCACCAGCAGCGGCCCCGCGCTGTTCGCGGCCGTCACGTTCCTCGTCCTCGGGCTCGGGCTGCTCGTCACCCCGACCCTGTCGTCGACGTCCGTCAACGGCGACCGCTCCGCCGGGACGCTCGCGACGCTCCAGGTGACCCTGCTGACGCCCGCGGAGATCGCGCTCGGCAAGCTGCTCGCCGCGTGGGTCGCCGCGTGCGCGTTCCTGGTGCTGAGCATCCCGTTCCTGGCGCTCGCCACCGCGGCCGGCCCCACGTCGTGGTGGTCGCTCGTGCGGGTCGTCGCGCTCATCGCGCTCCTGCTCGTCGCCGTCTGCGGCGTCGGGCTCGGGATGTCGGCGCTCGTGTCCCGCAGCGCGGGCTCCACGGTGCTGACGTTCATCGTCGTCACCGCCGTCACGTTCATCGTGCCGCTGCTGTTCCCACTCACCCTCGCCACGGTCACCACCGAGGAGGACGTCCAGGTCTACTCGATGCCCCGGATGTGGACCGGCACCTCCGAGATGGAGTGCGAGTGGCGCGAGGAGGAGCGGGAGATCGCGCACACCGAGCGCACCTGGTGGCTGCTCGCCGTCAACCCGTTCGTCACCGTCGCCGACGGCGCCGCGATGGGCTCCGGCACCGGCGAGGACGTCCTCGGGGGCATCCGCGACGGCGTGCGCCAGCTGCGCGCCGGCCCCGGCGGCAAGGTCGACGAGTGCTGGATGGACGAGAGCGGGTTCGAGCCCGACCGCAGCCCGTCGCCCGTGTGGCCGTGGGGTCTGGGGGTCAACCTCGCGCTCGGGGCCGCCGGGTTCGTCGTCGCCGTCCACCGGCTCACGATCCCGACCCGCACGCTGCCGCGCGGGACCCGCGTGGCCTGACCCGCCCCGCCCCGCACCCCGACCGCCGGGGGCCGCGCACCGCGTCGGCCCCCGGCGGTCGTGCGTGTGCGTCAGCACTGCCGGTCAGCGCTGCCGGTCAGGGCTGGTGGTCAGGGCTGGTGGTCAGGGCTGCAGGGCGTCGTACTCCGCCTCCGCCGCGACGTCGTCCTCCACGTCGAGACGCAGGTGCGCCAGGATCACCTGCAACGTGCGCAGCGTGCTCGACGCGCGCTCACCCCAGTCCGACAGGTACGAGAACTGCCACCACCACAGCGCCTCGAGCAGCTCGCCGCGCTCGTGGTGCCGCAACCCCTGCACCACCGCGTTCGCGATCGCCACCAGGTCGCCCGAGACCGTCGCCGTCGACACCTCCGCACCCAGCAGCGGGTCCACGACCTCCGCGTACTCGTCGATGCCGTCGAACGCGTTCGCCAGTCCCGCGCGCAGCGGCTCCACGTCCGGGTCCGGGCCGACGTCCGGCTCGAACCGGTCCGGCGGCACCACGTCCGTCGTCGCTCCCAGACGCGCGCCGACCGCCAGCAGGTCCGAGACCGCCAGCAGCAGCAGCGGCAGCGCCGCCTCCGGGTTGGACCCCGCCGCGACCTCCGTGACGGTGGTCAGGTACGCGCGGGACTCGGTCGCCACCGACTCCGCGATCGAGCGCAGGTCGTCATCGAGAACCGGGGTGCTCATCCACCCATCCTGGTCCCCGGGGGCGACGCGTGTCACCCGACGCGCGGCACCCGCGCGGGTTCCCGGCCACCGGTCGGAGCCGGCCGGCCGTCCTGTCGGCGTCAGGCTGTCGGCGTCAGGCGGACAGGAGGCGGCGGCCCTCGAACGCGCGGCCCAGCGTGACCTCGTCCGCGTACTCCAGGTCACCGCCCACCGGCAGGCCCGAGGCCAGCCGCGACACCGTCAGCCCCATCGGCAGCAGCAGCCGCGCCAGGTACGTGGCGGTCGCCTCGCCCTCGACGTTCGGGTCCGTCGCCAGGATCACCTCGGTCACCGAGCCGTCCGCGAGGCGACGCATGAGCTGCGCGATCCGCAGGTCGTCCGGCCCGACCCCCGCGATCGGGTTGATGGCCCCGCCGAGCACGTGGTACTTCCCGCGGAACTCGCGCGTGCGCTCGATCGCGACGACGTCCTTCGGCTCCTCGACCACGCACAGCACCGTCGGCGAGCGGCGCGGGTCCTTGCAGATCCGGCACTCCGGCTCCTGCGCGACGTTGCCGCAGGTCTCGCAGAACGTCACGCGCTCCTTGACCTCGATCAGCGCGTCCGCGAGCCGCCGCACGTCCGCCGGGTCCGCGGCGAGCACGTGGAACGCGATGCGCTGCGCACCCTTCGGCCCGACCCCGGGCAACCGCCCGAGCTCGTCGATCAGGTCCTGGACCGCGCCCTCGTACACGCGTCCAGCGTACGTGCTGCCGCCCACGCGCCGGGCCGTGCGCGCCGGGCGTCACCGTGGCCGGTGCCCCGAGTGCTCAGCGACCGTCGTCGACCTGCTCGTCGATCACCGTGCCGCCCAGGATCTGCGCGACGAGCGGCGCACCGACCAGCCCCGAGGACGCCATGTCCGGGTCGTCCGGCGAGGCGTCGAAGTACGGGTCGCTCGGCGGGGCGGACGGGGTCCGCCGAGGGGCGCTCGTCGACCGCTGCGGCGCCGCGGCCGCGAGGCGCTGCGCGCGCGCCACCGCCGACTCCACGGCGCTCATCGCCCGCGTGCCCGGACCCGACGCGCCACCCGGCCGGGCGTCGCCGTCCCTGGTCGGGCGCTGCGCCCCGGCCGGTGCGGCACCACGTCCCGCCGGGCCGGACGACGCCTGGCCCGCGCCGGACCGCTGTGCCGGACCGCCGGCCGCGGGCGCCGCGGCGGGTCGGTCTGCCGCCGGGGTGGACGCCACGGCGGACGCCTTCGGGGTGATCGGGGTCGTGGCGGGCAGGCCCCACGACGCGGCCGCCTCCTCGGGCGAGATCACGCCGGGCGCGGTCGGGGCCGGGCGGGGCTGCGCGGGCGCGGCGCTCGCCGCGGGCTCGGCCCCACGCACGTCGCCGCCCGCAGCCAGCCGCGCGGGTGCCGCGGGCCGGGGCGCCGCGGACGCGGCGGGCGTCGTCGGGGCAGCGGGGGCAGGGTCCACGCCGGGCTCGTCGGGGACGTGCGTCGCCCACGGGTCGTCGGGCTCCTCCGGCGGGACCCAGTCGTCCTGCGGGTCGGCCGCCGGCACGGGCCGGGCCGACGCCGCAGCGGGCGCGTCGGCGGCCGGGGCGAGCCGCTCGGCGGTCCCGTCGACCGTCGCGGTCGGACCGTCGTCGGACCCGTGGACGGCCGCGGTCGGGCCGTCGCCGGCGCCCTCGGGCGTCGCGGACGGGGCGCTCGCGGTCGGTGCCGGGCGGTCGCCCGACGGGGCGGACCGGTGGCCCTCCGAGTCGTCGTCGCCGACCGCCTGCGGACCGCCCGCACGCGACTGCGGTGCGCGGCCGGCGCGCTGCGGCGCGGGTCGCTGCGCCGCCTGCGTCCGTGCGGGGGCCTGCGCCGCCCGCACGTCGCCTGTCACGGCCTCGACGCGGACCTGGAAGCCGAGCGTCTCGTGCACCGCGCGGGACACGACGTCCGCGTGCGGGCCGTTGCGGAACGTGTTCGCGAGCTCGGGCGTCGTGAACGCCAGGCGCAGCGTCGTCGCGTCGAGCTCGGCGACCTGCGCGTTGTTCGGGTCGACGAGTGCGCCCGTGACCCGGCGCAGCGAGCGGACGGTGTCGAGCACCTCGGGCCAGCGACGGCGGAGCGTCTCGGTCTCGGAGACCGCGGGCGCGCGCACCGCCTCGAACGGCTGCGCCTCCGGCTCGTCGGCCACCTGCGCCCCGCCCTGCGGGGCCTGGTCCTGCTGGGCCTGGTCCTGCTCGACGTCGGGCTGCTGGGCCGCGACCTGCCGCGACTCGACCTGCTGCGACCCGACCTGCTGCGGCGTCGCGTCGGCGACCGCCGCGCCCGGCTCCTCGCCGGGCTCGTCCTCGCCGGGCTCGTCCGCGTCAGGCTCGTCCGCCTCGGGCTCGTCCACGTCGTGCTCGTCGGCCCCGCGCTCGTCCGCCGTGGCGTCCGGCTCGTCGGTCACGGGCGTCCCGACCTCGACGGCTGAGGGCTCGACGTCGTCCGTGGGCTCGACGTCGGCGCGCTCGTCGGCGTCCGCAGGCTCGTCGGCCCCTGCCGCGGGAGCGGGCGGGGCGTCCGGCACGGGCGCCGCCGCGACGGGCCGAGGCTCCGCGACCGCGTCGGCCGCCGCGCTCGCGGCACCGCCCGGGATTGCCGCGGCGGGCCACTCGGTGCTCGATGCGGTCGTCGGGCTCGGGACGGCCGGGACCGGCGCGGCGGGCGCGGCCTCACCGCGCTGCGCCGCACGGTGGGCGGCCAGCACCGCGCGCGCGGCGTCCGCGCCGCGACCGCCGCCGAGCCGCACGGGCGCGACCGCGGGCTCGTCGGACCCCTCCGACGCGGCCGGGGACGCCGCAGCGGACGCGGACGGTGCCGCGACGGACGTGACGGCGGGCAGCCCCCGCTCCAGACGGTCGAGCCGCGCGGCCAGCCCCGCACGCGTGTCGTCCGCGGCGGGCAGCAGCAGGCGCGCCATGAGCAGCTCGAGGTGCAGGCGCGGGGACGTCGCGCCGGTCATCTCGGTCAGCGCCGCGTTGGCCAGGTCGGCGGAGCGGGACAGCTCCGCCGCGCCGAGCCGGGCGGCCTGCACGCGCATCTGCGCGAGCTGGTCCTCCGGCAGGCCGCGCAGCGCGGCACCGGCGGCCTCGCCCGCGGCGTCGAGCACGATGAGGTCACGCAGGCGCTCCAGCAGGTCCTCGACGAACCGCCGCGGCTCGTGGCCCGTGGCGATCACGCGCTCGACCACGCGGAACGCGGCCGCGCCGTCGCCCGCGGCGATCGCGTCGACCACGTCGTCCAGCAGCGCGCCCTGCGTGTAGCCGAGCAGCGCCGCGGCGCCCTCGTAGTCGATGCCGCTCTCGCCGGACCCGGCGATGAGCTGGTCGAGCACGGACAGGGTGTCGCGCACGGACCCGCCGCCGGCCCGCACGACGAGCGGCAGCACACCCCCGCCGACGGGCACGCCCTCGCGCTGGCACAGCTCCTCGAGGTACGGCAGCAGCACGTCCGGCGGGACGAGCCGGAACGGGTAGTGGTGCGTGCGGGAGCGGATGGTCCCGATGACCTTGTCGGGCTCCGTCGTCGCGAACACGAACTTCACGTGCGGCGGCGGCTCCTCGACGATCTTCAGCAGGGCGTTGAACCCCTGCGTCGTGACCATGTGGGCCTCGTCGAGGATGAAGATCTTGAACCGGTCGCGCGCGGGCGCGAACGTCGCGCGCTCGCGCAGCTCACGCGCGTCGTCGACGCCACCGTGGCTCGCGGCGTCGATCTCGACCACGTCGAGCGACCCGGGGCCGCCGCGCGCGAGCTCGACGCACGACTCGCACGTCCCGCACGGCGTGTCGGTGGGGCTGCCCTCGGTGTTCGCGGCGCAGTTGAGGATGCGCGCGAGGATGCGCGCGCTCGTCGTCTTCCCGCAGCCGCGCGGCCCGGAGAACAGGTAGGCGTGGTTGACCTGACCGGAGCGCAGCGCCTGCCGCAGCGGGGCGGTGACGTGGTCCTGGCCGATCACCTCGGCGAACGTCTCCGGCCGGTAGCGGCGGTACAGCGCTGTGGTCACCCCCCGAACCCTAGACGCCCGCGCCCACACCACGGCACCGCCGTTCACACCACCCGCACGGCTCGGACCACCCCGTCCGCGCGTCGCCGCAGGCGGGAACGTCGGTCATGCCCGGCGGACGAGACCCGTCTCGTACGCGAGCACGACGAGACCGGCCCGGTCGCTCACGGCCAGCTTCGTCATCGCCCGGTTCACGTGCGTCTTCACGGTGTGCGCGCTGATGACCAGGGTCCTCGCGATCTCGTCGTTCGACCGGCCGTGCCCGACCAGCGCGAGGATCTCGCGCTACCGTGCCGTCAGGACGTCGAGCCGCTCGGGACGGACGGGCACCGGGTCCCTCCGCGTGACCAACGCCTCGATGACGCGCCCGGTGACGGCCGGGGACAGCAGGCTCCCGCCCGCCGCGACCGTCCTGACCGCCGCGCGCAGCTCGTCCGCCCCGACGTCCTTGAGCAGGAAGCCCGACGCGCCCGCTGCGAGCGCACCGAAGACGTACTCGTCGTCGTCGAAGGTCGTCAGGACGATCACGCGGCAGCTGCTCAGGGCGGGCTCGCGCCGCAGGGCACGGGTCGCGGCCACGCCGTCCATCGCGGGCATCCGCACGTCCATGAGGACCACGTCCGGCACGGTCGCCCGGGCGACCGCGAGCGCGGCCGCACCGTCCGCAGCCTCGCCGACGACCGTGAGGTCGCGCGCGAGCTCGAGCATCACGCGGAACCCCGCCCGGACCACCGCCTGGTCGTCGACCAGCAGGACGCGCGTCACGACGGCGCCTCGACGGGGAGCACGGCTCGCACGCGGAACCCGCCCCCGGCGAGCGGGCCGTGCTCGAACGTCCCGCCGAGCGCGAGCGCACGCTCGCGCATCCCGAGCAGCCCGAACCCGCCGTCGGGGGCCGCGTCCGGTCCTGCGTCACCGCCGCCCGGACCGCCCGCGTCGACGACCTCGACGACGAGGCGCCCGTCCTCCCGCGCGAGCCGGACGTCCGCACGTGGCGCCCGGGCGTGCCGCACGACGTTGGTCAGCGCCTCCTGGACGATGCGGTAGGCGGCGCCGTCGACGGACGGCGGCACGACGAGCCCGTCCCGCTCGTCGTGCACGACGACGTCCACCCCGCCGGTCCGGCCGGCCGCCACGAGCCGCGCGAGCGCGTCGAGCCGCGCCTCACCACCGTCGCGCAGGGACCGCACGGCGCAGCGCAGGTCCGCCAACGCCTCGCCGCACGACTCGCGCGCCTGCCGCAGTGCCCCGCGCGCGGCCTCCGGGTCGTCGTCGAACGCCGCGTCGGCCGCGGCCAGCTGCACGTTGACCGCGACGAGCGTGTGCCCGACGACGTCGTGCACGTCCCGCGCGACGCGCACGCGGTCCTCGGCGACGCGTCGCGCGGACTCGCGCTCGACGTCCACGGCGGCGCGTGCGGCGAGCTCGCGGTGCGCGCGGACGGCCTCGCCGAGAAGGAGCGCGACCAACGGCCAGAGGATCTCGAGAGCGGGCGTGCCCTGCGGTGCACCGATCGGGCCGGGCACGAGCAGGCCGACCGCGCCCGACCACGTGGCCGCCACGGCACCGCACACGACCGTGCGCCGCCGGTTCCCCGTGGTCGCGACGTGGTAGAGCGCGACCGCGACGGGGAGGGCGAGGAGCTCGCCACGGTGACCGAGCAGCGCGAGAGCGGTCGCCGCCACCCCGGACGTGCCCGCGACGGCGACGGCGTGCGTGCGGCGGAACCACAGCGAGCCCACCGCGACGAGCGCCAGCCCGTAGGTCAGCGCATCGGCCTGCCGCGTGCCCACCTGGTTCCACCAGGCGTCCAGCAGCGTCGGCACGCCCACCACCAGCAGCACCAGCGCGTCCACGACGCGTGGCGACGGCCGGCGGGGTCGGCGCACGGGGCCCATCAGGCCACGCTACGGCTCATACGTCCCACCGCCGCAAGACCGCGACGGCGACGACGACGAGCGCACCGGTGAGCACCGCGGACGCCGCGAGCGACGGCCACGCGCCGAGCGTCCCGACCGCGTCGGGCACCGCGTCCGAGCTCTGGACGAGCTTGCCCAGCACCCCCTCGGCCGACAGGCCCGCGACCCACGGACGCAGCCCGCCGAGCAGGGGCGCGAGCATCCCGGGGACGAGGACGAGCGCGACCGCGGCACCCACCGCGGCAGCGGTGTGGCGCACGAGCGTGCCGACCGCGAGACCGCCGACGGCGCTCAGCCCGACCAGGAGCGCGACGCCGACGAGCGCCGGGAACGGGTCCCCCGCGGCGTACCAGCCCGCGTCCAGCACCGTCCGGCCGACGCCGTAGGCGACGAGGCCCGCGGGCAGCGACACCGCGGTGACCGCACCGGCGACGACCAGCGCCTTCGCAGCCAGCAGCACCTCCCGTCGCGGGCACGCGGTCAACGCGACGGCGAGCCCACCCGTGCGCGCTTCGCCGCCGATCGCCAGGGCACCCACCACGGACGCGAGGACCTGCGCGAGCACGCCGCCGGACTTCACGCTCGCCCCGAGGACGGTGTCGTCGGGTTGCAGGCTCCCCGTGGCGACGACGAGCACGGCCACCGTCGGCGGCGCGAGCGCGACGGCGACGAGCAGGGCGACGGTCGAGCGGAGCGTCACGAGCTTCGTGAGCTCGGCCGCGAGCGCGCCGGGCAGCGCGCGCGGTGCGACCACCGCGCGCGTCGGGGCGCTCACCGGGTGACCTCGGCGTCGGTGCGGGCCGCGCGGTGCTGCGCGACGTCGTCGGTCAGGCGCGCGTAGACGTCCTCGAGCGACGAGCGCACCTCGACCAGCTCGTGCAGTGCGACGCCCGCGGCGTGCGCGGCCTCGCCGACGACCGCCGGGGACGGGCCGGTCACCACGACGGAGCCGTCGTCCTGCGCCACGACCTGCGCGTCGAGCCGGTCCAGCAGCGTGAGCAACGCGGCACGGTGCGGCGCACGGACCCGCGTGGTGCGCGCGGAGTGCGCCGCGATGACCTCGGTCACGGTGCCCTCGGCGACGAGCCGTCCGGCCCCGATCACGACGAGCCGGTCGGCGACGAGCTCCATCTCCGACATCAGGTGGCTGGAGACGAGGACGGTGCGCCCCTCGGCCGCCAGTGACCGCAGCAGGGCACGGACCCAGCGGATGCCGTCGGTGTCGAGCCCGTTCACGGGCTCGTCGAGCAGCAGCACCGACGGGTCCCCGAGCAGCGCCGCCGCGACCCCGAGCCGCTGCGCCATGCCGAGCGAGTACCCGGCGGCGCGCCGGTCGGCGGCACCGGCGAGGCCGGCGAGCTCCAGGACCTCCCGCACACGCGCGCTCGGGATGCGGTTCGACCGTGCGAGGGCCGTCAGGTGATGACGAGCGGTCCGACCGGGGTGCGCGGCCCGGGCCTCCAGGAGGGCGCCGACGTGCCGCAGAGGTGCGCGCAGCCGTGCGTACGGGACCCCGTGGACGAGCGCGTCGCCGGCCGTGGGGTGTGCGAGGCCGAGGACGACGCGCATCGTCGTGGACTTGCCCGACCCGTTGGGTCCGAGGAACCCGGTGACCACGCCGGGCCGGACGACGAAGCTCAGGTCACGCACGGCCGTCGTCGGACCGTACGTCTTGGTGAGGGCTCTGACCTCGATCATGTCTCCGACGGTAGGTACGCGGTTCGTCGAGCGGATCCTCCAGGTGCAGGAGATCGGGGTACCGCGCCGGCGGTAGTCAGCCGAGGACCATGCCCGCGGCGAGCGCGACGACGAGCGCGGAGCCGAGTGGTGCGGACCACGCGTGCCACCGCGGGCCCATCCGCCCGCCGGCCCACGCGCCCGCGAGCGCGAGCCCGCTCTGCCACGCGAGCGAGGCCGCACCGGCCCCGACGGCGAACGCGACGAGCGTGCCGGTCCCGGCCACCAGCCGTCCCGCGAGGCCCGTGGCGACCGTCGCGAAGATCAGCGCGGTCGCGGGGTTCAGCACGGTCACGACGACGAACCGCGCCCACACCCGCAGCACCCCGCCGGGTGGGCCCGGCGCAGTGGCGGGGTCGTCGACGGGCTCGTCGGGTCCGGCCCGCCGCGCCGACCACCAGCGCACCAGCCCCGCCAGCCCGACGACGCCCAGCACCACCGCACCCCCGACGCGCAGCCACTGCTCGTGCCCCGCGAGCAGTCGGCCGACCTGCGTGCCGAGCAGGACCGCGAGCACCGCGTACGCGAGGTCGACGGTCGCGACGCCCGCGGCTGCGGCGAGCCCGGCGCTGCGGCCGCGCACGAGCGCCTCGCGCACGATCAGCACGGCGACCGGCCCGACGGGCACCGCGACGGACAGCCCCGCGACCACGCCGAGCACGGCGGCGGTGGTCACGGTGGACGCGACGGTCATGCGGCGCATCGTCGTCGTCGGACCGCTCTCGACGCGACCCGCACCGCGAGATCCACCGCCCGACCGGACGTCTTCGCAGTGCACGCGCCGTCGCGCATGGCCGATCGTCGGCGCGGCCGCGACAATCGTCGTCGTGGACCGCATCGACGAGCGCATCCTGCACGAGCTCACCGCCGACGCCCGCCTGCCCTACCGCGAGCTCGGCGCACGCGTCGGCCTGTCCGCCAACGCCGCGGCGGCGCGCGTGCGGCGGATGCAGGACGAGGGCGTCATCCGGGGCTTCACGGTCGTGCGGGGGTCGTCCGCGGGCTCGTCGTCGGCCGGGCTCGAGGTGTTCGTCGAGGTGCGGCTCGCGGACGGCACGACGAACGAGGAGTTCACCGCCGTGCTCGACGCGCACTTCCCCGCTGTCCTGGACGCCGTCCACGTGACAGGCTCGTACGACTACCTGCTGCACGCCGTCGTCGCCGACCCGGCGGCGCTCGACCACCTCGTGCGCCGGCTCAAGCGCGAGGCCGGCGCCGCGCAGACGTTCCCCCGCCTCGCGCTGCGCGGAGCCTGACGTGATCACCCGGACGACGAGCCCCGACGACCTCGCGCAGGTGCACGCACAGGTCCTGCGTCCCTGCTTCCCCGACGACGAGCTCGCGGACCTGCCGGTGCTGCAGGCGGCGCTCACGACGGGGCGGCTGCACGTCGTCGTCGCGCGCGACGAGCACGGCCTGCGCGGCGCGGCGCTCGGCGAGTGGTACCCGGCCTCGGGCGTGCTGCTGCTCGAGTACCTGGCCATCGCGCCGGGCGGCCGCGGCGGCGGCATCGGCACCCGGCTGCTGCAGCACGCGCTCGACGCGTGGCGCACCGACCTGGACCCGTGGCTCGTCGTCGCCGAGGTCGAGGACCCCGCCGTGCACACCGGCTCCGAGGCGCACGGCGACCCGGCCGCACGGCTGCGGTTCTACAAGCGGCACGGCGCGCGCGTCCTGCCGCTGCCGTACGCGCAGCCCGCGCTGCGTCCCGGCGGGCACCGCGTACCCGGGCTGCTGCTCCTGGCGCTGTGCGCGTCCGGCGACCGGCTGGCCGGCGTCGACGCCGACGGGCGCTGGCACGTGCCGACCGCGCCGCTGCGCGCGTTCCTCACGGAGTACTGGACCGCGTCGGAGGGCGCCCCGCCCCGCGGCCCGGAGTGGGACGCGGTCCTCGCCGCGCTCGCGCCCGAGACCATCCGCGCCTGAGGCAGCGGGGCCGTCCCCCCGGGGAAAGTGAGGACCCCCCGCACACCCGCCAGAGCTCACCTACCCTTGCTGCCTTCCGGCCCTGGGGGAGTTCGGCAAGATGACGCCGCACGAGGGGTCTGGGGCAAGCCTAACCCAGAGTCCCGGTCGCCCAGGACGGCCCCGTGCGCGTGCCGGCCCGGCGGACTGGCGCACCGGATTCCTCCGCTAGACTCCTACCCGCGGTCGTGCCGGGTTGCCCGGTCCGGCAGCACCTGGAGGATTCGCCTAGTGGCCTATGGCGCACGCTTGGAAAGCGTGTTGGGTGCAAGCCCTCGGGGGTTCGAATCCCCCATCCTCCGCCCTCGGAATGGCGCGGGACACGACACGTGTCCCGCGCCATTCCTCTGTCCAGGGTCCACCCCTCTCGCCGAGTGCGCACGTTCGCGCGCGACTGCGCACGCACAGCGACCGCACTCGGCTCGGAGCGTGCGCGCTCGGCGGGGGGTCGGGGTGAGCTCGGGAGAAACTCGTCGTCGAGGCGTGTCGAGAAGGCGGATCGCCGTTCGACGCAGGGGTGAGAGCAGGCCAGGACGGCCGCCCCGACAGAACGGAGCAGATCATGCCGCGCTACCTCGGTTACACCCTCGGCGACGAGTCCGTGCCGGTGCCGCCGCCCTCCCCGGACCTCATGCAGCGCATGGGCGAGTTCGTCGAGGAGGCCACCAAGGCGGGCGTCCTCATCATGACCGGCGGGATCGGGCCCACCGCGATGGGCGCGAAGGTCACGCTCGCCGACGGCGAGTTCTCGGTGGTCGACGGGCCGTTCGCGGAGGCGAAGGAGCTCGTCGGCGGGTGGGCGCTCACGGAGTGCCGCGACCTCGACGAGGCGGTGGAGTGGACCAAGCGGTTCCTCGCCGTGCTCGGCGAGGGGGAGGCCCGCGTCCGGCCGGTGTTCTGACGGACGGCAGCCGAGCCGCGGGGGTCGACACCGGCCCCCGCGGCTGCTGTCATCGGTCGTCGTGAGCGATGCCCGAGCCGCGACCGAGGCCGTGTTCCGCATGGAGCGCACGCGCCTCGTCGGCGGGCTCCTGCGGTACGTGGGCGACGTCGCGCTCGCGGAGGAGCTCGCGCAGGACGCGCTCGTCGCGGCGCTCGAGCAGTGGCCGTCCGACGGCGTGCCGCGCAACCCGGGTGCGTGGCTCATGACGGTCGCGCGCCGCCGCGCCGTCGACCTCGTGCGGCGCGACCGGGTGCTCGCGGAAAAGTACGCGCTCGTCGCACCGACGCTGGAGAGCACGTCGTCGGGTCCCGACGCGGACGCCCTCGACGGCGACGCGATCGACGACGACGTGCTGCGGCTCGTGTTCGTCGCGTGCCACCCGGTGCTGCCGCAGGCCGGGCGCGTGGCGCTCGCGCTGCGCCTGCTCGGCGGGCTGACGACCGCGGAGATCGCCCGGGCCTACGGACAGGGCGAGGCCACGGTCGCGCAGCGCATCTCACGCGCGAAGAAGACGATCGCGCAGGCCGGGGTGCCGTTCGAGGTCCCCGTCGGCGCCGACCGGGCGGCGCGGCTGCCGTCGGTCCTCGAGGTCGTGTACCTGGTCTTCAACGAGGGCTACACCGCCACCGCCGGCGACGACTGGGCGCGCCCGGAGCTGTGCTCGGAGGCGCTGCGCCTGGCGCGCGTACTCGCGGCGCTGCTGCCCGACGAGCCCGAGGTGCTCGGCCTGCAGGCGCTGCTCGAGCTGCAGTCGTCACGGCTCGACGCACGCGTCGGGCCGGACGGTGAGCCGGTGCTGCTCGCCGACCAGGACCGCCGCCGCTGGGACAGGCTGCTGGTCCGCCGCGGGCTGGACGCGCTCGCCCGGGCCGAGTCGCTCGCCCCGCGCCGGGGCCCGTACGTGCTCCAGGCCGCGATCGCGGCGTGCCACGCCCGGGCGTTCTCCGTCGAGGAGACCGACTGGGCCCGCATCGCCGCGCTGTACGGCGAGCTCGTCGGCCTCGTGCCGTCCCCCGTGATCGAGCTGAACCGGGCCGTCGCGGTCGCCCATGCCGTCGGACCGCAGGCCGGGCTCGACGTCGTCGACGCGCTCGTCGCCACCGGGACGCTCGACTCGTACCACCTGCTGCCGAGCGTGCGCGCCGACCTGCTGGTCCGCCTGGGCCGGGTCGACGAGGCGCGCGCGGAGCTGGTCCGGGCGGCCGGCATGACCGCCAACCTCCGCGAGCGTGACCTCCTCCTCGCCCGCTGGCACGCCCTCGACGACACCACGCCTCCCACGCCCCCTACCCCCTGACCCGCACCCCCACCTCGGCGACTGCGCCCGTTCCCGCGCGACCGCGCCCGCAGTACGCGCGCACTCGCACCGCGACGTGCGCACTCGGCGGGAGAGGGCCGGGGTCGTACGGCACTCCCCTGAGCGGCGGCCCGCCGAGTCCGCGACTGCGCCCCTTCCCGCACGACCGCGCCCGTAGGACGCGCGCACTCGCGTCGCGACGTGCGCACTGGGCGTGAAAGGGGGGTCGGGGGCGTGCGGGGGTGCGCCCGGGCCGCGGCCCGTCGGTCCCGGCGAGTGCGCTCGTCGACGCGCGAGTGCGCGCGTCCGGCGTACGCACTGGGGCTGGAACGGGCGCGCTCGGCGGGTGAGGTGGGGTGCCGGGGTGGGGTGCGGGTGGGGTGCCCGAGTGGGCGCGGGGGTGGGGTGCACGGGTGGGCGCGGGGGTGGCGCGGGGTGGGTGGGTGTGCGGAGTGCGGGACGACCTTTGACAGGCGCGAGTCCGATTTGAGTAGGTTAGGGCCGGTCGCGAGGAGCACCGCGGCTGCCGCACCGGAGCTGTGCCCGGGGTGGCCCGTCGCACAGCAGGGGGAGCGCGATGCTCGTTCATCCGGCACGCCCGCAGGTCGTCGTCGCACCGCCGACGGGTGCCGCGTCGCACCTGGTCACGGCCGTCGGTGCCGCCGCCCCGCGTGCGCCCCGAGCCCTCCCGCGCACCGCATGAGCGGGGCGAGAACCCGGACCGACGGGGAGTCCGGGCTGGCGCTGGACCTCTTCCCGCCGGAGTTCGCCGCCGCCCGCCGCGAGGCGGTGCGCCTCGCGCACGCCGGCGTACGCGACCTGGCGCCGCCGGTCGTCGGGCTCGGGCTGGAGCACCTGGGCTGGACGGTCGACGAGGTGCCGACGGCGTTCCCCGGCAAGGGTGTGCGGTCGCTGCTGTGCCTCGTCGCGACCGCGATGGTCGGCGGCGACGCGGCTCCGGGCGCGGCCCCGGCCGCGTGCGTCGAGCTGGTGCACGAGTCGACGCTCGTGCACGACGACCTCATGGACGGCGACCGGCTGCGCCGCGGCAGGCCCGCGATCTGGAGCACGCACGGCATCTCGCTGGCGGTGCTGCTGGGCATCGAGCTGTCGACCGCGGCGCTGCGGGTGCTGCAGGACGAGGCGCCGCAGCACCTGCCGCGCCTGACGCGCCGGTGGTCGCACGTGATGCGGGACCTCGTCGGCGGGCAGACGGAGGACCTGCGCGTCACGGCGCGCGGCGGGGCGGAGCTCGACGTCGCCGAGGCGGAACGCGTCGCCGAGGGCAAGACCGGTGCGCTGCTCGGCGCGGCCCTCGCGATGGGCGCGGTCGCCGGCGGCGCGGACGACGCGACGGCCGACGCGTTCGACCGGGTCGGCCGGCAGGTCGGCGTCGCGTACCAGATCGCCGACGACCTGCTCGCGCTGTGGGGCAGCCCGGAGGTCACCGGCAAGCCGACGCAGTCGAACGGCGCGGTGCACCCGCTCGCCGTCCCGGCGGACGCCCGCAGCCGCGCGAAGGAGCACATCGCCGCGGTCATCGACGACGCGATCGGCGGCCTGGACGACCTGCCCGACCGCGCGGGCGTGCGACCGCTCGTGCGCGGGCTGCTGACGAACCTGGGGAACCGCGAGTGGTGACCCAGGAGACCCGTCCGCCCGCCGGGCGGTGGGCGCGGCTGCGCGCCACCGTGCGGGTCACGTCCCCGCGGTTCACGGCGTACTACGCGCTCGCGCTGCTCGCGGGCACGGGGGCGAGCACGCCGTTCGGCGCGTGGCTCGTGCCGTTCGCGCTCGTGTACTGCGTGGCGTGGTGCCTCGCGGTGGAGGCGACGAACCGGCTGAGCGACCGCGCCGAGGACGCCGTGAACCAGCCGGCGCGGACCGCGGCCTGCGAGGAGGCGGGCTGGGGCACGCTGCGCCGCGTCGCGGTGGGCGGCTGGGCGCTTGTCGTGCAGCTCGACATGGTGTGGTGCGCGGTGACGGGCAGTGTCGCGGTCGCGGCGCTGCTGGGGCTGGGCCTGCTCGTCGGGCTCGGGTACTCCGTCGGGCCGCGCTGGAAGGCGCGCCCGTGGCCGGCGCTGCTCGCGCTGTGCGCGCCGACGCTCCTGCCCCTGCTCACCGGGCTGCTCACACGCTCGAGCACCGACGGCGCACGCGGCCCGGTCCTGGCGACCGCGGGGCTCGTCGTGCTCGCCGCGCTGACCACCGCGGGCGCGAAGGACGTCACGGACGTCGTCGGCGACCGGCTCACCGGGTACTCGTCGGTGTGGCTGCGCCTGCTGGCGCGCGGCACCGTGCTGAGCACGGCGCTCGTCACGCAGGTCGTCGCGGTCGCGGCGCTGACGATCTCGGGCGTCGTGCCCGTCACCGGGTGGCTCGCGCTCGGGTGGGTCGCGCTGCAGAAGCCCGCGCTGCGCGCGGTGGTCCGCGCGGTGACGCCCGACGAGCGCCGCATCGCGCGGGAGGGCGTGCACACGACGACGGTGCTCGGCCTCGCGCTGACGGTCGCGGCGTTCCAGCCGACCGCGTTCGTCGTGACCGCCGCCGCCGCGGCCGTCGCGTGGTGGCTGCTCGTGTCCCGGTTCGGGCACTGGAACCGCGTCCTGTCCCGCGCCTCCCTGCCGACCTGGTGGCGTCTCGCCACACCCCCGACCCTGCCGACCGACCCCGAGAGGACGTCCTCATGACGACCACCCCGACCGCCGCCGTGCCGCATATCGTGGCCAAGCTCGCCCGGTTGCCGCTCAGCGACGTGACGCCCGCCGCGGAGCTGCGCCGCGACCTGGGCATCGACTCCCTCGCCCACCTCGAGCTCGTCGTGCAGCTCGAGCGCCTCGCGGGCACGCGGATCGACGACGAGCAGGCGTTCGCGCTGACCACGGTGCAGGACTGCCTCGACCTCGTCGCGGGGGGCAGCGGTGCGTCCTGAGCCCGACGACGTCGTCGTCACCGGCCTCGGCCTCGTCACGCCCGCGGGAGTCGGGGTCGAGGCGACGTGGCGGGACGTGACCGCGGGCGTGACGCACGTGCGCCCGATCGGCTGGCCCGCCGCCGCCTCGTTCCCGGCGCGCGTCGGGTCGTGGTGCTCGACGCGCGTGCTGGACGAGGTGCGCGCCGTCACCGACGAGCACCCGTCGCTCGCCGCGCGGTACCTGCGGGCGGCGGTCGACGAGGCCGTCGCGGCCGCGGGCGGGTTCCGCGGGCTGCGCACGGGCGTGTTCGTCGGGACGGTGATGGGCTCGCGCCCGGTCCGGGACGTGCACGGCGCCGACGAGCTGCCCGACGAGGTCGCGGCGACGTGGACCCGGCCGGACGCGGTGCTCGACCTGCTGGCGGACCTGCCGGTGGGCCCCCGGCTGCTGCTGGCACCGGGGTGCTCGGCGGGCAACGCGGCGATCGAGGCCGGGCGGCTCGCGCTGCTCGGCGGCGACGTGGACGTCGCGGTGTGCGGCGGGACGGAGCAGCTCTCGCTCGAGGTGCTGTCGCTGTTCACGAGCCTGCGCGCGCTGACCGCGGACGCGGTGCGGCCGTTCGACGCGCGGCGGCGCGGCATGGCCCCGGGCGAGGGCGCGGCGGTCGTCGTGCTGGAGCGGCGGCGCCCCGCGGCGACCGAGCCGCGGGCGGTGCTGCGCGCGACCTCGTCGGCGGCCGACGCGTTCCACTGGACGCGGCCCGACCCGAGCGGCGCGGCCCTGCGACGCACCCTCGACGACTGCCTGACGCAGGCCGGCCGCACCCCCGACGACGTGGACTGGGTGTGCGCGCACGGCACCGGCACCCCGGCGAGCGACGGGCTCGAGGCCGACGTGCTCGCCGGCGCGCTGCGGGGCCGGCGCCGCACGCCGGTGAGCTCGCTCAAGGCGATGCTCGGCCACGCCCAGGGCGCGGCGGCCGCGATCGAGGCCGCCGTCGGCGTGCTCGCGCTCGAGCGCGGCTTCCTGCCGGGCACGGCGACGCTCGAGAAGCCGATCGACACCGACCTCGACCTGGTCCGTGGCGCCGGCCGGTTCGCGGACCTGCGCACCGTGCTGAGCCCCGCGTTCGGGTTCGGCGGTGCGGTGACGAGCATCCTGCTGGAGAGGGACGCGGCATGAGGGTGCACACCGGGACGGCCCGCCTCGGCGACGCCGCGCTGACGGGCCTGCTCGACGCGCGCGGGCTGGCGCTCGACGCGGAGTCCACCGAGGCCGTGCGCGCGGCGGGGGCCGTGGTCGACCTCGTGGCGCCCGAGGAGCGGGCGCGCACCGCGGTGGTGTGGGCGACGAGCACGGCGGGCGGGCCGGACTACGACCAGGTCTGCTGCGACACCGCGACGCTCGGCCCGGGCCGGGCGTCGGCGTACGCGGGTCCGCGCTCGGCCTACAACGGCCCGGCGTCGGCCGTGTCGATCGCGTTCGGCCTGACCGGGCCGCTGCACACGGTGCTGCCGGACGCGGGCCACCGGGTGCCCGCCGGCGCGCCGGACGACGAGCGCGTGGTCCCGCCGTCCGCGCGGCGCCTGGCCGAGCAGCTCCTGGGGCTCGGGACGGTCGCCGCGGTCGTGCTGGGCACCTCGTCGGGCCCGGCGGACGCCCGCACGCCCGCCCCGGTCCGCGCCACCGCGGTGCTCCTGCGCCGCGCCGACGACCTCACCCCCACCCCCGTCGACCCCGTGGAGGTCCTCGCATGACCGAGCTGCGTGTCCTGCCCGCCCTGCAGGGCCTGCTGGACGCCCCCGACGGCGCACCCGCGTTCGTCGGGCGCGACGGCACGACGACGTACGGCGACCTGCGCCGCGCGGCCGCGGGCTACGCCCGGCACGTGCGGGACCGGGGCGTGGCCGCGGGCGGGGCGGCGCTGGTGTGCGCGCCGGACGGCGTCGACACGGTCGTCGCGGTGCTCGGGGCGTGGTCGGCGGGGCTCGTGCCCGCGGTCGTCTCCGCGGACCTGTCGGAGCAGGAGCTCGCGGCGGTCGTCGCGACGGCGCGCCCCGCGCTCGTGCACGCCGCGCCGGGGCACGTGCTGCGCCGCCTCACGGAGCGTGCGCTCGCCGTCGACCCGCAGGAGGTCACGCCGGCCGACGAGGTCACGGTCGTCCCGCTGCCCGAGGCGGACGGACCGGTGCTCGTGCAGTACACGTCCGGCAGCACCGGCGGGCCGAAGGCCGTGCAGCACGGCGCACGCGGCATCGCGGCGGTGCTGCGCGGGTTCGGCTCGGTGCTCGCGCTGCAGCCCGGCGACCTGGTGCTCAGCGCCGCGAAGCTGTCGTTCGGGTACGGCTTCGGCAACAGCCTGCTGTTCCCGCTCGCGGCGGGCGCCACGGCGGTCCTCGACCCGGAGCCCCTGACCCTGCCCGCGCTCGGCCGCCTGCTCGAGGCGCACCGCCCGAGCGTGCTGTGCCTGGTCCCCCGCCTGCTGCTGGGCCTCGTCCGGGCGGCGGAGCTCGGCCGCCCCGCGGACCTGCGCGGCGTGCGGACCCTCGTGAGCGCCGGCGAGCACCTGCCCGCGGAGCTCGCCGCGGACGTCGAGCGGCTGTACGGGCTGACGCCGGTCAACGGCCTGGGCGCGACCGAGGTGCTGCACATCGTGGTCAGCACCGGTCCGGGCGACGCGCGGGCGGGTCTCACGGGCCGCGCCGTGCCGGGCGTGCGGGTGACGGTCCGCGACGACGACGGGCGCGTCGTGCCCGACGGCGAGCAGGGCCGCCTGCACGTGGCCGGCGACTGCGTGGCGCTCGGCTACGGGGGGTCCGCGCCGCAGGACCGCGTGTTCGCGGACGGCGGCGCGTACACCGGCGACCTCGCGCGCATGGACGACGGCGTCGTGCAGTACCTGTGCCGCGCCGACGACATGCTCGTCGTCGGCGGGTTCCGGTACCCGCCGCACGTCGTCGAGAGCCCGCTGCGGCGCGTGGCCGGCGTGCGGGACGTCGCGGTCGTCCCCGCGACCGGCCCCGGGGGGCTGCAGTCGTCCGTCGCGTACGTCGAGACCGACGGGACCGTGGCCGACGACGCGCTCGCCCACGCAGTGCGCCGCGCGCTCGCCGCGCTCCCGCTGCACCAGCAGTGCGAGCGCGTCGAGGTGGTCCCGGCGCTGCCGCGCACCTCGACCGGCAAGCTCGCGCGCCGCGAGGTGCGCGCCCTGGCGACGACGTGACGCCCCGGGTCACGCGGGTCGAGCTCCAGGACGGCGGGCTCGGCACGCTCGTCGCGCTGCCGTTCGCGGGCGGCACGCAGCACGCGTACCACGCGCTCGCCGTCGAGCTGCCCGGGTGGCGTGTGGTGAGCGGGGCGGCCACCGGGGAGCCGGCCGGTCTCGCGGCGCTCGCCGACGCCTGGTGGGACGCCGTCGGCGACGACCTCACGCCCGGGGCCGTGCTGTACGGGCACAGCCTCGGGGCGTGCGTCGGCGCCGGGCTGCTCGTGCGGCACGCGCCCGGAGGCGTCGCGGCGGTGCTCAGCGGCTTCCCGGTCGACCCGCGGCACACCCTGCCGGCCGGCGCGTCCGACGACGAGCTGCTCGCGTGGGCGCGGCGGCACGGCGCGACCCCCGAGGTGAGCGACGAGGCCCTCGCGCGCTTCGTCCTGCCCCGCCTGCGGCGCGACCTCGCGCACGTCGACGGGCGGTGGCGCGACTGGCTCGCCGCCGTCGACGCGACCCTCGTCACGGGCGACGGCGACCCCCTCTGCCCGCCGCGTGCGCTGCGCGCGGCGTCTCGCGCGGACGTGCCGCTGCACGTCGTCCCGGGCGGCGACCACACGCTGCCGACGAGCCGGCCCGGCCGGGTCGCGGCGCTCGTGCGGGCCGCCCGGACCATCCCGACCCCGGCCGCGGCGACCGCCCCGGCCTCGTCTCGAGAGGACGCACCATGACCCAGGACACCTCGGCGGCCCGCAGGAGGCTCGGCCTCGTCGCGCTCTGCGTCGGGACGTTCATGCTGCTGCTCGACCTGACGGTCATCAACGTGGCGCTCCCCCCGATCCAGGAGGAGCTCGGGGCGTCGTTCTCGGACCTGCAGTGGATGATCGACGCGTACGCGCTGGGGCTCGCGGCGTTCCTGCTCGCGGCCGGTGCGGTCGGTGACCGGGTGGGCCGCCGGCGGGTGTTCCTCGCGGGGGTCGTGCTGTTCATGGCGACGTCCGCGCTGTGCGCGCTCGCCACCAGCCCCGGCATGCTCGTCGTGGCCCGCGGCCTGCAGGGCCTGGGCGGCGCGATCATGCTCGCGAGCGCGCCCGCGCTGATCGCGCAGGAGTTCTCCGGCCGCGAGCGCAACACCGCGTTCGCGGCGTTCGGCGGCGTCACGGGCCTGGCGGTCGCGTCGGGCCCGGTCATCGGCGGCGCGCTCACGGAGGTCGACTGGCCGTACATCTTCTGGCTGAACATCCCGCTCGGCGGGCTGGCGTTCGTGCTCGCGTGGGTCGGGCTGCGGGACCGTCCGGTGCGCTCCGCGACCGGCCGCCTCGGCTGGGTGAGCGCACTCGTGCTGTGCCCGGGCCTGTTCCTCGTGGTCCTCGGGCTCACCGAGGCGTCGCACTCCGGGTGGACGTCCCGGGAGGTCCTCGGCTCGTTCGCGGTCGGCGGGGTGCTGCTCGTCGTCGTCGTGCTGATGCAGCGCAACCTCGCGGTGCGGATCTTCGACGCGGGGCTGCTGCGGGCGCGCACGTTCCTCGGCCTGGGCCTGGCGACGCTGCTGGTGTTCGCGGGCGTGTTCCCCGTCCTGCTGTTCTCGGTGCTGTACCTGCAGCGCCTGCAGGGCTACTCCGCGCTCGAGACGGGCGTGCGCCTGCTGCCGATGACGCTCGCGCTGTTCTTCGCGTCCAGCGCCGCCGGTGCGGTCCTGCTGGGCCGTGTCCCGCGCCGCGTGCTCGCGTCGGGGGCGCTCGCGGTGACCGCGGTGGGCCTGGGCCTGCTGGTGCTGCTCGACACCGGCTCGTCGTGGACGGCGCTGCTGCCGGGCATGGTCGTCGCGGGTCTCGGCGTGGGCGTGTTCAACCCCGTGCGCGCGGAGAGCACGGTCGCGCTGGTCGACGAGCGCGACTCCGGCATGGCGTCGGGGCTGGGCTCGACGTTCCAGGAGGTCGGCGTGGCGGTCGGCGTCGCGCTGTTCGGGACGCTGTTCAGCAGCGCGTTCGCCGGTGCGCTCACCGACCGCGGCCTGCCGGAGATGAACGACCTGGGGGCGTCCGCGCAGGCGCTCGACGCCGCCCGGGACAACCCGAACCCCGTGGTCGCGCAGATGTTCGGCCTCGTCGAGGAGTCGTTCCTGGAGGCGTGGGACGGCCTCGCGCTGGGCACCGCGCTCGCGTGCGCGATCGGGGCCGTGCTTGCATGGTGCCTCATGCGGGAGAAGGACTTCGAGGTGCACGCCGAGTCGCACCGGGCCGCCGGCGCGGCGGTCGTCGCGTGACCCTCGGCACGGTCGACGAGCTCGTCGTCCTGCTGGACGACGACGGGACGCCCACGGGAACGGCGCTCAAGCGCGAGGTGCACCACGCGGCGACCCCGCTGCACCTGGCGTTCTCGTCCTACGTGGTCGACCCCGACGGCCTGCTGCTGGTGACCCGGCGCGCGTGGGACAAGGCGACGTTCCCGGGGGTGCTGACGAACTCGTGCTGCGGCCACCCGGGCCCGGGCGAGGCGCACGAGGACGCGATCCGGCGACGGCTGCGCGACGAGCTCGGCATCACCCGGACGGGCCGGGTCGTGCCGCTGCTGCCCGGGTTCCGGTACCGGGCGGAGAGCGGCGGGGTCGTGGAGAACGAGATCTGCCCGGTCTACGCCGTCGCCGTGCCCGCGGGCGTGGCGGTCACGCCGGACCCGAGCGAGGTCGCGGAGGTGCGGTGGATGCCGTACCCGGAGTTCCACGACCTGGCCCTCACGCACCCGGAGGCGAGCCCGTGGGCGCGCCTGCAGGTCCAGCAGCTCGGCCGCGAGGTCGACTGGTCGGGACTGCTCGGGCTCTGACGGGCGTCGGCGGCCGCCGCCAGGGTGACGGCTCCGCGGAGCACCTGGTCGCGGCGGCGAGCACGGGCCGGTGGGCGTGGCTGCGGAGCATGCTCGGGGCACGGTTCCGGCCGGACGTGCACAACCGTCGCCGGCTCGACGAGCACCGCGGCGCCACTCCCGCGGAGACGCTCGCCCGGTTCCGCGCGGTGGTGGGCGCCCGGACCGCCCCGTCCGGGCACACCCCGGCGTACCTGGGCGAGGTCGTCGTGCACGTCCAGGACGTCCGCCGCCCCCTGGGGATCGCGCGGACGCCGGCCGTCGCGGCGCTCACGCCTGTCGCGGAGTTCTACGCCGCGCGCGACTTCGCGGTCGCGAGCCGCACGGTCAGCGCGGGCCTGCGGCTGGCCGCCGACGACGGGCCGTTCGCCGCCGGTGACGGCCCGCTGGTCACCGGGTCGACGCTCGCGCTCGTCATGGTCATGGCCGGCCGGGCGGCCTACCTCGACGACCTCGACGGGCCGGGTGTCGCGGTGCTGCGCGAACGCCTCGCCGCGGCCTGACCACCCGGACGCCTCGCCCGGCGGCGGGGTGGTCCGCGACCTACCGTGGGACGGACCGACGACGACGGAGGGGTCTCATGCGGGCGAGGGACGTGCTGGCGGACGGGTTCGGGCGGATCGACGACCTGGTGCGGCGCGCCGTGGAGGGCGCGGACGAGGCGACGCTCACGCGGCGGCTCGACCCGGACGCGAACACGCTCGCCTGGCTCGCGTGGCACATCGCGCGCGAGCAGGACGGGCAGGTCGCGCCGCTGGCCGGCACCGAGCAGGTGTGGACGGCGCGCGGCTGGTCGCAGCGGTTCGCGCTGCCGTTCGACGACGCGGCCGTCGGGTACGGGCACACGTCCGACGAGGTCGCGCAGGTCGTCGCGCCCGCGGACCTGCTCCTGGGCTACCTGGCCGACGCGACCGCCGCGTCCCTGGCGTACGTGCAGCGGTTGGCCGACGACGACCTCGACGTCGTGGTCGACGAGAGCTGGGACCCGCCCGTGACGCTCGGCGTCCGGCTCGTCAGCGTCCTGGGCGACGCGTTCGAGCACGCCGGGCAGGCCGCCTACCTGCGCGGTGTCCTGGACCGCACCGCGCCCTGAGCGCGGACACCGGCACGGCACCCGGCTGCACTCGGCGCCCCGTCAGCGCGGCGCGTGCGCGACGCACGTCGTCGCGGTCGGCCGGGCGCGCAGGCGCTCGGGGTCGATGGGCTCGCCCACGACGGCGCACACGCCGTACGTGCCGGCGGCCAGCCGGTCGAGCGCCGCGTCGACCTCGACGAGCCGGGCGCGCACGTCGGCCGCGAGCGCGTCGACCTGGGCGCGCTCGAACGCGATGGTCTGGCCCTCGGGGTCGTGCTCGTCGTCGATGTTCGCGCCCCACGAGGCCTCGACCAGGTCGGACTTCGCGGCACCGAGCCCGACGGCGCGCTCGAGCGCGTCGGCGCGCAGCGCGAGCAGCCGCGCGCGCACCTCGTCGTCGTCGACGTCCCGAGCCACGGGCGTCAGCCTCGCACGAGGCACCGACGTGCTCAGCCCCACACCTCGACGGTGCTCAGGACCAGCGACCCCGCGCGCGGGTCCGGACCCACGGCCGCGAGGACCACGACGTCGCGGTCGGGCACGAGGTCGAGCGCGAGCGGCCCGTGCACGAGCGGCGCGGGGACCCCGTGCAGGCGCGCGGTGACCTTCTGGTGGTCGCCGTCGCGCGCGCAGACCACCTCGACGTCCGCCTCGAACGCGGTCCCGGCGGACGTGCGGGCCGGCACGACGAGCCGCGCGACGGACTGCTCGCCGACGCTCACGTCGAGCGTCGCGGGCCGGGCGAGGCGCTGCGTGACCGAGCCCCGCACGAGCACCCGGAACCGCGTGCCCGCGGCCCGGTAGCGCCGGCCCCGCACCGCGCCGGGCAGCTCGATGCGCGCCTCGCGGTGCAGCGCGTCGGCGTGCTCGTCGTCGTAGGAGGCGGCGAGCGCCACCAGGGGGCGGTGCGCGGTCGTCGTCGTCGCGGGGAACGAGCCGTCCTCCCAGCCCCACGTGGTGAGGTCGGCGGACGTCCCGAGCTCGACGAGGTCGCGCGCGTTCGCGTCGTCCCCCTCGCCGAACTGCACGGTCGAGGTGTTGTGCACCTGGGAGTTCACGACCGCGAGGCCCACGGCGTTGCGGCGCAGCCGCAGGAACCGCAGGTTCGCCACGGACATGCCGTTGAGCTGCATGCCGGTGCCGCAGTCCTCGATGGTCAGGTAGTCGACGTGCCCGTTGCAGTTCTCCTTGGCCTTGAGTCCGATGGGGCAGTTCCGGATGACGAGCTGCTCGTCGTAGGAGCGCGCGACGTCGTACGAGCGGAACACGTGGTGGTGCTCCTGCACGCCGTGCTTGGCCATGTTCTCGATGACGCCGCCGGCGACCGCGTACGTGCAGTGGTCGAGGACGCCGAGGCCGACCTGCCCGACGCCCTGCCCGTCCACGTGGCAGTTGCGCCAGTGCAGCAGCGTGCGGCGGCGCGCGTCGACGGCGTGCGCGAAACCGCCGCGGAACGCGAGGTCCTGCAGCCACACCGCGACCCCGTCGTAGGCGCGCAGCCCGAACCGGTGCTCGGGGGCCACGGCGTGGTCGACGACGGCGCGCGGCGGGTGCGGGTGCCCGCCCACCCGGGGCCCGACGATGCGCAGGAAGTCCTGCTGGGCGAACCCGCGCGCGCCGTTGAGCGCGATGCCGCCGGCGTACGTGCCGGGGCCGACGTCGATGGTCCACGGGGTGTCGTACACGGGACCGGCGGCGCGCCACCGGTCCGCGGCGGTCGCGATCTGCCGGAGCGCGGTCGCGGGGGTGCGTCCGTCGGCGGCGTCGTCGCCGTCCTCGCGGACGTACAGGGTGGTGCGGGGGCCGGTCACGCCGCGCACCGTAGCAACCCCGCGACCTGCGACGGGACGTTTTCGGCATGCCACCGTGCGGCGGCCGTGGACGGGTGTCCGTCCCCCTCCCCCGCGGGGGTCGTGACCGGTACGGTGGGCGCCGTAGTCGCGTTGCATCGCTTGTCACCGCTGGTGTTCCCACCCGGCGGCCCGGACGACGTTCCACCGTGAGTACCGGTCCCGGCACCGCCGGGGTCGTCCCGCCGCAAGGAAGTAGAACGGCCACATGGCAACTGGCACCGTGAAGTGGTTCAACGCCGAGAAGGGCTACGGCTTCATCGCCCCCGACGACGGTGGGCCCGACGTCTTCGCCCACTACTCGGCCATCCAGTCGCGCGGTTTCCGCACGCTCGAGGAGAACCAGAAGGTCGAGTTCGAGGTCACCGAGGGTCAGAAGGGCCCGCAGGCCGCGAACATCCAGCCGCTCTGACGCCGGCGCGGGCATGCCCGCGCGGCTCGGCACGGACGGCGGGTCCCCCGGGCCCGCCGTCCGTCGTCACCGGGTGTCCCGGCCCGTGCGGCCGACGTCCGTCCCCGGTTCAGGAGGTGCTGGTCAGCGGCTCATCCGCGCGCCCGTGCGTGCCGAGTACCTAGGCGACGCCGAGCGAGCGAGGACACGATGACGACCCCCATCCCGGGTTGGTACCCGGACCCGGAGCGCCCCGGGCTGGAGCGCTGGTTCGACGGGGCCGCCTGGACGCGCCACGTACGCACGGTCCCCGCGCCCGTGACGTCCACCTCCGGGGGGACGAAGCCGCCGTGGTCGGGTGGCAAGATCGTCGGGGTCTCGCTGCTGAGCGTCCTCGGCGCGCTCCTGGTGCTCGGGGGGCTCGCCGCCATCAGCATCCCGGTGGCGGTGGACCAGCGGGCCCGGGAGCTCTTCGCGGACGCGGTGCACTCCGCCTCCTGCCCGTACGTGGCGTCGGAGGAGGAGCGCCTGAGCCGCGAGGGGGCGTCCGCCTCGGACCCGCAGCTCGTCGACATCGTCGAGGTGCGGACCGTCGAGGACCACCTCTCGACCGCGGAGCGTCCGGGCACGGGTGGCTCCACGCACCTGCTGACCTGCGAGGCCACCGCGGTCTGGGACGACGGCATGCGGACACCGGTGCGGTTGACCCTCACCATCGACAGCGACAACCAGATGTGGATCGACGGAGCATGGGACGAGACCTCGACGGACCACGTGTGACCGTGCGGACCCCGGTGCTGGGCGTGGCCCGGCCACCGGCCGGTCCCGTGCCGCCTAGAGTGGCCTCCGTGATCTTCAAGGCGGTGGGCGAGGGCAGGCCCTACCCGGACCACGGGCTGGAGACTGCCAAGCAGTGGGCCGAGGTCCCGCCGCGCCAGGTGCGCCTCGACGAGCTCGTCACCACCAAGCGGACGCTGGACCTCGACGCGCTCCTCGCGGAGGACTCCACGTTCTACGGCGACCTGTTCGCGCACGTCGTGCAGTGGAAGGGCGTGCTGTACCTCGAGGACGGCCTGCACCGCGCGGTGCGCGCGGCGCTGCAGCAGCGGCCCGTCCTGCACGCCCGGGTGCTGGTGATCGAGTGACCACGGACGCGGACCGCGCCCGCGCGCTGCGCCGGCGCCACATGCACGAGCGGCAGGCCGTGATCTTCGGCGTGCTGCTGGCGGCCCTCGCGGTCGTCGGGCTGGGCTCGGCGGCCGTGTACACGGGCAGCCTGAGCCTGCCGTTCCTCGAGGAGGAGTTCGCAGCGAAGCCGACGCCGCCCGCGACGGCCCGCGCGTTCCCCTGCCCGCCGGACGGCGCGCTGCCCGTCGCGTACGGCGAGATCACCGTCAACGTGTACAACTCCACGTCGACGGCGGGCCTGGCGGCCGCGACGCTGAAGTCGTTCACGGACCGCGGCTTCCTGGGCGGCGAGACGGACAACCAGCCCACGTACGACGGCACGGTGCGCATCGCGTTCGGCCAGGCGGGGCTCACGGCGGCGTACACCGTCGCGGCGCACCTGCCGGACGTCGAGTTCGTCGCCGACGGCCGCAAGGGTCCCGAGGTCGACGTGGTCCTGGGTACGGAGTTCAAGGGTCTCGTCCCCGCCGACGAGGTGGGGCTCGACCCGGAGACGCCGCTGGAGGCCCCGAAGGGCTGCGTGAAGGTCGCCGCGCCGACGAACGCCGCGACCGAGGGCTGACGCCGGGCGCCGGGGCCGCACCGCCCCGTCCGACGACGAGAACGGGGGCCGGTCCTGCGCGGACCGGCCCCCGTCGTCGTGCCGCCGGTGGGATCACCGGCGGGCGCGGTCAGTGCGCGGCGTCCTCGACCTCCGTGCCGGCCGGCGCGGACGCGGGCGACGCGGGCTCGAGCGACGTGCCACGCCACCGGGCCACGAGCCGCATGAGGTGGTAGACGCCGATCGCGGCGGCGGTGCCGAGCGCGATGCCGTTGAACACCAGGTCGCCGACGACCCAGGTGAAGTCCGCGATGCCGACGATCAGCGCGATCGCCGCGGGCGTGAGGTTCACCGGGTTGGAGAAGTCGACCTTGTTCTGGATCCAGATGCGCGCGCCGAGCAGGCCGATCATGCCGTAGAGCAGCGTCGCGGCACCGCCGATGACGCCCGGCGGGACGGTCGCGATGGCCGCACCGAACCGCGGCGACATCGCCAGGACCAGCGCGGTGAACCCGGCGACCCAGTAGGCGGCCGTGGAGTACACGCGGGTCGCGGCCATGACGCCGATGTTCTCGGCGTACGTGGTGGTGCCGGAGCCGCCGCCGAGGCCCGCGAGGCTGGTGGCGACACCGTCGGCGAGCAGCGCGCGGCCCGTCACGGGGTCGAGGTCGCGCCCGGTCATCGCGGTCACGGACTTGAGGTGGCCGATGTTCTCGGCGACGAGCACGAGCACGACGGGCAGGAACAGCCCGAGCGTGCTGGCGTCGAGCTGCGGGGTCACGAAGTCCGGCAGGCCGACGAGCGGCGCCTCGCTGAGCGCGTCGAAGTCGACCTCGCCGCGCACCATCGCGAACACGTACCCGACGAGGACGCCGACGAGGATCGACAGCCGGCCGAGGATGCCGCGGAACAGCACCGTGCACAGCACGATCGCGCCGAGCGTCACGAGCGCGGTGAGCGGCGCGGCCCGGAAGCCGCTGTCCTCGCTCTGCCCCCACGCCGCCGGCGCGAGGTTGAACCCGATGAGCGCGACGATCGTGCCCGTCACCACGGGCGGCATCGTCACCTCGATCCACCGGGTCCCGACGAGGTGCACGACGACGCCGACGAGCGCGAGCGTCAGACCCGTCGCGAGGATGCCGCCGACCGCGACCTGCTGCCCGCCGCTCGCCGTCGCCGCGGCGATCGGCGCGATGAACGCGAAGCTCGAGCCCAGGTAGCTCGGCACCCGGTTGCCCGTGATGACGAGGAAACCGAGCGTGCCGATCGCGGAGAAGAACAGGGTCGTCTGCGGCGAGAAGCCGGTGATGATCGGCACCAGGAACGTCGCGCCGAACATCGCGACGACGTGCTGCATGCCGATGCCGATCGTGCGCGGCCACGACAGCCGCTCGTCGGGCGCGACCACCTCGCCCGGGGGGACGGTCCGGCCGTCCCCGTGGACCGTCCAGCCGCTCAGCCCGAGCGCGCTCCTGACCTTGGCCACCACCGCCACGTCGTCCTCCTGTCGGCCCGGAACCCCGGGCTCGTCACCAACGAGCGGCCGGGCGACCGCTCGCCCCCGGGAGAAAGGTAGTGCTCAGCGCTCGTCGCGCGGTGCCGTCGTCCGCATGACAAGGTCGTGGGGTAACGTCCGCTTCGACTCGGGAGGCCGAGATGTCCGAGAACGACCCGACCTTCACCACCGCGCCCGACGTGCCGGACCCGGTGGTGGACACCGAGCCGGCCGCGGAGCCGGCCCCCGACGCGAACACCGAGGAGGACGTCGACGCGATGCTCGCCGGGGAACGGCCGATCGTGCTGCCCCCCGCGGGTCCGCAGACGGGCGTCGCCGTCCCTCCGCTGAAGTAGCCCGTCCGAGCCCCGCCCGTCGGGGCCGACCGACCCGGAGGCCCCGCTGCACCGCCTGCTGCGCTCGTCCCTGCCCGTGTGGACCGCGTTCCTGCTGGTCCACGCGTGGCTCCTGGTGCTGGGCGTGTACCTGCGCCCCGCGGAGACGTTCTGGGACCTGGACCTGTACCGCTGGTGGATGTGGCTGGGCCTGCACGAGGGCACGTGGCCGGTGCTCGACGGGCCGTGGGTGTACCCGGTGGGCGCGCTCGTGCCGATGCTCGGCGCCGCCGCGGGCGGCACGGGCATCGGCTCCGGGTACGCACTCGCGTGGAGCCTGGGCGTCACGGCGTGCGACGCGCTGGGGCTCGCGGCGCTGCTGCACGCGCCGCGCGTCATCGGGCACCGGCACGTGGCGCGCACGACGACGGGCGCGTGGTGGTGGGTGGCGTTCACGGCGCTGCTCGGGCCCGTCGCGATGGGCCGGCTGGACGCGGTCGTCGCGCCGCTGGTCGTCGCGGCGCTGCTGGTCGCGCTGCGGCACCCGCGCACGGCCGCGGCGCTGCTGACGCTGGGCGCGTGGGTCAAGGTCGCGCCCGGCGTGCTGCTCGCCGCGCTCGTCGTCGTGGTGCGCCGCCCGTGGCGGTCCGTGGTACTGCCCGCGGCGCTCGTGTCCGTGGGCGTCCTCGGGCTCACGGTGCTCGCGGGCGGGCGCGAGCACGCGCTGTCGTTCCTCACCGAGCAGGACGAGCGCGGGCTGCAGATCGAGGCGGTCGGCGCGACGCCGTGGGTGCTCGCGAGCCTCGCGTCGCGCGACCTGCACGTCGAGCTCAACGCCGAGATCGTCACCTGGGAGGTCCACGGGCCGGGCACGCAGGCCGTCGCCGACGTGCTGGGCGTCCTGTTCGTCGTCGGTGTCGCGGCGTCCGCCGTGCTCCTGTGGTGGTGCGCGCGGCGCCTCGGGCCGCGGCTGTGGTCCGACGACACGGCGCGCGCGCAGCTCCTGGTGCGCGGGGCGCTGCTCGTCGCGACCCTGCTCATCGTCCTCAACAAGGTCGGGTCGCCGCAGTACGTCGGGTGGGTCGCGCCGCCGGTCGCCGTCGCGCTCGCGCTGCGCCTGCCCGGGTGGCGCACGACCGCGTGGCTCGTGGCGGGCATCGCCGGTGCGACGCAGGTCGTGTTCCCGTGGGGGTACCCGGCGATCACCGCGGGCGACCCCGGGTTCACCGGGGTGCTCGCGGCACGCAACGTGGCGCTCGTCGTCCTGGCCGTCACGACCGTGGTCGCGCTGGTGCGCGACGCGCGTGCCGACGTCGTCGAGGTCTCGGACGGGTGGCCCGACGACGAGCGCGCGGACACCGAGGCGGGCGCCGGGCCGGGGGCGCGGTCCACCGCGCCGGCGCTGGTGCCCGAGCCGACGCCCGGGCAGCAGCGGGGTGCTCAGCCGAGCTGAGGCGCGACCTCGTCGGCGACGAGCTGCAGGTGGTCCAGGTCGGACAGGTCCAGGACCTGCAGGTACACGCGGCTCGCCCCGAGCCCGCGCAGCCACTGCAGCCGCTCGACGACCTCGCCCGGCGTGCCCGCCAGGCCGTGCTCGCGCAGCTCCGCCGGCTCACGGCCGATCGCCGCGGCACGACGCTCGAACTCCTGCTCGTCCTTGCCGACGCACAGCACGAGCGCCGCGGACAGCACCAGGTCGTCGGCCGGGCGGCCGACCTCCTCGCACGCCTGGCGCGCGCGGGCGAACTTCGCCTCGATCGTGTCGAGCTCCGGGAACGCCAGGTTGAACTCCGACGCGAACCGCGCCGCGAGCGCCGGCGTGCGCTTGGGGCCGTTGCCGCCGACGATCACCGGCACGCCCGGCTTGCCGTGCACCTGCTGCGTCGGCTTCGGCAGCGCCGGGGAGTCCGTCAGCGTGTAGTGCTCACCCGCGAACGAGTACGTGTCCCCCACCGCGGTGCCCCACAGGCCCGTGACGATCTCGAGCTGCTCCTCGAGCAGACCGAACCGCTTCGCCGGGAACGGGATGCCGTACGCGGTGTGCTCCTGCTCGTACCAGCCCGTGCCGAGGCCCAGCTCGACGCGGCCGCCGGACATCTGGTCGACCTGCGCGACCTGGATCGCGAGGATCCCCGGGTAGCGGTACGTCACCGACGACACGAGCGTGCCGAGGCGGATGCGGCTGGTCTCGCGCGCCAGGCCGGCGAGCGTCGTCCAGGCGTCCGTCGGGCCGGGCAGACCGTCGGTGCCCATGCCCAGGTAGTGGTCGGAGCGGAAGAACGCGTCGAAGCCCAGGTCCTCCGTCGCGCGGGCGACGCGGAGCAGGTCGTCGTACGTGGCCCCCTGCTGGGGCTCGGTGAAGACACGAAGTTGCATGCCCGCATCATCCCCCGCCACCGGTTGCTCACCCCAACCGGGTCTCCCCGCGCGAGACCGCCATCACTCCGGCTCCGCCTCCTCGCCGCCGGAGCAACCCCGGGGTCGACGACCGTTCCCCCCGCGAGACCGTGGTTGCTCCGGCTGTCGGGGCGCGGAACCGGAGGACGTGCGGGGTCGTGGAGGTCAGGGGCGGGTCTGGCAGCGGGGGCAGCGGTAGAGCTTGCGGGCCGCCATGTCCTCGACGACGACGAGCGTGCCACACACCAGGCACGGCTCCCCCGCCCGCCCGTACACCCAGTGCCGCAGCGACCGGTCCGTCAGGGCCTCGGCGCGCTGCTCGGGCGTGAGGTCCTCGCGCGTGAGCATGACGCCCGTCGCGATGCCGTCCGGCAGCAGGCGCGCCCAGTCCTCCCACAGCGCCCGCGCGACCTCCACCGGCACCTGCTTGCCGGGCGTCCACGGGTCGAGCCGCGCACGGAACAGCAGCTCCGCGCGGTAGATGTTCCCGATCCCCGCGACCACCGACTGGTCCATGAGCAGCTGCCCCACCGCCACGCCGCGGGCGCGCACACGCCGCACCATCTCCGCGCCGGCGGCCTCCAGGTCGCCGTCCGCGGCGGGGTCCGGCCCGAGCCGGTCCACCACCGCCGCGGCCGCGGCCGGGTCGAGCACCTCGCACGCCGACGGGCCGCGCAGGTCCGCCACGGTCGCGTCCGACGCGAGCCGCACCCGCACCGCGCCCACCGGCTCGGGCGGGAAGGGCTCGTCGTCGTGCGGGACACCCGCGACCAGGCCGCCCTCGTCGGCGGGCGACTCGCGCTCGTCCTCGCCCATGCGCACCGCGCGCCGCAGCCGCGGCGCCCCGAGCGACCCCCACGCGGCCTCGCCGGGCGCGAGCGGCGTCAGCCGCCCGTAGAAGTCCCACGCTCCGTACAGCCCGAGGTGCACGCGCAGCACGTCGCCGGACTCGAACGTGCAGAACAGGTGCTTGCCGACCGCCGACGCGCGTTCCATCACCTGCCCGTCGAGCCGCGCGGCGCCCGCGGCGAACCGGCCCTGCGGCGAGCTCACGGCCAGCCGCCGGCCGACGAGGTCGAGCGTCAGCTGCCGAGCGATGCGGTGAACGGTATGACCCTCAGGCACCCGAGCAGGCTACCCACCACCCCGACGGCCCCCGCCCCGACGACTCCGGCCAGCCGCGACCCCGCCCTTCCTCCGGCTCCCCGCCCCCAAACCCGGAGCAAGCACGGTCTCGCGCGAGGGAGACCCGCCGACCCCGCGATTGCTCCGGCTTCCGTGGGTCGGAGCCTGAGCAACGACGGTCTCGCGCGCGGAAGGTCCGCCGACCCCGCGGTTGCTCCGGGTTCCGGGGGTCAGAGCCGGAGTGATGGCGGGGTCGCGGCCTGGGCCGCACGGCTGACCGGTCGGTTCGGGTCAGGCCGGGCGGCGGCGCGGGAGGGCGCGGGTCGTGGGGCCGCGGAGGGCGTCGCGGCGCGGGGCGGGGGCGGTGCCGGCGGGCTCACGGCGTGCGGGCATGAGCGGGTCTCCTCGTCGGGTGGGCGGAGCGGCGCGTCGGAGGGCGGACAGCGGCTCGGCGAGAGGTCGACGGCTCGGCGAGCGGTCATCGGTCAGCGGTCGGCGAGCGGTCGGTCGGGAACGGTCGGGGTCGGCGAGCGGGCGGTCGGGGTCGGTGGGCGGGACGGTTGCGCCGGGGCGACGCGCCCCGGCCGGTCAGGCGGCGGGCGGGCGGTTGATGCGGCCGGCGACCGCGGCGGCCAGGACCGGGCGGGTCGCGCGGACCTCCGCGGCGGCCTGCGCGCGCTCGAGGACGTCCGTGATCTCCGGCCCGATGAGCTCGTGCCGCTCCAGCAGCGCGTCGCGCAGCGCCTCCACCAGGTGGCGGTTGCGGGACAGCAGGCGCCGCACCGACGAGCGCGCGTCGTCGAGCACGCCCTCGAGCTGCTCGCGCGACGCGGAGTCCGCGAGCACCGCGGACACGAGGTCCCGGTCGACGGCCATGAACGACACCAGCGACCCCGTCATGCCGGCGGCGCCGACCATCTGCGCCGCGGTGCGCGTGGCCGCAGCGAGGTCGCTCGCGGGCCCCGTCGTCGTGTGCCCGAAGAACAGCTCCTCGGCGACCCACCCGCCCATGGCGATCTGCACCAGGGCCTGCAGGTCGTACTGCGAGTGGGTCCAGACCTCCTCGCAGTCGGTGTGCGCGAGCAGGCCGAGCGCCTGGCCGCGGCGGATGATCGTCAGGACCTCGAGGGTGCGGTTCGGGGCGACGAGCCACGCGACGGTCGCGTGCCCGGCCTCGTGCGTCGCGATGAGCCGCTGCTCGGCGTCGGTGTACCGCACGGGCTGGCCGATGCCGACCATCTCGGTGATCCGGGCCTGCTCGACGTCCTCGAACGACATGGTGATCGACCCGCGGCGCAGCGCGTTGACGAGCGCCTCGTCGAGCAGGTGCTCGATCATCACGGGCGTCCAGCCGCTCGTCGCGGCCGCGATCCGGTTGCGCAGCGCGGGCTCGTCGAGCGACACCTCGTGCGAGCGGCGCGCCAGGAAGTGGTCGACGAGCGCGCGGCGGCCGTGCGAGTCCGGCGGGGAGAACGTGAGGCGGCGGTCGAACCGGCCCGGGCGCAGCAGGGCCGGGTCGAGCGAGTCCGCGCGGTTGGTCGCGGCGATCAGCAGGATCGGGGCGCGGCCGGGCTTGCGGAGCTTGAGCTGCCGGTCCGCCGGGAGGAACAGGTTGACCAGACCGATGAACCTGTTGACGAGCTTGTCGGTGCCGGTGGGCTCGTCGAACGACTGCATCTGCACGAGCAGCTCGTTGACGACCCCGCCGGTCCCCTCGGAGATCACCGCGTTCGTCGTCGTGCCCCCGGCCCCCGGCAGGTGCACGGCCGACGACCGCACGCACGCCGCCTCGGACAGCGACGCGAGCGACGCCCCGACGGGGCCGTCGGCGACCGCGCCGAGCATCCCGCCGCGGCGCATCGCGATCGCGTCGATCTCCTCGATGAACCCGATCGCCCCGCCCTCGCGGCGCGCGGTGGTGCGCAGCGCGCGGAAGTACGCGCGGATCTTGCGGGCCGTCGCGCCGTAGTACATCGACTGGAACGACGTCGCGGACACGAACAGGAACGGCACGCCGGCCTCGGCGGCCATCGCCTTCGCGGTCATGGTCTTGCCCGTGCCGGGCAGGCCCTCGAACAGCAGGCCGCGGCGCGGGGTGCCGCCCATCTGGTCGGCGAACCGGCGGTGCGTCTGGAACAGGTCGATGGACCGGCGCACGTCCTCGAGGATCGGGTCGATGCCGATGACGTCGTCGAGCCGCACGTCCACCTGCTCCGGCCGGTACACCAGGTGCGGCGAGCGGGACGTGCCGACCGTCGTGAGGACGACGAGGAGGAGCATCGCGACGAAGAACACGACGATCGTCACGAGGAACGGGTCCATCGACGGCAGCTGCGGCAGGACGGGCCACCCCTGCAGGGACGCGACGACGACCCACGACTCGATCGCGAGCAGCACCGCGGCGAGCCGGTAGAACCGACGGCGACGCATGCGCTCGCGGTCGATCGCGATGTCGTGCGCACCCTGACGGATGGGTGACAGGTCGTCGGCCACGACGGCTCCTCTCGGGGGTCCCGCGCGGCGGGGGCACGCGCGGACGTCGACGCCCCGCGGCGCCGCGTCCGGCCCATCGTGGGTGCGGGTGAAGGAACTTCGCAATCAGCGACAATTCGGACCACCCGTTCGGCCTAGCCGCAGGCCCGGGCCGTCGGTGACGAGCCGCGAGGGCCCGTGCGCACGCTCGTCGTCCGCCCCTGCGCCCGCCCCCACCTCGTCCTGCTCGTCCTGTTCGCCCGGACGTCCCGCGGTCGTCACCCGCGGGGCGGGCGGCCGTCACCTCCGCCCGGTGGACTGCGGCGCGGCCCGCGCGCACCCCGCGGCGGGCGCACCCGCTGGAGGTACACCCTGATGAGGACACGCACGCTGCGCATCGCAGCAGCCGCCGCCGCGGCGCTCGCACTGGCGCTCCCGGCGTCCGCCGCACCCGGTCCGGGCGGCCCCGGTCACCCGACCGGTCCGACGAGCCCGGCCGGCCCGACCGACCACGGCGGCGCACGCCGGACCGGAGGCGACCAGACCCCCGCGCTGCGCCAGGCGCTCGTCGGCGGGCACGCCCGAAACGTCATCCTCCTGGTCGGCGACGGCATGGGCGACTCGGAGATCACCGTGGCGCGCAACTACGCCGTGGGCGCCGCGGGCCGGTTCGCGGGGATCGACGCCCTGCCGGTCACCGGGCAGTACACGACGTACGCGCTGACGAAGGACGGCAAGCCGGACTACGTGACCGACTCGGCGGCGTCCGGCACCGCGTGGGCGACGGGCACCAAGACGTACAACGGGGCGGTCTCGGTGGACGTCACGGGCGCCCCGCAGCGCTCGATCCTCGAGCTGGCGCGCGCGAACGGCCTGCGCACCGGCAACGTCACGACCGCCGAGATCCAGGACGCGACGCCCGCGGTGCTCGCCGCCCACGTCACGAGCCGGTCCTGCTACGGCCCGGTCGCCACCAGCCGCACGTGCCCGACGAACGCGCGCGAGAAGGGCGGCCTCGGCTCGATCACCGAGCAGCTCCTCGACACCCGCGCCGACGTCACGCTGGGCGGCGGCGCCGCGACGTTCGCCGAGAAGGCCGTCGCGGGTCCGTGGGCCGGCCGCACCCTGCTGCAGCAGGCCGAGGACCGCGGCTACCGCGTGGTCACGGACACCGCGGGGCTGCGGACGGTCGCGCGGGACGGCGGGTCCGCGCCGGTGCTGGGGCTGTTCGCCTCCGGGAACCTGCCCGTGCGCTGGACCGGGCCGCTCGCGACCCGCACGGGCGGCGCGGAGGCGCCGGTGCGCTGCACGCCGAACCCGGCGTACGGCTCGGCCCCCACCCTCGCCGAGATGACGCGCACGGCGATCGCGCTGCTCGACCGACCCGGCAAGCGCGCGGGCAAGGGCTTCTTCCTGCAGGTCGAGGGCGCGAGCATCGACAAGCAGGACCACGCCGCGAACCCGTGCGGGCAGATCGGCGAGACCGTCGACCTCGACGAGGCCGTGCAGGTGGCGCTCGAGTTCGCGAAGAAGGACAAGCACACGCTCGTCGTCGTCACCGCCGACCACGCGCACTCGAGCCAGATCGTGTCGACGGGCAGCACCACCGCGGGGCTGACGCGGACGCTCGTCACCGCGGACGGCGTGCCCATGACGGTCGCGTACGGGACGAGCGAGTCGGGCTCGCAGCAGCACACGGGCAGCCAGCTCCGGGTCGCGGCGTACGGGCCGTGGGCGGCGAACGTCGCCGGGCTGACCGACCAGACCGACCTGTTCTTCACGATGCGTGACGCACTGCGGCTCGACCCGCGCGCGACGTCGCGCTGAGCGCGTGCCGGCGCGGGTCCGTCTCGGCGGGCCCGCGCCCGCGTGCGCCCCTCGGGTGAGGAGGTGCGCACGACGCGAACAGCGGTCGCGCTGCTCATGACGGCCGGCCGTGATCGCGCTGACGCACCCCTGCACGGACCCGCGGCCCGACGCAGCGGGTGAAAAGTGGGGCGAAGCAGACGCCTCGTACACGCGTATCCGCAGGTCAGGCGCCTGATCGCGATCCAGCAGGCCGCGAGACGACCGTTGACACGATCGGGTGACCTGGACAGCATCGTCGCACCGCGGCACGCCGCGGCACCGGCGCACCGGGCCCACCGGCCGTGCGCCGTCCGCGCACCGGGGCGCACCCGCCCCCGCGCAGCACGGGAGCGCGACCACGCGCGTCGTCGCACCCGCCTCTCGACCCGTGCCCGCGCACCGCCGCGCGCACCCCCTCCGTCGACCCCCCGACCGGCGGATCGCTTCTGCGCGCCCGCGCAGGAGGTCCCGCACGACGACGACGTCGTGCTCGACACGAAGGAGGACGCCACGTGCGTTCGATCATGAAGAGGACCGCCGCGGTCCTGGCGGCGCTGGTCGTCGCCGGTGTCGCGGCCGCGGCCCCGAGCTCCGCGGCCAACGCCCCGCAGCCCCCCGGCCCGGTCCCCACCAAGACCGTCACCCAGACGCAGCGGGTGCTGGTCCAGCAGTACACCGTCCCCACCCTCTACGGCTCGCACGAGGCCTGCGGCCGCGCCTGGCCCTCCTGGTACTGGCAGGGCCCGTGGACCGACTACACGTGCACGCAGCTCGGGACGTACAGCTGGCGGCTGAAGGTGTACGAGTACCGGACCGAGCAGGTCCAGGTGCAGGTGCCGATGGTCTGGCAGGTCGTGAGGTCGGCCTGGCTGGGCTCGGCCAACTCGATCCCGCGGTGCGAGAGCCAGGGCGCCTCGGCCGTCGCGACGTCCGGCGGCGTGTGGAACGGCTACTCCTGCGGTTCCGTCGCACCGAGCGTCTGGAACATCTGGCTGACGTACTCCGACTGGGCGTGACGTGAGCCCGCCGGGGCCCGGGGTGCGCGGCATCCCGGGCCCCGGCGCGTCCGCCCTCCCCCGCCCGGCCCTGCCGCGCGCGGCGCGGCGGGAGTACGGTCGGCGCCGTGCTGACCGAACGCGCACCGTCGCTGTCCGTCGCGGTCGCGCAGCCGCTCGTCACCGCCGGTGACCTGCGTGGCGCGGTGCTCGCGCACGCCGACGCGGTCCGCACCTCGGGCGCCCGGCTCGTCGTGTTCCCCGAGATGTCGCTGACGGGTTACGACCTGGACGCGCCCGCGGTCGACCTGGCCGACGGGACGCTCGCGCCGCTCGTCGCCGCGTGCCACGCGACCGGGGCGGTCGCGCTCGTCGGGGCGCCCGTGCGCGACGACGAGCGCGAGTCGATCGCGACGCTGCGGTTCGACGCCGACGGCGTGCGCGTGGTCTACCGGAAGGTCTGGCTGCACGGCACCGAGTCGCGGCGGTTCGCACCCGGGCCGGGTCCGACGACCACCGACGTCGACGGGTGGCGCGTGGGGCTCGCGATCTGCCGGGACACGGGCCAGGCGCGGCACACCGCGGCGGTCGCGCGCCTGGGCGTCGACCTGGTCGCGGCCGGTGTCGTCGACCGCCCGGAGGACCTGGAGGAGCTGCGCGCCCGCGCGTTCGTCATCGCGCGCGCGGCCGGCGCGCCCGTGGCGGTGGCGAGCTTCGCCGGCCCCACGGGCGGGGGCTTCGACGAGACCGCGGGCTGCTCGTCGGTCCACGACGCCCGCGGCGACCTCCTGGCGGAGGCGACCCCGGCCCCGGGCGACCTGGCCACGGCGACCCTCACCTGACCCCGCCCCGGGCGACCGCGCCGCCCCGGCGCCGGCTGGCCCGTCAACGGGTGGAGAACGTCGCGTGCCGTCGGACTTCCTCCACCCCGAGAGCGGGCCGGGCGCCCGCCGTGCCGGGCTGCGGCGGGCGTGGCACCCTCGCGGCATGAGCGAGAACCACGAGGCCGAGCTGCTGGCACGCGTCCCCGACGGCCTGCTCGTCGGCGGCCGCTGGCGCCCCGCGTCCGACGGCGCCACGTTCCCCGTGCACGACCCGAGCGACGGCTCCGTCGTCAAGGAGGTCGCGTCCGCGACGCCCGCCGACGGCACCGCCGCGCTCGACGCCGCCGCCGAGGCGTTCCCCGCCTGGGCCAGGACGCCCGCCCGCGAGCGCGCCGAGGTCCTGCGCCGCGCGTTCGACCTGCTCCAGGAGCGCACGGAGGACCTCGCGCTGCTCATGACGGTCGAGATGGGCAAGCCGCTGGCCGAGTCGCGCGCCGAGGTGGTCTACGGCGGGGAGTTCCTGCGTTGGTTCTCCGAGCAGGCCGCGCACGTCCAGGGCCGCTACGGCGCCAACCCCGAGGGCACCGGGCGCATGATCGTGTCGCAGCACCCCGTCGGCCCGTGCTTCCTCATCACGCCGTGGAACTTCCCGCTGGCCATGGCCACGCGCAAGATCGCACCCGCGCTCGCGGCCGGCTGCACGGTCGTCGTGAAGCCCGCCTCCCTCACGCCGCTCACCACGCTGCTGTTCGCGCAGCTCCTGCTGGACGCGGGCGTCCCCGCGGGCGTCGTCAACGTGGTCACGACGAAGCAGACCGGCCCGGTCTCGGAGGCGATCCTCACGGACCCACGCCTGCGCAAGCTCTCGTTCACGGGCTCGACGGAGGTCGGGCAGCAGCTCCTCGCGCAGGCCGCCCCCGGCGTGCTGCGCACGTCCATGGAGCTCGGCGGCAACGCCCCGTTCCTCGTGTTCGACGACGCCGACCTCGACAAGGCCGTCGACGGCGCGATCGCCGCGAAGTTCCGCAACATCGGTCAGGCCTGCACCGCCGCCAACCGGTTCCTGGTGCACCGGTCCGTCGCCGACGAGTTCGCGCGCCGCGTCACCGAGCGGGTGCAGGCGTTCCGGACCGGCCGCGGCACCGAGGAGGGCGTGACGATCGGCCCGCTCATCGACGACCGCGCGGTCGACAAGGCCGACGAGCTCGTCACCGACGCCGTGTCCCGCGGCGCGACCCTGCTGACCGGCGGCACCCGCCTCGACCGGCCCGGCACGTTCTACGCCGCGACCGTGCTGACCGACGTGCAGCCGGGGTCCGCGCTCCTGCGCGAGGAGATCTTCGGGCCCGTCCTGGCCGTCGTGCCGTTCGACGACGAGGACGAGGCCGTGCGGCTCGCCAACGACACCGAGTTCGGGCTCGTGTCCTACGTGTTCACCGAGAGCCTGGCCCGCGGGCAGCGCATGGTCGAGCGCCTCGAGACCGGGATGACGGGCCTCAACGTCGGGGTCGTGTCCAACGCCGCCGCGCCGTTCGGCGGCTGGAAGCGGTCCGGGCTGGGCCGCGAGGGCGGCGACGAGGGCATCCACGAGTACCTGCAGACCAAGTACACGCTGACCCCCGACCCGTTCGCCTGAACCCGGCGGCCGGGCCGGTCCTCGGTGCCGGTCCCCGGGCGGGGTAGGGGTACCCCCACCCCGGGTTCGGGTGGGTCCCGGATGTTCCGCGACGAGGCCGCGCAGCAGGCTGGTGAGCGCACCGCAGCCGCGGTCGCAGCCCGGCCGACGAGGACGACGCGTGTATCCGCGCCGCGTCGGCGGGCACCTGAGCAGCAGCACCGTGCCCGGACCAGGAGGCCGCCATGCCCCAGCAGCCCGCCTCGACGCGCACCCGTCGGACGGCCGCCGCGCGCGCCCCGCACCGGCCCACGCCCGTCTCGACGCTCGCGGCGGTCGTCGCCGTGCTCGTCGGCGCCGCGATCGCCGTCCCGGGCGTCGCCGCCACCGCCGACCCCAGGCCCGCACGGACCGTCCCCGCCGTCTCACCCGTCGCCCACCCCTGACGCCGACACCCCGCCCCGCACCCGCTCCGACGAAGAACCCGCCGGACCGGAGCGCCACGGGGTCGGCGGAGCCCCAACGAGACCGCGCCTGCTCCGGCCAAAGCCCCGGACAGCCGGAGCAACGACGGGGTCGGGCAAAGGTCGTCCCGCGAGACCGTGCTTGCTCCGGCGAAGGGTCCGGACAGCCGGAGAGATCGCGGGGTCGCGGGAAGGCTCGACCGGCGAGACCGGGGTTGCTCCGGCGAAGAGTCCCGAGAGCCGGAGGGATGGCGGGGTCGCGGGAAAGGTCGACCGGCGGACGGGGGTCGGTCGCTCCGGGTCCGGGGCGGGAGCACCGGGGCACGGGCGGGCGCGGACGGGAGGGGCGAGGGCCCCGACCGAGTGCGCGACGGTCGGGGCCCCGGTCGGGGCCCTCCGGCCTGCGGGTCGGCACGCCACGGCAGCCGATCCGCACGGTAGTGCGGCAGGAGGCCACCGGGCGGCGCTCCACCGGGCATCACCCGGCTGCACCGCGGTCGCGGGCGGTCGAGGTCCGAACCGTCGCCGATGCCCGGATCGCGCGTCCCCCGCCTGCGCACCGGCCGTCCCCCGCTCGTGGGCCGCACGGGACGAGGTCAGCCCGCGGCGGCGTCCCGGTCCGACGAGCCCGGCGTCACCCCCGGTCTAGGCGCCCGGGGCGTCGCCCTCGTCCGACGTCGCGTCCGACGTCGCGTCCGACGGCGCATCCGCCCGGGGCTGGCGCCCGAACGCGTCGAACAGCTCGCCGTACGTCAGGACGACCTCGTGCTCGAACAGCAGCGACGGGTCGATCGCCACCCCGCGGTCCGCGAAGAGCCGGAGCGCGTCCTGCGAGTCGACCCGTCCGGAGAACTCCTGCCGGAGCGAGCGCATCCGCGACTCGAACGCCCAGTCCGCCGCGGTCCGGCGCGCATGTCCCGGCCAGGTGTCGAGAACCGCGTGCAGGGGCACGAAGGCGAAGTGCAGCGGGCCCAGCCAGTCGAGCATGCGCTGGTAGGCGTCGAGCAGTGCCTGCCGGGCGCGCCGACCGCCGGTCACCGGGCGGCGCTTCTCGACCTCCACGGCCAGTCGTTCCACGTTCGCGCGGCCGGCGATCACGGCGTCGAGCGCCCAGTCGGGGAGGTGGGGCGGCGGCGGCGCGAGGAACTCGGGCACGGACATCGTGGCGCCCTCCGGCAGGTACAGCACGGGGACGTGCGCGGCCGGGCCGCGCAGACCCTGGCGCGGCTGTCCCTCCTGCGTCCACGTCCGGGTCGGGTCGAGCACGTACCCGGGGCGGACGGCGTCGTGCCGGGGGTTGTCGCCCGGCCGGTACGACGGCGAGGTCACCACCGCGTACGCGACCGCCGGTCGCAGTTCCGATCGCTGCATGGCGCCAGACCGTAGGCCATCCCACCCACGAGGTCCGCCGGCTCGATCTGCTCGACGACGCCGCGCTAGACCCGGGCTAGACGCGGTCGACGAGGCGCCGGTGAACACGCAGGTCACGGGACCGCCGCGGCAGTCGTCGAGCGCTCACGGAATGCCGTGACCGTGACCAGGATCACGCGCCGCCGAGCGTCCCGCCGGCCTCGTCAGCGGGCACGACAGGCCGTTGGGAGCACGACGAGAGCCCCGGCCGGAGAGCGATCCGCCGGGGCCCTCGTCGGGCTGGGGGCTAGCGGCGCGCGGTCACTTCCAGACCGCGAGGTACGAGCCCTTCGTCGCCGGCCGCACGTGGACCGCGGCGGTGCCCGCGCCGTCACCGGCCGCACCCGCGCCCGGCAGGTCGACGGACTCCGACGACAGCAGCGAGAACGTCCGCCACGTGGTGCCGGTGGTGTCGCCGACGACCTGGCGCTGCTTGCCGCGGAACGGCGACGAGGTGGTCAGCGCGTAGAGCAGGACGGGCTCGCCCGCGGCGCGGTGCACCAGGCGCACCTCGAACGGGTCGACCTTCGTCGCCTTGAACCGCACCGCCGAGAACGAGGACGCCGTGCCCGCGCCGAGCGACCGCGTGTGCAGCGCCCCGGCGTAGGTGGTGACCGCGACGTCGACGCGCCCGTTCGGGGAGCCCGCGAGTGCGACGGTGCCCTCGACGGAACCGACCTGCTTGGCCGCGGTCCACGCGCTCGTCGCCGTCGGCCGGACGCGCGCGTGCGCGCCCTTGCTGTTCGTCCACACGACGACCGACTTCGCGCCGGCCTGCTGGACCTGGAGCGTCGCGGGCTCCGCCGAGCTGAACGACGTCGGCGCGCCGAACGTCGACTTCCCCGCGGTGCGGGTCGCGACGACCGCGGAGGCGACCCGCGTCTTCCACGACTTGTCCCCGTACATGTACGCGAACGCGACGACGGCCCCGCCCGACGGGTCGACGGACAGCGCGACGCGCGCCCACTCGTACCCCGAGGAGTTCGTCGGCGAGACGGTGACGAGCTTCTGCGGCGAGGACAGCGCCTTGCCCGGCGCGGCGGTGCGGAGGGCGAGCGTGCGGCCGATCGCGGTCGCGACCGTGACCGTCCCGGACTTGGAGATGCCGACGCCGACGTCCGAGGCGCGGCCCGCGATGGTCTGCTGCTTCGTCCACGACGACGAGCCGGCGGGACGCCGCCACAGCTCGACACCCGTGTCCGTCGGCACCAGGAGCGCACCCGAGCCGTCGGAGCCGGTCGCGATCTTCGGCATCGCGTAGCCGACCGGGCCGGACAGCGTGCGCGCGTCCTTCGCCTGCCCCGCAGTCTTGAGCTGGGTGGCGAGCTTGGCGGTCCACTTGCCCGAGTCGGGGTTGTGGCACATCCGCAGGACGTCGACCGCGCCGCCGCCGGTGGACATGAGCGTCGAGTCGAACTGGCAGGTCATCGTCGACATCGTCTTGCCGACCCACGTCTTGGCGGCAGCGGGCGAGACGACGGCCTGCGCCCCGTCGCTCGTCGTGGCGTGCGCCGCCGTCGCGGGGACGACGAGCGACGCGGTCGCGGCGAGGGCGACCAGGGCGGTCAGGGCACGGCGGAGTCGGAGCATGGGACACCTTCGTCGGGGGGCTACGGCGACCCCGCACGCTAGCGACGCGACGCCCCCGCGACGCCCGGCCGGGTGACCGTCACCCGACTGCCCCACGACGACCGCGCCCTGCCGCCCGAGACCGCCCACCCTGTCCGCTTCCGCCGTCCCCCTCCCGGGCACCGCCCGTCCCCCGCCCGCGCGCGCCACCACCCGGTGGATGCAGGTATCGATGCAGGTCCGGCCGCTGCAGGCCGGCGTGACCTGCACCCATCCCTGCATCCACGGCGGGCGGCGCAGGGCCCGGGAACGGCGAAGGGCCCCACCGGCGCAGGTGACTGCGGGTGGGGCCCTTCGACTGGCGGTAGCGGTGGGATTTGAACCCACGGTGGACTTTCACCCACACACGCTTTCGAGGCGTGCTCCTTAGGCCGCTCGGACACGCTACCTCGGTGCAGAAGGGTACCCGCTCGGCGCCGATGCTCCGAATCCGTTCCAGATCCGGACCGTCCGCACGGCCCGCGGACACCGGGAGCGCACGCGCCCCGCGACGTACCGTGGGCGGATGACGACCGAGACCCGCCCGACCCGCGACGCGGCGGACCGGGCCGCGGGCGCGGGCGAGCCACGGCCGGCCGCGGGGACGCTCGCGGAGGTCGTCGCGCTGCTGCGCGGCAAGCGCCGCACGGTGCTGACGGGCGCCGGGGTCTCGACGGACTCCGGGATCCCCGACTACCGCGGCCCGGACTCGCCGCCGCGCACCCCGATGACGTTCCAGCAGTTCGTCGGCGACGAGGCGTTCCGCCGCCACTACTGGGCGCGCAACCACGTGGGCTGGCGCCACGTGCGCCGCACGACCCCGAACCTGGGGCACCGGGCGCTCGCGGCGATGGAGGCGCGGCGCGTCGTCGTCGGCGTGATCACGCAGAACGTGGACCTGCTGCACGAGGACGCGGGCTCCCGCAACGTCATCGACCTGCACGGACGCTACGACCGGGTGGTGTGCCTGACGTGCGGGCACGTGGTGTCGCGCGCGCACCTGGCGGAGCGGCTCGAGGAGCTGAACCCGGGGTTCGTCGAGTCGGTGGGCGCGGTGGGTGACGTGGAGATCGCGCCGGACGCGGACGCGGTGATCGAGCAGACGAGCGGGTTCGTCGTCGCGGACTGCGAGGTGTGCGGCGGGATGCTGAAGCCGGACATCGTGTACTTCGGCGAGACCGTCCCGCGCGAGCGGGTCGAGCGGGCGTACGCGATGGTCGACGCGGGCGACGCGCTGCTGGTCGCGGGGTCGTCGTTGACGGTGCAGTCGGGGCTGCGGTTCGTGCGGCACGCCGCGAAGACCGGCACGCCCGTGGTGATCGTGAACCGCGGCGCGACGCGCGGCGACCGGCTGGCCACGCTCACGCTGGACGCCGGCACGTCCGAGACGCTCGCCGCGCTGAGCGACCGGCTGCCCACGCCCTGACCTGCGGGCGTCGGTGGCCGGGTCTAGCGTCGGGCTCGGGCCGACCGGGGGGTGGCGAGCATGAGCGAGCAGGGGTGGCGGGCGTTCCTCGCGGCGGAGGGCGTCGACGACTGGGTGGTGCTGCACGGCGGCGCGACGGCGGTGTTCCGCGTCGCGTCCCTCACGGACGCCGCCCGCCTGGCCGACGAGGTCGCGCGCGTCCCCGGCGTCGCCGGTGCGGGCGCGCACCTCGGGATCACGGACGGGCGCGTCACGGTGCGGCTCACGCGTGACCTGTGGGGGCTCGACGAGCAGCACGTGGCGCTCGCGCGCGCGGTGTCGCAGGTCGCCCGCGCGCAGGGGGCATCCGCCGACCGTGGCGCGGTGCAGGAGGTGCAGCTGGCGGTCGCGGCGAAGGCCGCGTCGATCGACGTCGGGTTCTGGCGGGCGGTCCTCGGGTACGACGAGGCGTCCGACGACAACGGCGTCGACCCGCTCGGCCACGGCTCGACGGTCTGGATGCAGGAGCTCGACGACTCCAAGCTGCTGCGGCACGCGATGCACGTCGACGTGTCCGTCGCACGCGAGCACGCGCAGGCCAGGGTCGACGCCGCGCTGGCGGCGGGCGGGCGCGTGGTCGTCGACGCCGAGGCCCCCGCGACCTGGATCCTGTCCGACCGCGCCGGGAACCGCGTGTGCATCGCGTCGTGGCCCGACGGCGCGGAGCCCGCGTCACCGCCGCCCGAGGACTCCGCCGGCTGACCGGTCGGCACGCTCGCCGTCGGCCCCCGCCCGTCGTGGCGCGACCCGACGGGCGCTCACGCCTCCCGGTGCCGCTCGAAGAAGTCGCGCAGCAGGGCGGCGCACTCGTCGGCGCGCACGCCGCCGACCACCTCGACACGGTGGTTCAACCGCCGGTCCCGCACGACGTCCCACTGCGAGCCGCACGCGCCGGCCTTCGGGTCCCACGCGCCCAGCACCAGACGCGGGACGCGCGCGAGGACGGTCGCGCCCGCGCACATGAGGCACGGCTCGAGCGTCACGACGAGCGTGCAGTCGTCGAGCCGCCAGCGTCCGAGCGTCGCCGCCGCGGCGCGCAACGCCTGCACCTCGGCGTGCCCGGTGGGGTCCGCGTCGGCCTCGCGCACGTTGTGACCGCGTCCGACGACCGCGCCGTCCGGGCCGACGACGACCGCGCCGACCGGGACGTCACCCGTGACCAGCGCGAGGCGCGCCTCGTCGAGCGCGACGCCCATCGCCTGGTCGTCGGCGTCGTGCACCGGCCGGCCCCTGTCCACGCAGACATGATGACGCAGCCCACCCCGGACGGTGTGGCGGGTCCCGGACGGCGGGGTCTACCGGCGGGTAGCCTCAAGGCATGCGCCTGCACGTCGCCGACCACCCCCTCGTCGCCCACAAGCTCGCGGTCCTGCGGGACGAGCAGACGGAGTCGCCGACGTTCCGGCTGCTCGTCGACGAGCTCGTCACGCTCCTCGCCTACGAGGCGACGCGCGACGTGCGCACCGAGCAGGTGGAGATCCGTACCCCCGTCGCGACGACCATGGGCACCAAGCTCGCGGCGCCGCGCCCGCTGGTCGTGCCGATCCTGCGCGCCGGGCTGGGGATGCTCGACGGCATGACCCGCCTGCTGCCGTCCGCGGAGGTCGGGTTCCTCGGGATGCAGCGCGACGAGGAGACCCTCGAGGCCATCACGTACGCGAACCGGCTGCCGGAGGACCTGTCGGGCCGGCAGTGCTTCCTGCTCGACCCGATGCTCGCGACCGGCGGCACGCTCGTCGCCGCGATCGACTACCTGCTGCAGCGCGGCGCGCGTGACGTGACGGCCGTGTGCCTCATCGCCGCGCCGGAGGGCATCAAGGTCGTCGAGGACTTCGTCGGGGACCGCGCGGACGTGCAGGTCGTGGTCGCGGCCGTCGACGAGCGCCTCGACGAGAAGGCGTACATCGTCCCGGGCCTCGGCGACGCGGGCGACCGCCTCTACGGCGTGGTCTGACACGCACCTGACGCCCCACCCGGACGCGTGACCTGCGGCGGCGCCGCACCGGTCGCAGGGCCCGGGGTCGTTGCCTACCGTGGTCGGCATGCGTGTGGTGGTGGCCGGCGGCCACGGGAAGGTCGCCCGGCACCTGTCCCGGGCGTTGTCGGCGCGCGGTGACGTGCCCGTCGCCCTGATCCGCTCCCTCGACCAGGTGGAGGCCGTCGCGTCGGACGGCGCCGAGGCCGTGGTGCTCGACCTGGAGCGCTGCAACGTCGACGACGTCGCGGGCGTGGTCGCGGGCGCGGACGCGGTCGTGTTCGCCGCGGGCGCCGGGCCGGGCAGCGGGGCGCGCCGCAAGGACACCGTCGACCGGGCCGCGGCGGTGCTGCTGGCCGACGCGGCCGAGCGCGCCGGGGTGCGTCGCTACCTGCTGGTCTCGGCGATGGGCGTGGACGCCACGCCGCCCGAGGGCACCGACGAGGTGTTCGTGGCGTACCTGCGCGCGAAGGCCGCCAGCGAGCACGACCTGCGCGGCCGCGACCTGGACTGGACGATCCTGCGGCCGGGCTCCCTCACCGACGACGAGCCCACGGGTCTGGTGCAGCTCGAGGCGCACGTGGAGCGCGGCGCGGTCCCCCGCGCCGACGTGGCGGCGGTGCTCGCCGCCCTGCTGCGGACCCCGACGACCGCGGGGCTCACGCTCGAGCTCGTCGGCGGGGTCGTCCCGGTCGACGCGGCGGTGGCCGCCGCGGCCGAGCCCGCCGACTGACGGAGACCGCGGGCGACCGGTCGGACGGTCAGGACGCGCGCTGGGTGCGCAGCGTGATCGCCCCGACGAGGTACTGGTCCCCCGTCGTTCTGGGCGTGAGCGACGCGACCTCGCACGACAGGGTCGTCGGCGCGAAGCCCTTGGCGTCGGTGCCGAGCGACGAGGCCGCGGCCCACCCGACGGCGGAGGAGTCGAACGCGTTGTTCTTGTCGCCCGTCGAGCCGTCGGCGCGCAACGGCGTCAGGTCGACGCTCGAGTCGGTGCACAGCCCGCCGAGCCGCAGCCGGTCACCGCTGAGCGACCGGTCGCCCTCCCAGGCCACGACCCCGACGCGCGCCTTGGACGGCGCCGGGGCTGCGAACTGGAACGCGGGCGGCTCGGCGTCGGTGCCGACCCACAGCGCGCCGTCGTACACGGTGACCTGCGTCTTCCCGGGCGCGGAGTGCACGACGACGAGCGACCAGCCGCCGTAGTACGTCGGCTTCGGGTCGGTGCGCGTGGCGGCGACGGCCATGTCGGCGAGCGACCAGGTCCCGCCGCCGTGCGTGCGGACGAGCGCGGTGACGTCCGCGAACGACGCGTAGTACTCGCGGCCGTCGGCGTCGGTGCGCGTGGTCGTCTCGCCGCCGACCGGTGTGTACGCGCCGCCGGGGCCGCGCAGCAGCGCGCGCTCGGGCGCGGCGGTCCACCCGTCCGCCCCGCCGCGCACGGCGGACCAGTACAGGCCCGCGAACGCGACCTGCGCGCCCGCCGGGACGGCGACGTGGGTGCTCGACGACACGGGCACGGCCGTCCGCGGCCCCTCGGCGGGTGCCGCGTCGAGCGGGAGCATCGTCAGCGAGTTGTTGTCGACCTCGCCGCGCAGCGCGCGCGTGCAGGCGGCCAGCGTGGAGTCGCAGCCGAGCACGGCGGCGCCCGCCTCGGTGACGTCCCAGCCGCCGCCGGTGGTGGTGAAGCGCTCGGCGAGGCCGCCCGACCGGCCGGGCACGGCGGCCTGCGCCGTCACGGGCGCGCCCGCGCCCTTCGCGGTCGCCTCGAGCGTGACGGCACCGGCGGCGAGGTACGTGGACCGCACGGGCACGAGCACCTCGAGGGTGTCGCCCGCGGCGAGCACGGGTCGCCGGCACTCGAGGGTGCGGCCGTAGGGGTCGGTGGTGCAGCCCTCGGGCAGGGCGTCACGCGGCTCGACGACGAGGTTGCGCGGCAGGGTGGCGCGCACGACGACGTCGGCCGCGTCCGCGGCCGGGGTGCCGGAGTCGTCGACGCGGACGCCGAACGCGAGCTGCCCCGTGTCGTCGGACTGCAGCGCCACGTCGTGGGCCCGCAGCTCGAGGACGGGTGCGACGGCGCGCGCCTCGACCCGGACGGTGCCGGGGTCCGCGCCCTCGGCCGTGGCCTCGACGACGACCGCCTCCAGGCCGCCCACGACCCCGGGCTTCGCGTGCAGCGGCACCTCGACGGCGACGTCGCCGCCCGCGGGGACGCGCGGCCCGGCGCAGCGCAGCACGTGCCCGGTCTCGCAGGTCCACCCGTCGGGCGACTCGCCGCTCCACGTGACGCCGTGCGGCAGGCGCAGCCCGATCACGACGGGCTGGGAGTCGACCTCGCCGGCGTTGTGCAGCGCGACCGCGAGCGCCGTGGTGTGCCCGCCGGCGAGTGTCACGGGCTCGGCCGCGACCTGGAGCGCCGCGGGCTGCAGCAGGGTGACCGGAACGCTCGCCTCCCGGCGGGACTCCGGCGCGGGCCACAGCGACAGGGAGAACGGCCCGAGCGCGGCGCCGCGCTCGGTGCGCACCCCGAGGGTCAGCGGGACGAACTCGCGGCCCGGCAGCCCGGCGCGCGTGCAGACGACCGTGGGCGCCTGGTCCTCGCAGGCCCAGTCGTCGGTCGCGACCGTCCCGGCCCACGTGACGCCGGCGGGCAGGGTCACGGCGGCGCGCGCCTCGTCGGCGGCGGTGCGACCGGCGTTGCGCAGCTCGAACGTCACGGCACGGGCGCGGCCCGCGACGAGCGTGACGGGCTCCTGGACGGACGCGACGGCGAGGCGCGCCGGGCTGGGCGTCACGCGCACGTCGAGCGGCGGCGGGCGGTAGTCGATGTCGGTCCCGGTGACGACGAGCTCGACCTGCGCGTCGTCGGCCTCGAACGCCTCGTCGACGAGCACGCGCACGACGAGCCGCGCGGACTGCCCGCCGGGGAGCTCGCGCAGGGAGCAGGTGGCGCGCCGGGTCTGCTCGCCGCGGCACGTCCAGTCGTCCGCGGCGATCCGGTCGCGCAGCGCGCCGACGGTCAGGCTGCCGCCCGCGGGCGACCCGCCGGCGGTGACGCCCCGGCCGGCCGGGGCGAGCCCGACCATGTCGTCGACGGCCACGCCCTCGGGCAGCCGCAGCTCGGCGACCAGGTCGGTCGCGGCCGTCTCGCCCTCGTTGCGCAGCGTGAGCCCGAGCTCCTGGGGCCCGACGCCGGCCGCGATGACCAGCCCGTCCTCGGGGATCGCGACGACGACCCGCGGCGCGGTGGGCGGTGTCGGCTCGGGCGTCGGGTCGACCGTGGGGTCGGGCGTGGGCTCGGGGCTCGGGGTGTCGCTCGGCTCCGGCTCGGGCGCGAGCGTCGGGTCCGGTGTCGGCAGGTCGGTGGGCTCGGGCGCGGGCGTCTGCACGTCCGACACGGGCAGCGGCGGGACGGGGACCTCGGACTCGACGGGCTCGTCGGAGCTCTCGGGGGTGGGCTCGACCGTCGGCGACTGCGTCGCGCTCGGCGTCGGCCCCACGTCGGTGGGCGTGGGCGCGGGCGACGCGGTCGCGGTCACGGTCGGTCCGGCCTCGACGAGGTCGCCGTCGGAGCCGCGCCCGAGCACCACGGCCGCGGCGACGCCCGCGACGACGACCGCACCGGCGACGGTCGCGACGACCGCCGCGGGGACGCTCGCGAGGAACGCCGCGACACCGCTGCTCGCCCCGGCCGCCAGCCCGGCTCCGCCCGCGGCACCCGCCGCGGCCCCGGCACCGGCACCTGCCCCCGCGCCGACCCCGGCACCCGCACCGGCGCCGGCACTCGCGCCGCCGCCCTCCAGCTCGAGCTCGGCGGCGTACCCCGGCCCGGTGGCCGCGGCACCCGCGGCGTCGGCGCCGAGCGCGGCACCCGCGTGCCCGGCGCCCGCGGCCGCCGCGCTGCCCGCGGCACCCGCCGCGGCGGCGGCACCACCGGCGACGACGGCCCCACCGAACGGCAGCACGTGGGACAGCGCCCCGAGCCCCGCGACGCCGAGGACCAGCGGCGCGACGACCGCGCGCATGCCGTGGTTGACGTCCCCGAGCTCGAGGACCAGCGCGCGGCACTCGTCGCACCCGTCGAGGTGGGCGGCGACCTTGGTGCTCTCCCGCGACCCGAGCCCGCCGCGCACGTACGCGCCGAGCGACGCGGCCACCGCGCGGCAGCCCTCGTCGAGCGGGTCGCGCAGGTGCTGCTGCAGGTACGCCTGGCGCAGGCCCTCGCGCGCGCGGTACGCGAGCGCGGCGACGCCGTTGGCGCTGAGGCCGAGCACGGGCGCGATCTCGGCGGGCGGGCGCCCCTCGACCTCGGTGTGCCACAGCACGGCCTGCCACCGCTCGGGCAGCGAGTGGAACGCGCGCGCGACGACGCCGCGCTCGAACCCCTCGAGCGCGGGCTCCTCCGCCGTGCCCGCGAGCGCGGTCCCGGCCTCGAGGGTCGCCACGTCGTCGGTGGGCTGGACCTTGCGCGCGCCCTCGCGGCGCACGCCCGCGGTCCGACGCACGACGGTGAACAGGTACGCGCGGAACGCCTCGTCGGGCCCGTTGCCGCGGCGCAGCGCGCTGTAGACGGCGGTGAACGCGTCGGCGACCACGTCGTCGGCGTCCGCGGCGTTGTCCGTGTACTGGCGTGCGACGACCGTCGCGGCCGCGGAGTGCCGTTCGTAGAGCGCGGCGAAGCCCGACTCGTCGCCGGCACGCACCGCGGTGATGAGCTCCGCGTCGCTGCGCTCGACAGCCGCCTGCGCCTCCACCTCGACCTCGTCCCGACTCGCCACCGCGCGGCGGATCCGCGCCAAACCGGTACCAGGGTGACATACCGCTCTGACATGGCGGAAACACTCGTCTCACCCGCCGGTTCCGACGTTCGGGTGAAAAGCACCCGGAACTGCCGTCACAGCCCGGCCCGAGCCCCCTCTCATCCCATGTGACGACCGAGACCGGACCTCTGCTGCCCAGCCAGCCGTCGCGTCTTCTCGAGCGGTGGCGCCACGAGAGCGTCGCCTCCGTGTGGCGCCGCCCGTCGGACTGGTACCACCCCGCCGTCGACGAGGTGGCGGTCGCGCTGCTGCTCGAGGACGACCCCGTCCCGGCCGCCGCGCGGCTCGGGTTCGCGCGCGGCGAGGCCGGCGTCGGCGTCGCCGAGACCATCGACGACCTCGCGTGCCTGTACCGCGCGACGTCGCGCCCGGAGCCGCCGCTGGACGTGGTGCGCGCGCTGTGCACGGGCTGGGCGGACGCGCAGGCGGGCGGGGTGACGCTCGCCCTGGGCCTGGACGCCGGCTCGGGCCTGCCCTCGGCGGACTACCTGCGCCTGCGGCTCGCGGAGTGCTACCCCGACGACGTGCCGACGGGCCGCCTGCTCGTCGTCGACGTCGCGGCGGGCGTGCCGGACGCGCTGAGCCGCCTGGCGCGCTCGGCGGCCGTCGGCGCGGCGCTGCGGGACGTGTTCGGTCCGGCGCGCGCGATGGCGAGCATCGGCGGCGGGGCGTTCGTCGTGCTGCTGGACGACGAGGAGAGCACCGACGAGCGGATCGCGCGCCTGCGCCGCAGCGCCGACGAGCGCGTGGTCGCGCTGCGCGTCGAGGGCGTCACGCGCCGCCCGCTGCGCGTCTGGGTCGAGCCGCTCCCCCCGACGCACGAGTGCGCGGCGCGGCGCCTGGTGCAGCTCGCCCGGCCCTGAGCGCGGTGTGCGTCGGCGCCCCTGCCCCGGCGCACACCGCTTCACCCGCGTTCACCCTCCCGGGTGACACGAACCTCGTCTCGGCCCCGGTGCAGGTCACCCGCTCGGACCCCTGCCGCGTGAGGTGCCCGCACCAACTCGATGGGTGCAAATCGGGGCGAGGGGGTTACTTTCGATGCATGTCCACCTCCGGAATCGCCGCGTCGCACGACCCCGCAGCCCAGGGCTCGGCCCGTTCCGACGACCCTCCGGCGCCCGCCGTCGCGGCCCCCGCCCCGCTCGGGACGCCGGCCGCGACCGCCCCCGTCGGTTCGCTCCCGCAACCGCACGCGACGCCCTACCTGACCCGGCACGCCACGCGCACGCCGGGTCCTGTGCCCTCCGCGGACGTCCTGACGCTCGACGAGCCGGGGCCGCTGCTCGCGTCCGGCTCGGCCGCGGACGTGTTCGCGCTCGACGAGGACTACGTCGTCCGTCGCTACCGGCGTGGTGACGACGCGGCGCCCGAGGCGATGGTGCTGCAGCACGTGGCCGCGCACGGGTTCCCGGTGCCGGCGGTGCACGTCGCACTGGGTCCGAACATGCTGATGGAGCGGCTGCACGGCCCGACGCTCCTGCAGGCGCTCGCGGCCGGCGAGGTGTCGATCGCCGACGGCTCCCAGATGCTCGTGGACCTGCACGACCGCCTGCACGCGCTGCCCGCGCCGCAGGGCGTCCTGCCCGACGAGTCGCGGTGGCCGCACCTGCCGCCCGGGCCCGTCGTCGCGCACCTCGACCTGCACCCCGGGAACGTGGTGCTGTCCGACGCGCACGGCCCGACGGTCGTGGACTGGGCGAACGCGCGGCTCGCGACGCCGGAGGTCGACGTCGCGCTCACCGCGCTGATGATCGCGGAGGTCGCGGTGGACGCCGGGGGCGACTACTCGCTGGCCGCCCGCGCGTTCCTCGCGGCGTTCCTGGCCCGCAGCACCGTGGACGTGCCGGCGGGCCTGGACCAGGCCGCGCAGGCGCGCCGGACCGACCCGGGGCTGCTGACCGGCGAGCGCGAGCTCGTCACGGCCGCGGCCGACCTGGTGCGCGAGCTGGTCCGCGTCGCGTCCTGACGGGCGTCGCGGGCGCGTCAGCGCGGCGCGAACGTCAGGCAGTCGGCGACGTCCTGGCCGCTGCCCACGCGGATCGACTCCGCGGTGCACTCGAGGTGCGAGTTGTGCGAGCAGTCCTGGCGCTGGCACGCGCCGACGTGGCTCAGCACCTTGTCGAGGCCGCCCTTGACGGTGAGGGGGATGAACGTCGCGCAGGTCGCGTCCGCACCCGTGCCGCCGACCGTGATGGCCGCGGCGTGGCAGTGCGAGTGGTCGTTGTACGAGCAGCCGGCCACCGAGCACTCGGCGATCGCGGGCAGCTCCATGAGCTCGGTCATGTCACGCCTCCCGGTTGGGGGTCCTGCGGGGTGGAGCGGTGGGGCTCCTCGTTCGACGGTAGACCCCCGCGCGGGCGTGCGCCAGCACTCGGGCACAGGTGATTGCGCAGGTCAGACTCGGTTTTTTGGGTACGACCGCGTTGCGTAATGGGCGGCCGACGAGCGTCGTGCGAGGTCAGCGCGCCCGGCGCTCGACCGGTGCCCGCCACATCGCGACCGGCCGTGCGGCGTGGACGCCGCGGATCTCGCCGCGCGGCTCGAACCCGTGGCGCACGTACAGCGCCCGGTTCCGCGGCGTCGAGGACTCCAGGTACGCGGCGCCGCGCTGCTCGTCGACGTGCCGCAGCCGGTGCGCGAGCAGACGCGACCCGATCCCGCGGCCGCGCCGCGCGGCGCTCACACCGATCTCGCCGAGGTACCAGTGCGGCTCGTCGGGCCGCTGCCGGGCGAACGCCGACCAGCCGCGCAGGGCGATCGGCACCCGGTGCAGGCCGAGCGCGCGCACGAACCCGGGCGTCTCGCGCAGCAGCGCGCCGAGTGTCGCGCCGGGGGCACCGGGCCGTTCCCAGACGGCGGCGCCGACGATCGTGCCGTCGGGCTCGCGCGCGACGTCGACCGCCAGGCCGGCGGCGTCCTCGGCGCGCAGCAGCGCCGCGTACAGGGCGGCGGCCCGCTCGCGCCGGCCGTCGGCGGAGCCGATCATGCCGACGACGACGGGGTCGTCGGCGAACGCCTCACCGAGCACGGCGGCAACGGCGTCGAGCTCGTCGGGCGTGGCGGCACCGACTGCGGGCATGCGGACGACTCCTCCCTGGCGGACACCGCGCGCGCGTCGGCGGCTCCTGGACGACCGTCCAATCATCCTCCCGCCGGATTCGCCCGATCGTGGGCCCCAGGTCCCCTTCGCCCACCCCGCCCCCACCTCGCGCAGACCCCGCACACCCCCTCCCCACGCCCCTCACACACCCACGACGCCCACCGACCCGCCCCGCCCGCCGACCCGACCCCGCCATCCCTCCGGCCACGAACCCGTGCAGCCGGAGCAACGACGGGGTCGCCGACCAACCGGTGCGCGAGACCGGGGTTACTCCGGCTTCAGCCCCGGTTGGCCGGAGCGATGACGGGGTCGGCGACCAACCGATACGCGAGACCGGGGTTACTCCGGGTACGGAACCGGTTGGCCGGAGCGGTGGCGGGGTCGGCGGGGAGAGTCCGCAGGGGCGGGGCGTGGGGTGTGTCACGGAGCGTGGAATGGGCGGATCGCGCCGGGGCGGGCGTCGTAGTGTGGAGGTTCGTGGCTACCTTCTCCGGCGTGACGCGCCAGCACGTCCTCCAGGCGATCGCGGAGTACGACTCCCGCGGCCGCGACGGCTTCCTCGGGGTCTACGGCTACGCGCCGACCCCCGGCTACGCGATCGTGCACGAGGGCGCCAGCTACGACCTGGCCGCGGTCCTCGGTGTCGCGCACCGCTTCGCGACCGGCCGCCTCGCCCCGTCCGACGAGGTCGTGGGCAGCATCGCGTCCGCGGCGACGATCCTGCGCAAGCGCGGGTTCGAGGTCACGGAGCAGGGCGGCTCGTCGGCCGCGCGCTCGTCGCGCACGACCACCCGCGCCCCCCGCACGACGACGCCGCGCTCGACGTCCTCGCGCGCGACCACCTCGCGCCGCTCGGCGGCCCCGGAGCCGGTCGTGGCCATCTGCCCGACGTGCTCGACGACGCTGCCCGCGACGGGCGTCTGCGACTTCTGCGACTGAGCGGACGGCGGGGCGACCCCCGCGGCACCGGGCCCGCGGCCCGGGGAACGACGAGGGAGAGCACCCGTGCGGTGCTCTCCCTCTTCAACGTATAGAGCACGGGGGGTCTTGCGGCAAGGCCCCCGTCGAGGCGGATGATCGGCGCTCGTCGCGCCCGCCGAGCCGTCCCCGGGCGCCGTGAGACCCCCGGGAGCCGAGCGTGCCCACCCTTCCCCTGACCGTCTTCGACGTCCCCGCCGCCAAGTCCGACCCGGCCCTGACCGCCGCCGACGACGCGCACCTCGCGCGGGTCGCGGCGCGGCTCGAGCAGCAGGTCGCCGAGCTCCAGGACCGGCTCGCGCAGGTGCGCCGCGCACCGGCCGGGCCGGGGTCGGCCGCGGTCGAGCGCGACCAGGAGGTGCGCCGCCTGACCGCCCGGCTGCGCACGCTGCGCCGCCACGGGCTGGACCTGTGCCTGGGCCGGACGCTGACCGCGGACGGGCAGGCGGTGTACGTGGGCCGCGTGGGGCTGACGGACGCCGACGACACGCGCCTGCTCGTCGACTGGCGGTCCCCCGCCGCGGAGCCGTTCTTCGCGGCGACGCCCGTGCACCCGAGGGGCGTGGTCGCGCGGCGCCGGTACCGGTGGACGCGCGGCCGGGTCACGGACTACTGGGACGAGGTGCTGGTGCCGGACGCGGTGCCGCCGGGCACCGTCGCGCCCGACGAGGGCTCCGCGCTGCTCGCGTCGCTCGGGGCGAGCCGGTCCGCGCGGATGCGGGACGTGCTGACGACGATCCAGGCGGACCAGGACGCGATCGTGCGTGCCGGGTCGGCGGGCCCGCTCGTCGTCGACGGCGGCCCGGGGACGGGCAAGACGGTGGTGGCGCTGCACCGCGCGGCGTACCTGCTGCACGCGGACCCGCGGCTGGGGCGCCACCACGGGGGGCTGCTGTTCGTCGGGCCGCACGAGCCGTACCTCGACTACGTGTCCGACGTGCTGCCGAGCCTGGGTGAGGACGGGGTGCGCACGTGCACGCTGCGGGACCTGGTCCCCGAGGGCGCGACGGCCGGCCCGGAGCCGGACCCGCGGGTCGCGGCGCTCAAGGGCTCGCGCGCGCTCGTCGACGCGATCGAGCCGGCCGTGCGGTTCTCGGAGCGCCCGCCGACGACCTCCTTGCTCGTGGAGACCCCGTGGGCGGACGTGCCGGTCACGCCCGCGGACTGGGCGGAGGCGTTCGCGGCGCCCGAGGACGGCACGCCGCACGACGAGGCGCGCGACGACGTGCTGGCCGAGCTCGTGGAGGTGCTGGCGGCCAAGGTGGACGACGACGTGCCCGCGGACCGGGTGCGGGCGGCGCTCGCGGCGGACGCGGACCTGCTCGCCGCCCTGAACCGCGCGTGGCCGCTGGTCGAGCCGACGGAGCTCGTCGCGGACCTGTGGTCGGTGCCCGCGTACCTGCGGCTGTGCGCGCCGTCGCTGACGCCCGAGGAGGTGGCGCTGCTGCAGCGCCCGGACCCGACCGCGTGGACGGTCGCGGACCTGCCGCTGCTCGACGCGGCGCGTGCCCGCCTCGGCGACGCGGGCACGTCCCGGCGCCGTCGGGCGGCGTCGGCGCGGGAGGCGGCGGACCGCGCGGCGATGACGGAGGTCGTGGACCACCTGGTCGCGAGCGGCGACACGGAGATGCAGGTCATGAGCATGCTGCGCGTCGACGACCTGCGCGACGCGCTCGTGGACCGGGCGGCCCTGCCGCAGCCACCGGTCGACCCGCTCGCGGGGCCGTTCGCGCACGTCGTCGTCGACGAGGCGCAGGAGCTGACCGACGCGGAATGGGCGATGCTGGTGCGGCGGTGCCCGTCGCGGTCGATGACGGTCGTCGGGGACCGGGCGCAGGCGCGGGGCGGGTTCCCCGAGTCGTGGCAGGAGCGGCTGGGGCGCGTGGGGCTGGGCGGGGCGCGGGTCGCGTCGCTGGGGACCAACTACCGCACGCCCGCGGAGGTGATGGAGGCCGCGGAGCCGGTGATCCGGGCCGCGCTCCCGGACGCGAACGTCCCGACGTCGATCCGCAGCACCGGGCGGCCGGTGCGGCACGGGTCGGTCGACGAGCTCGCGGCGGTCGTGACGGGCTGGCTCGCGGAGCACGAGGGGGTGGCGTGCGTGATCGGCGCGCCGCCGCCGGACGTGTCGGGCCTCGGGGACCGGGTCCGCGCGCTCACGCCGCGGACCGCCAAGGGGCTGGAGCTCGACCTCGTCGTGCTGGTCGACCCGGACGGGTGGGGCGAGGGTGTGACGGGGGCGGTGGACCGGTACGTCGCGATGACCCGCACGACGCACACGCTCGTCGTGCTGCACGCGAGTTCGTCCGCACCCGTGGTCGGCGCGGACGTCGGGCGCTAGCCTCCGGCACATGCCCCAACGGAGGGACGCAGCCCGGAACCGGGCGAGGATCGTGCACGCCGCCGCGGCCGTGTTCCGGCGCGACGGGGTGGACGCGCCGCTGGACTCGGTGGCCGTCGAGGCGGGCGTGGGCCGGGCGACGCTGTACCGGCACTTCCCGGACCGGGGTGCGCTGCTGGCGGCGGTGCTGCACGACCGGCTCACCGAGCTGGAGGCGTACGAGGCGGAGCACGGCGGGCCGGGCCTGCTGGAGCACCTGGTCGTCGAGATGTGCTGGTACATGGCGGACATGCGCGGCCTGGTGGCGGCGCTGTCGAGTGTGGACGACGAGGCGCGCAAGGCGGTCCAGGCGCGGTGCGAGGCGCTGCTCGCGCGGGCCCTCGAGGTGGCGGTGGCGAGCGGCCGGGTGCGGGCGGGCACGACGCTCTCGGACGTGCTGCTGGTGGCGGTGATGGCGGGTGCGTTGATGACGAACCCGGCGGTGACGGACGACGACCTGCGGCGGGCGATGGCGATCTGCTTCACGGGCCTGCGCCCGGGGGTCCCGGTGGCGGCGCTGCCGGAGCCGGAGCTGCGGGTTGACGCGACCGGCTAATGCCATTAGCTTTTCGGCTAACGACATTAGCCACCAGGAGGTCGTCATGACCGAGCACCTCGCCGTCGCCGACGGCACGCTCGCCTACGAGGTCACCGGCCACGGGCCGCTCGTCGTGCTCGCGCACGGCATGGGCGACTCCCGTGCCGCCTACCGGTTCGTCGCCCCGCGGCTCGTCGCCGCCGGGTACCGCGTCGCCACGCTCGACCTGCGCGGCTGCGGCGAGTCCACCGCCGACTGGCCGGACTTCTCCCGCAGCGCCGTCGCCGACGACCTCGTCGCGCTCGTCGAGCACCTCGGCGGCCCCGCCGTCCTCGTCGGGCACTCCCTCGCCGGCGGCGCCGTCACCATCGCCGCCGCCCGCGCGCCCCACCTCGTCACCGGGGTCGTCGAGCTCGCCCCGTTCACCCGCGCCCAGACGACGAGCCTGCGCGACCTGCGCTCCGCGCGCTACCGCCGCGGCATGACCCGGCTCCTGCTCGCCGCGATGCTCGGCTCCGTCACCTGGTGGCACCGGTACCTCGACCTGGCCCACCCCACCAAGCCCGCCGACTGGGACGACCAGCTGCGCCGCAACGCCGACGAGCTGCGCCGCCCCGGCCGGATGCGCGCCCTGCGTCGCATGGGCGCCACCAGCGCCGCCGACGCCGGCGAGCACCTGCCCCGCCTCGCGTGCCCCGCGCTCGTCGTCGCCGGGTCCCTCGACCCCGACTGGGCCGACCCGCGCGCCGAGGCCGAGGCCGTCGTCGCCGCCATGCCCGCCGGGCTCGGAGAGGTCGCCGTCATCGACGGCGCCGGGCACTACCCGCACACGCAGACGCCCGACGAGACCGTCGCGCTGCTGCTGCCGTTCCTCGCCGCGACGACCGCGGAGCACGCCCGTGCCTAGGGCCGGGCTGGACCGCGACGTCGTCGTCGCCGCGGCCGCCGACCTGGCCGACGAGGTCGGCCTGCCCGACGTCACCATGAGCCTGCTCGCGCAGCGCCTCGGCGTGCGCGCGCCGTCGCTCTACAAGCACGTCGACGGGCAGGCCGACCTGGCCCGCCGCGTCGCGACGCTCGCGCTCACCGAACTCGGCGCCGCCCTGCGCGACGCCCTGCAGGGCCGCTCCGGGCGCGACGCGCTCGCCGCCGCCGCGCACGCCCTGCGCCGGTACGCCGCCGCGCACCCCGGCCGGTACGCGGCGACGGTCCGGGTGGACGCCGACGAGACGGACACGGACCTGGCGGCCGCGGGCGACCGCGTGCTGCAGTCGCTCGCGGCCGCCGTCGCGGCCTACCCGGTGGACCCCGCCGACACCGTGCACGTGCTGCGCATGGTCCGCAGCCTGTTCCACGGGTTCGCCGTCATCGAGGCCGCCGGCGGGTTCCAGCTCGACACCGACCGGGACGCCAGCGTCGAGTGGTTCGTCGACTTCGTCGACCGGGGGCTCAGCGGGCGCTGAACGCCGCGTCGAACGCCGCCGCCGGCGCGTCGAACGCGTTGCGCCGCACGAACTCCAGCGCCTCCGGCGCGCCGACCAGGCGGTCCATGCCGGCGTCCTCCCACTCCACCGAGATGGGACCCTCGTAGCCGATCGAGTTCAGCGCACGGAACGCCGCCTCCCACGGCACGTCCCCGCGGCCCGTCGACACGAAGTCCCACCCGCGACGCAGATCCGCCCACGGCAGGTGCGAGCCGAGCCGGCCGTTGCGGCCGTTGCCGAGCCGGAGCTTCACGTCCTTGCAGTCGACGTGGTAGATCCGGTCGCGGTGCTCGAGGATGAAGTCCACCGGGTCCAGGTCCTGCCACATGAAGTGGCTCGGGTCCCAGTTCAGGCCGAACGCCTCGCGGTGGCCGATCGCCTCGAGCGTGCGCTGCGTCGTCCAGTAGTCGTACGCGATCTCGGAGGGGTGCACCTCGTGCGCGAACCGCACGCCCACCTCGTCGAACACGTCGAGGATCGGGTTCCACCGGTCCGCGAAGTCCTGGTAGCCCGCCTCGACCAGCTCCGCCGAGACCGGCGGGAACATCGCGACGTACTTCCAGATCGACGAGCCCGTGAAGCCGACGACCGTCTTCACGCCCAGCTTCGCGGCCAGGCGCGCGGTGTTCTTCATCTCCTCCGCGGCGCGCTGCCGGACACCCTCGGGGTCGCCGTCGCCCCACACCACGTCGGGCAGGATGTCGCGGTGCCGCTGGTCGATCGGGTCGTCGCACACGGCCTGGCCCTTGAGGTGGTTCGAGATCGCCCACACCTTGAGGCCGTACTTCTCGAGGATCGCGAGCCGGTCGGCGACGTACGCGTCGTCGTCCCAGCGCCACGGGTCCAAGTGGTCGCCCCAGCAGGCGATCTCGAGGCCGTCGTAGCCCCAGCCGGACGCGAGGCGCGCCACCTCCTCGAACGGCAGGTCGGCCCACTGGCCGGTGAACAGGGTGACGGGGCGGGTCATCGCACAGCCTCCTGAGAAGTCGGGACGGGGGTCCAGCGGGAGTCGTCGGCGGCGGACCGCTCGACGGCGTCCAGGACGAGCTGCACCTGCAGCCCGTCGGCGAACGTGGGCCGCGGGTGCTCACCCGCGACGATGCCGCGCACCAGGTCCACCGCCTGGTGCGTGAAGCCGTGCTCGTAGCCCAGGCCGTGGCCCGCGGGCCACCACGCCGACACGTACGCGTGCTCGGGCTCGGTCACGACGATGCGGCGGAACCCGGCCGTCGCGGCGGGCTCGGTCGCGTCGAAGAAGTGCAGGACGTTCATGTCCTCGAAGTCGAACGCCAGCGACCCGGTCGAGCCGTTGATCTCCAGCCGGATCGCGTTCTTGCGGCCGTACGCGAACCGCGTCGCCTCGAACGTCGCCAGGCCACCGCCCGACAGGCGCCCCAGGAACGCCGCCGCGTCGTCGACCGTCACCGGCCCCGTCGCGCCGCTGCCCGACGACGCCCCGGACAGGCCCGTGAACTCGTCGGCCACCGGACGCTCGTGCACGAACGTCTCCAGGACCGCGCTCACGCCCGTCACCGACTCACCGGTGATGAACTGCGCGAGGTCGACCACGTGGGCGCCGATGTCCCCGAGCGCACCCGACCCGGCCTTCTGCCGGTCGAGCCGCCAGGACAGCGGCACCTGCGGGTCCGCGATCCAGTCCTGCAGGTACTGCGCGCGCACGTGGCGCACCTGCCCGATCCGCCCGTCCACGACGAGCTGCCGGGCGAGCTGGATCGCCGGCACGCGGCGGTACGTGAAGCCCACCATCGCCACCAGGTCGGGGCGCGCCGCCGCGGCGGCGGCCATCACGCGCGCGTCCTCGACGGTGTTCGCGAGCGGCTTCTCGCACAGCACGTGCTTGCCGGCCTCCAGGGCCGCCACGGCGATCTCCGGGTGGGTGTCGCCCGGCGTGCACACGTCGACCAGGTCGACGTCCTCGTGCCCGACGAGCGCGCGCCAGTCGGTCACCGCCTCACGCCACCCCAGGCGCGCCGCGGCCGCGCGCACCTTCGTCTCGTCGCGCCCCGCGACCACGGCCATGTCGATCTCGGCCGGCAGGTCGAAGAAGCGCGGTGCGGTCCGCCACGCGTGCGAGTGGGCGGCACCCATGAAGGCGTAGCCCACCATCCCCACGCCCAGGCGCGGTCGTCGCATCTCGGTCACGTCCCCTCCTCGGGACCCGGGTGGGGCGACCACGCCGTCGCCCCACCCGGAGTGGTTCTCAGGACTCGAAGGCCGTCGGCAGGTAGTCGTCGACGTTGTCCTTGGTGACGACCGGGGCGTACAGCTGGACGGTGCGCGGCACCTCCACCTCGACCAGGTCCGTCATCGACTTCTGCTGCACGAGCAGACGCGCGAGCTTGATGCCGTCGGCCGCCTGCGTGGACGGGTAGACGACCGTCGCCTTGAGGACGGAGTCGTCGGCCTTGATGGCCTCCATGACGTTCTTCGAGCCGGCGCCGCCGACCATGAAGAACTCGTCGCGGCCCGCGGCCTCGATCGCCGCGAGGACGCCGACGCCCTGGTCGTCGTCGTGGTTCCAGATCGCGTCGAGCTTCGGCGCGGCCTGCAGCAGGTTCGCCGCGGCGGACTCGCCGCCCTGGACCGTGAAGTCCGCGGCGACACGGTTGTCGACCTTCAGGCCGCACTCGGCGAGCGCGTCGGCGAAGCCCTTGCTGCGGTCCTGCGTGAGGGGCAGCGAGTCGATGCCGGCGATCTCCGCGACCTTCGCGTCGGACTTGCCGCCGAGCTGCTCGCAGACGTAGCGGCCGGCGCTGATGCCCATGCCGTAGTTGTCGCCGAGGACCGTGGTGCGGGCGGCGGTCGGGTCGTCGAACTCACGGTCGACGTTCACGACGACGATGCCCGCCCGCATGGCCTTCATGGCCACCTCGGTGAGCGCCGCGCCGTCGAACGGCAGCAGGACGATCGCGTCGACCTTGTCGTTGATGAACTGCTCGACCTGGCTGATCTGCAGGTTGACGTCGTTCGTGCCGTCGGCGACCTTCAGGTCGATGTCGTCGTACTGGCCGGCGACGCTCTGCGCCTGCTTCGTGATGGCACCCATCCAGCCGTGGTCCGCGGCGGGGGCGGAGAACCCGATGACGACGGTGTCGCCCTTCGCGTCGTTCTCGCCGGCCGGGGCCGGGGCCGGGGCGGCCTGCGTGGCGCCGTCGTCGGCCTTCGGCTCGTTCGACGTGCAGCCGGTGACGAGCAGCGACGTGGCGGCGAGCGCCCCGGCGGCGGCGAGCCAGCGGCGGCTCAGACGTGCGGACATGACGATCCTCCTTGATCGGTGGTGCGCGGTGGCGCGCCGGGGGATCCGGCGCGGGCCGTGGGGGGTCAGGTGGTGCAGGGCGCGGCTACGAGCCGGCCCGGGAACGCTCGGCGAGCCGCTGCTGCAGCAGCACGGCGCCGACGATGATCACGCCCTTGAACACGGACTGGGCGGAGATCGAGAGGTTGTTCTGCGTGAACACGTTGGTCAGCGTCGTGAAGATGAGGACGCCGAAGACGGTGCCGACGATGCTGCCGCGGCCGCCGGCGAGCAGCGTGCCGCCGACCACGACCGCCGCGATGGCGTCGAGCTCGTAGTACATGCCGTTCGTCGAGGAGCCCGCCGTCGTGCGGCCGAGCATCATGACGCCGGCGATGCCGGCGGCCAGGCCGGCCAGCGCGAACAGGTACATCGTGTGGCGCTTGACCTTGATGCCCGCGAGGCGCGCGGCCTCCGCGTTGCCGCCGACCGCGACGGTGCGGCGACCGAACGTCGTCCGGTTGAGCAGCACCCAGCCGGCCACGGACACCACGGCGAAGATCCACACGAGCATCGGGACGCCGAGCACGTCCGCGCGGAAGAAGTCGAGGAACTCGCTCACGCGGACCACCTGCGTCTGGCGGTTCGCGATGACCTCGGCCAGGCCGCGCGCGGCGACCATCATGGCGAGCGTCGCGATGAACGAGACGACCTTGCCGTACGCGACGAGCACTCCGTTGACCAGTCCCGCGCCGACGCCCACGGCGAGCGAGACGAGCACCATGACGACCCAGTGCACGTCCTGCGCCATCGTCTGGGTCGCGAGCGTCGAGGCCCACACCGAGGCGAGCCCGAGCACGGAGCCCACGGACAGGTCGATGCCACCGCCGGTGATGACGAACGTCATGCCGATCGACAGCACGCCGAGGATCGACGCGAGGCGCAGGATCGTCAGCAGGTTGTCGACCGAGGCGAACCGGTCCCCGGCGGTGATCACGCCGGCGAGGCAGATCGCGACGAGCGCGATGACCAGCCCGAGGTTGCGACCGGCCGGGCCGTGCACCAGGTTCGCGCCCCGGCGGCGGGCCGGCGCCGGGGGCGCGGCGACGGCGCCCGGGGCGGGCGCGTCGCTCGCGACGTCGTGCTCGCTCATGCGGCACTTCCTTCCATGACGAGGTCGAGCACTCGGTGCTCGTCGATGTCGGCGGCGGGCCCGGTGTGGACCACGCGCCCTTCGGAGACGACGAGGACGCGGTCGGCGAGGCCGAGCACCTCCTCGATCTCGCTCGAGACCACGACCACGGCGGAGCCCGCCCTGGTCAGCTCGGCCACGAGCGCGTAGATCTCGGCGCGGGCCCCCACGTCCACGCCGCGGGTGGGCTCGTCGAGCAGCAGGACCTTGCAGCCGTGCACGAGCCAGCGCGCGAGCACGACCTTCTGCTGGTTGCCGCCCGAGAGCGTGCGCGCGTGGCGGGCCACGTCGGCGGGCCGCACCTCGAGCGCCTCGAGCTGGGCCTGCGCCTGGTCGCGCTCGGCGTTCTCGTCGAGGAACCCGGCGCGTGCGGTGCGGCCGAACGTCGAGAGCGTGATGTTGCGGTAGAGCGGCTCGTCGAGCAGCAGCCCCTGGCTCTTGCGCTCCTCGGGGCACAGGCCGATGCCCGCGTCGACCGCGTCCGGGACGGACCCGTTGCGCAGGCGCCGCTCGCCGACCCGCACGGTCCCGCTCGTCGCGCGGCGCGCGCCGAACACCGTCTCGAGGATCTCCGAGCGGCCGGACCCGACGAGCCCCGCGAGGCCGACGACCTCGCCGGCACGCACGGAGAACGAGACGTCCTCGAACGCGCCCTTGAGCGAGAGGTCCGCGACGTCGAGCACCACGGGCGCGTCGTCGGGCACGGGGTCCCGGCGCGGGATCGCGTACTCGACCGAGCGGCCCGTCATGAGGCGGATGAGGTCGGCGGTCGGCGTGGTCGCCGCCGGCAGGCCGGTGGCGACGGTCCGGCCGTCCTTGAGGACGGTGATCCGGTCACCGATCTGCCGGATCTCCTCGAGCCGGTGCGAGATGTAGACGACGGAGACGCCCTGCGCCGTCAGGTCGCGCACGACGCGGAAGAGGTTGGCGACCTCCTCGGAGTCGAGGACCGCCGAGGGCTCGTCCATGACGATCACGCGGGCGTCGTGGGACAGCGCGCGCGCCATGCTGACGATCTGCTTGCCCGCGGCGGACAGGCGACCGACCTCGCGGTGGGGCGGGATCGAGGCGTGCCCGAGCCGCGCCATGAGCTCGCGGGTGCGCTGCGCGACGGCGCGGCGCTGGGTGAACCCGCCGGTGGACAGCTCGTGGCCGAGGTAGATGTTCTCGGCGACGGACAGCCCGTCGACCACGTCGAGCTCCTGGTACATGGTCGCGACACCGAGCCGCAGACCCGCCACCGGGTCGGCGATGGTGACCTTCTCGCCGTCGATGAGGATCTCGCCGGCGTCGGGCTGGTGCGCGCCCGCCAGGACCTTGATGAGCGTGGACTTGCCCGCGCCGTTCTGGCCGAGCAGGCAGTGCACCTCCCCGCGCCGCACCTCGAGGTCGACGCCGTCGAGGGCGCGGGCGCCCGGGAAGTGCTTGACGATGCCGCGCATCGAGAGCAGCGGCGCTGATTCGGTGAGGTCTTCCTTGACCATGCGACGAACCTAGGGACACTTTTGCTACTCGTCAAGCAAAAGTTGAACGCGTAGTGTCGCCGTTACATATTCGTTGCCCACGAAAGGGTGACGACTTCGGGAAGAACCCTGCCCGAAGCAGAGGATCGAGGTGGTTCACTGTGCGCATGGCCGAGCCGACGAGAGCCCAGGCCCGACCCTCGGGCGTCGGCGAGCTGTTCCAGCTCCTGCGCGACGGCCGCCCGCGCACCCGCTCCGACCTCGCGACCGTCACCGGTCAGTCCCGCTCGACGATCGCGGCGCGCGTCGACGCGCTGCTCGCCTCCGGGCTCGTCGCCCCCGCCGGCGAGGCCACGTCCACCGGCGGACGCCCGCCCGCGACGTTCGCGTTCAACCCCGCCGCACGCGTCGTGCTCGCCGTCGACCTCGGCGCCACGCACGCCCGCCTCGCGGTCACCGACCTCGCCGGCACCGTGCTCGCCGAGCGGGGCGAGCCCATCGCGATCGACGCCGGGCCCGACGCCGTCCTCACGCGCGTCGTCGAGATCGGCCGCACCCTGCTCGAGCGCGCCGGGCGCGACGTCGCCGACCTCGCGAGCGTCGGCGTCGGCCTGCCCGGACCCGTCGAGCACTCCACCGGGCGGCCCATCAACCCGCCGATCATGCCCGGCTGGGACGACGCCGACGTGCCCGGGATGCTGTCCGGGAAGCTCGGCGCCCCCGTGCTCGTCGACAACGACGTCAACCTCATGGCCCTCGGCGAGCACACCGCACGCTGGAGCACCGTCAGCCACCTGCTCTACGTCAAGGTCGCCACGGGCATCGGCGCGGGGATCATCCTCGACGGCTCGCTCGCCCGCGGGGCGCAGGGCGCCGCCGGCGACCTCGGGCACATCGCGGTCCCCGGCGGCGTCGACCGGCCCTGCCGCTGCGGCAACACCGGCTGCCTCGAGGCCGTCGCGAGCGGACCGGCCATCGCCGCCGACCTCACGGCGGCCGGCGTCCCCGCCGCGTCCAGCAGCGAGGTCGTCGCGCTCGTCCGCGCCGGGAACCTCGACGCGAGCCACGCCGTGCGCGACGCGGGGCGCAGCATCGGCGGCGTCCTCGCGGCGTGCGTGAGCATGCTCAACCCGTCGGTCATCGTCGTCGGCGGGCAGGTCGCCGCCGCCGGCGAGCACCTCATCGCGGGCATCCGCGAGGTCGTCTACCGCCGCTCCCTGCCGCTCGCGACGCAGCACCTGCGCATCGTCCCGAGCCGGACCGGCGCCGAGGCGGGCGTGCTCGGCGCGAGCGCGATGGCCGCCGAGCACGTGCTGTCCGCGGCCGCGATCGACACGCTCGTCGGCTGACCACCCGTTCCCACCGAGAGGCACGACGATGACGTCCGAGCACGACGAGCTGCGCACCCTGGTCGCGGCGCTCGAGGCCGAGGCCCCGACCCTCACGCTCCCGCGGTTCACCGAGGACGACGCGTGGACGCTCGGCTCCTGGCTCTGGCACACGGCGCGCGAGCGCGACCTGCCGATCGCCGCGAGCATCCGCCGCGGCGAGCACCGGCTCTTCCACGCCTCGCGCCCCGGGACGTCGGCGGACAACGACTCCTGGATCGAGCGGAAGGAGCGCGTGGCGCGCCGGTACGAGACCGCGTCCTACCTCGTCGGCCGCCGGCTCGCCGCGGACGGCAAGACCCTCGAGGACGTGGGCCTCGACCCGCTGCTGCACGCCGCCCACGGCGGGTGCGTCCCGGTGGTCGTCGCGGGCGCGGGCATGGTCGGCACGGTCACCGTCTCGGGCCTGCACCAGTCCGACGACCACGCCCTCGCCGTCGAGGCCCTGCGGGCGCTGCAGGCGGGCTGACGCAGGACGGTCCGGGCGACCCCTTGCGGGCGCACTTGTTTTTTACAAGTGTGAGGAACGTCCGATTCGCCCGACCCGTCAGGAGCCCGCCATGCCGATGTTCGTCAACCTCCCCGTCACCGACCTCGAGCGCGCCAAGGGCTTCTACACGGCCCTCGGGTTCACCATCAACCCGCTGTTCACCGACCACAACGCCGCCTGCGTCGTCGTCGACGAGGAGCACAACTACTTCATGCTGCTGACCCGCGAGTTCTTCCAGACGTTCACCGACCGCCCGATCGGCGACCCCAGCACCGCCGTCTCCGCCGCGACCGCGATCTTCTACGACGACCGCGAGGCCGTCGACGCCACCGCCGCCGCCGGGCTCGCCGCCGGCGGCACCGAGGAGCGCCCCGCCAGCGACCTCGGCTTCATGTACCAGCGCCAGCTCACCGACCCCGACGGCAACCTCGTCGAGCTCGGCTGGATGGACCCCGTCGCCTCCGTCGAGGGCCCCGAGGCCTACGCCGCGAAGCAGGCCTGAGGACCGCATGGCAGCACGCGACTACGGGCAGTACTGCGGCGTCACCCGGGCCCTCGAGCTCGTCGGCGAACGCTGGGCGCTGCTCATCGTGCGCGACCTCCTCGTCGGGCCGCGTCGCTACGGCGAGCTCGCCGCGGGCCTCCCCCGCATCCCGAGCAACATCCTGGCGACGCGGCTCAAAGAGCTCCAGGACGCCGGCGTCGTCCGCCGCGTGCCCCGCTCCCGCGTCATCGTCTACGAGCTCACCGACTACGGCCGCGAGCTCGAGCCGGTCGTCCTCGCCCTCGGCGCGTGGGGCTTCAAGGCGATGGGCGACCCCCGCGACGACCAGGTCATCACCCCCGACTCCATGACCATGGCCCTGCGCACCGCGTTCCGCGCCGACGTCGCCGCGGCCCTGCCCGCGACGACGTACGGCACCCGGTTCGGCCCCGCCGAGCTCGTGGTCCACGTCGACGGCCCCCGGCTCGACGTCATGCGCGCCGACGGCGACCTCACCGCCGCCGACCTCGCGTTCACCGCCGGCCCGCAGATCCGCCGCCTCATCTCCGGCGAGCTCCCCCCCGACCTCGCCCTGGCGACAGGCGTCGTCCAGGTCCTCTCCGGCCCCGACACCCTCCTGACCCGCTTCGTCACCACCTTCCACCTCGCCGCCTGACCCCGCTCCCCACCCCCCGTGCCGACTGCGCCCGTTACTGGGCCAACGCAGGGTTACGGCGTGCGCACTCGCGATGCAGCGGCCGCACTGGGCAGACAGCCAAGCGCACGCACTCGGCGGGACAGGCCGGCGCGCGCACTCGGTGGGACTGCAGGCGGGCCCGCTCGGCGTAGCGGGCAGGCCCCCCCGGCGGGGCACACCCCTTGCCGACTGCGCCCGTTGCTGGGCGAGCGCAGCGTTACGGCGTGCGCGCTCGTGATGCGGCGGCCGCGCTCGGCGGGACAGTCAGGCGGGCGCGCTCGGCGTGGCGCCGCACTCGGTGGGACAGGGCGACGAGGGCGGGGGACGACGAAGGGGCCCGCGCGGTGGTGCGCGGGCCCCTTCGGCGGTCAGGCGGGGATCAGAAGTCCCAGTCCTCGTCCTCGGTGTTGACGGCCTTGCCGATCACGTAGGACGAGCCCGAGCCGGAGAAGAAGTCGTGGTTCTCGTCGGCGTTCGGGGACAGCGCGGACAGGATCGCCGGGTTGACGTCCGTCTCGTCGCGCGGGAACAGCGCCTCGTAGCCCAGGTTCATGAGGGCCTTGTTGGCGTTGTAGCGCAGGAACTTCTTGACGTCCTCGGTGAGACCGAGCTCGTCGTACAGGTCCTGCGTGTACTCCACCTCGTTGTCGTACAGCTCGAAGAGGAGCTCGAACGTGTAGTCCTTGAGCTCCTGCCGCTCCGCCGGGCTGACCAGCTCGAGGCCCTTCTGGAACTTGTAGCCGATGTAGTACCCGTGCACCGCCTCGTCACGGATGATCAGGCGGATCAGGTCGGCCGTGTTCGTGAGCTTGGCGCGCGACGCCCAGTACATGGGCGCGTAGAAGCCCGAGTAGAACAGGAACGACTCGAGCATGGTCGAGGCGACCTTGCGCTTGAGCGGCTCGTCGCCCCGGTAGTAGTTGAGGACGATCTCGGCCTTGCGCTGCAGGTTCGGGTTCTCCTCCGACCAGCGGAACGCCTCGTCGATCTCCTTGGTGGAGATCAGCGTCGAGAAGATCGAGGAGTACGACTTGGCGTGCACCGACTCCATGAACGCGATGTTCGTGTAGACGGCCTCCTCGTGCGGCGTGAGCGCGTCGGGGATGAGGCTCACCGCGCCGACCGTGCCCTGGATGGTGTCCAGGAGCGTCAGGCCCGTGAAGACGCGCGTCGTCATCGTCTTCTCGGCCTCGGTGAGGGTCGCCCACGACTGGATGTCGTTGGAGACCGGCACCTTCTCCGGCAGCCAGAAGTTCCCGACCAGGCGGTCCCAGACCTCGAGGTCCTTCTCGTCCTGGAGCCGGTTCCAGTTGATCGCCGAGACCCGGTCGACCAGCTTCAGCTTCCCTGTGGGGGTCATTCGCGTGCTCACTCTTCGTCTTCGTCGGGGCGGTGGGAGGTCAGGACGTCACAGCATGCAGCTGACGCAGCCCTCCACCTCGGTGCCCTCCAGCGCGAGCTGGCGCAGCCGGATGTAGTAGATCGTCTTGATGCCCTTCTTCCAGGCGTAGATCTGCGCCTTGTTGAGGTCCCGCGTGGTGGCGGTGTCCTTGAAGAAGAGCGTCAGCGACAGGCCCTGGTCCACGTGCTGCGTGGCCTCGGCGTAGGTGTCGATGATCTTCTCGTAGCCGATCTCGTACGCGTCCTGGTAGTACTCCAGGTTCTCGTTCGTCATGAACGGAGCCGGGTAGTAGACGCGGCCGATCTTGCCTTCCTTGCGGATCTCGATCTTCGACGCGATCGGGTGGATCGAGCTCGTCGAGTGGTTGATGTAGGAGATCGAGCCGGTCGGCGGGACGGCCTGCAGGTTCTGGTTGTACAGGCCGTGCTCCTTGACGGAGGCGGCGAGCTCACGCCAGTCGTCCTGCGTGGGGATGTGCACGCCGGCGTCGGCGAACAGCCGGCGGACGCGCTCGGTGCGCGGCGCCCACTCCCGCTCGATGTACTTCTCGAAGTACTCGCCGGTGGCGTACTTCGACTTCTCGAACCCGTAGAACGACGAACCGCGCTCCTGGGCGATGCGGTTCGACGCCCGGATCGCGTGGTACGCGATCGTGTAGAAGTAGATGTTCGTGAAGTCGAGGCCCTCCTCGGACCCGTAGAAGATCCGCTCGCGCGCCAGGTACCCGTGCAGGTTCATCTGGCCGAGGCCGATGGCGTGGCCGCCGCGGTTGGCGCGCTTGACCGACGGGACGGACTCGATGTCCGTCTGGTCGGACACGGCGGTCAGCGCGCGGATCGCGGTCTCGACGGTCTTGCCGAGGTCGGGCGAGTCCATGGACAGCGCGATGTTCATCGAGCCGAGGTTGCAGGAGATGTCGCGGCCGACGTGGTCGTAGGACAGGTCCTCGTTGAACGTCGACGGGGTCGAGACCTGCAGGATCTCCGAGCACAGGTTCGAGTGCGTGATCTTGCCCTCGATCGGGTTGGCCCGGTTCACCGTGTCCTCGAACATGACGTACGGGTAGCCCGACTCGAACTGGATCTCCGCGAGGGTCTGGAAGAACTCGCGCGCGTTGATCTTGGTCTTGCGGATCGACGGGTTGTCGACCATCTCGTAGTACTTCTCGGTGACGTCGACGTCCGCGAACGGCTTGCCGTACACCCGCTCGACGTCGTACGGCGAGAACAGGTACATCGGCTCGTTCTTCTTCGCGAGCTCGAACGTGATGTCCGGGATCACGACGCCGAGCGACAGCGTCTTGATGCGGATCTTCTCGTCGGCGTTCTCGCGCTTGGTGTCGAGGAACCGGTAGATGTCCGGGTGGTGCGCGTGCAGGTACACGGCGCCGGCACCCTGGCGCGCGCCGAGCTGGTTGGCGTACGAGAACGAGTCCTCGAGCAGCTTCATCACGGGGATGACGCCGGAGCTCTGGTTCTCGATGTGCTTGATGGGCGCACCGTGCTCGCGGATGTTCGACAGCAGCAGGGCCACGCCGCCGCCGCGCTTGGAGAGCTGCAGCGCGGAGTTGATGCCGCGCGCGATGGACTCCATGTTGTCCTCGATGCGCAGCAGGAAGCAGGACACGGGCTCGCCGCGCTGCGCCTTGCCGAGGTTGAGGAACGTCGGCGTCGCGGGCTGGAAGCGGCCGGCGATGATCTCGTCGACGAGCGACGTGGCGAACTCCTCGTTCCCCTCCGCCAGCGCGAGCGCGACCATGCACACCCGGTCCTCGAACCGCTCGAGGTACCGCTTCCCGTCGAACGTCTTCAGCGTGTACGACGTGTAGTACTTGAACGCGCCGAGGAACGTCTGGAACCGGAACTTCTTCGAGTACGCGTACTCGAACAGCGACTTCACGAACGCGCGGTCGTACTGCGCGAGCACGGCCGGGTCGTAGTACTTGTTCTCGACGAGGTAGTCGAGCTTCTCGTCGAGGTCGTGGAAGAAGACCGTGTTCTGGTTGACGTGCTGCAGGAAGTACGCGCGCGCGGCCTCGCGGTCCTTGTCGAACTGGATCTTCCCGTCCGCGCTGTACAGGTTCAGCATCGCGTTGAGGGCGTGGTAGTCCAGCCCCGACGTGTCTACGCGGAAATCAGTGACTGTCGCTGCCAAAACCGTTCCAATCCCTCGCGGACGCGCTGCACGTCCTCGTTCGTTCCCATGAGCTCGAAGCCGTACAGGTAGGGGACGTGGCACTTGGCCGCCACGATGTCCCCCGCGATGCAGTAGGCCTCGCCGAAGTTGGTGTTGCCCGCCGCGATGACTCCGCGGATCAGGGCGCGGTTGGCCGCGTCGTTGAGGAACTTCACGACCTGCCGCGGGACCGCCCCGCCCTCGTTCCCCCCGCCGTAGGTCGGCACGACGAGCACGTACGGCTCGGTGACGTGCAGGAAGGGGTCCGTGGGACGGAGCGGGATCCGCTGGGCGGGCAGTCCCAGCTTCTCGATGAAGCGGTGCGTGTTGTTGGACGCCGAGGAGAAGTAGACGAGCGAGCCCATCGTCACTCCTTCACCGGTCCGGACACCACGTGGCCGGCGGCGGTGGGCTGCCGGCGTGGCCGCCTCGACGGCGGCGGTTCAGGCGACGGTCGCGGCCTGGAGACGGTCGGCGAGGGCCTTGATGCGGTCGGGGCGGTAGCCCGACCAGTGCTCGCCGTCCACGATGACGACCGGCGCCTGCAGGTGACCGAGCGACATGACGTAGTCGCGGGCGTCAGCGTCCTCGCTGATGTCCACGACCGTGTACTCCGCGCCGAGCTTGTCGAGAGCACGGTAGGTCGCGTTGCACTGCACGCACGCCGGCTTGCTGTAGACCGTGATCGTCATCGTGACTCTCTCCTGGGAAGCTCAAGAACCTGTGGTGGAACCGTGTCGCGAGGGCCCTCGTCGGACCTCGGTGACGGCCCTGGAGCTGGCGTCTCACGAGTGCCCGCAGGGACCCGACCGGGTGTCCTGACGACCACTCGACTCCCCGGCCGACCGCGTGGTGAAGACACTACACCTTGTGTCTGACACTGCAACCGACCACTAGGTGTTGTGTTACACGCGTGTCGTTTTTCACCCCGTGGACGACTTCTCCACAGTACGACGGGCCTCTGACAGAGCCTCTGAGCAGCGCGTTTGCGGCAGTCGAACGACACGCGTGTGGTTCTGCGCACAGGCGGCCCACAGGCCGTCCACACCGGGCCGCGTGTCGTCCCCAGGACGGTCCACAACCGCTATGTCCGGACTCCTCCCGAGATGTCCGCCGCACGGTTCCCGGGAGGAGTCCGACGAGATCCGCGGCAACCCTCGGAACCACCCGTCCGGGCCACCGCGCAGAGCCGTCCCCCGAGGGTCAGGACGCGTCCGCGGCCGTCTGCCACGCCGCGCGCAGACCGTCCGCGAGCGGCGTCGTCGGACGCCCCAGGAGGGTGCGCAGCGTGTCCGTCGCGTCGGCGAGCGCGCCCGACGCGACGTCCTGGTCCATCCGTACGAGGAACCCGACGGTCCCCTCGTCGAGCCCCGCCGCCAGGAGCCCGGCGCGCTGCTCGTCGGCCGACACCCGCCGGTACGTCACCGGCCGGCCCAGCACCTGCGACGCGGCCTCCGCCAGCTCGTCGAACGTCCACGCGTGGTCGCCCGACAGCTCGTACGTCCGCCCGTCGTGCCCCTCGCCCGTCACCACGGCCACCACGCCGGCCGCGAAGTCCGCCCGGGTCGCGGACGCCACGCGCCCGTCGCCGGCGGACCCGACGACCTCGCCCGTCGCCGCGGCCTGGCCGAGCGTCGGGACGTAGTTCTCCGTGTACCAGTTGTTGCGCAGCACGGTCACGACGAGCCCCGACGCGGCCAGGAGCTCCTCGGTCGCCTTGTGCTCCGGCGCGACGACGAGCGTGCTGGTGTCCGCGTGCGGCGCGCTCGTGTAGACCACGCGCCGCACCCCCGCCTCGCGGGCGGCGTCGACCGCGGCGCGGTGCTGCGGGACGCGGCGGCCGACCTCGGACCCGGAGACGAGCACGAGCATGTCGGCCCCCGCGAACGCGGCGGCCAGCGTGGCGGGCTCGTCGTAGTACACGCGCGCGACGCGCACACCCCGGTCCGCGAGGTCCGCGAGCCGCTCGGTGCGCCGCCCGCCCGCGACCACCTCGTCCGGCGCGACGCCCGCGTCCAGCAGGCCCTCGACGATCAGACGACCCAGGTGACCGGTGGCTCCGGTGACGACGACGGACATGGCATTCCTCCTCGGTGCGAGCACGACGACGCGGCGGTGCGTCCGTCAGGTCAACGGCGCACCGGCGCGGGAGTTCCCGTCAGGCCTGCTCGCGGCGCAGGACGAGGATCGTCACGTCGTCGACCGACGACGGGTCGGTGCACTCGCGCACGACCTCGTCCACGTCGAGCGCCCCGCTCTGCCGCGCGAACGCGGCGACGAGCCGCTCGAGCCCGGCGCGCAGGTTCGTCGAGCGGGAGTCGACCAGGCCGTCGCTGTACAGCACGAGCCCGCCGCCGGGCTCGATGCGCAGCCGGTGCGTGGGCGGCTCGCCCGAGCCGACACCGACCGGCCGGTCGACGGGCATGTCCTGCAGCGCCGCCCCGCCGTCGGGCGTGAGCAGCAGCGGGCGCGGGTGGCCCGCGACCGACAGCTCGACCTCGCCCGTGGCCTCGTCGACCGCGGCGACGACGACCGTCGCCATGTCGGTGGCCATGGACCGCCGGGCCACGACGTCGGTCCAGCGCAGCGCGTCGGCGGGGCCGTCGCCGCGCAGCAGGAACGCGCGCAGGGAGTTGCGCAGCTGGCCCATCGCCGCCGCCGCGGACAGCCCGTGCCCCGCGACGTCGCCGATGACGACGGCCGTGCGCCCGTCGGGCAGGCCGAACGCGTCGTACCAGTCCCCGCCGACCCGCCCGCCGGGCGCGGGCACGTACCGGGCCTGCAGGTCCCAGCCGGGGATCGTCGGCAGGCGCTCCGGCAGCAGGGAGCGTTGCACGGTCTGCGCCGCGCCCAGCGCCCAGCGGGTGCGCAGCAGCAGCGTCTCGAGCAGCCGCCGGCGCAGGTCGGCCACCGAGCGGCGCTCCTGCGGCGTCCACGGCGCGCACCGGCCGCGGACCACCTCGGTCCACTTCTCGAACGACTTGCGCGGGCTGAGCCGCACGCCGTCGCCCTCGCGCCGGGCGATGGCCTTGTTGTGCGGGTCGCCGCCCCAGGCCACCTCGTGCACGGCCTCGCCGCGCAGCCAGACGATCGCGCGGTCGTCGGGCAGGCGGACGGCGAGGACGCCCGCGACGCCGGGCAGCGCGGCCGCGAGGTCCGGCTCCTGCGTCGTCAGGGCGGTGCGCTCGGTGACGTCCTCGGGCTGCGCGGCGATCCACGGCAGCAGCGGCGTCGGGTCCGCGGGGACGTCGCCGTCGACCGCCCACGTGCCGTCGCCGAACACGACGACGCCGCGCGCGGGGACGAGCTCGAGCAGCGTCGCCCCGGACGGGGTCTGCCCGACGAGCGCCTCGCCGAGCGTGCGGTCCGCGTCGCGGGACGCGATGAGCAGGCGCACGAGCGTCGCGTCCGCGGCGAGCGCGGCCTGCAGCTCGTCCTCCTCGGCGCGCGCCACGAGGCGCAGCGACAGCGACGAGCCGAGGAACTCCGCGGCGGCGCGCACGCCGTACGGCGGGTGGTGCGGACCGGAGTAGTGGTGGCACGCGATGAGCCCCCACAGCCGCCCGTCGCGCAGCAGGGAGATCGACATGGACGCCGCGACGCCCATGTTCCCCAGGTACTCGAGGTGGATGGGCGACACGGACCGCAGCACGGAGTGCGTGAGGTCCAGCGGCCGGCCCGTCGCGGCGTCGAGGCCCGGCACGATCGGCGCGGGCCGGTAGGAGACGTCCGCGATGAGGCGGATCCAGTTCTTCTCGTACAGCGCACGGGCCTGCGGCGGGATGTCGGACGCCGGGTAGTGCAGCCCGAGGAAGGAGTTGAGGTCCGCGCGCTTCGCCTCGGCGACGACCTCGCCGTTGTACTCGGCGTCGAACCGGTAGATCATCACGCGGTCGAAGCCGGTGAGGGAGCGCACCTCACGCGCCGCCACGTCGTACAGCTCGGTCAGCGAGTGCGTGCCGTTGAGCCGCTCGACGGCCTCGCGCACCGCCTGGTAGGTGTTCGGGAACGAGAACGGCCGCGGGCCGGTGGACGCCTCGAGCTCGACGACGAGCAGCGTGCGGGTCCCGATCTCGACGCGGTGCAGCACCGCGTCGACCTCCACCGGGCCGTCCGGGGTGGCGGCGACGACGACGAGCGGGTTGCGCAGCCGCAGGTTGCCGAACGTGCGCAGGTGCTGGCGCACCTGGTCGGCGGCCTCCGCGCCCAGGAGCGCCTCGAGGTCGGAGCCCAGGACCTCCGCGGTGGTCCGGCCGAGGAGCTGGGCGACGTTCTCCGAGACGTGCTCGACGACGAGGTCCGGCTCCGTGACGGCGAGCAGCACGCCGTGCGGCTGGACCGACCCGGGCACGTGGATGGGCTCGCGGGCGCAGTTGTCCAGGTCGACGGGCTCGCCGGGGGCCAGCAGCTCCGTCGTCGACTCCTGATCGGGCATCGGGCTGCACCTCCTCGTCGGCCGCTCCGACGTGCAACCTAACGCAGATCGGCACCACCATCGGCGTGCCCGGCGAGCCGACGCCCCTCCGGGCGGCCCTCCCGGCCGCCCGTCCGGGGGCCCCGCGGGCGTCGCGCACCACGTGCCAGGGCGAGCACGACGAGCGCCGCCGCGGCCACGACGACGACTCCCAGCACGGGCCAGGTGGTCGTGGTCGTCGCGAGCCCGGCGCCCAGCGAGCCGACGACCGCCGCGACGGTCACGACGACCTCGGCGACGGGCTGCACGCGCCCGCGCTCGGCCGGTCGGTACGACGCCGCGACCATCGCCGCGCCGCCGCTGCCGGCGAGGTTCCAGCCCACGCCCGCGAGGGTCATCGCCGCGAGGAACGCGACCATGTCGGGCCGCAGCGTCGCCGCGCCCGCGAGCCCCAGCAGCAGCGCGCCCGCGGCGGCGACGCGCCGCTCCCCGAGCCGGCCGATCCACCGCGCGACCAGCAGCCCCGGCGCGTACATCCCGACCATGTGGAGCTGCACCGAGAACGCCGCGTCGTGCTCGGTGTGCCCCATGTCCGTGCCGGCGACGGGGCCGGCGGTCATGAGCGAGCTCATCGCGGCGGCCGCGAGCGCCGTGGCGGCCACGCCGAGCACCAGCGTCGGCTGCGCCCACAGCACGCGGTGCGGGCGGGCCTCGTCGGGCCGGGCGCGCTCGTCGGACCCGCTGGTCCTGGCGTGCGTGAGGTGGGCGAGGTCGCCCGGGAGGCGCAGGTTCCACACCGCGGCGACGGCCGCGAACACCGCGACGAGGAGGTACGACGCGACGTACGGCGACGGTCCGAGGTCACGCACCGCCGTTGCGAGGAACGGCCCGACGAGCGCCGCGAGCAGACCTCCGGCGAGCAGCGTGGTGATCGCGCGGGCACGCTGGTCGGGGTTCGCCTCCGCGACCGCGTACCGGTAGTACCCGGCCCCCGCCTGGTGGACGCCGACGAGCGCCGTGCCGACGCAGAACAGCGCGAACGACCCCCGGCGCACCGCGTACGCGGACACCAGCCCGGCGACCACGGCGGCGAGCGGCGCCACCGCGAACACCGTCCGGTACCCGCTGCGGCCGATCCACCGGGACAGCCCGAACGTCGCGGCCGCCGCGACCACGGGCATGAGGGAGAACGGGACGGTCGCGAGCGCCCGGGTCGGGGCGAGGTGCGCGCCGACGATCCCGGTGAGCGTCAGGTCGATCGAGATCCCGAAGGTGTAGAGCGACTGCGCGGGGACGAGGCGGCGGGTCAGCCGGGGGGCGTCGACGCGCGGGGCAGTGGTGGCGAGGTCGGTCACGGTCTCCACCCTGGCGGCGGGGGCCCGGCGCCAACGAGTGGCGAGAAAGCCACCGTGCGTAAGATTCTTGCCATGCCTCCGGCCGCCCGCACGCTCGTCGTCGACGACCCCGTACCGCCCGCCGACCGCGTGCGGGACGTCGCCGTCCTCGCCCTGCCCGGCGCGCTGCCCATGGAGGTCGGCATGCCGTTCCAGGTGCTCACCAGCCGCACCGCCGACCACTACCGCGTCACGCTCTGCGGCCGGCGCCCCGGACCCGTGCCCACCACCGGCGGGTTCCCCGTCGTCGCCCAGGCCGGGCTCGACGCCGTCGTCGCCGCCGACACCGTCGTCGTCCCCGCCTACGACTCCTTCACCGTGCCCCCGCCCGACGACGTGCTCGACGCCCTGCGCACCGCCCACGACCGCGGCGCGCGCGTCGTGTCGATCTGCGTCGGCGCGTTCGCGCTCGCCGCCGCCGGGCTGCTCGACGGGCGCCGCGCCACCACCCACTGGGCGCACGCCGACCGCCTCGCCGCCGACTACCCCCGCGTGCGCGTCGACCCCGACGTGCTGTTCGTCGACGAGGGCTCCGTCCTCACCTCCGCCGGCGTCGCGTCCGGCATCGACGCGTGCCTGCACCTGGTCCGCACCGACCTCGGCGCCGCCGTGGCGAACCACGTCGCCCGCGCGATCGTCGCCGCACCGCACCGCGACGGCGGGCAGGCGCAGTTCATCTCCCGCCCCGTCCCGGAGCGCCCCGCGAGCGCGCTCGCCGCCACCCGCGCCTGGGCGCTCGCGCGCCTGGACGAGCCGCTGACGGTCGCCGACCTCGCCCGGCACGCCCGCGTGTCCGCCCGGACCCTGGCGCGCGCGTTCGTCGCCGAGACCGGGGTCCCGCCGCTGCGCTGGCTCACGACCGCGCGGGTCGACCGCGCCCGCACCCTGCTCGAGACCACCGACTGGGGCACCGACCGCATCGCCCACGAGTGCGGCCTGGGCACCGCCGCGAACCTGCGCCTGCACTTCCACCGCCACGTCGGCGTCACCCCCACCGACTACCGCCGCACGTTCACCCCCACTGACTACCGCCGCACCTTCACCCCCACCTGACCCGACGACACCCCACCCGCCGAGCGCGCCCGTCCGCCCGCGAGCGCGCACGCCCGGCGCCGGCACTCGACTCGGAACGACCGCGCTCGGCCGTGACGGGGTCGTCGGGGTGGGCGTGCCCGCGGACGACCGGCTAGGGCGGTGCATGCAGCGATCGATGCAGGATCCGCCGCCTCGTGGCGGCGATCCCTGCACTCATCCCTGCATCGACGGGCGGTGAGCGCCGCCGTCAGGCGGTCGCGGCGGTGACGAAGGCCGCGAGCCGGCGCTCGACCCGCTCCGGCGGGACGTGGGTGGTCGCGCCGGGAGCGGGGTCGGTCGCGAGGGTCGGGGCGGGGGCGGCGAGGTCCGCGCGCTCCGCGGCGAGCAGGGCCGCACCGGCGGCCACCGCCTCCTCGTGGGCGACGACCTCCACCGGCACCGGCGTGCACCAGCGCTTGAGCGCCGCCCACGCGTGGTTCGCCGCGACCGGGCGGCCGAGCGCTACGACCCGGGCGGGCGGCAAGCCCGCGAGCGCCGCCTGGGCGTCGAGCATCCACCGCGCCTGCAGCACCGCCCCGAGCAGCACGCCGCGCACCGCGGCCGCCGGGTCGCCGGGCACGGACCCGACCGGCCGTAGCGTCGCACCGGGGTCCGGTGCGGGGGTCTGCCGCCCGTGGACGTACGGCAGCACGACGAACGGGTCGGCCTCGTCGACGAGGAGCGCGACGAGCGCGTCGTCGACCCGCGACGCCCGGGCGAGCAGCTCGTCGCGCGCCGTCTCCCCGGCGAGCCGGTCCAGCCAGGCCGCCACGGCGCCGCCGGCGCTCGACGAGCCCGCGACCAGCGCCGGGGCGTCGCCACGCACCGTGCGCACGAGGCTCATGCCCGCGGCGGCGACCGGCCCCGGCTCCGGGTCCTCCGCCAGGACGGTGCAGACCACCTCGGACGTGCCGACCGAGTCCGCGACGTCCCCGGCGGACCGCACCCCGGCGGCGAACGCCCCGACGGCGTGGTCGTGCCCCGCGACCGTGACCGGCGTCCCGGGCCGCAGGCCCGCGTCGGTGAGCGGGCCGGGCCGCAGCGGAACGGTGTCGCCGGGGCGCAGCACCTCGGGCACGTGCGCCGGCGTCAGCCCCACCTCCGCCAGCAGCGCCGCGTCGAACCCGTCCGGCAGCCCGCCTCCGGCCCGCCGGGCGTGCTCGTCGCGCCCCGCAGCACCGCGCTCGTCGTGCCCCGCGGCGCCGCGGTCGTCGTCGTGCCCGGTGCCCGCACCCACGCGGCCCAAGCGGTACGCCATCGTGCGGCCGGCCAGCGTGTGGTCGGTGACGAGCCGGCCGGTCAGCCCCAGGACGACGAGGTCGGCCGCGCCCGCCCAGCGTCCGTCACCGTGCAGCGGGCCGCGGCCCGGGTCGTCCGCGTGCTCGTCGCGCAGCCACGCCCACGTCGCGAGCGGCACCTTGGCCGACGAGCGCACGCCCGTGGCCGCGAACAGCTCCGCGCGGCCGAGTCGTGCCGCGAGCGCGTCCGCCTGCCGGCCGGCGCGGTGCCCGTCCCAGCGCAGCCAGTCGCCGCGCGGCTCGTCGTCCGGCCCGACGGGCACGCCGGTCTCCGCCATGGACGCGACGCCCACGGCGCCGGGCACCTCGGTGGCCCCGACGAGCACCTGCCGCACGAGGTCGGCGACGACCCCCTGCAGGGCGACCGGCGACGGGGTGGGCGCCGAGGCGACGGCCAGGACCCGCGCCTCGTCGACGTCGACGAGCGCCACCTTGGTGTGCGTCGTCCCGACGTCGACCCCCAGCGCGGTGCTCACCCACCCATCCAACCGCGCCACCCCTCCCGGAACCCACCGCCCCACCCTCACCACGACCGCGCCCGGCCCACCCCCTCGCCGAGCGCGCCCGTTGCGCGCCGACTGCCCCCGCAGAACGTGCGCACTCGCGATGCAACGGGCGCACTCGGCGGAGAGGGGCGAGTGCACCCGGCCGCCGTCACGGGGAACCGGGCCCCGACTGGCTGGGGTCCCCCAGTGCCGAGTGCGCCCGTTGCAGGCCGAGTGCGCCCGCGAAACGCACGCACTCACGCTGGGACGAGCGCACTCGGCCGAGAGGGTGGGTGCAGCCAGCGGGAGGGTCAGGGGGTGGGGCGCCAGAGGACGACCGCCGACGTGGAGGCCGTGATGGCGCGCGGGGGCTGGGCCACGCGCGGGGGGCGCGGGGCGCGGCGGGAGGCGACGACGTCGCCGTGCGCGTCCGCGGTGAACACGCGGCGCCCGGGCTCGACGAACCCGCGCAGGTACTCGACCTGCCGCTCCAGGTGCAGCACCTGGGCCTCGAGCTGGAGGATGCGCTTGATCCCGGCGAGGTTGATGCCCTCGTCCTGGGAGAGCCGCTGCACCTCGCGCAGGGTCGCGACGTCGCGCAGCGAGTAGCGGCGCCCGCGCCCGGCGGTGCGCCGCGGGGAGACCAGGCCGAGCCGGTCGTACTGCCGCAGGGTCTGGGGGTGCATGCCCGCGAGCTCGGCGGCCCGCGAGATGACGAACAGGGGCGTGTCCTCGTTCACGACTCACCTCCGCGGCAACGCCGACCGCGCACGTCCCAGCCCGACCGCGCACGACGAGCGTGCGCAGTCGCGCGGGATCGTGCGCGGTCGGCGGGGGTCATGTGCGGGCCTGCTCCATGAGGGACGCGCGGGGGTCCTCGCCGCTGGTCGCGATGCCGAACGCCTGGACCGCCTCACGGGCCGCGTCCGACAGGCGCTGCGGGACCACGACCTGCACGGTGACCATGAGGTCGCCCGGCGTCTTCGCGGACCCGGACGCCGGGACGCCCTTGCCCTTGACGCGCAGCGTCCGGCCCGACGGCGTTCCCGCGGGCACCTTGACCCGCACCGGCTCACCGCCGAGGGTCGGCACCTCGATCGTCGCGCCGAGCGCCGCCTCGTCGAACGCCACCGGCACGGTGACCTTGAGGTTGCGACCGTCGAGCGAGAACACCGGGTGCGGCGTGACGTGCACGGTCACGACGAGGTCGCCCGCCGGGGCCCCGGGCTCGCCCGGACGCCCCTTGCCGCGCAGCCGGATCTTCTGCCCGTCCCGCACGCCGGCGGGGATGCGGGCGTTGACCGTGCGGCCGCCGACCTGCAGCGACACCGTGGAGCCCTCGACGGCCTGCCGGAACGGCAGCTCGACGGCCGTCGCGACGTCCGCGCCCGGCTGCGGGCCCCGCTGGAACCCGCCGCCGAACATCCCGCCGAGGATGTCCTCGAACCCCCCGGCGCCACCCGACGAGTACCGCACGCGCGACCCGCCGCCGCCGAACATCCCGCCGAGGATGTCCTCGAACCCGCCGCCGCCACCGCGGCCGCCGGCGGTGAACCGGGCGCCGCCCGCCATGGCGCGCAGCTGGTCGTACTGCTGGCGCTGCTCGGCGTCCGAGAGCACCGAGTACGCCTCGCCGATGTCCTTGAACTCGGCCTCGGCGCGCGGGTTGCCGGGGTTGTGGTCCGGGTGCTTCTCCCGGGCCAGCTTGCGGTACGCCTTCTTGATCGTCGCCGCGTCGGCGTCCTTGGGGACGCCGAGGACCGAGTAGAAGTCCTTCTCGAGCCAGTCCTGCCCGGTCACGGCGCCTCCCTCCTCGTCTCGTCGGTGCTCGTCGTCAGTCCTCCGGGTCCACCACGGCGACCCGCGCGGCACGCAGGACGCGGTCCTTCACCCGGTACCCCGGCTGCAGGACGGTCTGCACGGTCGTCGTCGTGACCTCCGACGAGTGCGCGTGCATGAGCGCCTCGTGGACCGCGGGGTCGAACTCCTCGCCCTCGGCGCCGTACCGCTCGACGCCGAACCGCGCGAGCGTCGCCTCGAGCTTCTCCGCGATGGACGCGAACGGCCCCTCGGCGAGGTCACCGTGCTTGCGGGCGAGGTCGATGTCGTCGAGCACCGGGATGAGGGCCTCCGCGACCGCGGCGACGCCACGGTCGTGCGAGGCCAGCGCCTCGGCCTTCGAGCGCTTCACGTACGCGTTGTACTGCTGCTCGAGGTTGTAGTGCGCGGCCTGCGCGCGCTGCAGCTCCTCGAGCCGCTCGGCCGCGAGGCGCTCCAGCTCGGAGTCCGTGCCCTCGGCGGCGGCCGCCGCGGCGGCCTCGGCCTCCGCGATCACCGCCTCCTCCGGCGTCGGCTGACGCACCTCGCCCGTCTCGGGGTCGATGCGCCGCTTGTCGGTGAAGCGCGGCGCGTCCTCAGGGGTCTCCCCCGGGCCCTGCTCGGGCCCGGGGGTGTTCGGCTGGTCCGTCACTTCTTGTCGTCCTCGTCGTCGACGATCTCGGCGTCGACCACGTCGTCGTCGGACGACGAGCCCGCGTCGCCGGCCGGGGCGTCGGCCGGGGTCTCGGCCTGCGCCTGCGAGTAGATGGCCTCGCCGATCTTCTGGGCAGCGGTGGACAGCGCCGTCGTCGCGGACTTCACCGCGTCCGTGTCGGTGCCCTCGAGCGCCTTCTTCAGGTCGTCGACCTTGGCCTGGACCTCGGTCTTGACGTCCTCGGGCAGCTTGTCGGCGTTGTCGACGAGCAGCTTCTCCGTGGAGTACACGAGCTGCTCCGCGGTGTTGCGGGCCTCGGCCTCCTCGCGGCGCTTCTTGTCCTCCGCCGCGTGCTCCTCGGCCTCGCGGACCATGCGCTCGATGTCCTCCTTGGGGAGGGCCGAGCCGCCGGTGATCGTCATCGACTGCTCCTTGCCCGTGCCGCGGTCCTTCGCGGACACGTGCACGATGCCGTTCGCGTCGATGTCGAACGTGACCTCGATCTGCGGGACGCCGCGCGGCGCCGGCGCGATGCCGGTGAGCTCGAACGTGCCGAGCGGCTTGTTGTCCCGCGCGAACTCGCGCTCGCCCTGGAACACCTGGATGAGCACCGACGGCTGGTTGTCCTCGGCCGTGGAGAAGATCTCCGAGCGCTTCGTCGGGATGGCCGTGTTGCGCTCGATGAGCTTGGTCATCACGCCGCCCTTGGTCTCGATGCCGAGCGACAGCGGCGTGACGTCGATGAGCAGGACGTCCTTGCGGTCGCCCTTCATGACGCCGGCCTGCAGCGCGGCACCGACGGCGACGACCTCGTCGGGGTTGACGCCCTTGTTCGGCTCGCGGCCGCCCGTGAGCTCCTTGACGACGTCCGTCACCGCGGGCATGCGGGTGGAGCCGCCGACGAGGACCACGTGGTCGATGTCGGAGAGCTGGATGCCCGCGTCGCGGATGACCGCGTGGAAGGGGGCCTTCGTGCGGTCGATGAGGTCCTGCGTCATCTGCTGGAACTGCGCCCGCGTGAGCTTGGTGTCCAGGTGGATGGGGCCGTTCTCGCTCATCGACAGGTACTGCAGCGAGATGTTCGTGCTGGTGGCCGACGAGAGCTCCTTCTTGGCCTGCTCCGCCGCCTCACGCAGACGCTGCAGCGCGATCTTGTCCTTCGACAGGTCGACGCCGGAGGTGTTCTTCACCTCGGTCACGAGGAACTCGACGATCCGGTTGTCCCAGTCGTCGCCGCCGAGGCGGTTGTCGCCGGAGGTCGCGCGGACCTCGATCGTCGAGAAGCCGTCCTCGTCCTTGCCGACCTCCAGCAGGGACACGTCGAACGTGCCACCACCCAGGTCGAAGACGAGGATGAGCTCGTCCTCCTTGCCCTTCTCCAGGCCGTACGCGAGCGCGGCCGCCGTGGGCTCGTTGATGATGCGCAGCACGTTGAGGCCCGCGATGGTGCCGGCGTCCTTGGTCGCCTGGCGCTCCGCGTCGTTGAAGTACGCGGGGACGGTGATGACGGCGTCCGTCACCGGCTCGCCCAGGTACGCCTCAGCGTCCCGCTTGAGCTTGGAGAGCACGCGCGCGGAGATCTCCTGCGGCGTGTACTTCTTGTCGTCGATGTCGACGGTCCAGTCCGTGCCCATGTGGCGCTTGACGGACGTGATGGTCCGGTCGACATTGGTGACCGCCTGGCGCTTGGCGATCTCGCCGACCAGCACCTCACCCGTCTTGGAGAACGCGACCACCGACGGCGTCGTGCGCGACCCCTCGGCGTTGGCGATGACCGTGGGCTCGCCACCCTCGAGGACGGAGACGACGGAGTTCGTCGTACCGAGGTCGATGCCGACTGCTCGTCCCATGTGTGATGCCTTCTTTCGATCGTGGTGCAGGTTTGTTGGACGCTCTTGAGTCCGCTGCGCTCAACCTTGCACCCGGGCACCCGGGCCTCGCAAGCTCTACACAGCAAACTTGAGTCTGCCTGGCTCAACTTCATCCCGTCGCTCCGCATTCCCGACGCCGCGCACGACGACCTCGCGTGTGACGCTGTTGCGGGGCCGCCCATCGAGGAAAGGTCGCGAGGGCCGGGCCGGCACAGCGGTCAGCCCGTCGGACGTCACGGCGCAGAGGATCCGGACACGAGAGTGCGACGCCGAGGCTCTCCGTCGCGTCCGCGTCGAGGTCGGAGCGTCGGGCGCGGACAAGTCGAGTGAGTCCCTATGCGCGTGCTTGTGGGTTCGCACTCGATATAGCGAACTTCGCGTTCGACTGTCAGACTCGCCGCGAGAGGATCGCCCCATGCACGTGCAGCCCGGCAGCAGTCACCGACGCGGCGTCCTCACGGTGGAGGAACACGCGCGGCTCCGCAGCGCGGCGCGGATCGGGTCGCTCGTCGCGACGCGCACGCACCGGCGCGCCGCCGAGGTGCTCGACGCCCGCCTGGACTCGCTCGGCGCGCTCGAGCGGCAGGGCTACGTGCACGTCGGCGAGCGGGCCTGGCTCGACGAGGTCCGTTCGACCGACCCGACCCTCGGCTACGCGGACTGGGTCCGACGGACCCTCGCCGGGCTGGGTCTGCACTGGGCGCCGAGCGACCCGGGAGCCGAGCCTGCCGCCGGCGCGTGGGCCGACGAGTTACGCGTGTGGTCCGCGGTGCTCGACGCACCCGCGCTGCGGCTCGCGCACGTCGACCACCCTGGGTTCGAGCCGCCGGACGACGAGTTCGAGGTGCGCGTCGCAGGGAGCGCCGACGGGCCGTTCCCCGCCCACCTGGTCACCGCGTTCGAGGCGCTGCACGACCTCGAGTACACGCTCGCGACCCTGCACCGGCCGGACGGGTACGCCCCCGACGCACCCGTCGGGATCGAGGCCACAAACGCGGTCGAGCCGGCGCGGTGGTCACTGCTCGCGATCTCCGAGTACGGCGCCGACCTCACGTACGCGGTGGACCCGTCGGCACCGCCTCGAGTCTGACGGTCGTCGTCTGCCCGCTCCACGCGCACGTGGCCGGCTAGAGACCCGCGTCGTACTGCGCGTGGACGTCCCCGTCGACGAGGCGCCAGCAGAAGTCGTTCATCCGGGCCGCGGCCGGAGCGTGGCGGCGGAGGATGCCCGCGACGACCGCCGGCACGCCCTGCGGCATCTGCCCGTCCGCACACCGACGCACTACGCGTTGCGGGCGACGGGACCACCGCTGGCCCGCATCGGCACGCCGCACACCGTGGTGACGAGCCAGTTCACCAGCCGCATCGCGGCGTAGTCGGCGTCATGGTCGACGTTGCGCGCGACGAAGTCACGTTCGGGCTCGGACAGCTCGAACCGCGGCGACGTCGCCAGCCCGAGGTCCACGAGATAGATGCGGTCGTCGTCCGCTCGCATGTTTCCGAAGTGCCCGTCGAGATGGAGCAGCTCGCGGCTCCGCAGGAATGCGACGGCGTCGAAGAGGTGCCGTTCGACGCCCTCCGCCCGAGCCACCGGGTCGCCCAGCCAGTCGGACAGACGATCGGGGAGGTGCTCGAGGAACAGCACGAGGCTGAAGCGCGCGGCGGCGAGCTCGTCGAAACGAGCTCGTACGCCGGGTCGCCGCCGAACTGTGCGACGACCGAGTCGACGTCCTGGTGCTCGTCAGCAACGGGCGGGCGACCCGCGAGCACGCGCCAGTGGTGCAGCAGGGCGAAGTGCTCGGAGGCACCGGCGAGCACGCCTTCCGTCACGGTCAGGTTCGCGGCGAGCTCGCGCCATGCGCCGAAGCCCGGGCCGGCAAGGGGGTGCATGTCGTACTGGCACGCCGTCGGGAGACCGAACAGGTTCGCCGTGCTGTGCGGATGGGCGAGCTCCCGGTCGGTGATCGGGATCCGTTTCACGAACACCGCGGTGCCGTCGACGTCGATCACCGAGGAAGCCCCGCCCACACCCACGGCGCCGCCGAGTGCATCGGTGATGAGCGCCGCCAGCTCGTCCTCGTCGCGCGCGGCGAGCGACGCCGACATCAGCTCGTGACGGGTCCGTCGGGTGGAGAACATCACGCCATCCTGCCGAGGACCCGGACACAACGTGAGACGACGGTCGTCTCAGTCGGATCTTCGCCCTGGGGTACTTCGTGCCTGTCGACCTGAGTGGTCCGGTCTTCCTTCCTGACGGGTCAGGGGTCTCCGGACGTGGCGTCGTCGGCTCGAGCCGCGGCCTGCTCCGGGCGCTCCAGCGGTGCGTCGGCAGCCTGGGCATCGCTCTCGACGACGACGGGACGCTCGCCGACGCCGAGGCAGCACGCGTCGCGGATCGGCCGGACGACCACCTGTTCGCCGTCGAGCCCGTCGTGTGGCTCGCGCTGCACGAGGCGTGCCGGGCCAGCATTGCGAGCGGTCACGCCGTGGTGCTGACCTAGGGCCGGCACAGCGGTCAGCCCGTCGGAAGTCACGGAGCAGAGGATCCGGACACGAGAGTGAGACGTCGAGTTTCTCCGTCACGCGTCCGCGTCGAGGTCGGAGCGTCGGGCGGCGGACACGTTGAGTGAGTCCCTGCAGCAGCGTGAGCGAGAGGCCGGGCGGCGCACGCGGTCCACCAGGCGCGACTGCACGGCCGGCCGAGCGGGGCGCCCACGCGGCTTGTGAGAGGCGCCCTCACGCCAGGTCGAAGAACCGGTCGAAGAACGCCGTGAGCTTGTCGATCACCGTCTGCTTCTTGGCCCCGTGGTTGGCACCCTTCGCGAACCGGGAGATCGGAGGCAGGATCTCAGTGATGGCGGTGCCCGTTCCGCGTACCTGTCCGTCCCGGAAGGCTGTGTCGACGAAGGCGCGCGTCGGCTCGGGCCGGAGGTTCTCCTCGGCGATGATCCGCGCGAGCTCGGCCTCGCGCTTCGCCGCGACGTAGGAACGCCACTCCTCGGCGACGTCCTCGCCGATGGACACCCGGTCGACGAACTCCTCGATGAGGTCCTTCTTGTTGCGCAGCGAGGGGCTGGAGTCGACGGCGCGGTCGATCGTGGCCTTGATCTCCTTGTCGTCACCGTTGCCCTTGGCGACCCGGTACTGCTCGACGAGCATGAGGATGTAGTCGACGTTGATCTCGACCTGCTTGATGAGCTCGATCTCGAAGACGACGTCGTCGTTGATCGACTCACGGTCGGCACGGTCCGTGCGGCGGAAGGACGCGTAGAGGTCGAGGTAGATCGACTGGTAGTCCTGCAGGTCCCGGTCGGAGAGGATCTGGTTGCCGGCGAAGTCGTCGAACGACACGAGGATGTTGCGCAGTCGCAGCAGCGCCCCGAACAGAGCGATGAAGTCCTTCTGCGCCTGCTCCCCGATGATCTGCTGACCGAGCGGGAACCGCTCACGCAGCTCGTTGACCTTGTCGGCGTACTCGTTGAAGTACTCGCCGTAGGGCTTGAGGAGCACGATGCCGGCCGCGTCCTTGTTGCCGAACAGCGCGATCGCGTCGTTGGTCTCGGTCTCCAGGTCCCGGAACGAGACGATGTTGCCGTACGTCTTGACCGAGTTGAGGATGCGGTTGGTCCGCGAGTAGGCCTGGATGAGGCCGTGGGCGCGCAGGTTCTTGTCCACCCACAGCGTGTTCAGCGTGGTCGCGTCGAACCCGGTGAGGAACATGTTGACGACGATGACCAGGTCGACCTCGCGGTTCTTCATCCGCAGGGACAGGTCCTGGTAGTAGTTCTGGAAGCCGTCCGCGCTCGTGTCGTACGAGGTGCCGAACATGTCGTTGTAGTCCTGGATGGCGTCCTCGAGGAAGTCGCGTGAGGAGCGGTCCAGGAGGTCGGTCTCGAACTCCTCCTCACCGAGCAGCCCGGCGCCCGTCTCGTCCTCGGCCTCGTTGGGTGCGTAGGAGTAGATGATCGCGACCTTGAGCCGCTTCACCTCCGGCAGGTCGGCCTGGAGACGGCCGAACATGTTGTAGTAGATCTTCGCTGCTTCGATGGACGCCGTCGCGAACAGGGCGTTGAACCCGGCGACGCGACGGTCCTTGAGGGCGTAGGTCTGGTTGCGCTTGGTCTTCTGGTCGAAGTGGTCGATGACGTACTGCGTCACCTGCCGCACACGGGCCGGGTCGAGGAGCGCGCGCTCGGTGTCGATCGCGGAGACCTGCTTGTCGACGACCGCACCGACCTTGACGGTGTTGACGTAGTCGATGCGGAAGGGCAGCACGTTCTTGTCGTTGATCGCGTCGACGATCGTGTAGGTGTGGAGCTTGTCGCCGAACGCCTGGGCGGTGGTCCGCAGCGCCGGGTTCCCACCGGTGCCGGCGTTGACGGCGAAGATCGGCGTTCCGGTGAAGCCGAACAGGTGGTATCGCCTGAACGCCTTGGTGATAGCGGTGTGCATGTCGCCGAACTGGGAACGGTGGCACTCGTCGAAGATGATGACCACGTGCCCGTCGTAGACGGAGTGGCCCTTGTTCTTGGCGATGAAGGTGGACAGCTTTTGGATCGTCGTGATGATGATCCGTGCCGACGGGTTCTCGAGCTGCTGCTTGAGAACAGCCGTGGACTTGTTCGAGTTGACCGCGCCCTTCTGGAACCGCTCGTACTCACGCTTGGTCTGATAGTCCAGGTCCTTGCGGTCGACGACGAACAGCACCTTGTCGACGTCACCGAGCCTGGACGCGAGCTGCGCGGCTTTGAACGACGTCAGCGTCTTGCCGGAGCCGGTCGTGTGCCAGACGTACCCCCCGGCAGCCGGGGTTCCGAGCTGCTTGAGGTTCGTGGACGTCTCGATGCGGTTGAGGATCCGCTCGGTTGCCGCGATCTGGTACGGGCGCATGACGAGCAGCATCCGGTCGTCGGTGAGCACGCAGTACCGCGTGAGCACATTGAGCAACGTGTGCTTGGCGAGGAAGGTCCGAGTGAACCCAACGAGGTCCGTGATCGGCTTGTTGGTGGCGTCGGCCCACCAGGACGTGAACTCGAAGGAGTTCGACGTCTTGCGGCCGCGCTTGCCCTTGCTCTGCTCGTCCAGGTGCTGTGCGCGGGTGGTGTTCGAGTAGTACTTCGTCAGCGTCCCGTTGGAGATGACGAAGAGCTGGACGTACTCGAACAGCCCGGACCCCGACCAGAACGAGTCCCGCTGGTAGCGGTTGATCTGGTTGAACGCCTCGCGGATGTCGACGCCCCGCCGCTTGAGCTCGACGTGCACCAGCGGGAGGCCGTTGACGAGGATCGTCACGTCGTACCGGTTCGCGCGCTGCGCCGGCACGTCGGTGCCCGCGACCGCTCCAGGCACCTCGTACTGGTTGATGACCTGCAGCCGGTTGTTGTGGATGTGGGTCTTGTCGAGAAGCGTGATGTTCTTCGTCGAGCCGTCGTCCCGCTTGAGCACCTGGATGTGGTCCTCCTGGATGCGGACCGTCTTCTCGACGATCCCGTCCCGCTCCCCGGAGATCTTCTCGGTGAAGAACCGCTGCCACTCCGCGTCCGTGAACGTGATGTGGTTCAGCGCCTCGAGCTGGGTGCGCAGGTTCGCGACCAGGTCCGCCTCGGAGGCGATCGGCAGGTGGTCGTACGCCTGCTCCACCAGCAGCCGGATCAGCTCGGCCTCCAGCGCCGACTCCGACTGGTACCGCGTCGCCTCGGCCGGGTCGGCCGCGAACTCCGCGACGACCGTCGACTCCGACGACAGCGCGATCGGCTCGAACCGGCTCCCCGACCCCTCGCTCATGCCGTCTTCTCCTTGAACGTCAGCAGGCGATCCCGGTAGTACGCGTACTGCTGACGGCGGGCCTCGATCTCCGCGGGCAGGCCGGAGGACAGGTCGTTCACGAGTGCATTGAAGTCGTCGAGCATCATGGCGATCCACTTCTGCTCCTCGAGCGACGGCAGCGGCATCGGAAACGACTTAATAATGCCCACATTGAGGTCCGATCTGTTTCCCTGACCACGCGATCGCAGTTCGCCGTACTGTTTGACGAGCCAGTGGTACACGAATCGGTAGTGAACGCGAGTGTGATCCACCACGAGGCTGCAACAATGCTGATTCGTCGTGACCGGCACCTTGTTGATAGCAACCCGCCCGCGAGTGACTCCAGCACCGGAAATCGCAACGATCACTGAGTTCTGCGGCACCCACTTTGCTGCGGATGCGGCGAGTCCGGCCTCCGTGATCTTGACATCGGTATCCAAGATGTCGGCATACCGAACCTCCTGCGTTCGAAGCCAAGGTATCGAGCCGCCGTCATAGTACTCGCGACGCGTCACTAGTGGCGTCCCACCACTCACCACGCTTGTGCAGACTTCTCCAAGCGTTGTCCAGGCACCACTCGCTCCGGAGGTCAGGAGCTCATCGCTGTAGTAGGCGTATTGCTGCCTGCGGCCCTCCAGCTCCGCCTCCAGCTCCGCCTCCAGCTCCGCGAAGGCATCCAACACCCTCACGATCTCGCGCTGCACCTCGACAGGCGGCACCGGAATTCTGATCTTGGACATGCCCGCGAAGGGCAACTCCTTCACCTTGGTCCCACTGACGTACTTTTTCTTCTGCGCCTGGAACGACTCGGTCTGAAAGAAGTAGGCGACGTACTTCGGTTCGAGCGAGTGACTAAACACGCTCGTGTGCCCACCGAACGCGACCTCGGTCTCGCCGAGCCACACGACCGCCTTGCCGACGTCCTCGATGTTCTCGCTGGTCGTCGCGATGATCAGATCGCCAGGCTTGGCGCGACGGAGGCGCTTACTCAACTCATCGGTCACGAATGACTTGGTCGAGGTCGTGGAGGTTCCATAGTACGTGTAGATCTGACCGTAGTGGATGCACGGAAAACCGACGTCGACGAAGTCCCTCTTCTGCAGGCCGTTCCCACGGACGAACATGCCGACCTCACCCAGCGGCTTGTGTTCGACACCGTCCGGCGCGTACTGCTCGATGAGGTCGTCGATCCGGCTCATGCGCCCGCGCCTTCGAGGTCCGCCACGATCGCGTCGATCTGCTCACGCAGCGCCGCCTGCCGCTCGACGATCCCCGCGATACGGGCGTTGAGCTCGGTGATGTCGACGACCTCGCGGGTATCCTCGGCCTCCACCCAGGACGACACGGAGATGTTGTAGCCGTTCTCGCCGATCGCCTCGTTCTCGACGAGCCGCGCGAAGTGCGCGACGTCCTCGCGCGCGGTGAACGCCTCCAGGATCCTCGCCTGGTTCGCCTCGGTGAGCTTGTTCTTGTTGCCGCCCCGCGCGAACTCGGCACTCGCGTCGATGAACAGCACCGCGTTGTCGTTCTTCGACTTCTTCAGCACGATGATGCAGGTGGCGATCGTGGTGCCGAAGAACAGGTCCGGCGGGAGCTGGATGACGGCGTCGACGTAGTTGTTGTCGATGAGGTACTTGCGGATCTTCTGCTCCGCGCCGCCGCGGTACAGCACACCGGGGAACTCGACGATCGCCGCGGTGCCGTTGACGGCCAGCCACGACAGCATGTGCATGGTGAACGCCAGGTCCGCCTTGGACTTCGGGGCGAGCACACCGGCCGGTGCGTAGCGCGGGTCGTTGATGAGCAGCGGGTTGGCGTCACCCTCCCACTTGATCGAGTAGGGCGGGTTGGACACGATCGCCTCGAACGGCTCGTCGTCCCAGTGCTCCGGGTCGATCAGGGTGTCGCCGTGGGCGATGTCGAAGTGCTCGTAGTTGACGTCGTGCAGGAACATGTTGATGCGGCACAGGTTGTACGTGGTCAGGTTGATCTCCTGGCCGTAGTACCCCTGGCGCACGCCGTCCTTGCCGAGGACCTTGCGGTACTTCAGCAGCAGCGAACCTGACCCGCACGCCGGGTCGTACACCTTGTTGACGCTCGTCTTGCCGACGACGGTGATTCGGGCGAGCAGCTCGGAGACCTCCTGCGGCGTGTAGTACTCCCCGCCGGACTTGCCGGCCGACGAGGCATACATCTGCATGAGGTACTCGTACGCGTCGCCGAACGCGTCGATCTTGTTCTCCGTGAACGACCCGTTGCCGAGGTTGAGGTCACCGATCGCGTCGAGCAGCTTGACGAGCCGCTCATTGCGCTTGGCCACCGTGGGCCCGAGCTTGTTCGAGTTCACGTCGATGTCGTCGAACAGGCCTTTGAGGTCGTTCTCGGCGACCGTCCCGACGGCGGACGCCTCGATGTTGCGGAACGCCCGCTCGAGCGTCTCGTTCAGGTTCGGGTCACGGGGTGCGCGTGCGCGGACGTTCGCGAACAGCTCCGACGGCCGGATGAAGAACCCCTTCTCCGCCACGATGTCGCGGGCGAGGCCAGGGTCCTCGACGTCACGGTTAGCCAGCTCGGCGTAGTCGAAGTCCGAGTTGCCCGCCTCGCGCTCCTGCGCGTTCAGGTAGTCGGTGAGGTTCTCCGAGATGTAGCGGTAGAAGAGGAACCCGAGCACGTACTGCTTGAAGTCCCAGCCGTCGACGCTGCCACGGAGGTCGTTCGCGATCCTCCAGATGGTCTTGTGCAGCTCTGCCCTCTGGGTCTCGCGGTTCATGCGGGTGACCTTAGCCCCGCTAGCCGACACGCCCGCGGAAGCGGCGCGGGGAGCGCTACGGTGGCGCGAGCTTGTCCAGAGGTGAGAGCCGGAGGCGCGCGTGGTCAAGGCGACCGAGACGAACTTTGCCGCAGTGCTGGAAGGCCGCAAGCAGTACCAGGTGCCGCTCTACCAGCGGACGTACTCCTGGGGGACGAAGCAACTCGACCAGCTCTGGGACGACGTCGTCGAGCTGGCGGCGACCCGGCGCACCGAGCCGGCGACGAGCCATTTCATCGGATCCCTCGTCCTGGCCACCAGCCCCGACTTCAACGCCGTCGGGATGTCGAAGCTGCTCGTCGTCGACGGACAGCAGCGGCTGACAACACTCACGCTCCTGCTCGCTGCCCTGCGCGACCACCTCACCGAGACCGGTGACGCCGACGGCGCCGAGGGCATCCACGCCCAGTACCTGGCAAACGTCTACGACAAGGGCAAGCCCCACAAGGTGCTGCCCACTCAGGCCGACCGCGAGGCGTACAAGGCGGTCATGACATGCTCGCCGGATGCCGGCGGCTCCGATCGCATCGGCGTCGCGTACAACCACTTCCGGGCCAAGATCGCGGCAGCGGACGACCCCGACGACCCGCACGACCTCGAGGAGATCGAGCACGCCGTCGTCCACGGGCTGGCTGTCGTCGTGGTGACCGCCGAGCCAGGTGACAACGCGCACCGCATCTTCGAGTCGCTCAACAACACCGGCCTGCAGCTCAACCAGTCGGACCTGCTGAAGAACTACCTGTTCATGCGCCTCGGCGAGCGCGCTGAGGACGTCTACGACACCGTCTGGCTGCCGCTGGAGAAGAAGCTCACCTCGGACCAGCTCGAGCTCCTGTTCTGGCTCGACCTCGCCCAGCGCGACGAGCGCGCCAAGCAGTCGGACACCTACGCAGGCCAGCAGAAGCGCCTGGAGAAGCTCACAGGGCCGGAGCAGATCGAGTCCGAGGTGCGACGCATCGCCGCTCTCGGCGACCTCCTCGCGACGATCCTCGACCCGTCACGCGAGCCCGACCCGGCGATCCGTCAGCGCCTCGAACGTATCCGGGCCTGGGGATCGACCACCGCCTACCCCGTCGTCATGGCGCTCCTCGCCCGCCGAGCAGCGGGAACCGCGACTCCGAGCCAGGTCGCGGCCGCCCTGCTGACGTTGGAGTCGTACTTCGTGCGACGCATCGTCGTCGGCCGCGCGACCGCCGGCCTCAACCGCAGCCTCCTCCAGGCCGTCGGTGCGGTCACCGACGCCCCGGCCGTCGACGTCGCGCTGCGCGACCACCTGTCGCGCGGACGCCGGCACTTCGCCACCGACTCGCAGATCCGCGGAGCTGTCGGGGTGGTGGCCTTCTACTGGCAAGGCCGCGCGGCGCAGAAGAAGCTCATCCTCCAGTGGATCGAGGAGTCCTACGGCTCCAAGGAAGCCGTGGACCCGCTGCACCTCACTATCGAGCACGTCCTGCCCCAGGTGCTGACCGACGCCGCACTGCGGGAGTTCGCCGCAGGGCTGCCCGAGGACGCGGACGTCAGGGCCGAGCACGAGCGCGTCGTCCACACACTGGGGAACCTCACGCTCACCGGCTACAACAGCGAGCTGAGCAACCGACCCTTCTCCGCCAAGCGGTCCATGCTCGCCGACTCGGGCCTCCACATGAACCGCGAAGTCGCTGCAAGCGAGACCTGGAGCGTGCCGGAGATCGACGCGCGTGGCGCGGCGCTGGCCGAGCGGATCATCCAGCTCTGGCCGGGACCGAACGAGGCCCTCACAGGCGGGAGCGACGAGGAACCCTCGGAGACCCGTCGGCTGGTCGCCTCGATCGTCGCCGAGATCCCCGCCGGCCGCTGGACGTCCTACGGAGAGGTCGCGCTCGTCGCAGGCTCCTACCCTCAGCCCGTCGCGGCGATCATCACGACGCACCTCATGCAGGGGGCGTGGCGCGTCCTGCAGACCGGCGGGACCATCTCCCCGGGCTTCCGGTGGCTCGACCCGGCCCGCACCGAGGAACCCCGCGCCTACCTCGAAGCCGAGGGCCTGAGATTCGACGCTGAAGGACGTGCCGACACCGAGCAGTTCATCGACGCCGCAGAGCTTGCCTCCCTCGTCGGGCTCGAGGTCCCCGACGAGGCGCCCGCTTGGCGGGCTGCCGGCACACGGCCACTGCTTGCCCAGCGGCACGCGTTCTTCCAGAAGGTGCGAGACCTCGGCGAGTCGACGGGCACGGTCATCCGGTACTGGCCCAGCCCGTCGACCCAGGACGCCGTGGACGTCACCATCGGCGTCCCCGGCTGCATCGTCGTGCTCTCGCTCTCCTCCCGTGACCCTGCGGGCGTCCAGTGCTCGTTCTACATCCGGGACGACAAGGCGCTCTTCGCGCAGCTGCACGCACGCCGTGAGGAGATCGAGGAGGCACTCGGAGCCACGCTGGAGTGGCACGAGAACCCCACGTACAAGGCCAGCAGGGCTGCGCTCCGGCATGACGGGGACTGGCGGGACGAGAACCTCGCCCCCGGCCTCGCACAATGGCTCGTGAGCACTGCCGAGCTCTTCGCCACGGTCTTCCCGAAGTACACGAGCGACGTGCGAGGGCTCACCTGACAGGGTTCTACGAGGTCAGGTACCCGCTCCCGACCATCCACGCGAGCACGTCGAACACGCAGCACCGATACTTCCGGCCCCACCGCGGCCGCCCAGCGGAGCTCGTCCAGGCGTCGACGCGCACAACCGCCGCGCGGACGCCGTACAGGTGGTGCTCCAGCGAGATGCTGCGGAGCTCGCCGAACAGCCGACGCGGGGGTCGGACCCTCAGGGGTCACACCGCGCGCCGCCGGTTCGAGCAACCGTCGAAGTGGGTCCAGGGCGAGCAGCGGAAGCGCCGCCGCCACCACCGAGGACGCCCACGCTGCCCGCCCCGCCGGCGGGGCGTGGGCAGGTCTGACCCGATCGAGGCAGGCAGCCCCCGTGCCCTTCATAGCGTGGATGATCAGCTCGTCACCGGAGTCGAACCGCAGGATGACGGGCTCGAGGAGCCGACTCGCACGTCACGGCGACTCCGACACCATGCTCCGCGAGCTCTGACCGGCCCTACGCTGGCCGCGTGTCCGACCGGAGCGAGGGCGACTGGAGCGAGGAAGAGTACCTCCGATACCTGCACGACGAGCGGCGCTCGTACGCGTGGGTGATGCGGCGGTACGGGGGTCTCGACGCGGCCCGGGCGGAGGCGGCGGCGCTCGTGCGGTACCCCTACGAGCCGGCCGACGCGCCCTACCGTGGCCTCGTCCTCCACGACGAGGCATGGCACTGGGCGATGCTGGACCTCCACGGCGCGCAGTACCGGGCCTCGCACCCGCACCTCGCCGCACCGTCGGCCGAGTACCAGGCGCTCGACTGACCACGTGGTGCTCGTCGCGGCCGGACGTTGGCGCGCCTAGGCCCCCCCGCTAGTGCGAGCGGGCGGATGCCGCGGCAGCGACGATGTAGGGCGCGGTGACGAGCTCGACACCTGCCGCGTGCGCGAGCGCCGTCATGTGCTCCGCCTCTGCAGGCGTGAGGAAGACGCCAGCGGGGTCCTTCTCGCCGTCCGCGTTGCGGCCGGACTGGTGCCAGAGCGTGGCGGCACAGAGCTGCTGAGCCTCGGCCAGCAGACCGGGCAGCTCTGCCACCGGCCTGTGGCTGTAGACGACGGTCTGGTCGCACGACCGCGCACGTCGTCGTCGCGGGCGAGCACACCGCCGCGCGATTTCACCCGGGCAAACCCGTCCATACCGGTTGCTGTCGGGCGGGCGCACGAGGACGCTCGACCGCATCAGCGACGGCACGGCGACGCCACGACATGCGGCGTCACGCCCGTCCTGACTCCCGCGGCGTCGAGACGACGTCCGCGGCCGTGAACTCACAGCTCGAGGCTCTCCCCCGCGTCGGCACACAGGTCCACCCGCCATCGACCGCCCGATCCAACGCTCCGGAGGTTCTCATGCGCGTGTCCGCCGTCCTCTCCAGCCTCGCCCTCGCCGGCGCCGCGGTGCTCGTCCCGACCCCGGCGAGCGCCCATCGCCCACCCACGTGCGGCTCGACGCTCACCGTCGACACGGTGCTGCGAGCCGACCTCGTGTGCGACGGCCCGGGGTTGCGGCTCGCCCCGGGCGTCAGCCTCAACCTGAAGGGTCACACCCTGCGAGGCAAAGGCACGGGCGTCGGACTCTCGGTCGCCTCCGCGGGCGACGCGACCGTGAAGAACGGCACGCTCACCGGCTGGGACACCGCGTTGGGCGTCCACGCGGCGACCGACCAGGGACACGGCCGACTCCGCATCGAGAAGGTCTCGTTCCGCGACAACGACGAGGGCCTGAGGGGATCCCTCGACTGGTTCCACAGCAAGGACGTGACGATCACCAAGTCGACGTTCACAGGCAACCGAGTCTTCGCGCTCGTCTCCAGCTTCAGCGGCGGCTTCGACGTCAGCCGTACGACGTTCATGGGCAACGGGGTCGGCGTGGCCGGGGGCCTCACCGCCTTGACGGACAGCCACTTCATCCGGAACGACGTGGCGGTCAGCGCGGACGAGAGCCACATGACCATCCTGCGGTCGACGTTCATCGACAACCGAGTGGGGGTGCGATCCGTCTGGCTCGAGTACGGGGACCTGACGATCAAGGACAGCAAGTTCACCGGCTCGGACGTGGCCGTCGGCAGCGAGACGGTGCACGCCCACATCAGGAGGTCGACGTTCGTCGGGAACACGACGGCCGTGACGATCGGCATCGCCGGGGCCACCGTCGTCGGGAACACGTTCCGCGCCAACGGCACGACGCTGGAGCTCGTCGAGGAGGACTTCAGCCCGACGCTCGTGCAGGACAACACGTTCCGGCTCAACGGTGACGGACTCGTCCTCGACGTGACGTCCGACAGCGTGCTGAGCGTTGGCGGGAACGACGCCCGGAACAACACCGGGTGGGGCATCCACGTCTCGGGTGTGACGGACCTGGGCGGCAACACCGCGCGGAAGAACGGGAACGAACCGCAGTGCGTCGGAGTCGTCTGCACGCGGTAGCGACGCGGTCCACCGTCGCCACCGGGAGGCACGCCATGGCAGAGGAGTCGACGACCGTGCACGAGCTCGCGCGAGCGATCGGGGCCGCGGCGCTGGGTGCGTGCGGCGTCGTCCTGCTCGTCGCCGGGAAGACGACCGCGGGCGTCGCGTTCGTCGGCGCGGCCCTGGTCCTCGCCCTGCCGCTGCGTCGCCTCGTGGCGAGCGCGCGGCGCAGGGCGTGGGTACGTGGCGGCGTGGTCGCCGCGCTCGTCGCGGTCGCCGTGGTGGCCGTCGCGGGGACCGACATCCGGCCCGAGCAGCGCAGGACCGGGTTCGCCCCCGTCGACAAGGTCGGGGCGATCGTCGACGACTTCGTGGACGTCGTCTCCGGCCGGAGGGGCGAACCGGCCCGGCCTCCGGCGACCGCCCCCGCATCACCGGAGGGTCGCGCCACGTAGGTGGGACGACGCGCGTCGCACCTACGTGGCGCGACACGCCTCGACCGCGCAGACGGCGCGGACGCGAACGGAACTGCGCCAAACCGGCACGAACCGGGGGATGTCGTCGCTAGGGTCGACGGACCGTCGACGACGACGGTTCCCCGAGTGGAAGAAGGCCCCTATGAAGGTCCGACACCGGTACGCGATCGCTCTCAGCGTCGTGGGAGCGCTCCTATGGGCATCGGCGCCGAGCGCGACGGCCGCGTCCGACGCCTACTACTACCGCGACTGCTACGTGAAGATCTCCAACAACGAGCGCAGGGCCTACACCACGGGCACCTGTTCCAGCCGGAAGGCCCGGCACCAGTACTCGCACAAGGGCGGCCAGACGCACTGGACGCACTACATCCACTCGTTCGACAACATGTCGCCGGACATGCCGACGCTCATCCAGTCGAAGCACACGTGGATGGCGGGTGGCGTGACCCGCGAGGCCGGTCTGTGGCGCTAGCCGTACGGGCCGTCGGTCGTGTGGCGGGCGCGGTGCTGGTCGCCGCGCTCGCCACCGGCTGCGCCTCCGACGCCGCGGGCGGTCGCCCGACGCACGGCGCGAGCGGGCGCCCGGTCCTCGGTCCCTCCGCGATGTTCGCCGACCACCTGGCCCAGGCCGAGGCCGGCGGCGCGGGCGAGGCGCAGCTCGCGGTGCTCCGGGCGGCGGAGCGCACCGGGGAGATCGACTTCGACACCGTGCTCGGGCTCGTGGAGCGGTCGCTCGCCTGCATGGAGCGCTCCGGGATCTCGTCGGAGACCCCGGAGCCGCACGAGCTGCTGCCGGGCCACGCCATCCCGGCCTACAGCTTCGCGGCGACGGCCGAGGGGATGACGGAGGACGAGGTCCTCGAGGCGGCGGACGCCTGCCTGTACGAGCACTCGTACTGGGCGGAGGCGGCGCTGGCCGACCCGCGCGGCTTCCCGGACGCGTACGACGCCGCGCTCCGCGAGGACCTGCCGGACGTCCTGGCGTGCCTGGAGGAGAACGGCGCCGAGGTCGACGACGACGCGACGCTCGAGGAGGTCCGGGTCGCGGCGGCGGAGCTCACGGTCCGGCAGCTGGAGGCGGGCGACGACGAGCCCGTCGAGTGCACGAACCAGGACCCGCTCGCCTGGCAGTGACCCGAGGCGCCCGGCGCGGGGATCCGGTCCCCGTTTGCGGTCCCGGTCCCGGCCCCTGCCTAGTCCTTCGCAGCCGTCGCGCCCGGGCGCAGCGCGTGCGACGGTGACCCCGTCCCGACGTGAACGTTCACAGCGCGGGGTCCACGGGCGTCACCGACGACGACCCGGAGCGAGCTCGCGGCGAGCCGACCAGGGGGCTGCGCGCGCCGCCGCGCGGGGCCGCGCACCCGGCGGTCGCGCGCGCATCCCAGGAGGAGGCAGTCATGCATCGGATCGGAAGACGGGTCGCGCTCGCCGTCGCCCTGTGCGTCGCGCTGGCCGGAGGAGTGGCGGCCACGTCCACCACCGCGTCCGCGGAGAGCAACGGGGGCACCCGCGTGATGCCCCTGGGCGACTCGATCACGGAGGGCATCGGGTACCCCGGCGGGGGCGGCTACCGCGTGGGGCTGTGGCAGCGCCTGGCGCAGGCCGGGTACACCGTCGACTTCGTCGGGTCGGGCTTCAACGGCCCGTCGAACCTGTGGGACCACGACCACGAGGGGCACTCGGGCTGGCGGATCGACCAGATCGACGCCAACGTCGTGAACTGGGTGCGCACGTACCAGCCGCGCTCGGTGCTGCTGCACATCGGCACCAACGACATCAGCCAGAACCGCGACCTGGCGAACGCGCCGAACCGGCTCGCGGGGGTCATCGACAAGATCACGAGCACGTCCCCGCAGACCGAGGTCTTCGTCGCGACGCTCATCCCGATCTCGTGGGGCGACTCGCAGGTGCGGGCGTTCAACTCCGCGATCCCGGGGATCGTGTCGAGCCGCGCCAACGCCGGCAAGCGCGTGCACCTCGTCGACATGTACCGGGCGCTGAACACCGGTGACCTCGCCGACGGCGTGCACCCGAACCAGAACGGCTACGACAAGATGGCGGCCGTCTGGTTCGACGCGCTGCGCTCCGTGCCCGGTGCCCTCGGCGACCCGGCGGGCGGCGGCGACCCGACGCCCACGCCCACCCCGACACCGACGCCCACCCCCGGACCGACGACGGACCCGGGCAACGGGACGATCGACACCACCGCCTGGTACACGCTCGTGAACCGCAACAGCGGCAAGGCCATCGACGTCTACAACTACGCCACCAACGACGGTGCCCGGATCACGCAGTGGTCCCGGCACGGCGGGAACAACCAGCAGTGGCAGTTCGTCAGCTCCGGCAACGGCTACTACCGGTTGAAGTCGCGCCTGTCCGGCAAGGTCCTGGACGTCAGCGGGAACTCCACGGCCGACGGCGCGGCGGTCCAGCAGTACGGCGACCACGGCGGCAACAACCAGCAGTTCCGCGTCGAGACGATCGACGGCTACGTGCAGCTGATCGCCCGGCACAGCGGCAAGGCGGTCGAGGTGCAGGGCGCCTCCACCGCGGACGGCGGCAACATCGTCCAGTACACGGACTGGAACGGCACGAACCAGCAGTGGCAGCTGGTGAAGGTGGGCTGACCCCCGCTCACGCCCGGGACGCGCGCCCGCCCCTCTCGGCGGGCGCGCGTCGCGCTTGTCCGGTAGCGTCCCGAACGCCCCCCATGTGAGCGGTCACACCACCCGGTGACGGCCGTTGTTCTGTCCGCCGGGCAGCGACGTCGCTGCCCCGACACGTCGCCGGGCGCGCCGACGCGCGAGAGCCGCCGGTCGGTCGGCGAGGAACGGAATGCCTCATGGTGAGCTCCATCTCCGCGCGCCGTCGCACGACGCGCAGCGGCGGTCCGGGAGCGCGGCGGGCAGCCGTCGCGCTCGTCGTGACGGCGCTGGCCGGCAGCGGTCTCGCGGTCGGTGCCGAGGGCGCCACGGCCGCCCCGCCGGGGCCCGGACCGCACGCGGGACCGGCCTACCGGGACACGTCGTTGCCGTTCAGCGTGCGCGCCGCGGACCTGGTGTCGCGGATGACCTGGGAGGAGAAGCTCGACCACCTGCGCGCGATGCAGCCGCACGCGCCGTGGGCGCCGAAGCCCGCCGCGATCCCCCGCCTGGGGGTGCGGTCGTACGGGTACTGGGGGGAGGCGAACCACGGGATCTACTTCCCGACCCTGCCCGAGAACGACCAGTACACGCAGTACCCGCAGTCCACGGCGATCGCCTCGACGTGGAACGCGGCGCTCACGCAGCGGGTCGCGCGCGGCATCGCCGACGAGGCCCGGGTCACGTACAACACGTCGTGCCCGCCGGGCGCCGACGAGCCCGTGCTCCCGGGCGGCGCGTGCTACGGCCTGACGTACTGGTCGCCGAACCAGAACCTCAACCGCGACCCGCGCTGGGGCCGGGCCGACGAGTCGTACTCGGAGGACCCGGAGCTGACGGCGGGCATCGCGAGCGCGTTCGTCACGGGGTTGCAGGGCGGCTCGTCGTCGCGTCCCGACACGGTCCCGACGAGCCCCGACGACTACGTCCAGGCGGTCGCGACGCCCAAGCACTACCTGGCGAACAACTCCGAGGCGAACCGGGACTTCGGCACGTCGAACCTCTCCGAGCGCTCGATGATGGAGTACTTCGTGCCGCCGTTCGCGGACTCGGTGGGCGCGGCGGGTGCGCGGTCGATGATGACGGCGTACAACGCGGTCAACCTGGTCGAGGACTACACGACGGACTACCCGTCGGCGGCGGGCTTCCCGACGACGTGGAGCCCGGACGACCGCGAGACGCCGGGCGGCACGCCCGGCACGCCGATGGCCGCGAGCCGCTACGCGGTGGAGACGCTGATGCGCCGGTCGTTCGGGTTCGACGGGTTCGTCGTCTCCGACTGCGGCGGGATCACGCGCGTGCACGCGACGGGCCGGCAGGGCCACTCGTGGCACCCGGTGCAGCTCGGCGGCGACACGCAGGTCGACAAGGCGACGGGCACCGCGTGGGCGCTGAAGGCGGGCACGGACCTCGACTGCTTCGGCCCGGACTACCCCGCGCCCGACGGTCTGCCCGCCGCGCAGGACCAGGGGGCGGTGACGGAGGCCGACGTCGACATCGCGCTGGTCCGCGCGTTCACGGCGCGGTTCCAGCTCGGGGAGTTCGACCCGCCGACGGACGTGCCGTGGTCCGACGCGTCGTACTCGCTGTCCGACGAGGGCGACCCGGACGTGAAGCTCGCGTCGGCGGCCCACCGCGCGGACGCGCACGAGGCCGCGCTCGAGGCGCCCGTGCTGCTGAAGAACGAGGACGGGACGCTGCCGTTCCGGAGCCCGACGAGGGCGCGGACCGTGGCGCTGGGCCACGTCGACACCCTCAACCGGTTCCAGTCCGGCTCGTACTCGGGCCCGACGGCGCAGAGCACGACGTTCGCGCAGGCGCTCGCCGCGCGGACCGGCGGCGACGCCACGGACGTGACGCCGGGCTCGTCGGACCCGTACCTGACGGACCACCTGGCGGTGTTCCCGGACGTGCTCGACGCGGACGGCACGCAGATCACCACGTCCACCTGCGCGAGCGACCCGTGCGACCCGGAGACGGACGCGGACACCGCCGAGTACCGCATCGCGCAGGCCGACCACGTGGTCGTCGTCGTGGGGCACCGCAACGACGACGGTGGCGAGGGCACCGACCGCACCACGGTCGAGCTGCCCCGCCGGCAGGCCGAGCTGGTGCGCGACTCCATCGCGCCGCTCGCCGAGAAGTACGGCACGAAGGTCGTGGTCTGGATCCAGGCGAAGACGATGGTCGACGTCAGCGCGTTCAAGGACCTGCCGGCCGTCGGCGCGATCGTGTGGTCGTCGTTCAACGGGATGTACCAGGGCCCGGCGATGGCGGAGCTGCTGTTCAACGACACCGTGACGCTCGAGGACGGCCGGCGTGCGGTCGCGAGCTTCTCGGGGAGGCTGCCGCTGACCTGGTACTCGGACGTCGACGCGCAGCTCGGGGAGGCGACCGAGCCGGACCTCGCCGTGCAGGACTACCGGATGACGAAGGCGGAGGGCGCCACCTGCGGCCGGACGTACCTGCACTACCAGGAGGGGCCGGGCTGCGCGGCGCCGCACTGGGCGTTCGGCGCCGGGCTGTCGTACGCGTCGTTCGAGTACGGGACGCCGACGCTGTCGTCGTCGCGGATCACGCCGGACGACCCGGTGACGGTCTCCGTGCGCGTCACCAACCGCGACCCGTACCGTCCCGGCAAGGCCGTCGTGCAGGTCTACGCGAAGGCCCCGCAGGGCGCCGACGGCGACGAGCGGCCGCTCAAGCAGCTCAAGGGCTTCGTGAAGACCGACGTCGTCGGCCGCACGCCGACGACCGCGACCGTCACGATCGACGCCGGCGACCTGTGGTTCTGGGACGACGAGGAGCACAAGAAGGTCTTCCCGACGGGCGACTGGACGATCCTCGCCGGCCCGAGCTCCGCGGACGCGGACCTCAAGGCGACGACGCTGCGCGTCACCGGCCGCCGCACGCCCGGGGTCGAGGTCGTCTCGGCGCAGCCCGACGGCACCGAGCTGCGGCTCGACACCCCGCGCAACCGGATCAACGCGCAGCTGTCGGTCACCCGGCACGACCTGACGTTCTGGGACCTCGACGACCGCGCCCTCAGGGTCACCTACCGGTCGTCGGACCCGAAGGTCGTGACGGTCGACCGCACCGGCACCGTCACGGCCCGGGGCGTGGGCGCGGCGCTCGTCACCGCGACGGCCACGGCCGACGGCGAGACGGGCTCGACCACGTTCCCGGTGGTCGTCACAGCCGGGGCGTTCGACGCCCCGGGCACGGTGTTCCCCGACGAGCACCGGGCCGCGGTCGACTTCGCCGACCGGAGCGTGCCGCTGTCCGAGGCGGCCCGCCGCGGCGTGCGGCTCGACGCGCGCCTGGTCCCGCCGACCCCGGGCACGACGTACCGCTACCGGATCGCCCCGATGGACACGAACACCGCCGGGGCCACGGTCACGGCGGACGGCGTCCTCACCGCGACCCGGGCCGGGCACGTGCGGGTCACGGTCACCGCGACCGCGGGCGGGGTGAGCACGTCGGAGTCGGCGCTGGTCAGGGTGAACGGGCCGCAGCGTCCCGGCGGCCCCGGTGACGGCCCTGGCCCTGGCCCCGGTCCGGTCCCCCACCCCGGGCGCCCGTAGCGGCCACGGCGGGAGGGCCGGGCGCGTGCCCGGTCCTCCCGTCAGCCCGTCAGGCCCGCGTCGTGGGCGAGGAGCGCGAGCTGGGTGCGGTTGTTGAGGTCGAGCTTGGTGAGCGCGCGGGAGACGTGGGCCTTCACGGTGGCGACGCTCATGAACAGCTCGGCCGCGATCTGCGCGTTGGACCGGCCCCGCCCGACCGCGACCGCGACCTCCCGCTCGCGCTCGCTCAGCCGGTCCAGCGCGGCGAGCGCCTGGTCCCGCCGCGCGGTGGTGCCGGTGTCGCTGACGTGCGCGATGAGCCGCCGGGTGACGGACGGCGACAGGATCGGCTCGCCCGCGGCGACGCGCGTGACCGCGGCCAGGATCTCGGCGGGCGGGGTGTGCTTCAGCAGGAACCCGCTCGCGCCCGCGCGCAGGGCGCGCAGCACGTGCTCGTCGGCGTCGAACGTCGTGAGGACGACGACCTCGGGCGGGTCCGGCCGGGCGCGCAGCCGCTCGGTCGCGGCGAGGCCGTCGAGGTGCGGCATGCGGATGTCCATCAGCACGACGTCGGGCCGGCAGGCGTCGACGGCGGCGGGCACCTCGCTCCCGTCGGCGGCCTCACCCACGACGACGACGTCCGACGAGCCGCCGAGCACCATCGCGAGCCCGGCGCGGACCAGCGGGTCGTCGTCGACGACAAGCACGCGCACCGGCTCCGTCACGTCGTGCTCCTCGTCGTGCTCCTCGTCGTTCGGTGCCCCGCGGTCACGCCGGGACGCCACGGCAGCCAGGCGGACAGGCGGAACTCCCCGTCCGGGGTCGGCCCGTGCTCGAGCCACCCGCCCGCGAGCGCGGCCCGCTCCGCGAGCCCGACGAGGCCCGCCCCCGCACCGGGGATGCCGGTCGACCCCGCCCGGAGCGGGTTGCGGACCTCGACGGTCACGCCGTCGCCGGGTGCGGCCCGGACGGTGAGGGTGACCTCGGCGCCCGGGGCGTGCTTGCGGGCGTTCGTCAGCCCCTCCTGGACGATGCGGTACGCGCTGCGACCCACCGCGGCCGGCACCGCGGCCAGGTCGTCGGGGTGGTCGAGCCGCACCCGCGTCCCGGCGCGGCGTGACTCCTCGACCAGCTCCGGCAGGTCCGCCAGCGTCGGCTGAGGGCGCTCGGGCGTCTCGTCGGACCGCTGCTCGGGCGCACGCAGGACGCCGATGACCTCCCGCAGGTCCTCCAGCGCCTGGTGGGCGCTCGCGCGGACCACCCCGGCGGCGCGCGCGACCTCGTCGGGCGGGGCGTCGGGCCGCAGCTCGAGCGCCCCGGCGTGCAGGGCCAGCAGGGACAGGCGGTGGGCGAGGACGTCGTGCATCTCGCGCGCGATCCGGTCCCGCTCGCCCTGCCGGAGCTCCGCGACGAGGAGCTCGCGCTCGACCTCGAGGCGCGCGGCCCGCTCCCGCAGCGACTGCCGCCGGACCCGCACGAGCATCCCCCAGCCGAGCACCGCGGCCGCGAGCGCGACGCCCAGCACGGCCTCCGGCCAGGTGGTGGCCGGCAGGTCGGCCCGGAGCAGCGGCGTGAGGAACGGCGCGACCGCGTACCCGGCGACGACCGGCGCGACGACCGCCGGGCGCCGGTGGGCGGCGACCGTGAACAGCGCGACGAGCGCCGCGCCGGACGCCGAGGTCGCGTACGCCCCGACGAGGCACGCGAGCACGGCCACGGCGACCGGCCACCGCCGACGCCACCCCACCGCGACGCAGCACAGCGCACCGAGCACGAGGTCCACGGACCTCGGGGCCGACCGCCCGCCGCCGTCGAGCAGGACGAGCACCCAGAGCAGGGCGGCGAGCGCGACGGCCGGCGCGTCGGACCAGGACGGCGCGCGGGGGTCGTCGTCGGGGCTCGTCGTGCCCGCCGACGGGCCGCGACGACCCCGCAGGTCCGCCGTGGTCATGGGCCCAGGCTACGGACCGCCCCGGCCGGCGGGCATCCGACGAAAGGAGGTGCCTGACGTCGACCTTCGGACCGCCGGCGTCGCCCTCCGGCCGACGCGACGCCCCTGCCCGCCCCCGCAGCCTGGCGGGGACGGAACGCCACCTCACGGAAGCAGGACCACCATGCCCAGCACTGACACGCCCAGCCCTGGCCCGGTCACGCCCAGCACAGCCCCGCTCGACGACCAGCCCGTCTCCGTGCGCACCAGGCTCGCCGCCGCCTGGGCGAGCCTCATGGTCGTCTACGTCTACGTCGACGTCATCGGCTTCTACAAGCCCGGCGTGGTCGACGGCATCCTCGCCGGGAAGATGTGGGAGCTCGACACGACCCAGGCCCTGCTGACCACGGTCGTCCTGCTCCAGTCGGTCCCGGCCCTCATGATCGTGCTGTCGGCGGCGCTGCCGGCGCGCGCGGCCCGCACCACGAACCTCGTCGTCGCCGCCGTGCAGGTCCCGTACGCGGCGTTCAACCTGGCCGGCGAGACCACCTGGCTGCCGTACTACGGGCTCGGCGTCGCGCTGGAGCTCGGCCTCCTCGCCTACGTGCTGCGCACCGCCCGGCGCTGGCCCCGCACCCAGGCCGCGCACCACCGCACACGCGGGCGCGTCGGCACCGCGAGTCGTACCGCACGACGCTGCGCCACGGCGTCCTGACGTACGTGCGGGGCGGCGCCGGGCCCGTGGGGCTGACGCTCACCGTGCCCGACGCGGCGCTGGCGGCGCTCGCGGGCGGGTCGTCCGCCGCGGCCCGCGAGCGCGGTCTGACGACGGAGGGCGACGAGGGCGTGCTGACCGTGCTGCTGGGTGTGCTGCAGCCCGGCGACCCGGACTTCGCGATCGTCGAGCCGTGAACCGCGCCCCGGTGCCGCGGACCGGTGACCCCCGGCGCCCGGCGGGTACCGCCTGCTGACCGTTACGGCGTCGCGGTGCGGGTGGTTCGCGGCGCCTCGGCGCCGCACGATGGCGGGACCGATGTGAACGCTCTCATGGGGGGTCGTCGCCTCCTGGGCAAGCGCATACCTCGGTGCTCGGACACGACCTCACCGCACAAGGGAGTGCTTCATGAGAACGTCCCGTCGGAGCGCCATGGTGAGCTCCGGCATGGCGGCCGCCCGCTACCAGTACGTCGTCGTCGACGACTGCTGGATGCAGGGCACCCGCGACGCCAACGGCAACCTGCGCGCCCGCACCGACCGGTTCCCGTCGGGGATGAAGGCGCTCGGCGACTACATCCACGGCAAGGGCCTGAAGTTCGGGATCTACCACGCGCCCCGCGAGAAGACCTGCAACCAGTACTTCGCGAACCTGCCGGGCACGTCGTCGTACGGGCGCGAGCAGCAGGACGCGAACCTGTTCGCGTCCTGGGGGGTGGACTTCGCCAAGCACGACTGGTGCGACCCGCGCGGCAACGTGCAGGAGCAGGCGCAGGTCTTCCAGCGGTTCGGCGACGCGCTCAAGGCCACCGGTCGCCCCGTCGTCTACTCGATCAACCCGAACAGCGCGCACTCCAACACCGCGCCGACCTACCCGGGCTGGGGCGCGTTCGCCGACATGTGGCGCACGTCCGAGGACCTGTCCGCGTCCTGGTCGACCGGCTGCGCGCCGTGGGCCGACTGCTTCGTCGGGATCACCGAGGCGCTCGACATCGTCGAGCCCATGCGGGAGTGGACCGGGCCCGGCCGGTACAACGACCCGGACATGCTGATGGTCGGCGTCCGCAACGCGCTCAGCCCCACCGAGAACCGGGCGCACATGAGCATGTGGGCGATGCTCAGCGCACCGCTCATCGCGGGCAACGACCTGCGGAACATGAGCGCGGACGTGCGCGCCGTCCTCACCAACCGCGACGTCCTGGAGATCGACCAGGACCCGCTGGTCCGCCAGGCCGCGCGCGTGCGCGACGACGGCGACGCCGAGGTGTGGGCGAAGCCGATGGCGGACGGCTCCGTGGCCGTCGCGCTCCTCAACCGGGGCAACGGCACCCGCCAGATCTCGACGACGCTCGGCCAGGTCGGGCTCGGCAACGGCACGTACCAGTACCGGGAGGTCTGGACGGGGGCGACGGGCACGACGACGAGCCAGCTCTCCGCCCAGGTGCCGCAGCACGGCGTCGCGCTGTTCCGCGTCCGCGCCGGCGACGGCTCCACGCCGGACCCGACCCCGACGCCCACGGCGGACCCGGGCGGGCTCCGGCTGGCGGGCGCCTCGTCGGGCCGCTGCCTCGACGTGCCGAACAGCGCCACGGCCAACGGCACGGGCCTGGTGATCTGGGACTGCCACTCGAACGCCAACCAGCAACGGACGGCGGGCGCCGACGGCACGCTGCGCTCCCTCGGCAAGTGCCTCGACGCGCCGCCCGGTGCCACCGCCGGCACGCGCGTCCAGCTCTGGGACTGCAACGGCGGCACCAACCAGCAGTGGACGTCCCAGCCGAACGGCACGATCCGCGGCGTGCGGTCCGGCCTGTGCCTGGACGTCGACCGCGACCTCACCGCCAACAACACGGCCGTCCTGCTCTGGACGTGCACGGGCGCGGGCAACCAGGTCTGGTCGCGCCGATGAGACCAGGCAGGTCCAGCGGGGGGCCTGCCTGCCGGGCTCACCGGTCCGTGGGGTCGGCGGACCGGTGAGCCACCCCCGGCGAAGGGGCGGCACCGGACCCCCTCCGCCCCTTCGTCGGGGACCCGGCTCAGGCGTCGGTGCGCAGCCGCGCGTGCAGGTGCATGTCGTGGTGGCCGTCCGCGTGCAGGGCGTGCCTCCGGCGCACACCCTCCGCCCGGCAGCCCAGCAGCTCCGCGACCCGGCAGGACGCGGCGTTCCGCGTCGAGTGCTCGACCTCGACGCGGTGCAGCCCGAAGTCGTCGAACGCCCAGCGCAGCGCCGCGGCACCGGCCCGCGCCGCGACCCGACGACCGCGGGCCCCCGGGACCACCCAGTACGCGAGGGCCCCGAACCCCTCGTGCAGGTCGAGGTGGGTGATCGCGACGCGCCCCACCAGCACGTCCGACGAGGACGCACCGGCGTGCTCCGGCCCGCCCGGCTCCCCCCGCGGCGCGGTGACCGCCCACTCCACGGCGCGCTCCTCGCGCCACGCGGCGACCTTCCCGGCGATCCACGACCGCGCCTCGTCCTCGTCGGTCATCGTGCGCGCGTGCCACTGCCGGATCGCCGGGTCCTCGTAGGCGGCGTGCACCGCGGCGGCGTCCTCGGGCCGCCACGCCCGCAGGACGAGCCCGTCGGCGGTGAGCGTGGGCTGGTCGCGGGACCCCCAGAGACCGGCAGGGACGACGGGCGAGGCGAGGAGAGGCACACCACGACCCTGCCAGGTCGGCCCGTCGCGCGGGGTGAAATGTCCGCACGGCCTTGCGGCGGGCGGCACCGGAGGTCTACTCCGGATCCGGGGGCAGGAACGCGACGAGGCGCCGCCTCGGGCTGCCCCCGAGGGGAGCGCCCGCCATGGGAACGGCACGCGGAGCACGGCACACCACGGCTCGACGCACGGTCGGCTGGTGGTCGGTCGCGGTACTCGTGCTCGCCGGGATCGGGCTCGTCGCCGCGCCGCCCGCGGCCGCGACGGGTCGCGCCCCCGCGGTGACCCTGTCGGCGCCCGCGCGCGTCGTCGCCGGCGTGCCGTTCGACGTCACGGTGCACGTCAAGCCGGCGGCTCGGCACGGCAAGCCGTACGTCGGCACGGTCCGGTTCTCGACGGACGACCGCCTCGTGCGTGCCCTGCCGCGGGCCTACACGTTCACGCGCGCGGACCGCGGGACGCACACGTTCACCGGCGTGACGCTCGTCGGGACCGGCAAGCACCGGCTCACGGTCCGCGACACGCGGCACCCGCGCCTGCACGACTCGGCCCGGCTGCGCGTGCTCGACGCACGGGCGGCGATCGAGGGCCAGGTGCTCTCGCACTTCGACCCCGTGGAGGGCGGCGTCGTCACGGTCTACGACGCGGTCACCGGGATCGCCCTGAAGTCCGGGCCCGCGGACATCTTCGGCAACTACTACCGGATCGAGGGGCTGCCGGCCGGTGACGTCAAGGTCGGCGCGGTCGTCCCCGGCCCGTACGCACCCGACTTCGCGAACGACCGGGACACCCTCGCCGAGGCGGACGTGTTCACGCTGCACCCGGGCGAGACGCTGGAGCAGAGCTGGGACGACGACCCGTTCTGGGGTCCGTACCTGGACGTCGCCTACCTGGGCCTGCCGCCGAGCCCGTGAGGGCGGCGCGAGCGGAAAGGCGTCGGCGCGGGCGGGCCGGACCGGGAGGATGGGCGCATGTCGCCCGACCCTGCCGTGACCCTCGTCCGCACCGACGCGCTCGCGCCCGCGCCGTACGCCCACGCCGCGGTGACCGGCCAGGGACGGCTGGTCTTCACCGCGGGGGCGTGCCCGCTGGGCGTCACCGTCCTCGGCTAGAGGACCAGCTCGTCGAGGTCGAGGCGGTCGCCGTCCGCCCGTGACCGCCTGACGACGCGCCGGGCCTGCCTGCCGGGCACTCGGGCGTCGGTGCGCAGCCGCGCGCGGAGGGGCAGGATGGAGCGGTGCCCGACCACACGGCGAGCGACGAGCTCTCGCCCGACGACCACCTCGGCACGGGCCGCGCGCCGCACGACGCCGCCGGGCGCACGCCGCGCGCCGACTGGAACCCGCGCGGTCCGCGCGTGCGCCGCGACCCGCTCGCCGCGTACGACGCGCTGCGCACCCACTGCCCCGTCGCGCACGGCCCGGACGGCGCGTGGACGGTGTTCTCGCACGCCGACGTGATGGCCGTCGCGCTGGACCACACCACGTTCTCGAACGCGGCCTCCCGGCACCTGCAGGTGCCGAACGGGCTGGACGGTGCGGAGCACACGACGTACCGGGCGGTCGTCGACCGCTACTTCACGCCCGACCGCATGGCGGCGGTCGAGCCGGTCGTCGTGCAGGTGGCCGACGAGCTCGTCGGGACGCTCGACGTGCCCGGGCCCGTCGACGCGGTGGCGCTCGGCGCGCGGTTCGCGGTGCGCGCGCAGAGCGCGTGGCTGGGCTGGCCGGCGGACCTGGAGGAGGAGCTGCTCGCGTGGGTCGCGGAGAACCGCGCGGCCACGCGCTCACGCGACCGGGCCCGCACGGCGGCCGTCGCCGCACACTTCACGCGCATCATCACGGCGCTGACCGCCGCACGGCGCGGCGACGACGCGCCCGACGACGTGACGACCGAGCTCGTGCGCGACCGCGTCGACGGCCGCCCCCTCACGGACGAGGAGGTCGTCTCGATCCTGCGGAACTGGACCGGCGGGGACCTCGCGTCGATGGCGCTGTGCGTCGGCGTCGTCCTCACGTACCTGGCCGACCACCCGGACCTGCAGGCCCACCTGCGCGCCGGGGTGCCGGACCGCGAGCTGGACCGCGTGCTCGACGAGATCCTGCGCATCGACGACCCGTTCGTCTCCAACCGCCGCATCGCCACGCAGCCCGTGACCATCGGTGGGCGGGAGGTCGCGGCCGGCGACCAGGTGCTCGTCCACTGGACCGCGGCGAACCGCGACCCGCGCGTCTTCGGCGAGCCGGAGTCCTTCGACCCCGACGCGCACGCGCCGTACAACCTGGTCTGGGGCATCGGCAAGCACGTCTGCCCCGGGCGGCCCCTGGCGACCCTCGAGCTGCGCGCCCTCACGCGCGCGGTCCTCGCCGCGACGACCGCCGTCGATCCGGACCCCGAGCGTGCCCGTGAGCGCGAGCGTCCCCCGGCCGGCGGGTGGGCCTCCGCCCCGCTCGTGCTGCGCTGAGGCGCGCAATCGATTCAGACCCGGAGCGGAACGCGGCGTTCCACCCCCGGTGCCCGGCGGGCGGGTGCACGCTCGCCCTGACCGTCGTCCAGTGGGAAGGGTTCGTCATGACCAGGCAGGGCATCGTCCGGACGTGGAGCCGCGTGCTCGCGGTGCTGCTGGCGGGCGCGGGGCTCGTCGCGGTGCAGTCCCAGGCGCAGGCCGTGCCCCCGGGCGGCGAGACGGAGCCGGTGACGGGCAACGCGACGTGGTTCGACAACCTGGGCGCCCCCTACGGCGGGTGCGGGCTGCCGCAGGACCAGCTCGAGACGCAGAACTGGATCGCGCTGAACGTCTTCGACACCCCGGGCGACTACGCGATGTACCCACGCCCGATGGCCGACGACGACCCGAAGGTCGGCATGTTCGACAACGGCCGCAACTGCGGGCGCTGGGTGCGCGTCACGATCGACGACTACTGCACGGGCATCAACGACGGCGCGGCCGGCCAGGCGTTCTGCCGCAACGGCACGTGGGTCGAGGACGAGTACAACGGTGCGACGCTCGACATGCTCGTCGCGGACTCGTGCGGCGACCCGAACGCGTGGTGCCGCGACGACCCGTACCACCTGGACCTCGCGCACGCGGCGATCAACCGGTTCGTGAAGAACGGCGCCGAGGTGGGCGACCTCGAGCCGGCGCACTGGGGCAACCGCAAGGTGACGTGGGAGTTCATCGAGGCGCCGGACTACTCCGGTGACATCGAGATCGGCTTCATCCAGGGCTCGGAGAAGTGGTGGGCCGGGGTGTCGGTCAACCACCTGCCGAACGGCATCCACGGCGTCGAGCACCTGGTGGACGGCGTGTGGTCGGCGGCGCCGATGAACACGGACATGGGCCAGTCGTTCCTGGTGAAGCCGACGACCGCGGGCGGCACGGACTACCGGATCCGGGTCCTGGACGTGGACGACGAGTACCTGTTCGGCGGGCGCGAGTACGCGTTCTCCCTGCCGGAGAGCTGCGGCGGCAAGTGCTCCGCCCCGCGCACCGTCGTGCCGTACACGACGAGCGGCGGCAGCGACCCGACGGACGAGCCGACCGAGGACCCGACCGACGAGCCCACCGAGGACCCCACGGACGAGCCCACCGACGAGCCGACGGACGACCCCACCGACGAGCCCACCGAGGACCCGACCGACGAGCCCACGGACGAGCCGGCCGGCGGGTGCACGGCGACGTTCACCGCCGTGAGCACGTGGCCCGGCGGCTACCAGGGCGAGGTCACGGTCACGGCCGGCGCGTCCGCGCTCACCGGGTGGGACGTGCGCCTGTCCGGCCTGACGGTGAGCACCGTCTGGAACGGCGTCCTGTCCGGCTCGGGCTCCGCGGCCAGCGTGGGCAACGCCCCGTACAACGGCGCCCTGCCGGCGGGCGGCACGACGACGTTCGGCTTCATCGGCAGCGGGACGCCGGGCACGCCGACGCTCGCCTGCTCGTCGTGACCCCGAGGTCCCCGGCGTCGCGCCGTCCGCGCCCGACGCCGGGGACCTCCCCCCTTGCCGGTGCCGCCCGGACCCGGGAGCCTGGGACCCCCGACCGGAGGCACCCATGGGCAGGCTGATCTACGCCGCGAACACCTCGCTCGACGGCTACCTCGAGGACGCGGACGGCGCGTTCGACTGGTCCGTGCCCGACGAGGCCGTGCACCGGTTCTGGAACGACCACGAGCGGGGCATCGGCACGTCCCTGTACGGCCGGCGCATGTACGAGACGATGCGCGTCTGGGAGGACGACGACTGGCTGGCCGACGAGCCGCCGGTGGTGCAGGAGTACGCGCGGATCTGGCGCGACGCGGACAAGGTCGTGTACTCGACGACGCTGGAGTCCGCCCCGACGGCGCGCACCCGGGTCGAGCGGACGTTCGACCCGGAGGCGGTCCGCCGGCTCAAGGAGGAGTCGGCGGCGGACCTGAGCGTCGGCGGCGCGATCATCGGCGCCGAGGCGTTCCGGCACGGCCTCGTCGACGAGGTCGTCCTGCTGGTCTGCCCGGTGACCGTGGGCGGCGGCAAGCCCGCGCTGCCGCTCGGCGTCCGCCTCGACCTGGAGCTGCTGGACCAGCGCCGCTTCGACAACGGCGTGGTGCACCTCCGATACCGGGTCCGCCACACGCCCTGACAGCGGACGAAGGTCCGAGGCGCGCGGGCGGGTGCGCGCGGGACGCTGCGGTGATGACGCCCGCGGACCTCGCCGGATCCCCGCCCACCACGACGATCGGCACCGACCGGCTGGTCCTGCGGCGGTTCACGCCCGACGACGGCGCGGGCCTGCACGCGATCCTGTCCCGGCCCGAGGCCGTGGCGTTCGAGCCGTACGACGTGCAGGCACGCGCGCGGTGCGACGAGCTCGCCGCGGCACGCGCGCACGACCCGTCGTTCTGGGCGGTGTGCCTGCGGGACGAGGGCACGCTCGTCGGGATCGTCTACCTGCACCACGACGACCCGCGCGAGTGGCGCGGCCACAGCCTCGGCTACGTGTTCCACCCCGACCACTGGCACCAGGGGTACGCCACCGAGGCGTGCCGCGCGCTCCTCGACGTGTGCTTCCTGCTGTGGGGCGCGCACCGGGTGTCCGCGCACTGCGACCCGCGCAACGAGGCGTCCTGGCGGCTGCTCGAACGCCTCGGGCTGCGCCGCGAGGGCAGGTTCGTGGAGGCCGCGTCGTTCACGACCGACGCCCTCGGGAACCCGGTGTGGCACGACGTCCACCAGTACGCGGTCCTCGACCACGAGTGGGGGACCGTCGGCACCTGAGCCGGTCCCTCAGGGCGTCGTACGACTCAGGGGTTCGGGCGGGCCTCGTCCGACGAGAGCGCGCGGACCACCCGCGCGGGGTTGCCTGCGACGACGACGTCCGGCGGGACGTCCTTGGTGACGACCGACCCGGCGCCCACGACCGACCGCGCTCCGATGGTCACGCCCGGGCACACGACGACGCTCCCGCCGAGCCACACGCCGTCCTCGACGGTGATGGGGTCGACCCGCTCCCAGCCCTGCGGGCGCAGCCCGGGGTCGAGCACGTGCGTCGGGGTGTAGAGGCGCACGCTCGGGCCGATCAGCACGTCGGCGCCGATGCGGATCTCCCCGCCGCCGAGCGTGAGGAAGTCCGCGTTGATGAACGTCCGGTCACCGACGTGCAGGCGGTGCCCGTAGTCCAGGTAGAACGGCGGGCGGAAGTCGACGCCCTCGCCGACCGTGCCGAGCAGCTCGCGGAACATCGCGTGCGCGGCCTCGCGGTCCTCGTCGTACAGGGCGGTGATCCGGCGGCACGTGCGCTGGGTGGCGGTGGTCAGGTCCGCGAGCTCGGGGCCGTGGCGGTAGCGGTACCAGTCGCCCGCGACCATCTTGTCGTACTCGGTGCGGGGGTCCTCGAGGGCCGCCGCGAGGTCCAGCTCCATGCTCGCTCCCGCTCGCTCGTCGTCGCGGGCCAGTCTCCCAGCGCCCGCGCCGCTCCCCGGGTGACCTTCGGTCCGGGGCCGGCCGCGCGTGGCGCCGCCACCTCCCACCTCGATCGTCAGGGGCCGGGGCGCCCTGCTCGTCGTCCGAACTGCGCGACCCGGGCATCCCGGTTACGTTGCGAGCATGACGGCGCTCGTGCGGACGGTGCGGTCCGCGGTCCTGGCGACGCTCGGTGCGCTCGCCCTCGTGTGCTCCACGACGACGGGCGCGTCCGCCGCCCCGCCGCGCGTCGACTACGACGCGCTCGGCGACTCGTACGCGTCCGGGTACGGGGTGCCGCCGTACGGCGAGTGCGGCCGGTCGCGGTCCGCGTACGCGGTGCAGCTCGACGGGCGCCACCGGCTGCGGCTGGACGACTTCGTCGCGTGCGCGGGCGCGACGACCGCGACCCTGGTCTCCGGTGGCCAGCTCGCGGCGCTCGACGCGGACACCGACGTGGTGACGCTGACCGTGGGCGGCAACGACATCGGCTGGTCGACCGCGGTGACCGCGTGCCTCGGTGGCACCGACGCCCAGTGCGAGGCGGCGCTGGGCGTGGTGCGCGGGCGCATCGCGTCGCAGCTCCCGCCGCTGCTCGACGCGGTCTACGCGCAGGTCGCCGCGGCCGCGCCGCACGCCCGCGTCGTCGTGACCGGCTACCCGCGGTTGCTCTCGCCCGAGCACGGCGCGTACCTGGGCGCGTCGCCCGCGGAGCAGCGCGGCCTCAACGCCGCGGCGGACGCGCTGGACGAGGTCATCGCCGCCGCGAGCGCCCGTGCCGGGTTCACGTTCGTCGACGTCCGTGCCCGCTTCGTCGGTCACGGCGCCAACGCGCCGAAGCCCTGGATCCTGGGGGCCACCGACCTCGGCGCGTTCCACCCGAACGCCGCGGGCTACCGGGCCTACACCGCCGCGGTCACCGCGGCCCTGCACCCGCACCACCACCCGCACCCCCACCCGCCCTGCGGCGGGCACCACCACCACTGACCGCGGCGTCAGCCGACCGCCGGGAGGGCCGGCGCGGGCTCGTCGTAGACGCGGGGCGCCAGGCGGACGGCGGCGGTCGGCGCCGTCGTGAGGCCGAGACCCAGGTCGGCGAGGACGCGGGCGGCGTCGGTCGCCGCGAGGGACCCGTGGCGTTCGAGGACCAGGTGCACGCGGCCGCCGACACGCTCGGCGCGGTGGAACGCGACGATGCTCGTCGAGACCGTCGTGTGGCGCGGGAAGCGCGCGCGGGCGGCGGCCTCGTCGGCGTGGCGCAGCACGACGAGCCCGCGTGCCCCCGCCAGCTCGGCGCGCAGGGCGTCGGCGCGCCAGTGGGTCGGGGCGTCGGCGCCGCCGGTGACGTGCCGGGAGCGGTTCGCCGACGAGACGGCCAGCAGCCCGTCCGGCACCGCGGCCGCCGCGACCGCGAGGAACCGCTGCGAGGGGCACGCGTCGCCCGGGACGATCACCTGCGTGGTCGTCGTGCCCGCGTCCCGCGCGGTGAGGCCCGCGGGCACGTGCGGGGCGGCCGGGCCGCGGAACCCGACGGGGCCGAGCGCGCTCAGCGCGGCGACGACGTCCTCGACGAGGTCCGGCGTGACGCCCGGCGGCAGGGCCGTGAGGTCGAACGCGTCGAGCACGCCGTCGGCGGGCGCGGTCAGGCTCCCGGTCTGGTGGCGCGGGCGGCCCTTGAGCGCGTTGAGGCGCCGGACGGCGTCCGCGCGCGCGGTCAGCGCGTAGATGTTCCCGAACCCGTGGGCGACGGTCCGCCCGTGGGCGAGCAGCAGCGCGGCGCGCGCGACGTCGGCGGGTCGGTCGAGGACGAGGTCGTCGGACATGCGTGGCCTCCAGCGGGTCACCGGTGAGGACCGCGGCGCGGCGTCCCCGATACGCCCCGCACCCGAGATCACCTGCGGGATGTCACGCTTGCGCCCGTATCCGCATGGACCGGGCATGGAGATGACGACGACCACCGACGACGAGCTGCTCGCGCGCTCGGTGGCGACACCCCAGGTGATGGGCGCCCTGTACGAGCGGCACGCGCCCGCAACGCGCTCTGGGAGGCCGTCACCGGTCTCCTGCGGGAGAGCCCCGCGCCGCCGGCGCTGCGCCGCGCGCTGTGGCAGGTCGCGGCGGGCATGGACGACGTGACGCTCGTCGGCCCCACGACCGACGCCCTCGGGCGCGCCGGGACGGCGATCGGGCGCGACCAGACCGACCAGGGCTGGTACCGGGCCCGGTCCGAGGGGCCGGTCCGACGAGTCCGACGGGCGGTCCGACGGCGCGCACGCGTCGCCGGGCCGCCCGTCGGCGCGCCGAGACGGCGTCAGCCCTGGGTGGGCGGCTCCGCGACGCACAGGGCGACGGTGTTGCCGTCCTGGTCCGCGACGACGGTCAGCGACGGGGAGTCGCTGCTGTCGACGACGGTCCCGCCCGCGGCGACCGCGGCGGACACGCGCTGCTCGGCGGCCTCGGGCGCGACGTACACCTCCAGGTGCAGCCGCTGCGCGGGCGGCTCCTCGTCGCCCTCGAGCTCGCCGAACCACAGGTTCGGCACGCGCCCGGAGGCGTCGCGGATCTCGTCGCTCGGTGAGCCGCGGCCCTGCGACGTGGGGTCGCCGGTGAGCAATGCGGCCCACACGGGCGCGACCACCGGGGACTGCGTGGTGTCGAGGCCGAGCTCGACGACGCTGACCGCGGCCGGGTCGGGGGCGAGACCGTGGTCCGCGGCGACCGCGGAGATGCGGTGGGCCAGGTCGACGTCGGCCTGGGTGACCCACTCGACGGTCAGCTCCTGGTCGTCGGCGCGGTAGACCGCGTCGGCGCTGACCAGCTTCAGGTCGACGTACCCGCGGCCGGCCGAGACGCTCAGGTGCTCGCCGACGCCCGGGTCGGCGTCGGCGACCGCGGCGAGGAACCGGGCCGTGGCCGCGAGGTCGTCGACGAGGTAGCGGGCGTGCAGCCCCTGCGCGAGCTTGCGCCAGTCGGCGGGCCGGAGCGCCGCGATCTGGTCGTCGAAGAGCATGTCCATGGTCGGGCCCCGTCCGTCCGTGGTGCGGCCGCCGGCCGCGTCGGTGCGGCGTGTGCCTCGCGCCGACCGTACTCCCGGGGCCACCGCGCGGCGAGCGGTCCGGGCCCCGCCCGGGCCGGGCGAGGTCAGGTGAGGGCGGCGTGGACGAGCCAGCGCACGGGTGCGACGAACGTGTCGGGCTCGACGGTCTCGTCGGCCCGGGCGCCGACGAGCCGCTCGTGCAGCAGGCCCTCGATCCCGGCGACGAGCCACGCGGCACGCTGCTCGGGCTCGGGGGCGCCGAGCTCGGCGAGGACGGCGGCGACGGCGTGCCGCACGGCGGTCCCGCCGAGGTGGACGGTGCGGGCGAGGTCGGGGCGGCGCCGGGCCTCGAGGAACAGCTCGTACCGGCCGAGCTGGCGGGTGCGCTCGGTGGTGGTCCAGCGGTGCAGCACGGCGGCGAGGGCGGTGGTGAGGGCGTCCTCGTCGCCGACGTGCAGCAGGGGCGCCATGGCGGCGATGTCGCCATGTCCCGACCCCGCTCCGCCGCCGTCGTCGGCGCCGGCATCGGCGGACTCGCCACCGCCGTCGCCCTGCGCCGCACCGGCTGGTCCGTCACCGTCCACGAGCGCGCCGACGCCCTGCGGGCCGTGGGCGCCGGCCTCAGCCTCGGCCCCAACGCCGTGCACGCCCTCGACGCCCTGGGCCTGGGCGCCGCGGTCCGCGAGCGCGCCCACACCCTGACCGCGTCCGCGCTGCGCCGCCCCGACGGCCGCCGGCTCGGCCGCCTCGACACCGCGGCCGTCGCCGCCCGCCACGGCGCCCCGTTCCTCGCCCTCGACCGCGCCACGCTGCACCGCCTCCTCGCGGACGCGCTGGGCCCCGAGGCGGTGCGCTGCGGCTCGCCGGTGGCGGACGCCGCCGCGCTGACCGACGAGCACGACCTCGTCGTCGCCGCCGACGGCCTGCACTCCGCGACCCGCACACGCGCCTGGTCCGACGACGCCCACCCCGTCTACGCGGGCTACACCACGTGGCGGGTGCTCGTGCGGACCGAGGCCCCCGTGACCGAGGCGACCGAGACATGGGGGCACCGCGAGCGGTTCGGCGTCGTCCCCGTCGGCGACGACCGCGTCTACCTGTTCGCGACCGCGACGCTCCCCGAGGGCGGCCGCGCTTCGGACGACGAGCTCGACGAGCTGCGCCGCCGGTTCGGCCGGTGGCACGCACCCGTCCCCGCGCTGCTCGACGCCGCCGACCCCACCGCCGTGCTGCGTCACGACGTGCACGCCCTGTCCCGCGTCCCCGCCGTCCTGCACCGCGGCCGGGTCGCGCTCGTCGGCGACGCCGCGCACGCCATGGAGCCCAACCTGGGCCAGGGCGCGGGCCTGGCGCTGGAGGACGCCGTGGTGCTCGCGCACGAGCTCGCCGACGACGCCCCCGCCGAGGACGCGCTCGCGCGGTACACCGCGCTGCGCCGGCCGCGCGCCGCCCGGCTGCACGCCGCGTCCGCCAGGCTCGGCCGGGCCACGCAGCACACCGGCCGGGCCGCGAGCGCCGCGCGCGACCTCGTCGTGCGCCTCACGCCCGACGGGCTCGCGGTGCGCGGCTCGGACGGCACCCTCGGCTGGCGCGCCCCGGCCTGACGGCTCGCCGCGTCCAGGTGGCGGGCGCGCGAACCGGGACATCCCGGTCCGGGCCACGCTGACCCCGTGAGCAGCGACGAGACGACCCGCACGCCCGCGCCGACCGTGCGCCGGGTCCGCGCCGACGACGCCCCGCAGTGGCAGCGGCTGTACGCGGCGTACCGCGAGTTCTACGCGATGCCCCCGCAGCCGGACGTCGTCGCGACCGCCTGGGCCTGGGTGCTCGGCGAGCAGCACGGCATGACCGGCCTGGTCGCGACCGCGCCGGACGGCACGACGCTGCTCGGCCTGGCGAACCTGCGCACGTTCGCCCGCCCCACCACCGGCACGATGGGCCTGTACCTCGACGACCTGTTCACCGACCCGTCGGCCCGCCGGACCGGCGCGGGCAGCGCGCTGCTCGAGGCCGCGGCGGCGCTCGCCGCGCAGCGCGGCGCGAGCGTGGTGCGGTGGATCACCGCGACCGACAACACCACGGCCCGCGCGGTGTACGACCGGCACGCCACCGCGACGCCGTGGGTCACCTACGACATGGCACCCCGCGCCTGACCCGGGGGCGACCACCGGGCCGGCCGACGCCCGCGGGGCTCAGCCGCCTCGACGCACCGACCGGTACGGTCTTCCCCCATGATCGTCTGGCTGAACGGCACCCACGGGGTCGGCAAGACGACGACCAGCGCGCTCGTGCAGCAGCTCGTCCCCGGCTCGCACGTGCTCGACGCGGAGAAGGTCGGCGAGACGCTCATGGACGTGCGGCCGCCCTGCCCGACACCGGGAACTTCCAGGACTGGGACCCGTGGCGCCCGCTCGTCGTCGAGACCGCCCGGCACGTCCTGGACTACGTCGGCGGGACGCTCGTCATGCCGATGACCGTGCTGGTCGAACGCTACTGGCGGGAGATCGACGCCGGTCTCGCGGCGCACGGGATCCCGGTCCGGCACTTCGTCCTGCACGCCGACCCGGACACCCTGCGCGCGCGCATCCTCGGGGACACGGTCATGGGCCCCTCGACGTTCCGCCTGGCGTACCTCGACGCGTACGCGCAGGCCGCGCGCACGTGGCTGCACGCCGAGGCGCACGTCGTCGACACCACCGACCGCGCACCCGCACAGGTCGCCGAGCAGGTCGTCGCGTCACTGCCCCGGGGGGCGACCGGGTGAACGACGCGGCGGCGGGGCGGGCCGGCTGCTAGACACGGGGCATGCCCCTCGCTCTCGTCACCGGCGCCGCGCGCGCGAACAGCATCGCCGCCGGCATCGTCCCCCGCCTGCGCGCCGACGGGTGGACGGTCGTCACGAGCGACCTCGCCGACGCCGACCACCCGTGCGACCTGTCGACCCCCACGGGTCCCGACGAGCTCGTCGCCGCCGTCACGCGTGACCACGGGCCGATCACGGCGCTCGTCCTCAGCCACGCGCACGACGTGGAGACGGGGATCCTCGACACCACCGCGGAGAGCTTCGACACCCACGTCGCGGTGAACGCCCGCGCGAGCCTGCTGCTCATCGCGGCGTTCGCCCGCCAGGCCCCGCCCGAGGGCGGCGCGGTCGTCGCGCTGACCAGCGACCACACCACCGGCAACCTGCCGTACGGGGCGTCGAAGGGCGCGCTCGACCGCATCGTCATCTCCGCGGCGCGCGAGCTCGGGCCGCGCGGCATCTCCGCGAACGTCCTCAACCCCGGACCGGTCGACACCGGCTGGATGGACGACGGGACGCGCGAGGCCCTCACGGCCGCGCACCCGCTCGGGCGGCTGGGCACACCGGCCGACATCGCGGCGGTCGTCGCGTTCCTCGTCTCGCCCGAGGGGCGCTGGGTGTCGGGCCAGCTGCTGAAGTCCGACGGCGCGTTCTCCGCGCAGTACTGAGGGCGACCGGGATGGCGACGCTCGTCCTCATGGTCGGCCTGCCGGGCACCGGCAAGACCACCGAGGCGCGGCGGATCGAGGCCGAGCACGGCGCGCTGCGGCTCACGAAGGACGAGTGGGTCAAGGCGCTCTACGGCGACGAGAACCCGCGCGACGCGACGGCCGTCATCGAGGGGCGCCTGGTCGCCGTCGCGCTGCGCGCCCTCGCCCTGGGCGTCGACGTGGTCCTCGACTTCGGGCTGTGGAGCCGCGACGAGCGGACCGCCCTGCGGAGCGCCGCCCGGGACGCCGGGGCCGCCGTGCGGCTGCGGTACCTCGACGTCGACCCGGCCGAGCAGCGTCGTCGGATCGACCGGCGGCACGCCGACGAGGCGCACACGACGTGGGTGATGTCCGACGACGAGCTCGCCGCGTGGGCCGACGCGTTCGAGGCCCCGACAGCGGGTGAGGTCGACGACACCGAGCCGCTCGACGGCCCGCCCGCGGGCTTCGCCACCTGGGACGACTGGCGCGCGCACCGCTGGCCACCCGCCGTGGGCTGAGGCCGCCACGGTCCCGGCGGACGCGGCGCGCACGCTCACGCCGCGGCGGTCGCCGGAGCGCGGCGACGTATCAGCCGCACGCGCGGGCCCTCATGGGTCCGTACCGCCGGTCCGCGGCCCACCCAGTGGCACCGAGCTCCGACGACCGGGGGCACCGCGCCCCCGTCAGACCACCAAGGAGCACGGACATGCCCACCATCAGCACCCCCACCCTGACGCTCACCGACGTCGGACCCGGCGTCGTCGTCCAGGTGCGGTGCACGGCGACGTTCAGCCGGTTCGACCGCCAGCTCGCCGGGCTCGGCAAGACGTGGCACTCGCACGTCACCATCCACGACTTCGACGGCGGCGGGAGCCTCGGCGACGTGGTCCTCGACTTCGGTGCGCCCGACGACCGCGAGCGCTTCGCGGTGACGGTCGGGAACTCGGACCAGGCCTTCACGAAGACCGAGCAGGTCACCGTCATCAACCAGGGGATCCTCGCGGTCGACGCGGACGGCGTGAACGAGCTCAAGGCGCAGGTCCGCCTCCACTCGCCGCAGACCGTCGAGGAGTTCACCGAGGGCGTGGTCTCCGTCCAGCAGAACTTCGTCCTCTAGGTCGCGCCGTGTGCCAGCACCGGGACGACAACGCCGCGCCCACGTTCGCGTGGACGCTCAGCACGACGAACGTGAACGGGACCGTCGTGCGGTCCCACGTCCCCGCCGGGGCCGTCGGGCTCGTGCTGCTGTTCGACGGCGGCGGCGGCGGGAGCGTGTGGTTCACGTTCATGGAGGACCGGCTGGTCCTCGAGTCGCTCGTCGCCGCGGGGTACGCGGTCGCGGCGCTGCCGAGCGCCGGGACGAGCGGGAACTACGACCTGAGCGACGTCCGGGAACCAGGACCTGCTGAACGTCGACCAGACGATCGCCGACCTGGGCTTCACGGGTGGGGCGGTGTACTACGTCGGCTTCTCGTCGGGCGGCGCGTTCGCGTCGCTCGCGACGACGCGCACGCCCGCTCGGGCGATGGCACTGCTCAACGCGCGAGGTCGGGCGTCGACGTTCACGAGCGCCGCGCCGCCGCCGACGCTGTGGGTCGTCGGGCGCCACGACCAGCGCGTGCCGCCGGACGACCCGGGCCTGGTCGCCAACTGGGCTGCGATCTCCGCGAGCGGCGTCGACTGGGAGTACCACGTCAACGAGCCCGCGGGCATGCTGCCGGAGGCGTTCGAGCGCATCGCCGACCCGACGTCCGGCGTGAGCCCGGGCGACTCGGCGGACGCCGTCGCGGAGCTCGCGGCGGGCGGGCAGCTCGACGCGTGCGACGTGCCGGTCGGGCGGGGCAGCGCGATCGACTGGACCGTGGTGACCCCCGGGCCCTCGTTCACCGCGCCGTTCCTCGCCGAGGCGAAGCGGCAGGTCGACGAGCTGTTCGGGGCGCACACCGTCACGAGCGACTTCCGCGAGCAGGTCGTCGCGTTCTTCCAGGCCCACCCGTGACGGCGGGCCCCGTCAGATCAGCTCGACGCGGTCGGCCTGCGGGCCGCGGTCGCTCTGCCGCACCTGGAACCGGACGCGGTCGCCCTCGACGAGCACCTCCTCGCCCCGCAGGACGGAGACGTGCACGAACAGGTCGTCGCCGCCGGAGTCGGGGCGGATGAAGCCGAAGCCGCGGTCGGGGTCGTAGCGCACGACCTCGCCCTCGCCGCCGCGTGCCGGAGCGCCGCCGCGGTGGCCCTCGGAGCGGTGACCCTCGGAGCGGTGGCCCTCGGAGCGGCCGCGCGGGGCGTCCGACCGGCCGCGGCCGCCGCCGCGCGGGGCGGGCTGGCGACGCGCCTGGCCGACGAGCTCGACGTCCCGGGCCTGCGGGCCGCGGTCGCCGGCGACGACGGAGAACGCGACGCGGTCGCCCTCGACGAGCTCGCGCACGCCGCCGAGCAGCGCGCTGGCGTGCACGAAGACGTCGTCGCCGCCGCCGTCGGGCGCCGCGAAGCCGAAGCCCTTCTCCGCGTCGTACCAGGTGATGGTGCCGTCGGCGCCGTCGTCCTGGCGGGCCCCGCCCCCGGCCGCCGGGCCGAGCGGCAGCAGGTGGTCCGCCTGGGGCCCCTTCTCGCCGGGCACGACGAGGAACGCGACGCGCTGCCCCTCGTGGACGACACCGCCGCCGACGATCGCCGAGGAGTGCAGGAAGATCTCCGCGCCGCCGTCCTCGGGGCTGACGAACCCGTAGCCCTTGGTCGGCTCGTACCAGGAGACGGTGCCGAGCTGCCCGAGCGCCGCCCCGCCGCCGACGTCGCCCGTGACGCGGACGCGGCGCGCCTGCGGCCCGCGGTCGCCCTCGCCGACCTCGAACTCGACCTCCTGCCCCTCACGGAGCACCCGGTCGTCACCGAGCACCTCGGACGCGTGGACGAACAGGTCCTCCTCGCCCTCGACCGCGAGGAAGCCGAAGCCCCGCTCGGCGTCGAACCATCGGACAGTTCCCTGGGGCACGGCGGGCTCCTCGTGAAGAAAGGTGGGGGTGCAACCTCCAGTGTCCCCCGCCGGGAGCACCGCGCGCGCCGACGACGCCCCCGCGGGCGCGTGGGCGGCGTCGCTAGGGTGGCGCGCGTGGCGATGACGGCACGGCAGGTGGCGGACCGGATGGGCGCGCACATCGGGGCGCCGCCGAGGCCGACGACGGTCGACGGGTTCCTCGCGGGCGACCCGGACGCGCCCGTGCAGGGCGTCGCCGTGACGATGATGGCGACGTTCGACGTGCTGCGGCGCGCCGCGGCCCGCGGGCTCGACCTCGTCGTCTCCCACGAGCCCCTGTACTTCGACCACCAGGGCGCGTCCGACGACGTGCTCGCGGCCGAGGGCGACCCGGTGCACGCCGCGAAGGCCGCGTTCGTCGCCGAGCACGGGATCCGCGTGCTGCGTGCGCACGACGCGTGGCACGACCGCCGCCCCGACGGGATCCGCACCGGCACGGCCCGCGCGCTCGGCTGGCTGGACGCGGCCCGGCCCGACGACCCCGCGGTGTTCGACCTGCCGCCGACGACCCTCGGCGCCCTGGCGGCGCACGTCGCCCGGTCGCTGGGTGCGAGCGCGCTGCGGTACGTCGGCGACCCGGACGCGCCCGTCTCCGTCGTCGGGCTGCAACCGGGGTTCGTGGGGTTCGCGCGCAACCGGCACCTGCTCGCGCGCCCGGACGTCGACGCGCTCGTCATCGGCGAGGGGCACGAGTGGGAGACCGGCGAGTACGCCGCCGACGCGGTGACGGCCGGGGTGTGCGCGGGGGTGGTCGTCGTCGGGCACGTGCCGTCCGAGCAGGAGGGCATGGCCGAGGCGGCGCGCTGGCTCACGGACCTGCTGCCGGAGCTGCCGGTCGAGCTCGTCGCCGCCGCGGACCCGTTCCGGACCGTCAGCCCCTGACGCCGTCCGCCGGGCCGTACCGCGCGGTCAGGTCACCGTCGACCAGCCGCCAGCAGAAGTCGTTCATGCGCGCCGCGGCCGGGGCGTGCCGGGCGAGGACCTCCGCGACCGCCGGCGGGACGTCCGCCGGGACGCCGACCTCGGCGCAGCGGCGCACGTACGCGTTGCGCTCCACCGGTCCGCCCGAGGCGGGCAGCGGCACCCCGCACACCGTCGTGACCAGCCAGTTCACCAGGCGCATGGCCGCGTAGTCGCGGTCGTGGTCCCGGTTCGCGGCGACGAACGCACGCTCGTCGTCGGACAGGTCGAACCGCGGCGACGTCGCGAGCCCGAAGTCGACGAGGAGCACGCGCTCGTCGTCGGCGCGCAGGTTCCCGAAGTGCGCGTCCAGGTGCAGCAGGTCGAGGTCGTCCAGCGCGTCGGCGATGCCGAGCAGGTGCCGTTCGAGCGTCGCCGGCTCGCCCAGCGGGCCGTCCAGCCGGTCCGTCAGCGCGTGAGGGACGTGCTCGGTGAACAGGACGAGGCTCGACGACGCGCGTGCCAGGTCCTGGAGCCGCGCCCGCACGCCCGGCGCGCCGCCGAACTGCGCCACCACCGCGTCCACGTCGCGGTGCTCGTCCGCGACCGGCGGGCGCCCGGGCAGGACCCGCCAGTGGTGCAGCAGCGCGAACGCCTCCGTCCGGCCCGCCAGCACGGCGTCGGTGACGACCTCGTTCGCGGCCAGCTCGCGCCACGCGCCGAACCCCGGCCCCGCCAGCGGGTACATGCCGTACTGGCAGGCCACCGGCACGTCGTACAGGTTCGCCGTGCTGCGCGGTCGCGCGAGCTCACGGTCCGTCACCGGGACGCGCTTGGCGAACACCCGCGCACCCGCGACGTCCAGCACCGACGAGCCGCCGCCCACGCTCACCGCGGCCGGCGCCGCGTCGAGCAGCGCCACCAGCTCGTCGTCGTCCCGTGCCGCCAGCCACGCCGCGAGGGACGGGTGGCGGGCGCGACGGTCGACGGACACCACGCCATCCTGTCAGCGGCCCGCCACCGCCCGGGGACGCCGAGACGCGGACCGGCGCACGGGCGTGCGTCCGACCAGGTGGTTCGTCGCGGCGATGCTGTCCCGTCTGTCCGGTTTGCCCTACTGTCTGCCGCGTGGACCCGATCCTCACGCCGCCGCCGCACGCGCCCCACCCACCGACGCTCGACGAGCTCACGCACCGGGCCGAGTCGGCCGCGCAGGCCGGTGACTGGGTCACGGCGGCGCGCGACTGGCTGGAGGCCGGCGGCCGCTACGGCGCGGACATCAGCGCGGCGCTCGAGCACGCCGCTCAGCACCTCGACGGCCGCGCCGCCGCGGGGGACGCCGCCGCGGCCGGGGTGCTCGCGCAGGTGCTCGTCGAGCACGTCGGGGACCTGCCCGCCGCGGCCGCCTACGCGCAGCTCGCCGCCGAGGGCGGGGACGCGCTCGGGCAGCGCGCCTGGGGGTACCTGCTGAGCGAGGGCCAGGGCGTGCCGCGCGACGAGGCCGAGGGCCTGCGCTGGACGCGCCGCGCCGCCGACCAGGGCGACCCGGTCGCGCTGCTCGACCTCGCCGGGTCCGTCCCCGAGCGCGAGGGCGACATGCTGCTCGTCCTCGCCGCCGGGCTCGGCGTCGAGCGCGCCGGTGCGCGCGTGGGCGACCGGCTGTCCGAGCGGGACCAGGACGAGGCCGCGCTGCGCTGGTACGTGTGGGCCGCCGAGCGCGGGCACGCGGGCGCGATGCGCGCCGCCGCCGACTGGTACCGCGACGGGTTCGGCACCGACCCCGACCCGGTCACCGCGGTCCGCTGGTACCTCACGCTGCTCACGCACGGCGACGGCGACGGGGTCCACGAGGCGATCAAGCTCGTCCGCGAGCACGACCTGACCGACGACGAGGTCCGCCACGCCGCTTCGCTCGCGGGCCGCCCGTCGGCCGCCGAGTCGATCCTCTCGGTGGTCCGGCGCGGCGCCTGACGGTCGCCGCCACCGCGGTACCGCCCAGCGGTCAGCGGACGGTGGACGTCGTGGCCGAGGTCACCGTCCTGGCCGTGTACCCGGACAGCTGCGCCTTGACCCGGACCTGGATGCGCTTGCCCCGGTCCGCGGCGACGAGCTTGTAGTACGAGCGCGTCGCCCCCGAGATCGGTGAGCCGTTGCGCAGCCACTGGTACTGCAGCTTCACGCCCTTCGGGTTCCACGTCCCCCCGGTGGTCTTCACGGTCTGGCCGACCCTGACGGTCCCCGAGACGGACGGGGCCCGCGTCGAGGTGATCGTCCCCGCCGCCACCGTGCGCGCCGCGCTCGAGACGGTCCGCTTCGGCTGCCCCGACCGCTGCGCGGTCAACCGCACCTTCAGCTTCTTGCCCTTGTCCGCCGCCACCGGCGTGTACGACGAACCCGTCGCACCCGAGATCGCCACCCCGTTGCGCAGCCACTGGTACGTCACCTTGTCCGGCTTCAGCGACCACGACCCCCACGTCGTCGACACCTTCCTGCCCACCGCCGCCGTGCCCGAGACCGTCGGCGCAGCGGTCGACTCGAACGCCGGACGCGGCGCCGAGGTGGCGGAGACCGCGGACGCGGGGACGTACCCGGCCCGGGTGCCGTAGGCGACGGCGGACAGGGCACGGCCCTCGTCGGCCGCCTTCGGCGTGTACGTCGCGGACGTCGCGCCGACGATCGCGAGGCCGTCCCGCAGCCACTGCCACGTGACGCCCGCCCCGGACCAGCCCTTGAGGGTCGCTCGCGCCGTGACCCCGACCCGCGTCGTCGTCGGCAGCGTGACCGTCGCGTCACCGAGCGGCGCCCGGGTCACCGCGGTCGTGGTCGTGACGGTGGTCGTCGTCGCGCGCAGCCCCGGCGCCGACGCGGTGACCCGCACCGACACCGACCTGCCCAGGTCGCTCGGACGCACCCGGTACGTGCTCGACGTGGCACCCGCGACGGGCTCGGGCCCGCTGTACCACTGGAACGCGACCCCGGAGGGCTGCGGGGTCCAGGTCCCCGCGTCCACCGTCAGGACGTCGCCGACGCGCGTGCCACCGGTGACGGTCGGCGCGACCTCGGCCCGGACACGCGGGTCCGTGCCGAGACGAGCCCCGCCGACGTCCGCGCACCCGGACACCACGACGTCGTCGAACCGCTGCTCGGGGCCTCGCCCGACGCGGAGAGCGACGTGGTACGTCCCGTCGGCGAGGCCGGTGACCGCGAACGCGTCCTCGCCCCGGGTCCCGCTCCAGGACCGCTCCGGGCGGTCGTCGCCCCACAGCCGGACCGTGGCGTCCTCGCCGTCGAGGTCCTGGTCGATCACGCCGGAGTACGTCGCGCACTGCGACGCCCCGACGCCGACCGCGACCGCAGGCTCCCCCGCTCGGACGGTGATCCGGGCCGCGTCCGAGCGATCAGGCACCCAGGGCTCGGTCGTACCCGCGAAGCCGGCGGCGAACGGTGAGGGCCCGTCGACACGGTTGACCGCGACCAGGTAGTCGCCGGGCGGCAGGCCGTCCACGGTCGCCCGCACGTCGCCGCCGGTCACCCGCTCCACGGTCTCGCCGGTGTCGGCGTCGACGACGTCGACCACGCGCTCGTTCTTCGGCACCTCACGCCCCGGCCCCTCGATGGCGAGCGCGCCGACGCCCTCCGCCGTGCCCGCGGCGACGGCGCCGACCGTGACGGTGCCGCCTGGCGAGACGAGCACCGCGTCCGACCGCAGTCCGACGCCCGGTACCCCGTCCCCCGCATACCAGACCGTGGCGAGCCCGCTCCCCGAGATCCGCAGTGCGTAGCTCTCCTGCGGGTCGAGCTCGAGCACAGCGGGCGCGAGGGACGAGCCGGCGCCGGCCACCCTGGCACCCGACTCGTCATAGGCCGTCACCGTCACGGGAGTCGACGGTCTGGGGACTCCGGGCGGGAAGGTGAGGTCGACACTCAGGCGCTCGCCGAGCGGGCGGGCGGAGATCCGCAGCCCGGTCGTGCCCGGTGCGATCGTCATCGCGTCCTCGCGCTCACCGAACCGGCCCGTGCTCGTCAGGAAGCCGCCGGCGGCACGCCGGGGCCACGACCTGTCGATGACGGAGAGGTGGTACCCGGAGGACTGGTCGTCCGTCCGGAGGGAGAAACGGCCGTCGGCACCCACGTCGACCTGGTCGATGGCGGCGCCCCACTCGAGCACGCTGACCTCGCGGCGGTACAGGATCGCCTGGAACGAGACCGCGCCGTCCCCGGGCAGCCGCGACGTGTCGATCTGCCCTTCGATCCGCCGGACCTCCGGGAGGCGCAGCACGACCCCGGACGTCCCTGGGGCGACGTCGACCCCCAGCTCCTCGTGCCGCGTCACGAGTCGGTCGTCGCGGACGTACCAGCCGCCCGACCACTCCCAGGCCTGGGAGAGGACACCGATCTTCACCGGCTCCCCGGGGGTCAGGCCGGACAGCACGAACGAGCCGTCGCTCGCCACCCGCTCGATGCGGCTGACGCCCTGCTCGTCCTTCCACCGGACGCGGAGCTCCTTGGTCGTGAAGCCGTCCGGGAGGACGACGCGCCCGGTGACGGTCCGGGGCGCGTACCGGAGCGTCACGCCGTCACGGGGCCGGATCTCGGCCGCCGCGGACCGACGGGTCGTCGGCTCGCCGTCCTCGCCGAGGTACTGCTCGACGACACCGTCCTCAGCGACCTGCACGGTGTAGCCCAGGTCCGGGTCGAGACCCTCGACACGGAACGTGCCGTCCGCGGCTGGGTCCACCCACCGCGTGTCCTCGTCGACCTCACCCGTGCGCGTGCGCTCCCGAACGGCGACGCTCACGTCGGCGTCGGCATCGGCTCCGTCGAGCTCGACCTTCCCGCTCATCGTCGCGCTCAGCCGTGGGCGCAGCACCAGCGGGTGGCCGGGGCTGACGCGCGTCGCGCTCGTGTACGTGTCGACGAGCGCCCCGCCGCCGGACCGGTACCAGCCACCGAGGAGCGGGGCGTCAGGCTCGAGGAGGACGAGGTACTTGGCCCCGGCCCGGAGCCCGGAGAACGAGAACGTGTCACGCGTGCCGTCGAGCTGGACCGACTGCTCGTCGACCAGCCGGCCGCGGTCGTAGTCCAACGCGATCCGGACGGTGCCGCTCACCGCCTTGGTGTACCCCGGGGGCGGGGCCACCGTGCCGGTGAGCGTCAGCGTCTCGGCACCGGCGGGGGCCGCCAGCAACCCGGACAGGCTCGCGACCAGCGCAAGCACGAGGACCGTTCTCCGACGCCCCGACGGGCGCACCCACGACCGCACGACAGATCCCCGTTCTCGGCGCACCCGGCCGTCCCGCGGATGCTCCCACGTCCGGAACGTCCGGCACGCCGCCGTCACCCGGACGGCCGATGACGTCAGCCCGACGCGCCGCCCTCGCTCAGGACCTCGCCGAGCACGCGGGCGGCCTCGCCGAACCGGGCGACGTCCGGCCCGCCGTAGGTGAGGCGCACGTACGGGGCGGCGGGCTCCGCGGGGAACCACTCGTCCCCGGGTCCGACGAGCACGCCGCGGGACTCGCAAGCACGCGCGAACGCCGTGGCGTCCGTGCCGTCGGGCAGCCGCGCCCACAGCCCGAGCCCGCCCGGCGGGACGTGCTCGACCTCGAGCTGCGGCGCGTGCTCACGCAGCGCCGCGAGCAGCAGGTCCCGGCGGGTCCGCAGCGCGGGCCCGAGCCCGCGCAGGTGGGTGCGCCACGCGGGCTGGGTCACGACGTCGAGCGCGGCGGCCTGCAGCACCCCGCTGACGTACATGCTCTGCGCGGCGTGGTCGGCCAGCAGCCGGTCCCGGACGGGTCCGCGCGCGACGACCGCCGCGACCCGCAGCGCGGGCGACACGCTCTTGGTGAGGGAGCGCAGGTGGACCACGTGCCCGTCCTCGTCGTGCCGGGCCAGGGGCTCGGGGCACGTGTCGATGGCCAGGTCGTGCGCCCAGTCGTCCTCGACGAGGAACGCGCCGTACCGGACGACGACCTCGTGGACCGCGCGGGCGCGCCCGGGCGTCCACTGCGCGCCGGTCGGGTTGGCGTAGGTGGGCTGGGCGTAGAACGCGCGGGCTCCGGACTCCTCGAAGGCGCGCGCGACGTCGTCGGGGTCGGGGCCGTGCGGGCCGGACGGCACGGGCACGAGGCGCGCACCGGCCTGCGCCGCGGCGAGGACCGCACCCCAGTACGTCGGGGACTCGACGAGCAGCGGCGCGCCGGGGCGCACGACCGCGCGGAACACCGAGCCGAGGCCGGACTGCGAGCCGGGCAGGACGACGACGTCGTGCGCGCTGGGGCCGGCCGGGTCGTCCCCGGCGAGGTCGGCGGCGAACCAGGCCCGCAGGTCCGGCAGCCCGGCGGCGGGGACGCGGGCGGTCGCGGCCGGCGACCGGGACGCGCGGGCGAGCGCTGCGCGCACGAGGCGCTCCGGGAGCAGCTCGCCGGTCGGGTAGCCGCCCTGGAGCGCGATCGCCCCGGGCGCCGGGTCCCGCTGCACGGCCGGGAGGCGGACGCCCGCGGCGGGCGGCGCGCCGAGCGCGGCGGTCTGCCACGCGTGGTCCGCCCGCCGGTGCGGGCGCGTCGCGCGCACGAACGTCCCGACGCCGGGCCGCGTCTCGACGAGCCCCTCGGCGACGAGCGCCCGCACCGCCGCCTGGACGGTCAACGGGCTGACCGCGAGGTCCGCGACGAGCGTGCGGCTCGACGGCAGGCGCGCACCGGCGGGCGCCTGCGCCACCCACGCGCGCAGGACGTCGCGGACCCGGGCACTGCTACCGTGGTTCATGTCGGACAAAAGTAGCGCTATCGCCCTGAGGTCGGTACCGCTTTCGTCGTCCCGCGGCCTCGCCTGGGGGCTGCTCGGGGTCCTCGGGTTCTCCCTCACACTGCCCATGACGCGGGTCGCCGTCGCCGGTCTGCCCCCGCTGCTCGTCGGCGCCGGGCGCGCCGCCGTCGCCGGTCTGCTCGCGGTCGTCGCGCTCGTCGCGACACGGCAGCCGCCGCCGCGCGGCACCCGGTGGACGCGCCTGATCGTCGTCGCCGCCGGGGTCGTCGTCGGGTTCCCGTTCCTCACCGCGTACGCGCTGCGCACCGTCCCCGCGAGCCACGCGGCCGTGGTCGTCGGCGCCCTGCCCGCCGCGACCGCCGCCCTCGCCGTCCTGCGCGCCCGGGAGCGCCCCGCCCGCCGCTTCTGGTGGTACGCCGCCGCCGGGGCGGGCGCCGCGACGGCCGTCGGCGCCCTGCACGGCGGGGCGCTCGGGCCGCCCCGGGGCGCGGACCTCCTGCTCGTCGGCGCCGTCCTCGCCTGCGCCGCCGGGTACGCCGAGGGCGGGCTGCTCGCACGCGAGCTCGGTGCGTGGCAGACCATCGCGTGGGCGCTCGTCGTCGCGTGGCCCGTCATGCTCACGCTCACCGCGCTCGAGGTCGCCCGCACGCCCCCGCACGCGACCGCGACACAGTGGGCCGCCGGCGCCTACCTGGCGGTCGTGAGCATGTTCGCAGCGTTCGTCGCCTGGTACCGGGGCTCGGGATCGGACCGATCGCGCAGGTCAGCCAGGTCCAGCTCGTCCAGCCGGCGCTCGGGCTCGCCTGGTCCGCACTGCTCCTGCGCGAGCACCTCGGGCCCGCCACGCTCGTCGGCGCCGCCGCGGTCGTCACGTGCGCGGCCCTCGCGGTCCGCACCCGGGCACGAACGCCCCTCGCGCCCCGTCCGAGAGACCTGCCGGCCGTGAGACCCCCCGACCGCGCGCCCGGGCGGCGCCGGTAGGGTGCGGGCACCCGACGACGGGAGGTGTGACGTGCTGGTGCTGCAGCCACCGGTGGTGCGGCCGTTCTGCACGCTCGAGGTCGAGCTGGCGCCGGTCCTGGACCTCGGCGGCGGGCGGACCGGGCAGCGGCGCGTCGTGCCGATCCGCGGCGGCCGGGTGACCGGGCGGATCAGCGGGACGATCCTCGACGTCGGCGCGGACTGGCAGACGGTCGGGCCCGACGGCGTCGCCGAGCTCGACGCGCGGTACGCGTTCCGCACCGACGACGGCGCGCTCGTCGAGATCGTCAACACCGGCACCCGGCACGGCCCGCCGGAGGTCATGGCGCGGCTCGCGGCGGGCGAGCCGACGCCGCCCGAGCAGTACTCGATGCGCAGCGTCGCGCGGCTCGAGAGCGGCCACCCGGACTACCGGTGGCTCAACCGGATGGTGTTCGTCGGCACGGGCGCCCGCCACGGCGGCACCGTGCAGGTCGACCTGTACAGCGTGGAGTGAGGACGGCAGTGGCAGGACCGCGGGTACTGATCAGCGGCGGCGGCATCGGCGGGCTCGCGGTCGCGCTGACGCTGCACCAGATCGGCGTGCCGTTCACGGTGCTCGAGGGCGCACGCGAGCTCGCACCGCTGGGCGTGGGGATCAACCTGCAGCCCAACGCGGTGCGCGAGCTCGGCGACCTGGGCATCGGGGCGGACGCGCTCGACACCATCGGCGTGAGCGTGCGCGAGTGGGCGCTCGTCGGGCGCAACGGGCACGACGTGTACAGCGAGCCGCGCGGCCTGCTCGCCGGGTACCGCTGGCCGCAGTACGCCCTGCACCGCGGGCGCCTGCAGCTCCTGCTGGCCGACGTGCTGCGCGAGCGCGCCGGGGCGGACGCGATCCGGCTCGGGCACCGCGTCACCGGGTACGTGACGAACCCGGACGGCACCGTCACCGCGGTCGGGAGGCGCGCGGACGGCACCGAGTTCCGCGAGGACGGGACGCTGCTCGTGGGCGCCGACGGCATCCACTCCGCCGTGCGCGCGCAGATGCACCCCGACCAGCCGCCGATCCACTGGGGCGGCACGATCATGTGGCGCGGCACGTCGCAGGCCCCGCCGGTGCGCACGGGCTCGTCGTTCGTCGGGCTCGGCTCGGCGCGCCAACGCGTCGTGCTGTACCCGATCTCCCCCGCCGACCCGGACACCGGGCTGGCGACCGTCAACTGGATCGCCGAGCTGCGGGTCGACGCGTCGCACGACTGGCAGTCCACCGGCTGGTTCCGCGCCGTCGACGTCACGGAGTTCGCGCACCACTTCGCCGACTGGCGGTACGACTGGCTCGACGTGCCCGACCTGCTGCGCCGCGCCGAGGTCGCGTACGAGAACCCGATGATCGACCGCGACCCGGTCCCGACCTGGCAGGACGGGCCCGTGCTGCTCGTCGGGGACGCCGCGCACGCGATGTACCCCACGGGGTCCAACGGGGCGAGCCAGGCGATCATGGACGCCCGCCTGCTCGGCGCCGCGATGCTGCGGCACGGCGCCGGCGTCGAGGCGTTCGCCGCGTTCGACGCGCAGCTCTGCGGGCCGGTGTCCGAGCTGGTCCTGCGCAACCGCGGCGACGGGCCGTTCGGCCTGCTGGACCTGGTCGACCAGCGCTGCGGCGGCCAGTTCGAGGACATCGAGGACGTGGTCCCCGAGGCGGAGCGCACCGCGTTCATGGCCGGGTACAAGGCCGCCGCCGGGTTCGCGGTCGACCAGCTCAACAGCGCGGGCCCGACGATCCCGCCCGGGGCCCGCGTCGACGTGACCGTCTGAGGTCAGGCGCGCCCGGACGACGCACGGCGTCGCGCCGAGCATCGCGCCAGGCGCCACGCGGCGCCCACGACGACGACCCCGACGCCCGCCGCCACGGTGACCGGCGGGAGCGTCACGACGAGCACCGCGCAGCCGAGCACCCCGAGGACCTGCAGCGCCCGCGGGAACCGGCGGTGCTCGCGCGGCTGCGTCCACGCGGCCAGGTTCGCGACCAGGTAGTACAGCAGCACCCCGAACGACGAGAACCCGATCGCGCCGCGCAGGTCCGCAGCGAGCACGAGCACGCTCACGACGACCGCGACCGCGACCTCCGCGCGGTGCGGCACCCGGAACCGCGGGTGCACCGCGGCGAGCCGGTGCGGCAGGTCGCCCTCCCGCGCCATCGCCAGCGCGGTCCGGCCGACGCCCGCGAGCAGCGCGAGGAGCGCCCCGAGGGACGCGGCCGCGCCGGCGACCCGCACCACGAGGCCGGTCCACGCCCATCCGGTCGCCCGGGCGGCGTCGGCGACCGGGGCGGACGAGGCGGCGGTCGCCTCGGCGCCCAGGACGGCGAGCAGCGTCACCCCCACCGCCGCGTACATGACGAGCGTGACCGCGAGCGCCCCCTGGATGGCGCGCGGGATCGTGCGAGCCGGGTCGCGCACCTCCTCGCCGAGGGTCGCGACCCGCGCGTACCCCGCGAACGCGAAGAACAGCAGCCCCGCGGACTGCAGCGTCCCGTACCAGCCGCCGGTCGCGTCGCCCCACGGGTCCACGCGCGACCACTGCGGGTCCCCGCCGACCAGGCTCGCGACGACCACCGCGACGAGCGCGACGAGCACGACGGCGACGACGACGCGCGCGAGCCGCGCGGTGCGGGTCACACCGCGGTAGCCCACCGCCGCGAGCAGGACGACGGCGGCCACGGCCACCGGTCGCGGCGCACCCGGCGCGACGTACGCGGCGAACGTCAGGGCCATCGCGGCGCACGAGGCGGTCTTCCCCACGACGAAGCACCACCCGGCGAGGAACCCCCACCACGGGCCGAGCCGCTCCCGGCCGTAGACGTACGTGCCGCCGGAGGTCGGGTACTGCGCCGCGAGCTGGGCGGACGCCGTCGCGTTGGCGTAGGCGACGACGGCCGCGAGGAGGAGCCCGACGAGGAGCGCCGAACCCGCGGCGCGGGCGGCGGGCCCGAACGCGGCGAACACGCCCGCCCCGATCATCGAGCCGAGGCCGACGACCACCGCGTCGCCCGTGCCGAGCCGCCGCGCGAGCGCGGGCCGGCCGTCGCTCACCGCTCGCCCTCGCCGACCGGCGTCGTCGTGCCGCGCCGACCCGAGGACGTCCGCATGCGGCCAGGTTATCCGCGGACCGGCGGCCCCGGCGGGCCGGTCAGGTGAGCCTTTCCAACGTGGCCGAGGCCCCCGACGCGGGCGTACAAGTGGTGCATGAGGACCGTCGTCCGGCGCCTGGCCGCCCACCCCGTCGTCCTGGCCACCCTGGTGGTCGGGCTCGTCGGCGGGGTGCTCGAGGTCGCCGGGCTGCCGGGTGCCGCACGGGTCGTGGTCTCGGCGTTCGCGGTCGTCGTCGCCGCGGTCCAGGCGCGCGGCATGGTCGCCGACCTGCGGGCCGGGCAGCACGGCATCGACCTGCTCGCCGTCACCGCGATCCTGTCCACCGTCGTCGTCGGCGAGTACTGGGCCGCGCTCGTCGTCTGCCTCATGCTCAGCGGCGGTGAGGCGCTCGAGGAGTACGCGGCCGGCCGCGCGCGGCGTGAGCTCACGGGCCTGCTGCAGAACGCGCCCCGCACCGCGCGCCGCAGGGACGCCGACGGGACGGTCACCGAGGTCGACGTCGACGAGGTCGAGGTGGGCGACGTGCTCGTCGTGCGGCCCTTCGAGGTCGTGCCCGTCGACGGTGTGCTGGAGTCCGACCTCGCGACGCTCGACGAGTCGTCGCTCACCGGGGAGTCGCTGCCCGTCGACCACGTGCTCGGCGACCTGCTCCTGTCCGGCGCGGTCAACGGCGCCGAGGCGCTCGAGCTGCGTGCCACCGCCCGCGCCGCGGACTCGCAGTACCAGCGGATCGTCGCGCTCGTGCGCGAGGCGCAGGAGTCCAAGGCGCCGTTCGTGCGGCTCGCGGACCGGGTCGCGGTGCCGTTCACGGTCGGGGCGCTGGCGCTCGCGGTCACCGCGTGGCTGGTGTCGGGCGACCCGTCACGGATCGCCGAGGTGCTCGTCGTCGCGACCCCGTGCCCGCTGATCATCGCGGCGCCCGTCGCGTTCCTCGGCGGGATGTCGCGCGCGGCCCGCGCGGGCGCGATCGTGAAGTCCAGCGGCACGCTCGAGCAGCTCGCGCGCGCCCGCACCGCGGCGTTCGACAAGACCGGCACCCTGACGTTCGGCCGGCCGCGCGTCACCCACGTGCAGGCCGACGGGATCGCGCCCGACGAGCTGCTCGGGCTGGCCGCGGCGGTCGAGCAGTACTCCAGCCACCCGCTCGCGCAGGCCGTCGTCGCGCACGCGCGCGCCACCGGGCGCCCGGTCCCGACGGCCGACGACGTGGCCGAGGTCCCCGCGCACGGCGTGCGCGGCACGGTCGAGGGGCGCGTGGTCGTCGTCGGCAGCGCGCGGTTCGTCGCACGCGAGACCGGCACGACGCCGCAGGACCCCGGTACGGGGACGGGCGTGCACGTCGCCGTCGACGGGCGGCCCGCCGGTCGCCTCACGCTGGCCGACGAGCTGCGCCCCGAGGCCGCAGGCACGCTCGCCGCGCTGCACCGCGCCGGTGTGCGGACCACGATGATGCTGACGGGCGACGGCGAGGCCGTCGCGCGCCGGATCGCCGCCGAGGCGGGTGTCGACGACGTGCGCGCGGGCCTGCTGCCGCAGGACAAGGTCGAGGCCGTCCGCACCGCACCCCACCGCCCGGTGCTGATGGTCGGCGACGGCGTGAACGACGCGCCCGTGCTCGCGGCCGCGGACGTCGGGATCGCGATGGGCGCGCGCGGCTCGAGCGCCGCGTCGGAGTCCGCCGACGTCGTCATCATGGTCGACGACCTGTCGCGTGCGGCGCGCGCGGTGCTCGTCGGGCAGCGGACGCTGCGGGTCGCGTGGCAGTCGATCGGGATCGGCCTGGTGCTGTCGATCGGTCTCATGGTGTTCGCGGCGACGGGCGGCCTGCCCGCGCTCGTCGGCGCGTGGCTGCAGGAGGTCGTGGACCTCGCGACGATCCTGTGGGCGCTGCTCGCGGTGCGGCCCGGGCGGTCGGAGCGGACCGTGGTCGTGGGGGCGCCGTCGGTGCCCCGCGAGGAGCTGCGGGTGCCGTCGGGCGTGTGACGGCCCGCGCCGGGGTCCGGGCGCTCCCGCCGCCCCGCGCGATACCCCCGGGGGTACGGTGGGACCATCCCGACCCCGAAGGAGAACCGTGGATCTCGACCCCGGTGAGATGGGCAAGATCAGCAACCGGCTCAAGCGCGCCCAGGGGCAGCTCACGGCCGTGATCCGCATGATCGACGAGGGCAAGAGCTGCGAGGAGGTCGTCACGCAGCTCTCCGCCGTGTCCCGCGCGCTCGACCGCGCCGGGTTCGCGATCATCGCGAGCGGCATGCGGCAGTGCCTCACGCAGGCCGCCGACGGCGAGGGCGAGGCCGAGGTCGACGTCGCGAAGCTCGAGAAGCTGTTCCTCTCCCTCGCGTGACCGCCCCGCCGCGGGCCGGGTGCCCGTGTCGGGGGTCGCTGCGATGCTCGTCGGGTGGAGCTGCGGTTCAGCGGTGAGGTGATCTGGTGGCGCGGGCCCGCGCCGTTCCACTTCGTCGCGCTGCCCGACCCGGAGGCCGACCGGCTGCGCGCGATCGCGGCGCGCGCGACCTACGGGTGGGGCTGCATCCCCGCGACCGTCACGCTGGGCGGCACCACGTTCACCACGTCGATCTTCCCGAAGGACGGGGGCTTCCGCGTGCCGGTGAAGTCCGCCGCGCGCCGCGCCGAGGGGGTCGAGCTCGGCGACGAGGTCGCGCTCGTCGTCGTGGTCGAGGACCCGGACGCCCCCGACGAGGAACCGGACGACGAGGTCGTCGTGCGCCGGACCCCGCGGCACGACCCGGCGGACGACGACGACTACTACGACCCCGCGGCGCCGCAGGCCGGGTCACGGTAGCCGGTCACGCCACCGCGAGCGCGGGCCGGGGACGGGTCGCGCGGTACCAGCCCGCGACCAGGAGCACGACGAGCGCCACGTCCACCACGTCGCCGCCGTAGTACATGACCTGCGCGCCGACGAGCGCGTCGGCGGCGTCGACCCCGGCCGGCGGGTGGGCGGAGAGCCACTTGGCGAGGCTGGAGTGCCCCGCGACGAAGACGACGAGGACCGCCACGCGCAGGTGCAGCGAGGCGCGGTGGGGCGCGGGGTCGGGTCCGACGAGCGCCGCCGCGAGCAGGTAGCCGGCGGCGAGGACGTGCGCGTGCACGAGGACGTGCACGAGCGGCGAGGTGTGCGCGAGCGCGTACAAGCCGGTGCCGTAGAGCAGCACGAGGCCCGCGAGGTTCGCGGCCCCCGCGACGACGGGGTGCGTGAGGACACGCGCGAGCCGGCTCCGCAGGACGCGGGCGACCGTCCTCGCGCGGGTCACGGGCAGGGCGCGCAGCGCGACGGACACGGGCGCGCCGAGGACGAGCAGCAGGGGCCCTGCCATGCCGAGGAGCAGGTGCCCGACCATGTGCGCGGTGAACGACGCGCGAGCGGCGACGGCGAGCGGTCCCACGAGCGGGACGCCGACGCACACCAACCCCGTCACCCAGGACGCGGTGCGCGCCGCGGGCCACGTCCCGCGTCCCCGGGCGGCCCGGACCGCCACCACGTACGCGACCGCGGCGGCGGTGAGCCCGACGGCGACGACCACGTCGGGCAGCACCCCGGGCCCCGCGCCGTCGGTGGCGTCGTGGTGGTGCCCCGCCCCGTCGGCGAGGACCGTCCCGGTCATTCGCGGCCCGGTCACGTGCGGCCCGGTCACGTCCGGCCCGGTCACGTCCGGCCTGGGCGCGTCCGGCGCAGCACCGCCAGCCCGACGAGCAGCAGGACGACCGCGCTGCCGGTCCACGCGACGTCGTACGGGAGCAGCTCCACGTCGTAACGGACCTGGTGCAGACGCAGCAGCTTGTGGTTCACGACCGCGTCGACGAGCTGGAACCCGCCCAGCCCGGCGAGGACCGCCCCGGTCCACCGCGCCCAGCGGACGACGCCGCGACGGCGGACGTCGGCCAGCAGGAACAACCCCCACACGGTGACCAGCCACGCGGCGGCGTGCAGGAACCCGTCCGCGGTGAGCGCGACGGCGGTCGTCGACCGGTCGTAGAAGTGGTGCCACTGCAGCCCGAGGTGGAAGACGAACAGGTCGACCATCGCGGCGGCGGCCCCGCACCCGAACAGCACGCCGGACAGCAGCGTCCGCCGGGGCAGGTCCACGTCCGCGCGCTGCCCCACGCGTGCCGACGTCATCCGTCCCCCGTCCCTCGGGTCCTACCGGCGGTCCGTCGCCGGGGTTCGAGGCTAGGGCGACGCCGACGAGCCCGCGCGCCGGGGCTCAGCGCATGCGGAACACCGGGCCGGTGGGCCGGAACGGGAGCTGCGCGCCCGCGGGCACGAGGAACGCGTGCTCGCGGCGGATCCGGACGCCGCGGCCGTGAGCCCCGCGGCGAAGCGGGCCTCGTGGTTCGGCAGCCTGCCCCACTCGCGGCGGGTGCCCGGGTGGAAGCAGCAGTCCGGCTCGCCCGGCTGAAGACCGACCCCGGGACCCGCCCGGGTCAGCCGCGTGGGGCGTACATGATGACCGCGACCCCGACGAGGCAGGTCACCGCACCGACGAGGTCCCACCGGTCCGGCTGGAACTTGTCGACGACCATCCCCCACGCCAGCGAGCCGGCGACGAAGATCCCGCCGTACGCCGCGAGGATCCGCCCGAAGTGCGCGTCGGGCTGCAGGGTCGCGACGAACCCGTAGAGCCCGAGCGCGACCACCCCGCCCCCGACCCACAGCAGCCCGCGGTGCTCACGCACGCCCTGCCACACGAGCCACGCCCCACCGATCTCGGCGAGCGCGGCGACCACGAACAGCACGAGCGAACGCAGCACCGTCATCCCCCCATCCTCCCCCCCCCCCCCCCCCCCCCCCCCACACCGCCAAC